>Ga0207797_1001074_pt1 | contig 20263 bp, 16 predicted proteins | sample PRCRCaboRojoPR_6_FD_187275 | JGI IMG/M metagenome (GOLD analysis project Ga0207797, IMG submission 187275) | Marine sediment microbial community from Cabo Rojo, Puerto Rico - PR CR 10% Liquid 1 (SPAdes) | ecosystem: Environmental > Aquatic > Marine > Coastal > Sediment | place: Cabo Rojo, Puerto...
GACACCACCCGGAACATGCCCGACGAGCGGTTCCGCGAGGCGATCCCCGACCGGCTCATGGGGGTGGCCAACATCATCGAGGTCAACTACAACGCCAAACACGAGTAAATGCCTCTTCGACATTTCCCTTCGTTTCTGACGAGGGTAGCGTGGTGAGCGAGTAGCAGATTCTGGGCATCTGTGGAAGCACCCTGTTGACGAACAATTCTAGCGAGTGGAAGGTGTCGTTGGGGGTGACTGCCGGGAACTACGTTCAGTCTTGAGCTCCTTCAGGTTGAGCGTCTCCCGGTAGCGCTTGATCTTCCCGACACCCGACGAGGAACCACCTGTATCGGAGCCTCCCTCGGAGATCGACGGTCGTCGTATCCCCCAACGGTGTGGCAGCTACACTTCTCGATCAATAACGCCCCGACGGCCGCTTCGGTCACCCGTGCCGAACGGGTTTGGTCTGGTGGACCAACGCCCGTCGATGCTATCCGTGTATCGAAGCCGTCCGAACTGGGTGGACAAGAAACGGCTGGCTCCGTACGAGCTGCACGACCACGGGGATACTAAGAAATCAGTTGATAACCCGTCGAGGAGCTGCATAGCGTGAGGTGGACAAGGCTCCGACGGAGACGGTCGAGTCGATATCTTGGGGACCAGCTATATCGATGGATCGTATGCGCGTACTACAAACCCGATCAGGTTGGTACCGGTGGTTTGTCGGGTCGCGGGTACTGCGGGGTGTGGACCGACTCCTGAATAGCACCCCCGTACCTGGGTTCAAATCGCCGTAGATGGAGGTCACTCGATCGACAATGCCCACTTTCAAGACGTGTATCATGGACTCCAACGACCGTAGGACCGATCGCGCTTGCTATCGAAAAAAAGGGGTGTCCCCCTGAACTTCGGCCGGATGGCGGGAAGGTATGCCAGATGTCAGTAGGCGACCCGCCAAGTGACTTACATCGATTCGCTGTAATAAAGCTTTGGTACGTGTTAGCTGGTATCGCAGTACTTCTATCTGGAACGAATCCTCGCGAAAGCTGTTAGATGTCGATACATCTTGCCCAGACGTGCCTGTTTAGCCAAAATAATATTTAACATGACGGTATCCGATGAGTGCGTCCCTTTCTATAGCGATCAAAATCCCAGTTTGGACTTCGATTTCTCACAGTCCGGTGTCGAAGGTAGTCAGCAGTGATTGGACACCGTGTACTACGCTAGCATGGCTAAGAAATATATACGATCAGAATTACGCTGAGCTATGGAAATCACGGACATCGATGTTGTCCCAATTAGTATGGAGCGACCGTCGTCGTACGAGATGGCCTCCGGAACGATAGAGAGCAATGATAGCATTATCGTTCGGCTCCATACGGATGAGGACCTCACCGGACTCGGCGAGACGAGCATCGGTTTACCAGAACTTGATACTACGTTCGAAACACTCGCGTTCACGCTTGACCGGAAGGTCAAGCCCTTGTTGATTGGCGAGGAGGCGACGAACCTGGAACGACTGCTCGGGCTGATCGATGATCTCAGCTGGAATACCGGCGAGTTCACGTTCGCGAAGGCTGCGATCGACATCGCGGTGTATGATTTGCTGGGAAAACGTGCTGACCTCCCCGTCTACGCACTTCTCGGCGGACGGGTTCGGGACACCAACGGGGTCAGCCGCAGTATCGGACGGGGAGATTCCGACGAGGTCGCCGACAAGGCAATCAAGCTCAAGGAACAGGGCTACAAGCTACTGACCGTGAAAACCGGCTTCTCTCCCGGGGAGGATCTTGAGCGTGTAGCGGCTGTTCGGGACGCCGTCGGTCCAGACATGCCGATCGAGGTCGACCCGAACCAGGGGTATTCCGTTCCGGAAGCAATCGACGTCCTCGGAGAGATGGAACGTGAGTACGACGTCGTCAACGCTGAGCAGCCAACGGTCTGGTGGGATTTCGAAGGGCTCGCTCGGGTCAACCGGAACGTGGACATGACGATTACCGCCGACGAGTCGATCAGGCGGCCACACGATGTCGGCCGCCTCGCCCGGAAGGAGGCAGCTGACCAAGTCACACTGAAAATCTTCGAACAAGGTGGACTCTACACTGCGCAGCGTATCGTCGAAACTGCGGCGTCACACAACATCGCCTGCAACAGCGGAAGCCTCCACCCCTTCGGTGTTGGAACAGCCGCTATCCGGCACCTCTGTGTCGCCAAGCAGAACATCACGCACGAGATCGGCTACGGCACGCCGTACGAGCGGTTCCCCGATGACATCATCGACGAACGGCTGGAAATGAGGGACGGAGAGGTAGAGCCACCAGAAGGTCCGGGACTCGGAGTGACGCTCGACGAGGAGAAAATCAGCGAGTACCGGACATCGATCGAGTTCGCGGTGTAGCAAGGCCCCTACAATCGCTCCTCGTGTTCACGGAGTGTGTGCCCCCGCCAAATGGCAGCGATTTCAGATCCATCCCGTCTAGTAGCCGTCCTACTCTGACAAAGCTGAAGAATTGGTTAGCTTGAATCTCGGAGAATGTTCGTGAGGTCTGTTATCTCACTGTCTCGCTGATCGAGATTTTCTATCCCTTCCGATAGCTTCTCAGCCATCGCTTCGTCTCTGACTGAATCGACGCAGCGGAAGAACTTTTCTTTCAGTCGTTCATCACTAACCGGGTTGGTAGGTGTTCCAGGAGTGAATCGCTCACCTTCCTCGTACACGGTCCCATCTGTCATTGTGACGTTGACACGCCCGGCCCGCCGACTGTAATCCCCCTCGAAGAGTTCACTTTCGTAACTTCTATCGACTTTCCTCATCTGGTCTTGGATTCTTTTCGATTTGACAACATCATCCTGGAACTCATATATTGTTGCCTGTCTTTCACAAAGGATGATCGCCATGCAAAACTCCAGAGAGAATTTGGCCTGAAGCGCGTCTTCTGGATTGTCGTGTAACAGCACACCCTCCGTGGATTCGTCGACGCTGACCGTTATCGACTCAACCTCATCCGGAGAGATGTCCTCACGCTCGATTAGCCGACGAAGGGCTTCCATCGGTGCATGAGTCAGCGCTCCCGAAGGATACGGTTTGAAACTGATCTCTGTAACCGCCCACCCGCTTTCCGACAGACCTTCGGTCATAGCTGAAGCCTCGTAGCCTTCCTCTCCGGTCATGACCGTTCCATATCCGAGATCCCCCGCGAAAATCTGACTATCGGCCGTAAAGCCTGCCTGCGATAACGTCGCAGCACGGACACCCATCTGAGCGGCGTGTCCGGCGTGGAGTGGCTTCGTCATCGAACCGAAGTTCTTCCGGAGTGACGAGGATGCCGATCCAACGATGCCGAAGGCTCGTTGCATCCCATCTATACTCAGTTCCAACAGGGCTCCGGCCGCGGCTGTCGCGCCGAACGAACCCGTCGTTCCCGTGCTGTGCCATCCTTTATCGTAATGCGAGGGTGAGATGCCCTGTTCGATATTGAAGGCGATCTCGGAACCGAGCACGTACGCGGTCAGTACGTCCCGTCCAGTAGCGCCCTCTGCTTCGCCTACAGCGAGTGCGGCAGAGAAGATCGGCGATGTCGGATGAATGGCGACGGATTCAAACGTGTCGTCGTAATCGATCGCGTGACCGAACGTCCCATTTGCCAGGGCGGCCCCTGAAGGACTAGCGCCGGCCCCGTTGAAGAGAGTTGACTCCTCTCCTGCAAACTCGGCGTCTACGTACTCCTGAATAATTCCTCCAATATCTTGACCTGATCCGTGTACGGCCACACCGATGTAATCGCGGATGGGCTTTTTTGTCTGCTCGATTACCCGACTCGGGATGTCGCTGAACGATGTCGCGACAGCAAATTCTGACAATTCTTCTGTTACCGACATGTATGTGTGGTCTAGAAGAGAGTTATTAAATCTTCGGTTGGGCCTTGGGTACGGAGATAATGCCCACTCGTGTCCCAGAACCGACTGAACTGACACAGCTATCGGATCGTTAGGGTGGACGCGTTCGAGATAACTACACGTAGCAGGTATCGAAACAGTATTGCTGTCCTAACGATCAGTCCCCGGTTTGGTCTCTACTACCGCGAGGACGTACCATTACTGAACCGTCGGGAGTGAGATCCGGTCTCCGCGAGCCCTGTTGGCAGCGCCGCTTGCCGTTGCTTGCTCCCAGAAAACAATCTGTCACCAACCGATCTTCTGGCGAGTATACACCCGGATGAACGATCGTCCTCATACTGGAAATCAATGATATGATCTTGATCGAACTCTTCGCCGTAATAACGATTATCGTCTTTTCCCGTCGCCTCTGTGTGACTGCGACAGAGCACCCGAAGTAAATGACTCCTGACAAATTGCGACCTGTGAGCGCTCGGGCCCGGGCCAGCGCACGCCCCCAGATCCTTTGAAAGTCCCATCTTATTTATAACACGATCGTGCTCGACCCTCGGCTCCCTCTCGCTCCGAGAACGAAACCCGTGAAGACTTAACCAGGAACAGGTTCATTGGGTCTTCATCGAGATGTGCTCAGATTTCTGAACGCCGTTTCCCGGGGTAAGTTCAATCAAAAGGCGATTGAATCGTAATCCTTCCCGAAAACTGTCAGAATATGCTCACTCGGATGTCCTTCGCCTCAACTTCCCGTTTGAAAGCCTCGACGTCGGTATCGATGTCGTCGACCAAGTCCGAATTGTAGTGAACCGGAAGTACGAGATCAGGGTCGATGCTCTTGATTAAACCAGCGGCTTCTCGCCGATCCATGGTGGGTCGACCTCCAATCGGGGGGATTACAACGTCGGCACGAAGTTCGTGGAGTTCTTCGAGGTCATCGGTGTCGCTACAGTAGTAGACGACGACGTCCCCGATCGTGACCACAAAACCAACACCCGTCCCTTCCGGGTGGTAGGGCTCGCCGTTCGACCGCACATGGGGTCCTGTGGGGAGATTGTAGGCCGGAACTGTGCGAACGTGTATGTTGCTTACGTGTCGTTCGCCGTCATAGGGGAGAGGTACGACTTCGTAATCGAGATCCGACGTATCGATCCTTTCGTAAGCCCCGATCACCGTACTGTCGTGGGAAACCGCTCTGATACCTTCGGGATCGTAATGATCGTAGTCGGCGTGAGAAACCAGGACGAGATCAGCATCGTGAGGAGTTCCCTCCAGTACTTCACTCCATGGATCGATGTAGAGTACTGTTCCGCTATCGGTCTCAATGCGGACCGTCGAATGCCCGGGCCGTTCGAATGTCAAGTCTCTATAGGCGGTAGCCATGTCGTTCCGAGGTAAGATAACGGTCGTATATATTTCTTATTCAAAATAGTCTATGATTTTAATGCAGATCTCACGACAGGTAGGACGAACGGGGAGACGAGCCCGGGGCAATTCCCGCCGTCAGCAGATTACGTCGCTTGCTAACTCACTTGGGAGCAAATCAATCTACTCGGTACTCTTCGACTGTATCATCGTCGAGTGTGATTCCCAGGCCTGGTTCGTCCGGCGGCTCGACACTTCCCCCATCTTGGACGTAAATGGCGTCTTGATTGGCTATGTAAGGCCCGGCAACATATCGACCGGGGTCGTCGATATCTTCGTCGAGAACTCCGAATTCGATCAGTGAACAGGCCGGGCTGGCTGCTGCAACGTGCAGGCTCGCTGCATAGTTGATCGGGGGTCCGAGTGCGTGTGGAACGAGATCCTTATTGAACGCTTCAACTAGCGCTGCGACGCGTGTTGCCCCAGTCACACCACCCACGTAATCGAGTGACGGTTGGTAAATTTCGAGCGCTCCTTCTCGGAGATGATCCACCGCGGGGTAGTGTGGCGTATGGGTTTGGTAGCCCGAGATCGGCACGGAGACACGTCTATTGAGTTCGGCTTGCCCTTGAATGTCGGTGTGGGCGATCGGTTCCTCGAACCATCGGAGGTCACATTCACTTGCAGTTTCCGCCACGGCCAGTGCATCCTTGAAGCTATATGAGGTGTTGGCGTCGATAGCGAGTCCAATCCCCTCGGGCATTTCTCTTGTTATGGTTCGAATACGATCCCGATCTTCGGATATCCCGAAGCCAGCCCCGATCTTCATTACTTCGAACCCTTTCTCGGCAAGCCATCCGGCGCTGTCGACCAGTTCCTCCGCCGTCTTGTCCAGGGGAAACGTCCCGTACGCCGAGACCTCATTCGTACGCCCTCCGAGGAGTTGATACAGTGGCTCTTCGGCCATCTTGCCTTTGATGTCCCAGAGTGCCTCGTCCAGTGCACTCAAGGCTCCAAAAGCTCCCGAGCGTTTCACATTAACGTACAGCTCGTGCCATAGCTGTCTCACCCTGGACGGGTCCTCGCCGATCAGTTGCCGCGAAAGAGAGCGTATACTTTCCGCTAAAAATCGATTATCCGTCTCTGACCTGTAGAACGATTCCCCCAGCCCCGTTATCCCTTCATCCGTGTGGACTCTAACCAGTACGGAACTCGTTTCGGCCGACCGCTCGCCCACCTCTGCTGGTAACGACGCCGACCCGACAGCACTACTCAGGATGATTGGCTCGATCTCGGTGATCTTCATATCGTTCGAAACGTATTAATCTCGCTACAAAGAGTTAACGGCGCCGACGGCAGCCAGGTCATACGCCTCTTCGTCGAAGTTTTCGTTGTCGATGTGTCTGCATCCCGGTGCGACCGGAAGAGGTTAGCGGCCGTGCCGCTCTCCTTTCTAATGATTTCCGATCCTCGGTGATCCCCAGCGTTGAGCTAATACCCCCACGGGAAACACTGCCGGATGGAGCGTGTCGCTCATCACTGGATCTGAAATGACGGCTGGATATCCGGAATACTCGTATGTACGTCCTCTCCCCCGACGGCCACACTCAAAATCGTGGCTCAAGCACGGTATCGAACTTACTTCATGGCCGTAGGGGCTATTGTGCTGACACTACCGTTCGATGAAGACTTCGCCGTCTTCAACGGCGACGTCGTACGTAGGGACACGATACCGTTGGTCGTTTACGTTCGTCCCGGTCGGGACATCGAATTTCCAGCCGTGCCAGGGGCACGTCACCGTCTGTCCCTCGTTCTCCCACGTCCACTCACCGTCTTGATCCTCGCCGACGTACCCCGTCAACTCCCCACGCTCGCAGAGCGGCCCGGCCTGATGAATACAATAGTTGGCGATGGCATGGTACTCTCCATCGATATTGAACACTGCAATCTCCTGACCCCGGACCTCCTGAATTACGTGGTCACCATGCGTCGAGAGTTCGGACGTCGTCGCGATCTTATGATACTTGGTCATGGAACTAAGTTAGTCCGAAAATATCGACTGCTGTCTCTCCCATTATTCCCCTGACCGTGTCGGAATCGAAATGACTGTTTATCCGGTCGAACAGTTCCCTGGGCGGATCGAAATCTGCGTGTGGTAAATCAGCGGAGTACATTATCGATCCCGGACCGGCCATCTCGATCGCCCTCGCTATGTGGTTCGGGTCGTTTGCTGTATGGCCGAGCGGCTGAGTCGTGAAGTAAAACTGGTCCTCTATGTAGCTGCTCGGCAGGCGACGTAAGCCGGGCACCTGGTCCGGGGCTTCCAAGTAGTGATCATCAAGACGCCACGTCATGTATGGTACGTACCCGATACCGGCCTCCAAGAAGACGAAATCGAGTGATGGGTGCTTTTCCGGGACGCCGTTGAACAATAGACTGGTAAGCGACGCCATATGCTGAAAGGGATGGCTGATGGCATGCTCTTCTATGTATGTCTGTGCTCCACTGTACGCCCGCGGGAACGCCTGATTGAGCCCAGCGCCAGCCGAGTGGAACACCAGCGGCAGACCGTTGTCGGCTGCGGCCTCAACAATGGGTTCGTACCTGCGGTCTCCAGCGGGAGGAGAGAGCCCCCCGAGATACATCGCGACTCCGACAAAGGCGTCCTCGTCCGCTCGGTCGTCTATTTCTTCTGCCGCACGGTCGGGAATCTTCGGGGCTGTCAAAATGTTTGCTTTGAATCGATCCCTATCGTCGAGGAAATCCAGGATGTAAGAGTTGTAGGCGTGGGCTAGAGCACTCGCCAGCCGGTCGTTGTTGACGGAACTTATGTTCAAGTTCCTGGTTGAGTTGAGGACGGAGTAGTCGATGTCGAAGTCCTCGAGTTCCTGAACCTTGTTGTCCGGAGAATAGGTGAAAGACTCACCGTACGCTCCGCCGCCACCGTACATGTCCCTGTTCCTCGGTGAAGGATGGACCGTCGTATATACATCCGACAGGGGCGATTCGGACCGCTCCAGCTGCTTCCGGACGGCGCTATTCTCGACGTACTTGACCAGCTCTTCATATGACTCTGCGACGTGCCCGTCCGTGTCCACGACTACGTCCAACTGTTCGATCGAATTAATCCGGTCTTCTGGTTCGAGATCGGACATACTCTGTTCTTCTCCCTTGTCAACTGTTATTAGTGTTCCCCCGTCTATCAGACGACCAGGTTATCCAGCAAGGGTGTTACCGATTCCAGGTCGTCCAGTCCATAGCATGCCGCGAACGTCTGTCGAACCTGTTTCTCGGTGAGTAATTCAAGCGCCATGTCTTGGAACTTCGCTTCGAGTTGCTCCTCGGTCAGGGGCCGCGTCGCGTGCCCCTCCGGATAGTCTATCCTGGTTCGGTACGCCTCCGTTTCTGTCTCCACTGTGACGTCCATCGGGAGGGAGTCGTCGTGTTCCTCCACGAACTCGTTCAGATCAGCGCTCTCCTCGACCTCGATCTTCTGCATCAACGCGTGGACTCGGTCGTCCTCTAGGTACGTCTTCCCGTACTGTTCTGGGGTCACTTCTCCGGCAATCAGGGCCACTGCGACCGTGTACGGGATGCTGTGATCGGCTGTTTCCCTGGTCAGGTCGCTCGACCACTTTTCGGGCCCCGCAAGTACGTCAACCGGTTGTTCGAACGTCCTGACGGTCACGCTCTCGATGTCGGATGGATCTACATCATCCTCCCGGATCTCCAGCGCGGCCTCAACTGCCGACTGCATGTAGTAGCCACAGGGGTACGGTTTGATGTTCGTCTGCGTGATTCGGTAGGGCTGGTCGCCCTGGCCTCCGAAGGGTCCGAGGTCGAAGGACTCGCCTGTGATCGCCTCGAAGAACCCTGAGGTCCCTTCGAACAGGCCCGTAGGGCCGGTTATGCCCTCCCTCGCCATCACACACGCTTGGACCGCGTTGTGATTGACGTAGCCGTGGGCAATCCCCTTCCACATACTCACCTCGTCACGCCGCGCGATGCCGAGCGCAACACTCGAGGTCCCAGCGATGCCTACCGCGTCGATCAGTTCCTCCTCACTGAGCCCCATCAACTTGCCGCTGGCTATCGAACAGGATAGCGCTCCCCACGTGACATAGTCGAACCCGGTCCCGTACAACTCGCCAGTGTCGCGGCCGGCCCCCTCGATTTCGTAGGCGAGTACTACGGCCTCTATTAGCTCCTTCCCCGTCGCTCCCGTGGCCTCACCGACGGCTATCAGAGCGGGGATGTGATCGCTCGGGTGTATCGCGCGACCTTCCCGGAGGTATGTATCGTTGTAGTCGAGATATCTGGCGAGAGCGGAATTTATGAGTGTCGCGTACTCGACGCTAGTTTCCATTCCAGAGCCGAGTACAGTTGCATCGGCGCCCCTGCCGGTAAAAACGGACCGCAACGCCTTGCTAGGGGGACTCGTGTAGGCGCCCAGTGCGCAGCCGATAGTGTCCAGGACGACCCGCTTTGTCCTGTTAATCACGTCTTCGGGTAGGTCTTCGAACTCGAGCTGTTCGGCGTATGCCGCCAATTCCGCGCTACTAACTGCCATGACATCGTCCGTACAGCACAGGATATAAAATCTTCCGGCGCACCGGCCAGTGTAGCCCTCTCGTAAATTCGTTCACGAAATAGCCGGTCGGCTCCAGCTCGGCCGATCGAGCGTCGGATCGAACAGGGGTTAGCCGGTGCTCGCTATCGTCTCGTCCGTATCCGGATCGAACAGGTGGAGTCGTTCCAGGTTGACGGAGATCGGGACCCGCTGACCAACGTCAAGCCTGTTATCTGCCGACGTGATAGCTCTGATTTCGTCTCCGAACGGACCCTCCATCGTCACCATCAACTGGTCCCCGATCTGCTCGACCAGAAGCACTTCAGTTTCGAAATGGGTTTCGTCGACCCGATCACCGATCCTGACCTCCCCCGGACGGAACCCGATAGTTATCTCTTGCTCGGCAAGCGATCCCTCGGTCGAGGCGAGATCGATCTCGGTGTTGTAGTTCCCCATCTCGATCCGCGCAGTGTTCCCGTCCGTCTCCGTGATGGTACCCGGAACGAAGTTCATGTTCGGGTTTCCGATGAACGTTGCCACGAACCGGTTGACGGGCTCGAAGTAGAGCTCGTTCGGGGTTCCGATCTGCTCCACCTGTCCGTCGTTCATCACCGCGATACGGTCACTCATGGTCATCGCCTCCTCCTGGTCGTGCGTTACGTATATCGTCGGCTGCTCGACCCGCTGATGGACGCGCTGGATCTCCTTGCGGATGTCCACTTTCAGGTTCGCGTCCAGGTCGCTCAGGGGCTCGTCCATCAGGAACGCTACGGGATCCTGAACTATGGTTCGGGCAAGCGCTGCCCGCTGCTGTTGTCCCCCGCTTAACTCTCCCGGGTACTTGTCCAGCAGGTCACTAATCTGTAGTAGTTCGGCCGCTTCAGCGGCCCGCCCGTGACGCTGCTCCTTTTCCACGTCCCTTACTTTCAGCGGATAGGCGATGTTAGCCCGGACGGTCATGTGGGGGTAGAGTGCGATGTCCTGAAACATCATCGCGATGTTCCGTCGGTTTGCCGGGATATCGGTCATGTCCCGCCCATTGAATTCAATCCTCCCCCCCGTCGGAGTCTCGAGACCGGCGATACACCGGAGTGTTGTCGTCTTCCCACATCCCGACGGACCGACCAGCGTCAGAAACTCCTTCTCGCCGATCTCCAGGTCGACACCGTCCACTGCCAATAAGGTCCCCCCGGGGACCTGGTACTCCTTATTCAGCGAACTGACCGATATGGTCATGGACTCCCCTCCTGATTGATGGGATTTAAATATTTGGATGGCTATGCTAAAGGATAGCATGGCCTGGCCGTCACGGGTCAGCGGTTTCTCAGGGACCATCCCTCGCGATGCCGAGGGTGATAAATCCCGCTCCGAGCAGCATGATAACGAAGCCTGCGAACGCGGTCGTATAGCTCAACCGGCCGGCAACGTAGCCAACGTAGACAGGTCCCAGACTGCCGGCACCGACGTAGATAGTCCGTACAGCGCCGAGGTCACCCGCCATACCCCCCTCTGGAAACGTGTCCATGAGATAGGCCTGTACTGGGGCAGGGAACGCCTTTTGACCCATGGCAAAGACGATGACCCCTGCAATGGCCACGATGGAAGACCCGGCGGTTGCGAGCGTAGCGACGCCGAGGGCACCGAGGACTAATCCCGTCCCGGCAACGGCCAGCCGATTCCGTCGGTCCGAAAGCCGTCCAGCCACGGGTCGTGCGACGATACCGGTAGCGAACATCCCTGCGAACGCCGCGCTGGCAAACCCCGGAGAGAATCCATGCTCAGCTTGCAGAAGCGCGGGGAGGAATCCGACGAACCCCTGTGCCGTCACTGCGAACAGCGAGTATGCGAGAAGCAACCACTGGATCCGGCGCTGCCCGAACAGTCGTCCGACCGTCTCTCGTGTGTGTAACGACACCGGTTCGATGACGACTGGCTCCACTCCCCAGCGGTGGAGCAACGTTGCGACGACCACCAGCCCGGCGACCGTCGGGAGGAACGCGACCTGCCACACCCCGAATGCAAGCGCACCCGCCGCCAGGCCTGCGGCGAGGATTCCCCCGAGATCACTGAACGTCGTGTGGATGCCGAACGCAGCTCCACGCTTCTCGACGAACAGATCCGAGAGCAGTCCCCGGTCGGCCGCACCGTAGAGCCCCTCGCCCATCCCGACGACGGCAGCTCCGGTAAGCAGGAGGATGAACGTCGTCGCTCCCGAGAGGATAACCGACCCCACGACCAGTATGGAAAGGCTCGCAAGGATTGCGGTCTTGCGTGTCAGTCGGTCCGAGAGCCGTCCGCTCGGAAACTGGAGCAGTGCGAACCCTCCGGCTGCAATAGAGAGGACCAGTCCTGCCTGGAACGACGTTATCGAGAGGTCGGCGACGACGGTCGGCAGAAGTGGCGGAAGGAGCCTTCGCCCCAGGCGGACGAATGCCAGTCCGATCGAAAGGAGACCAAGCATCCGTCCCGTGTGCCCGTTCAAGAGCTGCTCCCCGTTCCTCGACATGTCCAGCACGATTCGGACCCCTCCACTTGGCTCTTTTGAGCAACAGTTCGAGGAACGATCGCCACCCCTCAGTCCGTCACCTCTGCTCCCCTCGACGGTTGTCAGGTCGTCACCGAACTCCCGGATCAATTCATTTTGCTCGGATGTAATAATCGTCGAGGGCTAAATTCTTATCAAGTATTTTATATTCGATTCACGGCCGTTGTCACCTGTGCAATATAATCCCGCACCCAAAATTTATATATCATTAGGTAAGTGGTATCTACCCACACAGGGGACGCCCCTGTAAAACCCATGAGTGAGCAGGATCCGAGGATTGATCGGCGGAAAGTGTTGAAAGGACTAGGTGCCTCAGCTACCGTAACGACCTTCGCCGGCTGTACGGGCGGCGGTGACGGCGGCGGTACGCCGACGGAGGGCGACGGCGGCGGCAGTACACCAACGGAAGGCGACGGCGGCGGTGGGACGACTGGGACGCCGGGCGACAGCGGCGAATGGCCCGATCTGTCAGGGCAGGAGGTCCACCTGCTCACCGATGAAACGTCGGATCCGTTCCGGAACCTCTTCGACCGGCTCGGAGCCGACTTCGCGGACGCGACGGGTGCCGAGGTACGAAACGAGTACGCCGGTACGGGTTCATCCATCGAGGAACGGGTCGCCCAGCTCGTCCAAGCGGGTGATCCGCCGGAGATACTCTTCACTTCGGGAGGGCAGGCGGCGCGTTTCGCACAGGAGGATCTCCTCGCGAGCGTGACGGAGGTAATCGAACACTGGGAGGAGCAGTGGGGCGACCTGAGTGAACGGTACCGCGTTCAAGTCGACGGGGAGGACGTCCACCTTCCGGTGTCCTCGAAAGGATACGCATTCTGGTACCGCGACGATATAAGCGGGTTCTCCGACGTGCCGGACTCCTGGTCGGACCTCGACGCGGGCTGGTCTGAGTGGCTCGACGCGGCCTCCCAGGCCGAGGGCGAGCAGGGACTGAACGGGACCTACCTGCCCCGCGGGCAGGGGGCCTGTCCGGAGATCTGGCACTGGGGGCAGGCCTGGTCCAACGGTGCCAACATCTGTGGCCGACGGGACGGCGAGGTAGTGATCGTGATGGATCAGGGTGACAACGTGGACCGGTGGGTCGAGAAGCTCGAATTCGACAAACAGCTCCACCAGTACTCCCCCCCTGCGACCGACTCGGGCTGCGGCACGATGACCCAGGCAGTTCCGAGCCAGGTTTCCGCCTCCTCCCACTACATCATCTCGAGGCCGAAGGTACAGGCGGTACAGCGGGAGACCGGCTTCGCCGACGCGGTGCGGGGGACCGCGCCGCCGATGGGGAAGGGAGAGGTCCACTCGGGGAACTCCGAGGGGTTCGTCGCCTTCGATACGGAGAACAGCGAGGCCGGCGTAGAGTGGATGAAGTTCCTCAACCAGCTCGACTACCAGTTCCCGCTGTACGAGATCACCCCGTTCCAGATCCAGCCGATCTTCCCCGACGTCAAGGAGACCGATCGGTGGTCGGACTTCGTGGAGGGGCTCGATTCGGCCTGGACGGAACAGGACATGGCTGCGGCACAACACGACCAGTATCAAATAGCTCCGAACGAGACTGATCCGCCGAACCCCTTCACCGGCAACCTGCTCTCGGCGCAGCACGTAACGGCGATGGTGTTCGAGGTCACTATCAACGGCAAGGATCCGGAGACCGCTGTCATGGATACGGCGGAAGAACTCCGGAGCATCCTCCAAGACGTGAAGGGTTGAGCCAAACGAACCGAACCGAACCGACTGTAAACGATTAACATCCCCCTTCCCACCTGATACACACAACATGAGTTTCCCGCCCCGATCACGGCGATTCCGAGAATTCCGAGACACGACATTCGAAACCCTCTCCAGGCGGTGGGCAATGGTGTTGATGACCGTGCTACCGGCCTTGACACTGATGTTGTTCCTCAACCTCACTCCCATCATCTGGTCCGTGGCGGCCGGGTTCAACGAGATCGGCACGTACGACCCCACTTGGACGTGGGTCGGGCTAGAAAACTACCAGAGATTAGTCGAGTCACCGGGATTCTACGAGTCGATGGTAACCGGGGTGATCTTCACAGGTGCGTCGATACTCGTACAGCTGGTGCTCGGTACCGGGCTCGCACTACTAGTCAACCGGGCGAAACGACTCAAATCGCTCACGCGCACGGTCCTTCTGGTTCCATACCTCATCCCGACAGCGGTCCTCGCGTACATGGGCCTGTGGATGAATAACAGCACCTGGGGGATCACGAATCAAATGTTCGTCCAGGCCGGACTGATAGAGAGCTTCATTCCGTGGTACGGACTTCCCAAGTACGCCATGCCGGCCGTCGTGGCTACATTCAGCTGGAAGTACACGGCCTTCGTGACTATCCTGGTGCTGGCGAAGTTACAGAGTATCCCGGACACGTTTTACGAGGCCGCGAAGATCAGCGGGGCAAGCACCTACCAGGCGTTCCGGGATATCACGTTGCCTAACCTGAAGAGCGTCATATTCATCGTTCTCCTCCTGCGGTCGGTCTGGACGTTCAACAAGTTCGACATCATCTGGATCCTGACCAGGGGCGGTCCGGGGACGTCGACGACGACTCCCCCGGTCTACGCGTTCGAACTGGGATTCCAGCGTGGGAGCCTCGGGCTGGCGGCGGCGACCTCCGTGGCGCTGTTCGCCATCCTGTCCATCGTCGCCGTAATCTACTTCCTCACCCTGTCACCCGAAGAGGAGGTGACGCTCCGATGACCAACTCCGGCTCCGGGCCAAAGGCCTCCGACGGGGGGCAGCCGACGCTCGACCTGAAAACACACAAGTACCAGGACCGTATCCCGATCTGGAACCGGCTGGACTTCGGAACCAAGGGGCGGATCGTAGACATCGCTCATCACGGCGTACTGTTGGTTTTCATTGCACTCATCGTCTTCCCGCTATACTGGATGGTGAGTACGGCGCTCCGTCCCGAACAGCAGATGTTCACACGACCGATTCCGTACGTACCCAGAACGGTTTCACTGAAACACTATACGGAGATACTGCTCAACTCCGACATCCCGCTGTATTATTTCAATAGCCTCTCCATCGCCTTGGGCGTGGTTCTGGTGACCGTCGTCGCGGCAACGTTAGCTGGGTACGGACTGAGCCGTATCGATATCCCGCGGAAGAAACTGTTCGCCAGGGGAATCCTGTTCGGGTATATGTTCCCCTCCATCCTGCTCGCCATCCCCCTTTTCATCTTCTGGCGCCAGCTCGGCATCATCGATAGCAGGATCGGGATCATCCTCGCGGAGTCGGCCAAGACTCTGCCCTTCTCCGTGTGGCTGATGTGGAAATTCTTCGATGCGGTGCCGGAGTCCCTGGAAGAATCCGCGATAATGGCCGGTGCGACCAGGTTCCGGGCTTTCTACGAGATCGCACTACCGAGAGCCAAACCCGGCGTGGTCGCGATCGCAATACTGGCATTCGCGACGTCCTGGGACGAGTTTACTATCCCAAAAATACTGGCGCCCAGCCAGGACATGTGGGTCCTCACCGTCGGGCTATCGTCGCTCGTTGAACAGAATCAGGTCCTGTGGGGACAGATGATGGCAGCCTGTAGCCTCATCCTCATCCCATCGTTCCTCTTCGTGTTTTTCCTCCAGGAACACATGCTCAGGGGACTCCGGATGTAGTGTCACACCCGGAGTTTCTCTTGGAGTCGTCTCGAAGCATGACGCCCCCCATACCGGCTCGGAAACCGTAGCAGGCGACTGCCGGCCATCGGTGGCTGCCAAATGTTTATATAATTGAATCGAATTTTCGTCCTATGGACGAAACTGCGACGCTGGCCGAACTAGTCAAAGAGACGGACCTGGACGATGTCTCGCCTGAAGCGGTAGCACATGCGAAACGCTCTATCCGGGACTTCGTCGGTGTCGCGATGTACGGCAGCCAACACGAGGTCGGGAGTACCCTCATGTCGTACGTCGACGAGTTTGCGTCGGCCGGGGATGCGGTAGTGTTCGGTCACGGCACGAGTGATGCTCCTCACGCAGCGCTCGCAAATGGGACCTTTGGACACGCTGTCGACTTCGATGATACCTTCGAATCAGTGGTCATCCACCCCAGTGGGTCCGCGTTCCCGGCCGCGCTCGCTGCCGCTGACCGGGACGACAAATCGGGACGAGACGTGTTGACGGGCTACATTGTTGGTCTCGAAGCGGCCTACCGAATCGGTCGTAGTGTCTCACCTTCACACTGGACGAAGGGCTGGCATAGTACAGGTAGCGTCGGCGTTTTCGGGGCGACAGCGGCGGCAAGTTCGGTGCTGGATCTTTCAGTCGAAGCGATACAGCGAGCTTTCGGTATTGCTGGCTCCAGCGCCTCCGGCATGCAGAAGAACGCGGGGACCATGACGAAGCCGCTTCATGCCGGCCACGCGGCCACTATGGGTATTCGGGCGGCTCTCCTCTCACAGAAGGGATTCACCAGCAATCCGTCCATCCTTGGGGGTGAGAACGGCTACGGGACACTCTACACGAGCGAAGACGGGTACAGTCCTTACCACATCACGAATCCGGACCATCACGGCTGGGCAGTGCTTGACAACGGGTTCAAACCGTATCCGTCCGGCGTCGTCACCCACGCCCCCATGGAGGCACTCCGAAACATTGTCTCTGAACACGAATTAACACCGGAGGACGTTGAGTCCGTGACGGTCACCATGGATCGAACTGTTTCGGAGAAACTGGATAGCAAGGAGCCTCGCGATGGGCTCTCGGCGAAGTTCTCCTACGAGTTCTGTCTCGCGGCCGTATTGAGAGAGCAAACCCCTGGTGTACACGAGTTCACCGACGAGTACGTCAGGGAGAGTGATACGAGGGCGGCGATGGAGAAGATAGAGCGGGATCCGGTCGATAACCTATTCGCCGAGAGTACCGAAGCCGAAGCATCGTACGGTGCACGAGTCAAAGTCCGGACAAAAGCTGGCCATGAGCACGTTGAGGAGGTCCGGACGGCTCCTGGAGGCCCTAGCAACCCGCTCTCGGACGAGCGACTGAGGGAGAAATTCACTGAATGCGTCGAAACTGTATTGAATACCGAAGATACCAGCCATCTTTGGGAAATAATCGGTGAAATGGAAGAACCGGGCACATTAACGGAACTACGAGAACTCACGAAAAGCGGAGCGGATGTTTGAACGGGTGACTGGTCAGGTCACACTGGCGATCAGCGGAACCTGGACGTACGGGTTCCCAAACAATATTTAATTCTAGACGACCTTCGTTCCCTCCCGAATATTACCCTCGTGCCAACCATTATATTTGATAAATGATATTCCTCCCCACAAATTTTTTATACTCCTCTCTCAATGTAAAACTACAGTCATGAAAGACCCAGAACTACGGAAAGTCGCCGAAACGATAGTGGAAGATCTCGGCGAAGTGACAGCCGATGAAGAAGTTCTTGTGCTTACCGATCCAGAGTTGGAGGGAATAGGTCGGGCAGTTTCGGATGCCAGTCGTGAGACAGGGGCTGAGACACTTTTAACTGTAATGAAGAGCCTGGAGGTCTACGGGAACGAACCTCCAGAATCCGTCGTAGAAGCTATGAAGGCCGTGGATATCGTTTTCAACGTGCTCTCGACGTCTCTCACGCATACGGATGCGCGACGCGCGGCCGAAGAACACGGAACCAGGACGTTCATTTTACGAGGCGTTACCATCGATACGATGCTTCGAGGAGGCATCAATACGGACTACGAGGAACTTACGAGACGGACCACCGAAATACACGAAAAGCTCTCCTCCGGTTCCGAGGCTCACGTCACCAGTCCGAACGGGACGGATATTAGTATGAACTTGGAAGGGAGATCCGGGTACGTGCTCGACGGGTCCTTCGGTGGTGGCGTACGACTGACGAACGGTGTTCCTGCTGGTGAGGCACCAGTGGCTCCAGTCGAAGGTACCTCAGAAGGCCAGATCGTGATTGACTATTCGATGGATAATATCGGACGAATCGATACGCCGATCACGCTGAACATCGAGAGCGGGTACGTCCAATCGGTCAGCGGTGGTGATGTTACAGATCGATTACAGGAAATCATCGCAGATGCTGACGACGAAGCCGGCAATCTCGCAGAATTCGCCATCGGAACGAACTCGGACGCTCGGTTGACCGGAATCCTCGCCGAGGACAAAAAAGTAGAGGGAACGGTACACTTTGCAATCGGTGACAACAAAAGTCTTGGAGGAAATATCGCGAGCGATATCCATCTAGATGGGATGGTACTTGAACCGACAGTCGAGGTCGACGGGGAGACGATCGTTCAAGCGGGAAGGCTCAACGTCAGCTATTGACCTCTAATTGAAGTAATATACCTTGGATTTCCATATTAGGTGAAAGTATAGGACTTATTCAAAAGGAATTCCGCCACGGTACTGTAGCGCGCGCTCGGCGAAGTCGGCGAAAGAGATCAATATATAGAATTATTGTTAATTCTATACAAGGATAACGTGGCACAGACCGAATTCACCGAGCGGTACGGTGTTCAGCTATGCACGATTTACAGGTGGTTCGATCGGGCTTGAGCAAGAGCGTCTCGAGCAGCCCAGCCGAGCCGGCTTTCGTCCGCTCGCCCATGGAATTCCATCGGCTAAAAACAGAAAAAGTTGGAACGACTGCTCCACGCCCCGTCCACCGAAGCAGGGCTGACGTGCTGGCCCTCGTCCAAGAGTTCCTTGACGACACCCTAAACGTGGACTTCCCGCTCCCGAGTTACCGGCCCTCATTTATTATAATTCTCATATACGTATGTTTCTAAATGACCCAGACGAGTCCAAAATAGGGGCTGGTTTGGCTCTGGCCAGCTGACCCCCACAACCGAAGTCTGTGAGACCGAACCGGCTACCGCGCGGTTTCTGCATTGTATAAAATCCCCGGTTTCCCTCCCCGGTCAGCGTGACTGGACGTGTTTTGTGTGTGATCACCGTCATAGGTAATTCCTTTACGCTTGGACTGACATATACCTCCGCTGAACAAGCGGTGTACCTCACCGTCGGACCGAAAAAATTCCAAGAAGATATGATTTTGCACAGTTGAAGGTCGCCCGGACTCACGGCGTCGAGTGTTGGTGGGTGACGACACTGCTGCTTCGGTGTACCAACGACGGGGACGTGACCGCGAACGAAGCCGTCGACGTCCTGTACGATCTCGTAGACGAGGGAATGAACCTCCATCCGAAGGTCTACGCGCAGTTGCAGAAGAAGCTCCGAGAACTGGGGAACTGAATCCCGGTCCCTGATGGAGCCGCGCGGCGCGGTCAACTCTTATCGAGCTCCTGCTTCCACCCGTTATAGCCATAGCGTTCGAAATCTATCATGTCGGCTTCGATCAGCGGTTCATGAGCTCACCATGCCTCCCGCTGGCGAAAAATATCGAGCGGGTCGGCTGCGTCCCATTGAACCGGCCCAGCGAGGCAGCAGTCGTCTCCGTACCCAGCGTGCTCCTCTTGAGGAGCGTAACCGAGCTGTCGTGGGGTCGGAGATGATGCGCGACGTACGTTCCGATTGCGCCACCGCCGACAACGACGGCCGAGGCCGTTCTTCGAGGAGCTCCGAATAGACTCTTCATCCCTTCGCCGTTCTGGTTCGTAGTGTATACCGAGCAGTCCGGCTGACAGCTCGAACCCACGTCGACGACCTTCTGTGCGTCGGCGACGATCGAGTTCGAGCACCTGCGTTTTCGGGGACAACGTTACTTCTGCCCCTCCTTGGATAGGATAGTAATGGTTGACACGGACGACGTCGTGATCGGTGTCGGACTGGGCTCGTTTCACGATCGGTTCCCCGAGCCGGCAGAGCTGTTCCGATACGTCGAACGGGCCGACGAACTCGGCATCGACTCGATCTGGATGCCGGATCACGTCATCTCCGAACGGCCCGAACTGGATCCG
>Ga0207797_1001076_pt1 | contig 20224 bp, 20 predicted proteins | sample PRCRCaboRojoPR_6_FD_187275 | JGI IMG/M metagenome (GOLD analysis project Ga0207797, IMG submission 187275) | Marine sediment microbial community from Cabo Rojo, Puerto Rico - PR CR 10% Liquid 1 (SPAdes) | ecosystem: Environmental > Aquatic > Marine > Coastal > Sediment | place: Cabo Rojo, Puerto...
GCCGCGAGCCGTCGCCCGCCGATCTCCACGCCTTCCTCGGACTCCCAGAGCCGCGGCGTCAGGGCGTCGCCGTAGCCGGCGTCGACGAAGGCCCGGACCTCGTCGTGCGAGAGGGGGGCCAGGTTGTACACGTCGTCGATGGGCTGGTGGGGACCACGCCGCTCGTGATCGCGCGGGCGCTCGCTCAGGGGGCGCCAGTCGATACAGCAGCCCGCACAGCCCTCGCAGTCTACCTGCATGGACGCGTCTTGGCGGCCCGGACCGAAAAGGATGGGCGACCGACGCGCGATCCGCGCCTCGTCCCCGTCGTCCGGGACCGCCGGTAATCGAGACGGTCCTCGACCGCCGCCCTCCGCTACCCGCGTCGGTAGTACGTGTAGAGCCGGCGTCGGAACCAGCCGCGCAGTCCGCCGGGGCCGCGGACGACGGGCCGCGACGGTTCCGCCTCGTCGATGCCCTCGACGTCCGCCGCCGCCCGTCTGGCCGACCGCTCGCTCTCGGACCGGCCCACGTCGATCGCGACCCGATACGTCCGCCAGTCGTACCCGGCCATCATGACGGCCAGCGTGAGCAGCGTGAGCGGCAGGGCGACCAGGAACGCCGCGATCAGCAGGGAGCTGATGTGCATTGCCATTCGAAACCTTCGCGACGTGGTGAGAAAATTCGTACGGTTCGCCGCTCCGCCGGCGGGGCCGCGCCGGTCGACAGGCCTAACACGTCCCCGTGCCCTTCTTCGCCCGTGACCACGGATCCCTGCGACGGCTGTGGCAAGCCAGTGAAGATCGCCGGCGGCATCGCCAACCTCTGGAGTTTCAGCGGCGACCGGACCGGCGGCGTCACGCTCGAGTTCGAGGCCGACGGGACCGAGCACTTCCTCTGTTTCGACTGCATCGAGACGCTCCCGGAGGACCCGACGGCGGCCGACGTGGAAGCGATCCCGCCCGCCGACGAGACGGCGTAGCCGATCGCCGTGCCGATGACCCGTTCCCGGGCGGGCGTGGTCCCGACCGATGGCCGGGGCCACGATCGACGGCCACGTCCGCCCGCCGGGCGTCACGGCGGCAGTTCGAAGGTTGCTCCCCGTACGACGTCCGCGGTGTCGAACAGCACCTGATCGTCGAAACGCAACCGCGACGGGAGAATGGCCTCCTTCGCGATGAACCGCAACGTCGCCCCTTCATCGCGGCGCTTCAGTACGATGTAGACGTCGTTGGTCGGCTCCTCGCCCGGGATGGGGACGACCCGTCCCTCCTTGATCTCGAAGCAACGGGCCGGCTGATCCTCGGGCGGCTCCACGTCGTACCCCTCGGCCTCGACCTCGTCGGCGAAGACGACGACCCAGACCGGTCGCTCCAGTTCCTCGACGGATTCGCCGTCGGTCAGTCGCTCCTTGTAGAACCAGGGATTGCTGACCGGTGCACTGTCTTGATCGGTCGCGAAGACGATCCGGTCCGCGAACGGTGGGCCCTCCGGTCCCCCGGACGAGCCGCCGAAACACCCCGCGAGGAACCCGAACCCGGCGGCCGCCCCGGTTGCGAGAGCAGTTCGACGGTTTATGTGACAGTTGTTGATAACAACCGGGAGAATGCGGCAATTTTTATTGGAAATTAGTAAATTCCGTTAATTTTAAATATAATGAATTTACATTATAGTAACGGAGGACCAATGAGCAGCAACCCTTCGGCGGGGGCGGACAGGCAAGGATCCCACGAGCCGACCAGTACCACGAATACCGGGCTCGAGGAGAACGTCGCGGCTGCGCTGTCCTACGTGCTCGGGTGGATTACGGGAATCGTCATGTACTTCCTCGAACCGGACGACGAGTCCGTCCGGTTTCACGCCGCACAGAGCATCGTCGTCTTCGGTGGGTTCTCCGTGTTGGTGCTCGTCATCGGGTTTCTGTCGGCCATAATCTCGGGCCTGGCAGCCGCTGGTGGGATGGGCGTCGGGGTGTTCTTCGGCCTTTTCTCGATGGTTATGGGCCTCATCAGCTTCGTGATCTGGATCGCCGGGCTCGGGCTCTGGCTGTACCTGCTCGTTCGGACGTACCAGGGGCAGGATCCCCGAATCCCGGTGGCGGCCGAGATCGCCACGAGCATCGCCTGAGTGCGGGGTTAGAAACGGCTCACCTCGTGACCGTCCCCCGGTCGGGGAGACGACCTGCGACCGGAGCGTTTAGCACGCCGGGGCGCAGACGACCGGACGGTGAACCCCGACCGGCTCTTCGACGCCTTCCCCGCTCCGGAGTACCGCGGCAACCAGAAAGACGCCCTCCGGAAGGTCCGCGAGGCCTTCGCGGACGGGAACCGGGTGGTGCTGGTGCGCGCGCCGACCGGGAGCGGCAAGTCCCTCCTCGCCCGGGCCGTGGCCGGCTGTGCCCGGACGGTCGAGGAGGCGGCCCCAAGCGAGGCGACGGACGCCTACTACACGACGCCGCAGGTTTCGCAACTCGCCGACGTCGCCGCGGACCCGCTACTGGACGACCTCAACGTGATCCGGGGCAAGCGCAACTACACCTGCATCCTGTCGGGGGAGGAGGATACCCCGGTCGATCGGGCCCCCTGTGCCCGCGAGCGTGGCTACGACTGCTCCGTCAAGCACCGGTGTCCGTACTACTCCGACCGGGCCATCGCCTCGAACCGCCGGATCGCCGCGATGACGCTCGCGTACTTCATGCAGACCGCCGGCTCCGAGGTGTTCCGCAAGCGCGACGTCTGCGTGATCGACGAGGCCCACGGCCTGGCGGAGTGGGCCGAGATGTACGCCACGATCGAACTCTCGCCCCGAACGGTCCCCATCTGGGACGACCTCCGGGTGCCCGACGTCGAGTCGGTCGAGCGCGCCGTCGAGTACGCCGACCGCCTGCGGAACGTCTGTCAGCGCCGGGTGGACGACCTGCTCGCGAGCGACGAACTCTCGCCGGGGGAGGCCGCGCGGCGGGACCGCCTGCAGGAGCTGCGCTCGGAACTGGGCTGGTTCGTCGACGACTACCGCGATTCCGGATCCGCGACCACCTGGCTGGCCGACCAGGCCGACGACGGGTCGCTGACGATCAAGCCGATGGACCCCGAGCGCTACCTGCGCCACACCGTCTGGGACCGCGGGAACCGCTTCGCCCTGCTCTCGGCGACGATCCTGAACAAGGCCGCCTTCTGTCGCGGAGTCGGCCTCGATCCCGCGGACGTCGCGCTGGTCGACGTCGGCCACACCTTCCCCCTGGAAAACCGTCCGCTGTACGACGTGACGCAGGGGAAGCTGACCTACGAGCACCGCGACGAGACGCTGCCGAAGGTGGCCCGGACGCTGGTCCGGCTCATGGCCGAGCATCCCGACTCGCCCGGACTGGTTCACGCCCACTCCTACGCCATCCAGTCGCGGCTGGCCGACCGCCTGCGGGACTTCGGCGTCGGCGCGCGGGTGCGGACCCACGACCGCGAGGACCGCGACGCCCAGCTGGCCGCCTGGAAGGCGAGCGGCGAACCGGAGGTCTTCCTCTCGGTGAGGATGGAGGAGGCGCTGGACCTCGAGGGCGATCTCGCGCGCTGGCAGGTGCTGTGCAAGGCGCCGTTCCCGAACACGAACGACTCCCGGGTGGCCTACCGCCTCGAGGACGGCCAGTGGGGCTGGTACTACCGGAACGCCCTCCGGACGGTGATCCAGGCCGCCGGCCGGATCGTCCGGTCGCCCGAGGACTACGGCGCGACCTACCTCGTCGACACCAGCCTGCTCGACCTGTTCGACCGCGCCCGCCACGACCTCCCGCCCTGGTTCGCGGACCAGGTCGACGCCATGACCGACCCCGACCTGCCCGAGTTCGATCCCGAGGCCGCGCTGTCGGGGATCGCGGCCGGCGTGGATCCGGACGCCGCTTCCCCGTCGGAGGGCGCCGGGACGACCGCTCCGACGCCGACGACGCGGGCCGGGGGCGATCAGTCGGTGAGTGCGGGAACTACGGGCGACACGAGTGACGGCCGGGCGAGCACGAGCGATGGCGGCGGGGGTGACGACGGGTCGGCGTCGAGTCCGGTCGCGGACGTGTGGGACGTGGAGTGAGGAGAAGCGGCGGGCAATTCACTCGCGATTCCGCGCCATCCACTCCACGGCGAAGTCCACCATCGCCCGCTGGTCGAGCAGTTTCGCGTCGGCGACTCCGACCGTCCCCGTCTGGAAGGCGTCGGGCCGTTCGCGCTCGAAGGCCTCGCCACACTCGGGGAAGTCGCTGTCGTCGATGTCGACGTCTCTCCATTCGACCCACTGGCGCTCGCCGTCGACCAGTACCGCGCTCGCGTTGGACGACTCTTCGACCTCGATGTCGGCCCGATACTCGGCGAGGTGAAAGGAGGTGTTCGTCGCGTGGGTGGTCCCGAGGAACAGCACGTCGCCGTCGAGGTCGTAGACGCGGGCCAGCGGGGAGTTTTCACCCAGCGAGTAGTCCAGCGAGTGCCCCTCGGTCACGAACCCGGCGTCGGCGCCCCACGCGGCGAACGAGTGCTGGGGGTGGGAACTCCGGGACGCGCCCGGATAGGACCTGAAGCATTCAGCGACGGCACCCATGCCCTGCGTCGGCGTCACGTCGGGACGGTACGGCGGCATTTGCTCGCGTATCGTCCCGTACCACGATTCCGGTACTGGCGGATAGTTCATCGTCGCCGGCTCCCGGTTGCCCGGCGAGTGCGTCGGCATCACGATCGTTCCCTCCCCCGTGACGACGCGCTGGAGGGCATCGACGACCGCCGGCGCCCCGCCACAGACCCAACCCAACGAGGAAAGGGACCCGTGGACGAGCACCGTCCCGCCGGCCTCGCCGCCGAGGTCGCGCAGGTCGCTCGCCATCGAATCGACCGTGACCGGTTCGGGCGACCGGTCCTCCGGGAGGGTCTCGCTCATGGGGCGACGTGGCCGACGCCGGTCATAAGTCTCGTGGATCCATGCGAACCCGTGACGATCACGACGGGGACGGGACCCGATCCGTCCGCCTCGTTCCCCCCGGGGCCGTCCGTAACGCCCATTGCGTCCCTGGCGTAACCGCCACGCGATGACCGACGAGGACCAGACGGCCGTCCGGGACGCCGTTTCGAGCCACGGCGCGTTCGAGTCGACCCACGACGGGTTCGAGTACGTGAAAACGCCGTTCGACGCGACGGCGACGGTCGCGGCGGCCGACCCCGACGACGCCGGGGACGGGGCATATCGCGTCACCGTGACCGTCCGCGTCCCCTCGCTCGACGCCGTGGTGGCGGGCGAGACGGTCGCCGAGGTGGTCGAGGACGGCTGGTACGAGACGTTCGAGCGCCGGATCGCGGACGCCTTCGACGTCGCCCGGTCGGACGGGGCCGCGCCGCCGGTGGTCGAACGCACGCCGGGGACCGACGACGTCATCGTCGAACTCGTCTTCGAGACGCGGACCGCCGGCCGCGTCGTCGAGGACGCCGCGGCGCTGGTCGAGTACGTGGAGGGGACCTACGTCCAGGGCGTCATCCCCGGCTACGAGTATCGCGACCCGGTTGCGGGACTCCTCGACAGCGCCCGACGGGCGGCCGAGGATCCGACCGACTCCGGACGGGAACCGGAGGCGTGACCTAGTCCATCGCGATGTAGGTCTGGGTGTCCTCGACGCCGTCGATCCCCTGGATCGTGTTGGCGGCGATGTCCTTCACCTCGGCGGGGCTGTCGACCCGCACCTTCGCGATGATGTCGACGTCGCCGGCCACGATGAAGGCCTCGAGCACGCCGTCGACCTCGTCGATCTCCTTTCGCAGTCGATCCGCCTCGCCGGTGTTGGCTTTGACCATGACGTATGCGGTAACCATGTTCAGTCACCTCCTTGAGCGGCCGCCTCCCCGACCACGAGCTGTCTGACCTCGGAGAGTTTCGTGAAGTCCGCGAGCACGACCAGCCGGTCGCCCGGTTCGAGCGATTCGTCCGGTGTCGGGATCGAGAGGGCGGAGTCCTCCTTGCCGAAGGCCATCAGCGTCGTGTCCGCCGGCAGGGCGAGTTCGCTGATGGTGTAGCCCCTGATCGGCGACTCGTCGGTCACGGTGAACTCGACCACCTGCAGGTTCTGGGCGATGTCCGCGATGGCGCGAATGTCCCCGCCGAGCAGGGCGTTTTTCGCCCCGATCGCCCCCAGCCGCTCGGGATAGACGATCTCGTCGACCTCGCCGGCGTACCGCCGGTAGATGTCCTCCCGGTAGTCCTCGTCGATGCGCAACACCGTCCGACAGCCGTGGTGTTTGCCGATCATGCACGCCGCGAAGTTCGTGTTGAGGTCGCTCGTGAGCGCCCCGAGCGCGTCGGCGGACGCGACGCCCGCCTCCTCGAGGACCTCCTCGCGGGACCCGTCGCCTTCGAACGTGTCGAACCCCTCGTTCCGGGCGCGGTCCGCTCTGTCGGGGTCGCGCTCGACGATCGTGACGTCGTGCCCCTCCTCCTCGAGTACCCTGGCCGTCCGGAGACCCACTCGTCCGGCGCCGATGATGACGAACCGCATAGAGCACCGTATGTGGGGGGTTGGCAAAAAGGTGCGGTCTGTTGAGGGGTCGAGGAGCGGATTCGACCCCCCGGTCGGTCGCGACTCCGGGCGCGAGACTGGGGCTCGCGCCACCGACGCTCGGCGGGCGTCGTCGGTCGCGATCCCCGGCGCGACGGGACCGTTACGGAACGGTTATGCCGCCGAAACCGCTCGCCACGACCATGGACCTCGTCGACGCCCTCGCGGCCCGCGGGGTGGTCGCCGTCGTCGGTGCGGGCGGCAAGAAGACGACGCTGTACGCGCTCGCCGAGCGGTTCGACCGGGCGCTCGTCACCGCGACCGTCAGGATCCCGATCTTCGACGCGCACGTGTCGCGCGTCGCCGTGACGGACGACCCCGTCGCGGCCGTCGAGGACGCCGCACAGGACGACTGGCCGCTGGGCGTGGTTCCCGAGCGCGACCGGAACGACCGGTATCGGGGGTACGAGACCGGCGTAATCGACGACCTCGCCGCCGACGTGTTGCGCGGCCCCCGGGCGACCGGTCGCGGGACCGACGACGCGGTCGGCGACCCCGTGGAGTCGGTCCTCGTGAAGGCCGACGGCGCCAGGAACCGCCGCCTCAAGGCGCCGAACGAGCGCGAGCCCCGGATTCCGGCGACCGCCAACACGGTCCTCCCCATCGTGAGCGCCCGGGTCGTCGGGAAGCCCCTGACCGACGACCGGGTCCACCGGGTCGACCGCGTCGCGTCGATCACCGGCCGCGCCGCGGGCGACCGGATCGAGGCGGCGGACGTGGCCGCCGTGCTCGCCAGTGCCGAGGGCGGCCTGAAGGGCGTCCCCGCGGACGCGACCGTCGTCCCGGTCGTCAACATGGTCGACACGCCCGAGTTGGCGGCGGTGGGCCGCGAGGTCGCCGCCGGAGTCTTCGACCGGACCGACCGTGTCGACCGGGTGGCGCTGACCCGAATGAACCGGGGCGAAGCCGTCGACGTGATCGAGCGCTGAACCGGTCGGGCTGCCGTCGCGAGTCGGAACCGAACGCGGTCCCCGCGGGCGCTTCCAGACCCGAGGGGCTTTTACGCGCGCTTTCCCAATTCCCGGCCCGATGACTTACCGGCGCCCGGATCGGCTGCTGCGGGTCGACCTCTCGGCCCGGCGCGTCACCTCCGAACGCGTCCCCGCCGAGTGGCGTCGCCGGTACCTCGGCGGAAAGGGCCTGGGCGCCCGGTACCTCTACGACGAACTCGCGCCCGGGACCGACCCGCTCGGGCCCGAGAACGTCCTCATGTTCCTGCTCGGCCCGTTGACGGGCGCGCTGCCGGGCGCCCAGCGCTACGCGGCGGTGACGAAGTCGCCGCTCACCGGGACGTTCCTCGACTCCTACGCGGGCGGTGACTTCCCCGCCAGACTCGCCGGCGCGCTCGAGGGCCACCTGGGCGTCCTCGTCACCGGGGAGGCCGACGAACCGGTCGCGCTCGTCGTCGAGGACGGACGCGGCCGGATCGAACCGACCGACGTCTGGGGCGCCGACGCGGTCGAGACGGCCGGCGCCTACGACGGGGCGGTGGCCTGCGTCGGCCCGGCCGGCGAGCAGCGGGTCGCGTTCGCGACCATCGCCTCCGACGCGGCCGAGCACCACGCCGGCCGCGGCGGCGCGGGCGCCGTGATGGGCGCCAAGCGGCTGAAGGCCGTCGTCGCGAGGGGCGAGCCCGTCGCGCCCCCCGACGGGGTCGCCGCGCTGCGGGAACGCGACGAGTCCCGGTACGAAACGACGGACGTGGGCCGGTGGCTGGGCGCCAGCGGCACCGCCGAGTCCGTGGACTTCGCCGACGAGACCGACGTCCTGCCGTCGGCGGGCTGGCAGGAGCGCGGGTTCGAGGGCGCCGAGGACATCGGCATCGAGGCCGTCCGCGAGGCCGCCACGGGGCGGACCGAGGACGGCGGGTTCCGCGTCGACACCTCCGAGGGCGAGTCGGTGCCCCGCGGGGCGACCGCGATGACCCTCGGGGCGGGGCTCGGCCTCGACGACTTCGACGCCGTCGCGGCGCTGGGCGAGCGCTGCAACCGGCTGGGGCTGGACCTCATCGACGCCGGGAACGCCGTCGCCCTGGCGATCCTGGCGGCCCGAGAGGGGCTGGTCGACCGGGACCTCGCGTTCGCCGATCCCGAGAGCGCGCGGGCGTTGCTCGGGGAGATCGCGACCCGATCCACGCCGCTGGGGGACGCGCTGGCCGACGGGATCGAGGCGGCCGCCGCGTCGTTCGACGACGGCGAGCTCATCCCGACGGTCAAGGGGATGGCCTTGCCGTCCTACGACCCGCGGGGATCGCCGGGGATGGCGCTCGCGTACGCCACCAGCGACCGCGGCGCGTGTCACCGGCGCGCCCGCCCGGTCGAGGAGGAGGCGTTCGACCCACCCTGGGAGCCCTCGCGCGTGGCGGCGGCCGTCGCCGCGGCCCAGAACCGCCGGTCGGTCCGCTGGAGCCTGATCGCCGACGACTTCGTGGGTGAGGTGCTCGACCCCGCGGAGTGGCTGGACGCCCTGGACTGGCCCCACGACGACCTGGCGACGACGGGCGAGCGGATCTGGACGGTGACCCGGCTGTTCAACGTCCGCGAGGGGTTCGACCGCCGGTCGGACGGCGTGCCCGACGCGCTGGACGAGCGCGGCGAGTTCTCCCGCGAGCGGTTCGAGGCCACGCTGGACGAGTACTACGCGGTGCGTGGCTGGAGTCCCGAGGGGGTGCCGACCCGGGCGACGCTGGAGCGGCTGGATCTGCTGGAGACCGTGGACGCGGCGACGCCGGTTGCGGCCGCCTCGACCGATCGCTGAGCGCTCCGGCGGTGTTCGTGGCGCCAGCAGTACGAAACCCTTTACAGGTCGCCGGGGATACGAATACATGCGGGACCGTGGGTTAGCCTGGTATACTTCGGGCCTTGGGTGCCCGTGACCCCGGTTCGAATCCGGGCGGTCCCACTCTTCTCGGCGCGAACGAACGCGGTAGCGCCGCGTGCGTGCGGAGCTCGGATTCGAAGGAGAGCAGTCGTAGCTTGCGAAACGAACCTGCAACCGAGTAGGACCGGCTTCGTGTGGTGAGGATTCGGACGGTCCGTGACGGATAGAGCATTGCTCTCCGGCCGCGACGACGACAGTCCGGCGCTATGTCCCTCTCAGAAGTCCGACGGGGGGACGACGAAGCCGATTGGTGACGTCCTCACAGTATCCCCCGGGGACCGTCGTTACCGACTGGTCGCATCAGGCCGCCCGACACGCGACGATGTCGAGGGTATATCGAACGCTACTACCCTGGTCGAAACCGCAGAGTGAGAGCCCGTCGACGGAATGGACGGGTGTCGATAGGAGAAACGGACCGGGGAAATGATCGAGGCGGACTGTTCCCCGGCGATTCCGTCTCAAATCCGCGTTCCACAGGGTGCCCCACACACATGGGAAATGCCAGATTTCGTTTCTCCCACCGACAGTTGATATACCCAACAGATCGTTAATAATGTGAGGAAAGCAGTATCAAATTGCCGGGTTTCGATTATATCCTCAAAGGGTAACAAAATCCTGCTCTAGGGAGCGTCCGTCGAGATCTCGACCGCCGTCCAAAGGGAGGGACAACGAGGCGCCCACGTTCCCCCATCGTGCTGTCAGAGGCACAGGGGCACAGGTGAGGGTCGTTCGGGCAGGGTCGGACAGTGACAGGGAACCTCACCTGTAGGCCCCGGATTGGCGGGTCCGGCGGTTAAACCGTTCCCATGATCTGCCAAGGGACTTTTATTCGACACATCCCCTGACCCGACGGATGGATTCGTCGATTTTCACGACGGTCCCGGGCCGCGGGTACATGAGGAGCACGAACAGTCTCGTGAAGACGGATTGGTCGCTCCGGGGGCGGATTTCCCGTTTGCTTTCCAGGAACGCGGCTTCGCCGAGCCGCCGAAGGGCGAACAGCTCCGCCGCGGTTTCCTCGATCCGGCTGGCGAGGACGAAACTCAGGAGACTCGAGAGGATCGTCAGCCCCAGAACGAGGACGAGCGTGGATGATATTCCGGACCGTAGGAGCGTGAGGAGGACGGTAAACGCCGCCCAGGAGAGGGCGAAGCAACCCAGGATCAGGCCCCAGAACACCGCCGTCCGAACCGGCGGTCGCCGGAGGTGGCCCCGCTCGTGCTGGACGACGTATTCCCGACCACGATCCGAGAGCCCCGACAGCTGGGTCTCGTTGAGGATGATCGTTCGAAAGACGGTGGTCTGGCCGAACACCGGGGCGTCGTCCGAAAACCAGAAAACCGGGACCGAGTCGTCGGTTCCCGTCTCGTATTCCTGCACCGCTTCCACGGGGCCGAAGTACACGCGGGCGTAAAGCCGAGTTCCTTTCGCCCGGAGCGACCACCCGAATCCCCCGTCCATGTCTCTCCGAATGAGGCCCCTCCGAACATGACTCTTCTGCCAACTGGAGGGACGCGGTTCCGTCACCGAACGTTCGCACGGGAGCCCCATCCCGTTCTGCGACGCAACGCGGGGACGGGACACCGGAAACTGGATCGACTGCTGTGCTTCCGTGCGTGAGGGTGCTCCACGGTTCCGCCAGGCGCGAGTCGAGCGTGGGGAACGCGGGAAGTCCGTGGCTCGGCACCACCTCGAAAACGATTCGGGAGCGGGCCGGACCTCCGTGTCGCCGCTTCCAGGTTTGAAATCCAGGCTACAATTTCGTGAATTTTTAGTTGCGCATGTGAGTATTGCTTCTCGTCGATAGGAGGATGGGTATCGGTAACATTGGGATTCGCGTCCCAATCGACAGGCTCCGTTGATAGCCACGTTTCTCCCCCCAGCACATCTCCCATCCGGTTCCCCTCTCCTATCGACACGCTCCCGTTTCGCCCGCGAGGCGTCGCTGTACGGAGGAACCTCGAACCCCGAAGCGGAGCCCCGCACACCCGTCTCGACGTCGACGTCCGGTTGCCGTGCGTTCCGGGTCCAGTACCGGACCAGGTAACAGACCGTGCACCGACGTCCGCCGGGGTCGAGTTCGAAGCGCCCGCGTCGAGCGCGCCGTCCCACGTTCTCCAGCCAGGCGCTTCAACCCGGTCGAACGACCGTCCGGCGATGGGTACCGCAAAGCCGGACGCCCCCGACGATCGACACGCCGAAACGTGATCCGACCGACGAACAGCGCGACACGGTGCCGATCGAACCGTACGTACAGTCGGCACTCCCGGCCCGTTCGAGCGGCCGGAGACCCGGGTCCGGAACCGACGCCGTGCATTCGCCGAACCACCGATCAGGGGCGGAAGGGCCACGCCGTCGGGGGAGTCGGATCAAAGGTCCCGGGAGCGACTGATCCGCCGGAGCGAACCCCCACAACTCCCACAGACGCGCGACGTTGGGGACTTCACCCGATCGATGCAATCCACACATTCGTACAGTTCCTTGTCGTCCTCCGTGCTATTTGGGCGCATAACACATACCCATGGCTGGATAGGGTTCAACCTGATCCTAGAGGACCTAGTAGTCGGTATTGGCATACTACCGTTCCACGTGCCCGATCGTCCACTTTCGTCGTGCGACGGGGACCGCGCCCCAACCGGACGCGCCATCGGATCGCTGGTCGTCGAGTAATGGAATAACCGAAAGGAATTGCTATCGGAATAGCGACCGGACGGGATTCGGGGCCTGTCGACAATCCACAACCCATAAATATCAAACCGTACGAAACTCAATCGAGGTAACGTTATGCGACGCCGAACGGGGGAACGAACAGGGGGCATGGCCGCCGACTCCCGAAACCGACGACGATCGGGGACCGGCGGCGAACGAGCGAAACGGGTCTCGGATCCATGTGACTGATCCGATGGGGGCCAGGGGAAACAATGACCACCAATGGGGGGTCGGTCCCGGGCGGGACCGACGCCGAATCCGACACCGAGGGTGTATCGATCGACGTGATCAGCCAGGCGGACGCGCATCCGCCGCCGACCCGCGAGGAGGTCCGGGCGCTGGTGTCCAGGGCGCCGCCGGACGACGAGGCCGATCGGTACGTGGTCAGGCTGACGCCGGTGGAGCGCTACGACCGGCGGGACGTCCTCGAGGACCTGGGGAACGGCCTGCGCGTGCTCGCCACGTCGTTCCGGACCGACTGGACGCGAACCGACGGCGGGGACGAATCCTTCGACCTCCTGGTCGGTTGCAACGTCGACCCGACGACGTTGCGACGGGGACTCGAGTCGATGCGCTCGGTCGACGCGGCGACCGTCCTCGAGATCACGGTGGAAACCGCGACGAACGGGGAAACGGCCGCAGGGAAGGACTCCGAACCGGTCGACGGGGGACGTTCTACGACCGAGTCCGGGGACCTCGGTGAACCCACCGCGGACTCGTTCGCGGACCTCAAGGCCACGGTCGAGCAGGTCGGCACCGAAACGTTGCTCGCGGAACTCGAGGACGTCGAGTTCCCCGGACGAACGACCGACGACGAGATCGACTTCGACGAACTGCTCTCGATGGCCGGCGTTTCGAACCACCCGGAACCGACGCGCGATGGACCCACCGAATCCATGACCGACAGCCACGGGACGCAAAACGACGACGAGGAGTCGGCGGACGACGACGCGACGGGGAACGGAACGGAGGGGGTCACGGAGGCGGACGACGAGGACGTCAGTCTCGATCTCCCGCTCGACACGGACGAGGAGTCGGGAACCGACGCCGACGCCGGTGTCGAGGACCCTCCCGAGATCGACCTGGACACGGACACTGACGCCGACGCCAGTGTCGAGGACCCTCCCGAGATCGACCTGGACACCGATGGCGACGCGGAGGTCGACCTCGCCGTCGACGATCCCGAGGAATCGGCCGCCACGGCGACGGGCCCCGACGATCCCGTCGTGGCGCTGGTCGAACGCCTCGAGTCGGGCGACGTCCCCGCCGACGTCCGCGAGCGACTCCGCGACGAACTCGGCGCCACGGCGCCGACGAGCCTGGAGGCCCAGGTGACGCACCTCCAGACGCGGCTATCGGAGTTCGAGGCCTACCGGAACGCCCTCGAGGAGTTCCTCGACGAGAAGGGCACCGCGAGGGACCTCCTGACCGAGGTCGAGTCCGAACTGGAGAACCTGCGGGAACGCGTCGACTCCCTCGAGCGGACGGTCGAGGCGGAGCGATCGGAACGGCGGGACCTCGCCGAAGCGGTCGATCGCCTCGAGGACCGCCTCGACGAGCGGGCGCCGTCGGACCAAGTCGCCTCGCTCGCCGACGCCGTGGAGTCGCTCGAGTCGGACTTCGACCAACTCTCCGGCGACGTCGCCGAGAACGCCGAATGGCGCGAGCAGGTGGCCAGCGCGTTCGCCGAATCCGGGGTCGGCGACGATCCCGACCGGGTGTGAACGCGCCGCCGTTCGGAGGCAAGCAGCCCCCGTCCTCGCCCGCCGGCAACCTTTGATAAGACAGCGTCGCGTAGCCCCGTACATGTCAGTCACGCACGAGGGGCTCACCTTCGAACGGCCCGGCCACGCGACCGTCCGCATCGAGACCGACGACGGCCAGGTGATCTACGTGGACCCCTGGAGCGAGGTGCTCGACGGCGAACCGCACGACGCCGACGTCGTGTTCGTCACCCACGACGACACCGACCACTACGATCCCGAGGGGATCGTGGCCGTGGCGGCCGAGGACGCGACGATCGTCGCCTACAACGCGATCGACACGAGCGACCTGGGCCGGGACGTGGTCGGCATCGGCGAGGAGGAGGCGATGACGGTCGACGGGATCGACGTCCACTCGATCCGGGCGTACAACGAGCCCGACGGCGAGCACGTCGACGAGGACGGCGAACCCTTCCACGCCCGTGGCGAGGTGATCGGCCTGCTGTTGACCTTCGACGACGTCACGGTGTTCTACGCCAGCGACACGGACGTGCTGGACGTTCACCGGACGCTGTTCGTGGACGTGTTCCTCCCGCCGATCGGCGGCCACTACACGATGGACCGCCACGAGGCGGCCGCCCTCGCCGCCACGCTCGAACCGGACCTGGTGCTCCCGGTCCACTACGACACCTTCGAAGCGATCGAGACGGACGCCGGGGCGTTCGTCGACGACCTCGACGCGGAGGGGATCAGGGCCGAACTGTTCTGACGGACGCCACCGCCGACCCCCGAAGCGCGATCGAAACGGTCAGATCGAGATGCCCAGCGACTGGAGCTGCGCCTTCCCGTCTTCGGTCGCCTTCTCGGGCGACCACGGCGGGTCCCAGACGAGTTCCACGGTCGCCTCCTCGACCCCCTCGATCGACTCGACCGCCTCCGTCGCCTCCTGGAGGAAGTAGTCGGCGATGGGACAGCCCATCGTCGTCAGCGTCATGTCGACGTGTACCTCGCCGCCGTCGATCTCGACGTCGTAGATCAGCCCCAGGTCCACGATATTGATGGGGATTTCGGGATCCTGAACCGTCTTGAGGGCCTCCCGAACGTCGTCTTCCGTCACCATGTGGACGACAGTAGGCGGCCCGTGGCAAAATGTATTGTGGGATCCGCACAAAACCATGGAACCCACTACCACGACCCGGAAGCGCGATCCCGGGAAACGCGACGGACCGCCGATCGGATCGCGGGACCACGACCGAGCGCCGTCGACCTAGCTCCCCACGACGACCTTCACCTGCTGGACGCCCTTGACCGACCGCAACCGGTTGGCCAGTTCGTTGATCTCGCTCCCGGATCCGTCGACGACGAGGGTCTCCATGCACTGGTCCGCCGAGAGGTGGATGTGCTGGACGGAGGTGATCAGGTCGGTCATCTCGTGCTGGATCGTCATCAGGCGACCGTGGAGGTCCGTCCCGTGTTCGTGTTCGTGGAGTACCGTGACGGTCCCGTAGTGGCGGCTAGGGTCGTCGGACTCCCAGCTATGCGTCGTGAAGAACTCCCGGAGTGCGTCCCGGATCGCCTTGGATCGGCTGGCGTAGTCCCACTCCTCGACGATCCGATCGAGTTCCTCGACCATCTCCGACGGGAGCGTGAGGCTGATGCGCTCGAGTTCGTCGGCCATACGTCGGCTTACCGGCGGGCGACCATCAAGGTTCAGTAGTCGGACCGGGCCTCGCTGGCGATGGGTGACGGCGCGCGCCCAGTCGCGGCCGTCCCGGCCCCACGGACGAATGCACATCCAGGGCTGCGCTTCGCTCGCGCCGGTTCCCGTGGCCGTACCGATGGACGATGCAGTCGACCGTCTCCGTCGCCGGCGTCGCGACCAGTAACGGCGGACCGGGGGAACGGTCCGGTATAAAATTCCAGACAGAAGGAACCTTCTCCAAAGGTTGATGGACGCCGCGGGCCGACCACGACACGCACCGATGACAGTCGACTCCGACTCCGACACCGACGTTCTCGAAGCACTGGCGAGTTTGCCGAGTTTCCATCACCCGACCGTGTCTCCCGACGGCGACGAGATCGCCTACTACTACGACGGCACCGGTCGCAACGAACTCCACGTCGTCGACCTGGAGACCGGCGAGGCCACGCAGTGGAGCGACGGCGAGGTCCCCCGCAACGCGCGCTGGTTCCTCGAGTGGGACGCGGACGGCGACCGCGTGTTCTTCCACCGCGACGAGGGCGGCAACGAGCAGAACGACGTCTACGCGATCGACCGGGACGGGACCGTCGAAACGATCCTCGAGATGGACGGTCAGAACGTCGTGGGGGCGGTCGGTGACGACGGCGCAACCCTGCTGATCGGGGGGACCCGCGACGGCCAGCGGAACGTCTACCGCCACGACCTCCCGACGGGCGAGACGACGAAGGTCACCGAGTACGACCGGGCGGTCCACGCCGCCGAACTGTCGCCGGACTGTGACCGGATCGCCTACGTCACCAACGAGGCCGACGACTTCGACAACCTGGACGTCTACGTCGCGGACGTCGACGGATCGAACCCCCGGAACCTCGGGATCGGCGAGACCGGGGCCGAGGCCGGCGTCGCCGACTGGGGGCCGGAGGGCGACCGCCTGCTCGTCTCGGACAACACCGAGGACCTGACCCGGGCAGGGGTATACGACCTCGAAACCGACGAGGTGACCTGGTTCGGCGACCTCGAACACGAGGAGTCCCCGGCCACGTTCCTCCCCGACGGGGAACGGTTCCTCGCGCTCCGGACGCGCGAGGCCGCCGTGGTCCCCGTCCTCTACGACGTCGAGACCGGCGAGGGCCGCGAACTCGACCTCCCCGAGGGCGTCTCGGCGTTGAGCACGATGGGCGGCGACGCGGTCGTCGACGACGACAGGGTCGCGATCACGCACACGACGCCGACGGAGCGACCGGAACTCCTGCTGTACGACCTCGCAACCGACGAGTACGAGGTCCCCATCGAGGCCGAGTACGGCCCGTTCGATCCCGACGACTTCGCCGACGCCGAGTACTTCACCTTCGAGTCCGACGGCGTCCCGGAAGCGCCCGCCGAGGCCCTCGACCACGATCCTTACGAGACTCTCGATATCGAGGGGCTGCTATACGACTCCGGGGAGCGACCCTCGCCGTTGATCGTCAACCCGCACGGCGGGCCACGGGCGGCCGACCACAAGCGGTTCGACCTCTACACGCAGTTCCTCGCGATGCGAGGCTACAGCGTCCTGAAGGTCAACTACCGCGGCTCGACGGGGCGTGGCCGCGAGTTCGTCGAGGAACTGTACGACGACTGGGGCGGCGCCGAGCAGGGCGACGTCGCCGTCGGCGCCGAGCACGTCCTCGAGACCCGCGACTGGATCGACGAGGACCGGGTGGCCGTCTTCGGCGGATCCTACGGGGGCTACTCCGCCTACTGGCAGCTCGTCCAGTACCCCGACCTCTACGACGCCGGCATCGCCTGGATCGGCGTGACCGACCTCGAGGACATGTACGAGAACACGATGCCACACTTCAAGACCGAACTCATGGAGAAGTACCTCGGTCATCCCGGGGAGAACCCCGACCTCTACGAGGAGCGCTCGCCGGTAACCCACGTCGAGAACCTCTCGGCGCCGACCCTGATCATCCACGGCGTCAACGACCGCCGGGTCCCGGTCTCGCAGGCCCGCATCTTCCGTGAGGCCCTGGAGGACGCCGGGTTCGAAGCGGGCGAGGACGGCGACTACGAGTACGAGGAACTCGGCGAGGAAGGACACGCCTCCACCGACATCGACCAGAAGATCCGGGCGTTCCGCATCCTCGACGACTTCCTGCAGCGCCGGATGCCCGCCACCGTCGAGCAGTCGGCGGATTGACGGCGCGCCGGACGTCCGGGAACGCGTCCCGGTGGCGTCCCCCCCACGCGTTCGTTCATTCGTTCGAATGTCCGCGACGGGGTCCTCGAACCGCGATAAAAGCACCTTGGTAACCCAGGCGAAAAAGTAAATGAACTATACTTTGAACCGACGGCTCGGGGGAATCGGTTCGCCGTTCCGCCTGCACACCGCCGGAGGAGCGGTGCATCCCGGCCAGGAACGCACCATGACATCATGTGATCACTGCGGCGCGCACGTCTCGGACCAGTTCGCCCGCGTCTTCGGGAACGGGGGCGGTCAGGTACTGGCCTGCCCGAACTGCTCGGCCAACGCCGGCATCGCCAAGGCCGTGCTGGAACGTGACCGCGCGACGTGACTGACGGACACCGGCCGGTTCGGACGGCCCGTCAGTCGGTTCCACGGTTGTCGGACGCGTCACCGACGGCCGAGTCTCGCGCGTCCGGGGGCGCCGCTCCAGGCCGAATTCAGGTCCAACGCTGGATCGCCCCGACGAGCCGGTCGGTCGCTTGCTCGACGGTCAGTTCGTCGGTGTCGACCGTCAGGTCCGGATCGATCCGATCGAACTCCCGGTAGACGACGTGCACCCCCTGCTCGTCGATCGACTCCTCGCGGTCCCGGTTGCGCGCCAGACACGTCGCGAGCGACGCGGTGACGTGGACGACGCGGACGTCGCCGAGGTCTCGAAACCGGTCGCGCCACTCCCGGCGATAGAAGGTGCCGTCGACGATCCAGTCCGCGTCGGGGTCCTCGGCGACCCTCGCGAACAGTCGCTCGTACGTCCGACGGGAGTACTCGTCGGAGTGGAGGAGCCGGAACGGCCGGCCGTCCGCGGCCAGTCGCTCCCGTGCAAGGGTCGCGATGGTGGTTTTGCCGGCCGCCGGCGGACCACAGACGAGGACGATCACGGTCGGGAGTAGGGACCCGGCGGGAAAGTGTCCAGCGCCGACGCGCCGGCCGCGGAACGGGCTGCCCGGTCAGTGTCCAGTTAGTATCCTACCAGTATCTAGCCAGTATCCGGTCAGGGCCCGGTCAGTATCCGGCCAGTATCTAGCCCGTATCCGGTCAGTAGTCCGGCGGACGGTTCAGCGCGTCCTCGGATCGCTCCGGCCGGGACCGGCCGCCGAACCGGCGGCGGAACCGCTCGGGATCGGCCTCGAGTGATCGGTCGGCCGTCTCGGCGACCAGGTCGACCGGATCCTCCCGGAGAACCCCGAGCGCCTCGCGGGCCCGCTCGTCGTCGTAGCCGGCGAGGAGGTGCGCGACCCACTCCCGGACGCGCCCGCTGGGATCGTCGACCGCGTCGAGGAGGGGTTCGAGGGCGCGCTCGGGCGAGCGTTTGAACGTGGAAACCAGGGCGTTCCGGCGGACGGCGTGGTGATCGTCCGCCAGGGCCCGCTCGACGGCCTCGCGGTGACCCTCCCGATCGAGGTGATCGAGCGCGACGACGGCCTCGGCGCGCACCCAGGGGGTCGGGTCGTCGAGGGCGCTCCGGGCCGTCGCCGCGGCGTCCTCGCCGCCGACCTCGCCCAGCGCCTCGACGGCGAACTGTCGGACGTCGGGGTCGGGGTCGTCCGTCGCTGCGCTGGCCAGCGCCGCCCCGACGGCCGAGGGGCCCGGATCCCGTTCGGCCAGCGCGAGGGCGGCCCGTCGGCGTTCGACGACGCTCCCCTCCCGGAGTCGATCGAGCAAGTCGTCGACGGACGCGTCCGCGACCGGGGTGGTGTCCGCGACGGAGAAGGCGCCCTCGTGGCGGTCGGCGTCCCCGCCCGTCGGCGGTCCCTCGCCCGCTATCGGACCGTCGTTCCCCGGCTGCTCACCGTCCGCCATCGTCCGACACCTCCGTGTCGCGATCAGGGTCGGCGGCGTTCCTACCGACGACGCCAGCGAACAGGACGAGGCCGACGACGACCCCGAGCGCCCGCGGTACGGTCGCCGGAACGCCCGCCGCCAGCAGCGTGAGTGCGCCGAGCGCACGCGCCGGCCGTCGGGTCCGGAGCGTCGCCGCGGTCGCGGTCAGCGCGCCGGCGACGCCCAGCCCGATGGCGATTAGCGACGCCCCGACGACCCCGCCGGCGACCAGGACGACGCCGCCGGTGACGTAGGGCGCGCCGGTTCCGAGGACGATCACGACCGCGAACCCCGCGGCGCCGATCCCGACCTCGGGAAGCCGGGGGCGGACGAGCGCCGGCGTGGCCGCCAGGCCCAGCAGCGCGACCGTCGACCCGGCCGGGCGCAGCGTCGCGGGATCGACGCCCGACGTCGCGGCCAGCGAGAGGACCGTCGCTCCCAGGATCGTCGCCGCGACGACGACCCTCCGGCCCGCCCGCCAGTCTCGCGGCACGCCCAGGTGGGCCCCGATCGCGACGGTGCCGCCGCCGACCATGGCTCCGATCGCCGCCACCGCGGCCCCCTCGACGAACCCGCCGAGGAGGCCGAACACGCCGACTGACAGCAGGCCGACCCGGATCGCGTCCCCG
>Ga0207797_1001077_pt1 | contig 20221 bp, 13 predicted proteins | sample PRCRCaboRojoPR_6_FD_187275 | JGI IMG/M metagenome (GOLD analysis project Ga0207797, IMG submission 187275) | Marine sediment microbial community from Cabo Rojo, Puerto Rico - PR CR 10% Liquid 1 (SPAdes) | ecosystem: Environmental > Aquatic > Marine > Coastal > Sediment | place: Cabo Rojo, Puerto...
GGCGTATCGGGATCTGATCGTACGGGTGGCGGGATACAGCGACTACTTCTGCGACCTCAGCGAATCGCTGCAGGAGGAGATCATCGCCCGGACGGAGCAGAAGACGTTCTAGGTGAGAAAACTTGAGATCGCGAGCACCATAGCCGGAGGCGTGAGGAGGATCGAGCCGACCGAGAAGCCAAGAGCCCGGACCATGGTCCGGGCTCTTGGCACTTGTCACCAGCTAGATATACTGCTAAACGTATCAGCACCCCGCCGGCGTTGAGCAGCCGCTGCACGTACCGCAGCCGCCCGCCAGGTTGGCCGCGTCCGCTTCGCACACGTCCACGACTTGCACGTCAAAGTGGAGCGTCTCACCAGCCAATGGGTGATTGAAGTCGAGCTTCACCGAATCTTCGTTGACCTCTGACACAAAGGCCGTCGCTGTGCGACCCGATTCATCAGAAACCTGGATAGGCATCCCGGCCTCGGGCTCGAAGCCGTCCTGGAACGCGTCACGAGGAACGACCTGATTGGCCTCTGGATTCCGCTCCCCGTATCCCTGAGCGGGTTCCACGACGATGCTTCTCTCCTCACCGACTTCCATACCGTAGAGTTCCTGTTCGAGCCCAGGGACGATCTGTCGCTGGCCTTGCACGAACTCAATCGGGTCACGATCCTCAGAGCTATCGACGACCTCGCCATCCTCCAGACGGAGTGTATAATCGAGGCAGACGACCATACCATCAGAAACTTCTAGTGTCTTCTCTGTCACTACTATCCCTTTACTCTATTAGCTATGGCTAGCGTCATTGCTGACCTTCGAAAATGGCTCAAGGCAACTGCGTATGCGCCTCAAGCACAAAAAAACGCCCAGGCTTAGCACCGGGCGATGCTGTCCTAATGCAAACCAACCTTTCCAGCACAGATTATAGACTGAGCGTAGCGCCTTGTCAAGGCAGCATGCACCACCACGAATAAGAGTCGCATACGAGATGCAATCCCCTACAATCACCGTCGGAGCCGCTCTTGAGACAGCACCCTTTTTTCGGGCTCATCGGTTGCCAGTGGCAGTGGGCGTGCTATACTTGCTCTCCAAGAGGGCCGGACCGACAACCAGCGAGGAGATAGAGCCTTGGCGCAGGGAGACAAATTTCGGGAAGTAACAGAAGAATTCCGCACCGTAGTCGCCGGACGGAGCAACGCCATCGACGCTGTGCTGCCTCCGCTGGCATTTCTGATTCTGAACGCCCTCCTGGGCTTCACAGTCGCGACATGGGGTTCGTTAGGAGCAGCCGGCGCGCTAGCCGCACTACGCCTCATCCGCGGACAAGCGATAGGCTACGCCCTCGGCGGCTTGGCCGCGACGAGCTTCGCCATTCTGACGGCGCTGCTCAGCAATCGAGCGGAGGGGTTCTTCCTGCCCAATTTGGTCTCCGGCGGTCTCACCGCCCTGATCTGTCTGATAAGTGTGATGGCAGGCCGTCCTCTCGTGGCCCTAACCAGCCATCTAGCTCGGGGCTGGCCGCTAGCGTGGTATTGGGAGCCCCAGGTGCGCCCAGCCTACAGCGAGGTGACGCTGGCATGGGCCGTCCTCTTCACCCTTCGCCTGGCGTTCCAATGGTTCCTCTTTCGAGAAGCGGAGACAGCTGTCCTTGGTGTGTTGAGCGTCATCCTGGGATGGCCGGCGACGATTGTTCTGCTGGTGATCAGCTACCTATACGGCACGTGGCGGCTGCAGAATCTGGACGGACCGAGCGTTGAGGAGTTCAAAGAGGACGCCGACCCGCCGTGGGAGGGGCAGCAACGAGGATTCTAGACCCGGCTGGGGGAGCCTCGATCACGTTCGCGACAGCTATCGAGCACAGCGCGTTTAAGTTGCATTCAAGGAGCATGTATGGGAGAAATCGCCGCACTGGCGACCTCACTCTGTTGGTCGCTCAACTCGATTCAATTCACGTTCGCAGGTCGGCGGGTCGGATCGCGCGTCGTCAACCGCGTTCGATTAGCCTTGGCCATCGTCTTCTTGTCGCTGGCCCACCTGCTGGTGTATGGCAGGCTATGGCCGATCCAGGCCGAGCCTTATCGCTGGGGATGGCTGGGCCTCTCCGGGGCTATCGGACTGATATTGGGAGATGGATCGCTGTTCCACGCCTTCCTCCTCATTGGACCACGCAAATCGATGGTCTTGATGACGCTCGTTCCGGTCATCAGTACGGTGGCGGCCTGGGTGCTGCTTGGTGAGATCTTGCTACCGATTGAGATCATAGCAATCCTAGTCACCGTAGGGGGCATTGCATGGGTCGTCCTGGAGAAGGAGCCGGAGAAGTCAGCGGACGAGCAGAAGGCAGAAGAGAACACCCGAAACCGCATCCTGGGCGTGCTACTCGGCATAGGCGGAGCCACTGGCCAAGCCCTGGGGCTAGTAGCGGCCAAGCGAGGTCTGGTGGGCGACTTCCCGGCACTCTCCGCCACGATGATTCGGATGATCGTGGCGGCCGTCGTCATCTGGTTGCTGGCCCTAATTCGCGGTCAGATTGGACCGACGTGGGAGGCACTGAGAGACAAACAAGCCCGCCTATGGATCATCGGAGGCGCGTTCATTGGGCCCTTCATCGGTGTCTGGCTGTCACTGATCGCTGTGAGAACCGCTCCAGTAGGCATCGCCTCAACGCTGATGGCGCTTAGTCCCATTGTGCTGATCCCCTTCGATCACTGGCTGTTCGGCGAGACGATCACGCCCCGATCGATCGCGGGCACAATCATAGCTCTGGGTGGCGCCGCCATTATCTTCCTCACCTGACAGCGCCCCACCACAGTTAAGGAGACCATATGACGGAGTTCTACCCCTTTGCACTTGAACATATTATGTCCGATTGGGAGCAGGTCGTCGACTACAACCTATCGGAGAGCGGCGCGCATCCGGCCGCGCTTCACGAGCTACTGGGCGATAGCCTGACGGTCGACGATCTGCTGGCGACCGAGTTGAACTATCCGCAAGTCGAGGGCACTCTCAAGCTACGGGAGCGGATCGCAGCCCTTTACCCGGGTGCCAGCCCTGAGAACGTGCTGGTGACCGTGGGCTGTGCTGAAGCCAACTACATCACCGTCCAGACCATCCTGGAGCCAGGCGACGAGATGGTGGTTATGATGCCCAACTACTTGCAGATCTGGGGTATGGGCCACAACTACGGCTACCGCGTCAGCACCTTCCATCTTCGAGAGGAAGATGGCTGGGCACCGGATCTGGACGAACTGGCCGGTATCATCTCCAAGGAGACCAAGCTCATTGCCGTCTGCAATCCTAACAATCCGACCGGCGCCATCATGACCGAGGACGAGATGGACGGCGTCGTGGCCGCGGCCGACTGCGTCGGTGCCTGGCTTCTGGCCGACGAGGTGTACAGTGGAGCGGAGCGGCTGACAGACGAGCAGACACCCTCGTTCTGGGGTCGATACGACAGGGTGCTGGCTATGAACAGCTTGAGCAAGGCATACGGCCTGCCCGGGCTGCGGGTGGGCTGGGTGGTGGCGCCGGAGAGCACTCGAAACGCCATCTGGAGACGCCACGAGTACACCACTATAAGCACTACCATGCTGTCGAACACGCTGGCGACGGCCGCGCTATCGCCGACGGTCCGACCGCGGCTCATTCAGCGGGTGCGCAACTACATCCGTCGAGGCTTCGACATCTTCGAAGAATGGCTACACCGGCATGAGGAGACTTTCAGCCTGGTGCCACCACAGGCAGCCGCCATTGCTTTCCCTCGTTATGAGCTGGATGTGAATTCCACCGAGCTGACAGAGCGACTGATCCACGAGAAGAGCGTCCTGGTTGGAGCAGGCGACCACTTTGGCGTCGACAAGCACCTCCGAATCAGCTTTGGCCTGCCAGCCGATTACCTCTATGCAGCACTGGACCGCATCCACGAGCTGATCGTTGAGCTACGCGACGGTAGGGAAGAGACTGAAACCCATACACCGACGTCCCAGGCGAGCCTCAGGCCAAGGTTATAATGGAAGCGGATGTGGCGGGCACATATTCACCAGGGGACTGAGTAGGGACGAGGCGCAGGAGAAGGTGACGATGAAGGGTGATCGAGCGCTGGGATCGAGGATTCCGGACGTCGTGTCCATCATCGCCTAGGCTGGCTAGCAAGGAGGAGCTGATGCACGCCCCGTACGTCACGATGCGCGACGTTTACAAGGCGCGACAGAGGATCGCGGATATCGCCCTGCGGACGCCCTTGGTCAGCGCTCCTGAGCTGACGGAAAGGGTCGGGACGCCCATCCACTTAAAGCTGGAGAACGTGCAGCGCACCGGGGCGTTCAAGATCCGTGGGGCGGCCAACAAACTGCAGACTCTGACGGGCGAAGAACGAGAGCGAGGCGTGATCACCGTCTCCAGCGGAAACCACGGCCGCGCCGTCGCGTATGTGGCCCGCAAGCTGGGAGTCAGAGCGGTGGTTTGTATGTCGACACGCGTCCCACCGAACAAGGTGGACGGCATTCGGCGGTTGGGCGCGGAGGTCGTGCTCCACGGAGACAGCTATGACGAGGCCGAGCGTCGAGGTCTGCGACTGCAGCAAGAGCAGGGCCTGACGATGATCCCTCCTTTTGATGACCCGCACATCATCGCTGGGCAGGGCACGATCGGCCTCGAGCTTCTGGAGGATATGCCCGAACTAGACACCGTCGTCGCGCCTCTATCGGGAGGCGGCTTACTGTCGGGTATTGCGGTCGCTGTGAAGTCAGCGGACGCCTCGATCCGCACTGTTGGGGCGTCGATGACGCGCGCCCCGGTGATGTATCATAGCCTGAGAGCCGGACGTCCCATAGAGATGGAGGAAGAGCCGACCCTGGCCGATGCATTGGCCGGGGGAATCGGGCTGCACAACGAGTATACGTTCCGTATGGTTCAAGCGTACGTCGATGAAACCCTGCTGGTAACAGAAGAGGAGATCGCTGGCGCTATGTCCTTCGCCCTGGAACATCATCACCTGGTGGTGGAGGGTGGAGGCGCTGTGGCACTGGCAGCGATCCTCTATGGGAAGGTAACGGATATCGCGAACAACGCGGTGATCGTGATCAGCGGAGGTAACGTGGAGATTCCGCTGCTACTGGAGAGCGCCCAACGGCACCCTGCCCCCGAATCAGCACAGGAGAGATAGACAGGGACGACATCGAGGCTGAACGCTAGATGACCAGACTAAGCCTCTGTGGTGGTGCCATAAGCCAGCGCTCCGCGCTTCCCCACTCTGAGCAAAGCCACTTAACCAGGGCAATCTCACCGTTCTGGATCTCCAATCCGGTGATATACCCGTCGAAGACGCCGCTGCCCGCGTTGAAATACGGCAGGCCACCGACCAGAGGGACTTTGGGTGTGTGCGTATGGCCGCAGATCACCATCTTCTTATGCTTCGCTATCCACTCGGTGACTCGTTGACGCAGGGTGCCCCGATTGCGTGATTCCTCCATGGTCGACGCTACCTCTGTGAATCCAAGGTTCTGAATGTGGCGCCAGATATGACGGATGACAAAGCGAGAGATCCGATAGAGGCCATCGCTCTTGAAGTCCACCTGATGACCGTGGACGACGAAGATCTCCTTATCAGTCCGGGTATGGCGCAAGACCAACCCTTCGTGAGCAGGTAGACCGTCTTTCGTCATCCTGTGACGTTGAAAGCCCTGAATATCGTGGTTCCCAACGATCAGATGGAGACGATTCTCCGCAGCGAAGGCATGCAACGTGTCGAACGTGCGTTGATGTGCGCCCTTGACGACATCGAGGCGTCGGTTCTGCCACAGCTCATCGCCGTCGCCGACCTCCACATAGGTGAATCCTCGTCGGTAGTAGTGACGCAGCGCCTGGACGAAGAGACCCTCGTTTTGAGCGAAGGCGTCGGCGCGCGACCCATCACCGCGATGGAGATCACTGAAGAAGACCAATCGCGAATGATCATCGAACAGGATGCTCTTGGCGGCCTCAAAGGCCTGAGTCATTCGTCGGTAAGCACGCGTACGTAGCGTATTCCGGAGCGCGACGAGCTGCTCCAGCGGAAAAGCGTCCAAAGGTATGCTCTCAACGAGCGAAGTCATCACGTCCTACAATCCTTCCTGTGGCGAGCCTGCGACTGGATATCTGGCGTCCCTCTCCCCCTAGTCTCTAAGGAGCTGGGCCTATTCTGCAATCCATCGACCAGATGCGCGATCGCAAGGAGGGGGTGCCGAAAGAGCATCCGAGGGCCCGCGTATCTCATCACCGCCTGGATCCTATCTCGCATGCCCGGCCGGTAACAGTGAATGGGACATTGAGCGCAGGTGGGCTTCCTGGGCTGGAAAGGACACTTCGCCAACCGATCCAAGGCGTAATCCAGGAGCTTCTCACATTCCCCGCAGAGCTCGTCCTGTGTCCCGTGCCTTCCCCGACAGGCGATGCGCACCATAGCCTCGACGGTTCTCTTCTCCCTAGACAAACGTGGTTGCTCTTGGCTCATTGTCTTGAATCCGACTGGACTGACGATGTCGAACGGCCATAGGGCCCTTCGAGAAATAGGCCTAGCATCGACAGACACAAAAACAACGCCGATGATTCGGCGTCTAACTCGGATTGTACCAGGTTATCAGCACGGATGCAACGCGACCATCAAGCTATGGCTAACGTAACTTGTCGACTTGAGCCCCATAGGATACACTATGGAAGAACCACTAGAATCGTGGCGTCGAGGTGCAAGCAAGCAGGACGCTAAGGGGCATCACTCAGTCAGATCAAGGAGGGTCAAGCGATGAAGGATCGTCAGCTTCTCATGATCCCGGGGCCCATCGAGTTCACACCGGAGGTACTCGAGGCAATGGGCGCATCCACCGCAAGCCACGTGGACCCCGCATTCATCGAGGTTTTCGGGACGGCGCTGGAGCGGCTGCGAGACGTCTTCTTGGCTCCCGACGCGCAGCCTTTCGTCGCCGCCGGATCAGGCACGTTGGCGATGGATATGGCCGCCGCAAACCTGGTCGAACCAGGAGACGGAGCGTTGGTGGTGAACACAGGCGTCTTTGGCGATCGCTTTGGCGAGATCCTGCAACGCTACGGCGCTGAGGTCACCCACGTCCGCGCATCCGTCATCGGTGATGCGCCTCCTTTGGACAAGGTGGAGAGCGCACTGGAGGACCGTGCGGCGAGCTCGGGACAGCGTTACAAATTGATGACGGTCACGCAGGTCGATACCTCGACTGCGGTCGCTGTCGACGTGGAATCGCTGGCGGCGCTGGGTCGCGAGTACGGCGTCCTGGTCGTGGTCGACGGGGTCTGCTCAGCGGCCGGAGAAGCTTTGCACCAAGATGCCTGGGGCGTCGATCTGACCCTTACTGCCTCGCAGAAAGCGATAGGCGTGCCACCAGGGCTAGCCTTGGTGGTGGCTGGTGAACGGGCGATGGAGGCATTTCGAGAACGTAAATCGCCGGTGGTAAATTACTACGCCGACTGGACAAAGTGGCTGCCCATTATGGAGGCCTACGAAGCTCGCCAGCCCAGCTACTTCGGGACACCTCCCGTCAATCTGATCTGCGCTCTGAACGTCAGCCTGGGCCAGATCATCGACGAGGGTATGGAAGCACGGTTTGCGCGACATCGAAGGATGAGCAAAGCGGTTAAGGCAGCCATTGCAGCCTTGGGCCTGACGCAGGTCCCGGTGAGTGCCGAAGTGGCGGCCAACACGCTTACGGCGCCCTATTTCCCCGATGGGGTAGATCGCTCGCTGCTGAGCCACATCAAGGAGGCTGGCGCCATCGTAGCCGGTGGGCTTCATCCAGCGATCAAGGCCCAGTATTTCCGTATCGGCCACATGGGAGAGGTCGACGGTTCGGATGTCCTGGCCACTGTTGGAGCTGTCGAGAGAGGGTTGGCGCAGGCGGGTCATAGCATCGATCCCGGAGCAGGCCTGGCCGCGGCTCAGCGGGTTTTGAGTTAAGATGAGGAAGATGGCGTGGCATTCAACTTCAAGGGCCTAGCCCGGTTTATCTATAAGCAGTTCTTTAAAAGCAAAGGCACTCCCTACCGTCTGACGGTGAAGCGGATCGGTCTGCTGCTGCTGGTCTTCCCCATCTATGTCACCGTAGAGCTGATCACGTGGGCAGGACTTATGATGGATGAGATCCTGTTCCCGGGGTATCACGAGACGGAGATCAAACAACCGATCTACATCGTGGGCAACCCGCGCAGCGGCACAACCTTCCTCCAGCGCCTTCTCGCCAGAGATCAAGAGACCTTCATCTCAATGCGCACGTGGGAAATGCTCCTTGCCCCATCGATCACGATGCGGAAGCTCTTATGGGCTCTCTCCGCCATAGATTCTCGCCTGGGTAGCCCGCTGGCCCGGTTCCTGGGCATGTTGGAGGAGGGCTGGCAGGAGGATAACGTGGTCCACAGGATCGCGCTGCGAGCGCCGGAGGAGGACGAGTATTTGCTGATCCACATCTTCTCCACCCTGAAGATATGGCTGTACGTCGCTATGCTGGACGAGGCCGAACCGTACACCTACTTCGACACCCAGATGCCAGAGGAGGAGAAGGAGCGTATTATGGGGTTCTACCACCGTTGCCTACAACGACACCTCTACGCCCACGACGAAGCCGGAGAGATGGAACCGATCGGCAGAAGGTACTTGGCCAAGAACCCGCATTTCTCACCGATGGTCGATACGCTCTACGATCACTTCTCGGACGTTAAGATCATCTATCTGGCACGCAACCCTTTGGACATGATACCCTCCTACATCAGCCTCAAGGAGAACGAGTGGCAGTTGCTGGGCGACCCGACGGAGCCATACGCCAGCCGTAAGTATATCCTGGACATGGCCCATCACTGGTACAACTATCCCTTGCAGCGCTTAGATCGGGCTCCCCAGCACAGCGCCATCGTGGTAGACTTCAATGACCTGGTCCGCGACGCACGAGGCGTGGTGAGAGAGATCTATGAATGCTTCGGACTCGAGCTGAGCCCAGCGTTCGATCGGATCCTTCGTCAAGCCACCAAGAGGGCGCGCAACCATGAAAGCGACCACGAGTATTCGCTGCAAGAGATGGGGCTGACTCAGACGCAGATCGTGAACGACTACAAGCACGTCTTTGAGCGTTTCGATTTCGACACCCGGGGGGTGTGACGACGGAAAGGAACGCCAAGCAATCTATCCCAGCTCGTCCGTTCAATTGAGGAGTCCAAAGAAGATTATGAAAGTCGCTTTTATATCGTTGTTTAGAAGAGGGCAAGGAGGCGGAGAGGGACGCGTGGCCCATGAGTTGGCTCGTCATTTCGCCGAACGCCACGACGTGGTGATGATCTGCCCGGCCGATGAGACGACGTTGCTCGAGGGGGAGAGAGAGGGGCTGAGGGTTTTCGGCGTGCGGAGCGCAGGGGACGGTGAGTTCCAGATGCCAGCGCTCTCGGCGAAGACAGTGCGAGCTATGTTCGATTTCCTCGACGCCTTCAACCCGGACGTCGTCCACGCGCACGAACCTGCGCTGATGGGCTTGATTGGCCAGATATGGGCGAAGATGCATCGAGTGCCTTTCGTGCATACCAGCCACGTGCTGCCGTCAAAGGTGCTCGACTTTGGAGCCACCGATGCCCTGGATATGAAAGTCCTACAGGGTTCATTCAGCGAATCGATCTCACGCCGTCTCTTGACCGACTTCTACGGCAACTGCGATGCGATCGTAGCGCTTAATCAGCCAGCGCTGAACTCATTACGCGATTTCGGCTATAGAGGCAAGATCCTCGTCATCCCCAATGGCCGAGATCTGGATAGATATAGGATATGTGCCAACGCTGATCCAAGCGCAGCGGAGAAAGTCCTCTCCTTTATCGGCTACCTCACCGAACGGAAGAACCAGATCTACCTGATTGATGCTCACCGGCACCTACCCAAGCACTACAGGCTGGTGCTTTTGGGCAAAGCATTGAAGCCAGAGTACAACAAGAAACTCAAGCAGTACTGCGAGGAGCATGGTCTCGACAACGTAGCGTTCCCGGGACAAGTACCGCACGAGGAGATTCCGTCGTACCTGGAACAGACACACATCTTCGTCTCTGCCTCGAAGATGGAGGTACAAAGCCTGGTCGTCATTGAGGCTCTGGCGTCGGGCACGCCGGTGGTGGGTTTATCCAACGAGACAGTTGATGAGCTGGTTGACGATGAGGTAGGGCGTTGGCTTCCCAGAGAGACCACACCGGAACAGTTTGCAGCCGGGGTGCAGCAGCTGTGTAACCTGCCACGATCCAAGTATAAGGTGCTCTGTGAGAACGCGCGCGATCGCGTCGACCATCTAGATTGGTCAAACGTCGTCGATCAGACCGTGGACGCCTACCGAGACCTGATAAAGGAAAAGGACTCGACTCCAGGTGCGATCCCGCCTAAGGAGGAAGGGGCTATCCTGGTGGACCTCGTGTCCACGCTGCCATCCGGTGAGGTCAAGGAGGTGCTCAAGGAACGCATCGAAATCGCACAGCGAGAGCCAGGGCCTGTCGCGAGGTTCCTGATCACGCTCTCTCTGGGCAAGAAGTGGAGGGCGCTGAAACGGGTGCCCGGGTCGACTTGGCTCCTGGCGGGGGCAACTGTGATCATCTCCCTGGTTGGCTATCTCTTCATGAAGGGACAAGGGACGGGAGAGGAGTAGCCGAGAGCAGATCAGATGGCATAGCATGGCGCTATCTCACACATCCCGCACGCGACAGGCTGACAGCCTGTCCTCCCATCAGCAGACCCTCGTGGACGCCCCCATCGACAGCAAGGTCTTCCTAGAGGGACCAGCCGGCACGGGCAAGACGACGGTAGGCGTGGCTCGGCTGCTCCACCTTCTCGAGTCGGGTGTCCGGGGACGCTCGATCTTGATCTTCACCCCTCAGCGCACTCTAGGAGTGCCCTACTATGAGGCTGCGCACAGATCATCGGTCTATGGCGGGGGCGGGACGACCCTCCTCACGCTCGGCGGGCTTGCCCAGCGGATGGTTGATCTCTTCTGGCCCTTGATCGTCGAGGAAGCTGGTTTCGGCCATCCGGAGCAGCCCCCCACCTTCCTCACACTGGAGACGGCACAGTACTACATGGCTCGGGTCGTCCGTCCGCTGCTCGATGAGGGAGCTTTCGAGAGCGTAACGATCGACCGCAACCGGCTCTACAGCCAGATCATCGACAACTTGAACAAGGCCGCCGTGGTCGGGTTTCCATACACAGAGATCGGTGACCGACTGAAGGGCGCCTGGGGAGGCGAACAGAGCCGCCAGCGAATCTATGAGCAAGCGCAGGTCTGCGCTAGTCGTTTTCGCCGTTACTGCCTGGACCACAACTTGCTTGACTTCTCCCTTCAACTGGAGGTGTTTCTCAAGCATCTCTGGTCTCGGCCCATCTGCCGTGACCATCTGCTGGAAAGGTACCGTCATCTCATCGTAGACAACGTGGAGGAGGACGTACCGGTTGCCCACGATTTGCTTCGAGCGTGGATTCCATCGACGGAGACAGCCTTGGTGATCTACGATCAAGCAGCGGGATATCGCCGTTTCCTCGGTGCCGATCCCGAGAGCGCCTATGCGCTGCGTGAGGTCTGCGACGAGATTGTCTCCTTTGATCAGTCGTTCGTTATGCTGCCGGAAATGGAGGCTCTCGGGGAAGCACTGACCCGAAGCGTCAACCACTTGCCCCTCTCGCCGACAAACCTGGGAGACGTGAGGAGAGTATTGGCCTATGAATCGCACCGCTACCATCCCGAGATGCTGGACTGGGTCACCGACGAAATCGCAAGGCTGGTGAATGAACGGAACGTACGGCCAAGTGAGATCGTCGTGTTGGCCCCCTTCTTGAGCGACGCGCTGCGCTTCTCTCTGACGAATCGCCTGGAAAGGCAGGACGTCCCTGTGCGGTCCCACAGGCCGTCACGCGCGCTGCGGGAGGAATCGGCGACACACTGTCTGCTCACACTGGCCGCCATCGCCCACCCGGCGTGGGGGATCACGCCAACGCGGTTCGACGTGGCGTACGCGTTGATGCAGGCGATCGAGGAGTTGGATCTGGTGCGGGCCCAACTGCTGGCAGAGATCGTCTACCGCGAGCAGCGTGGCGAGCCCAGACTAGGCTCATTCGACCGGATCAAGCCGCAGATGCAAGAGCGCCTCACCTTCGTGCTTGGCGAGAGGTACGAGAGGCTGCGAACCTGGATTGAGGCGTACGTCCAAACCAGCTCACAAGAAACCTTGTCAGGGAACGCATCTGACGACCGGCAGGCGCAATACAACGTATCTGACGAGGCAGAGGAATCCGAGGAGCATGAAGAGATCCCGCTCGATCATTTTCTGGGTCATCTATTCGGTGAGGTGCTATCCCAAGCCGGATACGGCTTCCATCATGACTTCGACGCTGCTGAGGTGGCGGCCAATCTGATCGAGTCGGTGCGCAAGTTCCGCTGGGCGACGGAGGAGGCGGGCAGCGCGCGCGGGCAGGAGAGCGGTAGCATAGTTCCGCTGGGTCAGGAGTATATCGAGATGGTGGAAGAAGGTGTAATCGCTGCCCAGTATATCCGTAGCTGGCGAATGGAGCCTGAGGACGCCGTACTGCTGGCTCCGGCCTACACGTTTCTAATCCGCAACCGCCCAGTCGACTATCAGTTCTGGCTCAACGTCGGCGGACGGGGCTGGTGGGAGCGGCTCTATCAGCCCCTTACGCATCCCTACGTCCTCAGCCGACATTGGCCGCCGTCCGACCAGGAGGACAAGACGTGGACTGACAGCGATGAGGTCGAGGCCCGCGAGGAAGCGCTGCAGCGCTTGATTCAAGGACTGATTCGTCGGTGCCGCCGCAGGATCTACCTGGGTTTCAGCGACCTGGGCGAACAGGGTTTTGAACAGAAAGGTCCCTTGCTGCAAGCCTTCCAGCGAGTCTTACGCGCTATGCTCGTCGAGGTTGGAGCATAGGGTATCAGACATCGAGACGACCACCTATGCCCTTTGAACCCCGTCCCAAGCAGAAAGAGGTCCTGGACTACGTCGGTGGCAAGATGGGCGTCTCCGCCGTCCCGGGCAGCGGCAAGACGGTCACCCTATCCGCGTTGGCCGCCAAGCTAGTCGCCGGTGATTACCTGGAGGACGATCAAGAGGTCCTGGTCGTGACCCTGGTCAACTCAGCCGTCGACAATTTTGCGGGGCAGGTAACCAACTTCGTCACAGAAGCCGGCCTGCTGCCCCACATCGGGTATCGTGTACGCACGCTGCATGGGCTGGCCCACGACATCGTGCGGGAACGTCCGGGGCTGGTGGGGCTCTCGGACGACTTCCAGATCGTCGATGAGCGGGAGTCTAACCGTATCCGTCAAGAGGCAGCGGAGACGTGGCTGAGGAGCCATCCGGACCGTGTCGAGGATTTTCTGGCCCTCGACCTGGATGAGCGTCGAAAGCAGTGGGTGCGCCGCGATCACTGGCCGGACCTGGTAAGTGACATCGCGTACAGCTTCATCAAGCAAGCCAAGGATCTCCAGTTGACGCCCCTCGAGCTGCGCGAAAGCCTCGACCACCATCCCCAAACACTGCCTCTAGCCGAGATGGGTTGGGCGATCTACGCCGACTACCAGCGAGCGCTGGCCTATCGCGGCGCGGTCGACTTCGACGATCTGATACGGCTGGCCCTGGAGGCTTTGCAACTCGACGAGGCCCTGCTGGCTCGCCTGCGCCGCAAATGGCCCTACGTCTTGGAGGATGAGGCCCAGGACAGCAGCCGTTTGCAGCAGGAGATCCTCCGGTTGCTCGCTGGTCCCGACGTCACAAAGCGTTCGAGCTCGACCGGACCCTCGACAGATCCTTCGACGAGCTCAGGACAACCCCCAGGACGATGCTCAGAGCACAAAGCGAATTGGGTCCGCGTCGGCGATCCCAACCAGGCCATCTACGAGACGTTTACCACAGCCAGCCCCGAGCACTTGCGGGAATTTCTGCACGAGCCGGACGTGGACAGGCGTGTGCTGCCCAATTCTGGTCGGTCGACGCCGAGTATTATTGAGCTGGCCAACTTCCTCATCGACTGGACGCAGGAGAGCCATCCCGTCGAGGCAGTGCGAAGCGCTTTGACACCGCCACACATCGAACCGACACCGCCGGGGGATCCCCAGCCGAACCCCAAGGACGCTCCAGACCAAGTGCACATCGTGGACAGGAAGTTCACGCCCACGGCGGAACTGAAGGCCGTGGCAGACTCGGTGGAGCGCTGGCTGCCGGAGCATCCCGATGCCACGGTGGCCGTCCTGGTGCCTCGTAACCGACGGGGCTTCCAGGTCGTCAACGAGCTGAAGCAGCGGGATATCGAGTACGTGGAGCTCCTGCGTAGCACCAGAGCCACGCGCGAAACTGCCGGCGCTCTTGGCAACGTGCTCAACTACCTGGCCGACCCGGTCTCCCCGACCAAGCTGGCCCGTGTCTACCGAGTCTGGCGGCGGGAGGATCGGGAGGATGTGGAAAGGGAGCAACGTCTCGATGCTGTTGCCAAGGCACTGAGGGCGTGCCAACGAGTGGAGGATTTCCTCTGGCCGAGGCTCAGTCGCGATTGGCTGAACGAGATGGAGCTGTCCGGGCAGTACCTGGGCATTCGTGAGCATCTCAACAGGTTCCGCCAGTTGGTGCGCCGCTGGCAGAAGGCGACCCTTCTACCTATCGACCAGTTGATCCTGACGCTGGCTCAAGATCTTTTCGACGAGCCAGTCGATCTGGCCATGGCGCACAAACTAGCCGTTGTATTGGAGCAAGTGAATGAAAGACACCCCGAGTGGCGCCTGCCGGAGATGACCGAGGAACTGGCTGTGATCGCGCGCAATGAGCGTCGCTTCCTTGGTTTGAGCGACGAGGACACCCGGTTTGACCCGACGCGTCACAGAGGCAAGGTCGTAGTAGCTACCGTCCACAAGGCCAAGGGCTTGGAATGGGACCGCGTCTACCTGATGTCGCTCAACAATTACAACTTCCCGGCTGGTCTCCCACACGATTCATTCATCGGCGAGAAATGGTTCGTACGGGATAGCTTGAACCTGGAGGCAGAGGGGTTGGAACAACTGAGTACTGTGGTCGGACCCACAGGCGCTTCGTACGAAGAGGGAGGGGCCACGCAGCAAGCCCGCCTGGATTACGCAGCAGAGCGTATGCGGCTGCTGTACGTGGGGATCACCCGCGCTAAGAAGGCCCTGATTATGACCTGGAACTCCGGGAGACGCGGTGACCAGCAACCAGCGGTACCGTTCACCGCGCTCCGGACGTATTGGGAAGAGCAGACCTGGCTCTCATAGGACCCTGCGAAGAATGACTGCTCTAGACTTCCGCTCAGCGAGGTTCCTTGCCCAGCGACAAAGGGGGCAAGCCTGCTTGATCGAGCCGCCAATGAGCGAACTGGAAAGCCCGATCGGGACCTGATTTGTGCGGGGGTGATACAACTCTCTCTGTCGTACTGGCGGCGCCACCCACATACTTGCGCAGCAAGACGTTGTCCACGAAGCTGCCCTGGTCGGTGACGCTGGAATCGCTATCGAAAACAAAAGCAATCCACACCTTGTCTTCCCCAAGCAAGTTCCCTAACTCATACACATCGCTCAAGTCCAGCACCTCGTCTGTGGACCAACTCGACCAGTTACCACTTACCAGCTGACCAAAGAAGTCATCCCCATCAGTGGAGGCCCCCCAGAAGAAGACATCGCATTCATATTCGGTGTCGCTCCACCAGTCGAAGGTGAGCTCAGACGCCGTGGCGTCGGTAAGGTCGAACGGACCGAAAATCATCCAAGCAAGGGCATCGTTTCGATACTTGCTCCCACAACTGAGCCTGGAATCACCAGCACCGGCACTCCAGGCGCTGAAGGAGCCGCCATGGTCCTTGCAATCACGCTTACCCCAGTAGTAGCGACCGCTATCAGCGTTCACGTCACCAACCTGCCAGCTGCCCGGGAACGGGCCTTCGAAGCCGTCGTCCAGAATAGTCACCCATCTGGCTTGCCCGCGAACCGTGACTTGCCGGACGTTGCTCCAGCCGCTGTTTCCCCAACCATTGCTCGCCCTCACCCGGTAGTAATATGTCCCGGGGGCCTTGCCGCTGAAGACCCTCTGCCGGTTGGTCATGGGAGGATAGGGGCTCGGGCGCAAGAGGGCTGCGTTGTCGTACTCGTAGAGCGTGTAGGTGTTCGCCCTAGCGGCCGCGCTCCAACGTACCGTGTAGGTCCCGTCGCCGTCCGGGTTGTCGATGGACTCGAGGAAAGGTGTGTCGGGAACGGGCGGATAGTTTCGAGACAGCAAGGGAAGATAGACAACGGGTTCCAGGCCACCAAGTGTCTTCACCAAGAACCCGTTTAACAGCGTACCGGTTCTGGCGTCGGGGTTGGTGACCACGACGTGCCAAGATCCTATGGCAGCACCTGTCAGGTCGAAGTCACAGGTGATCTTCGACGGATTGGCCACGGCTACGTTTGTACCGTTGATGTCCGGCTGGCCTGGCTTGGTCAGTCTAACCGCGGCCCCCGCCTGGAAGTTGGTGCCTGAAAGATTGGTGATGTTCACGATCCCGGTGTTGAATCCACTGGAAGGCGTGATGCCCGCCAAACTGGGAGCCTGCGGGGCCCCTATGCTGGTGCGAAGGCGAATCGCTACGTCGGTGTTGTGCGTTGCGCCCATATCTACCCACGAACTGCCCGAAGCACTCATATAGGTGCGTCCCGTTTCGACATCCCCGTGAGGATCGGTCGGGATGGGGTAACCGTAGCCCTGATTGGTGAACTTGACCACCGCGATGACGTCATCACCGGCAGTGACCGGCACGGGTGAGCTGAGCTCCACTGAATGGTACCCGGCCTCGTTGTAAGCGTTGTTCAGGACCTCGCCCAGCTTGTTGCTCAAGGTATCGCCATCGAAATCGTCATAGATGTAGACATCGACATCGGTCGTAGCATCCGTGGTCCAGAACTCCACCCGCGTCACGTTCGTGTTGGTGTCGGGGATGAACTTGGCTAACCCCCAGCCGGTGGGATTGTTGAATCCCCAACTGCCCCACCAGCCGTCATCATCGTAGTACCAGACGTCGCCGGTAGGGTCGTAATCCTGCCATTCATGCACGAACGACGAAGACGAGCCTATGTTGGCGGCACCATATGTCATGTAGAAGTAGCCGCTATCCCCCCAGCCTGTACCCCAGCTGTTCTTCACAATCCAGCCGTCCGCCGGCCCTGTACCGCCAGAAACGGACGGCAGATCGTCACTCCAACCAACGATGAGCACACAGTGATTGGTGGCGCCACCCGGGGTGGTGTAGTTGAAGGTATAGGATCCGTCATACGTACTGTCGAAGCCCTCACCAGCATTGGCGTCCATCGAGGTGATGACCGGACCATGGTCGTAGATATACTGCTTCAGGACCTGAGTATCAGGTATCGAACCACCAGTGATGAGGCGCCAGTCCAAGAGCGTCTTCTGATAGGGACAGGTGTCATCACAGTCCACATCGCTAGGCACGTGGGGATCGCACGACTCCAAAACTGTCCCGGCCTGCGAGAAGAGGCTGGCGAGCATATAAGCGTTTCCGCCATCACAACTACCCCAGAGGTCACCGGGGTTAGGATATTGAAAATCGTTCAACTCACGCCAGTTGCACTCCTTCGCATGGTTTTGCGAGAAGTTGAAAGTGCCCGCGCCGTCGATCAACAGCTTGGACTCGAAGCTCCCCAGGAAACCAAAGGTGTAGCATGATCCACAAGGGTTCTGGTCCTCCACCGGGGTGACGTAGTTCTGCCCTCCTCTGTCGCGCCAGTCGAACTCGTCTGGCAGTGTCCCCAGCACGGTGCTCTGTGGCATCCTCTGTCCTGTGAGGTGTGAAAGGTCCCTAGGGGATTGGATCAAGCCGGTTCCAGGGGGCAGCGGTTCCCTGGCCTCGGGACGTAGAGGGGCCCTCTGGGGCTGAGGCGGTGACGGCGTCTCTTCCAAGACGGGGAAGTGCATCAAATCGACCAGCAGCGATGGGGCCGAGTCTTGAGCACGGCCGACCGAGTAGGGTACAAAGAGCAACACCAAGGTCACTGCTGCAGTTACGACAATACCTCGCGTTTTCATCGGTTCTTCTCCTTAGGCATCGAATGGCAAGGATGGGCAGGCCGGATCGATCAGATAGAAGACCTGACAGCTGGGAAGGGACATTATGGCGAAGCGTTGCGACAGCCGCAGTCAGCCGGTAGGACCCCTTACGGTTCAGATTCTACTCTAGGCCGAATGGAAGTCAAGTATCCCAGTGATGGGTATGATCGAGACAACAGGTGGGGCTTCCAGAGCGTCTGATGAGCTACGTAGCTGTCTCAGGTGGCGAGACAGCGTCGATCAAGCTATAATCTCACTATGATCGCGCAGATGCCCGCCGCGCTGGGGCTTATTGTTCAATCATCACGGCTCGCAGCACCGCCCCCATGCACCGCTACGAAGAGCGCTTTCCGAGGGCCAGGCACGTTTCTGTAATCCCTCGGGAATGAGATTTCCGACATAATGTCTCGAAACCGCTTTCGCTACCTGGCAGCAATCGGTCTCCTGCTACTGGTCGGCTTCCTTGTACGCGCTACCTCTCTCGACGCCCAATCCCTATGGCGAGATGAGGTGGACGCACTGCGCTTCGCCACAGCGCCGTGGACAGAGATGCTGAACAACTTCATGCGACCTGGCTGGAACGGGCCCCTCTACTACCTGCTGCTCCGGGGCTGGATCGCACTCACGGGAACGACCGAATATAGCATGCGCTTTTTCTCCCTGTTTTTTGGCGTTCTCTGTGCTCCACTGGTCTATGTGCTCGGGCGCCGTCTCTTCAAGTCATCGGTCGGGGTCACCTCGATGCTGTTGATCCTCTCATCTCCCTACGTAGTATGGTACAGTCAAGAGGTGAAGATGTACACACTGGTGTTGGCGCTGGCCCTACTAGCCATCTACAGCCTCCGCCGCGCGCTCGAGGGAGGCAGCTGGCTGTGGTGGGCGACCCAGATTGCCGCGACCTCTCTGGCGTTCTACTCGCACGTCTTGGCCGCCCTCCTCGTCCTCGTCCAGGGGCTGCTCTGTTTGGCTTGGTGGCCGCAGACACAGAAGAGATGGCGCGGGGCGCTAGTCAGCCTGGCGTGCCTCACCCTACCTTACTTGCCGCTCGCTGTCTGGCAAGCCCCCCTAGCCCTGCAGTCCCGTGATACCGGCTTCTACCCCTATTCACTGGGGCAGATGGTGACGATTCTCCTCAACGGCTGGGCGACCGGGGTGAGCGGCTGGGGAAGTCCGTGGGGCACAGCCCTGTTGAGCGTGCTGGCTGGGGTAGCGTTGTTGAATGGTCTTTCTGGCCTGATACGTTCTATGGGACGGGGAACGCTCGCCACCCTCGCCCGGTTGCCCCTTCCTCCGATAGGCATCTCCCAAGCAATGGGGGACCTGGCATCCGAACGCGGCGAGGGTTCAGGAGAACAACCAGGGTGGCCAACAGGCGATCAAACCCCGCTTATCCTTCTCATCTGGCTCCTCGTTCCCTTACTGTGCGTGTGGTTGATCTCGCTGAGGCAGCCACTATTCACCGACCGTTATCTCATCTGGTCCGCGCCGGCCTTCTACCTGCTCGTGGCGCTATCATTGATATCCTTTGCGACGATCAGACAGGAGATGCGCTGGATCGTCGTGCCGCTCCTGGGCGCCATCCTGGTCGTCAACGGCGTGAATCTGCGACAGCAGGCCATCAAGCCGATCAAGTCGAATTTCCGCGCTGCTGCAGCCTACGTAGCCGACCACCAGGCGCCTTCAAAGAGCCCCCCAGCTGCCCCATCAGAGGGCGAATCTCTCTACACGGTACATCTGCCGATCACGGCTGCAGGCTCCCAGGATTTCGACGATCTTATCATCTTTCAGATTCCCTACGGAAGATACACGTTCGACTACTACTTCCCGATCGAGGAGTATCCTCGAGGCGAAGGACTCTACACTAACCATAGAACGCCAAGCGGCGAGTACCTCTTGAGCGAGGAGCAAGCGGGGCGTCAGATGAGAAAGCTGACGAGAGGCCACGAGACGGTGTGGCTGGTGGCCACCGAGGTACCCATGTGGGACGAGCGCAATCTGGTCCAGCGATGGCTGGACCGCCACGCCCTTCAGACAGCCAAGGCACACTTTCACCGGGTGGACGTCTACCGATACGAGTTTCCCGACAGGTAGCGGTGTCTACATAGGCCAGAG
>Ga0207797_1001078_pt1 | contig 20202 bp, 18 predicted proteins | sample PRCRCaboRojoPR_6_FD_187275 | JGI IMG/M metagenome (GOLD analysis project Ga0207797, IMG submission 187275) | Marine sediment microbial community from Cabo Rojo, Puerto Rico - PR CR 10% Liquid 1 (SPAdes) | ecosystem: Environmental > Aquatic > Marine > Coastal > Sediment | place: Cabo Rojo, Puerto...
AGGCCGACGGTGTGGGCGGCCGCGAGGCCGACGGTGTGGGCGGCCGCGAGGCCGACGGTGTGGGCGGCCGCGAGGCCGACGGTGTGGGCGGCCGCGAGGCCGACGGAGGGGACGGCCGCGGCGGCGACCGGGAGCAGGGCTGACCGCTCGGTCCACACGGGCGGCGGCGCGGAATCTGTAACCACGTGTACAGTAATTCCCTGCTGAGTACGCTTATCGCCCGGGCGAACGCGTGTTTCACTGATGAACGGAACCAGTCAGCGACCCCCGACACCCCCGGCCGTGCGAATCGCCACCACTCGACAGCCAGTCGACGCGAGCGAGCGCCGTCCCGGCGGAACGACCGACGTCGAACGCGCAGCCGCACCGGGCCGCGATCACCGGCGAGACGGAGCGAGGTCGTGACGCTCGCGACCGTTCCACGGTACCGGCCCGACCGGCTCCCGGCGCTCGGTGCCCACGCCGTGGTGGTCGGAGCGAGCGTCGCGGGCCTGTGTGCCGCTCGGGTGCTCGCGGACGGGTTCGACCGGGTCACCGTCGTCGAACGCGACCGGCTCCCCGACGAACCGCACGCCCGGCGCGGCGTCCCCCAGTCGAACCACGTACACGTCCTCCTGGAAGCCGGGAAGGCGACGCTCGAGGACCTCTTTCCGGGCTTCCGGAGGGACCTCCTCTCGGCGGGCGGGCTCGAGATCGACGGCAACCGGGACGTCCGCTTCTACGCCGAAGGCGACTTCCTCGCGGCCGGGCCCGGCCCCCTGCCGCACCTCGCGGCGACGCGCCCGCTGTACGAGTGGCTGGCCCGTCGCCACGTCGCCGACCTCGATAACGTCCGGGTCCGCACGGGGTGCCAGTTCACCGACTACCTCGTCGACGAGTCGTCGACGACCGTGACCGGCGTCACGATCAGGAACGAGGAGTCGGCCCGCGAGACGCTCGAGGCGACGCTGGTCGTCGACGCGACCGGTCGCCCGAGCCGGACGCCGGCCTGGCTCGAGCGCCACGGCTTCGACCCGCCGCCCGTCGACGAGGTGGTGATCGATCTGGCCTACAGCAGCGCGTTCGTGGAACGGCCGGCCGACGACTGTCGCGCGTTCGTCATGCCGCCGTCCGCGTCGTGTCCCAGGGGCGCCGGCGTCCTTCCCGTCGAGGACGACCGGTGGCTGGTGACCGTCGCCGGCGTACACGGGGACCACCCGCCGACGGACGTCGACGGCTTCGTCGACTTCGCCGCGAGCCTCCCGGTCCCGCACGTGAAGGAGTTGCTCGAAGCGCACCTCCAGCAGGGGACCGAGGTCCGCCGGTACCCGTTCCCGTCCAGCCTCCGGCGCCGCTACGAGGACGTCGACCGGTTCCCCGGGGGACTGGTGGTCGTCGGCGACGCGGTCGCCAGTTTCAATCCGCTGTACGCCCAGGGCGTCTCGGTCGCCGCGCTCGAGGCGGTTCTGCTCCACCACACGCTCCGCGAGGGTGAGATCGAGGCCGTCGGCCCCCGGTTCTTCGACCGGGCCGCCGGGACCGTCGACGTCGCGTGGTCGATGGCCGTGGGGGCGGACTTCGGGTTCCCGGAGACCCGGGGACCCAGGCCTCGCGGAACGACCCTGTTCAACTGGTACACGAGTCGACTGCTCGGTCGCGCGCACGCCGACGGCGTCCTGGCCGAGACCTTCCACAGGGTCCTCTCGATGGAGGAACCGCCGACGGCGCTGTTCCGCCCCGGAGCTCTGTGGCGGGTGTTCAGGCCGTTCGGCGCCGGACACGCGCCGCGGCTCGGCGATCGGGAAACCCCGACCCGGTGGTGAGGGTGACCCCGACCCGGTGGTGAGGGTGACCCCGACCCGGACGTGACCGGCCGGCGCTCGCCGAACGGATCGTTTACTTCGAGGACGCGGACGCGTCCGCCGACGCCGCGATGTCGACGAAGTGCTCGTCGAACCCGAGCCCGCACTCTGCGTGAACACCCGTTCGACCTCGCGGAACCGCCCGGGACGACCGCCCGGCAGTGGCGCCGCTTCGGCCGCGCCGCGGAGACGCCCGCGTACCCGTCGAACCGACCGGCGTACCCGTCCGACCGTACACCGGGTCCCACCACCGGACCGGCACACGTAGGAAGCTCGGGCTGCGTGGTGCACGTATGACGGCAACCGATCGCGTCGCCATCCTCGGGGGAACGTTCACACCGCTCCACAACGGCCACCGCGCCCTGCTGCACCGGGCGTTCCAGACGGCCAGCCACGACGGCGACGGGGCCGGCCACGTCGTCGTCGGACTCACCTCGACCGAGCTCGCAGGGCAGACGCGCAGCGACCCGTCACACGCGGCGAAACTCGGGTCGTTCCGGGACCGGCGGGCACAGCTCGACGCCGAACTCGAGAGCATGGCCGAGGCGTACACCGCGAGCTACGAGATCGTACAGCTGCGGGACGCCCAGGGGCCCGCCGCGACGCGTGCGGACCTGGACGTCCTCGTCGTCTCGCCGGAGGCGAAAGCACAGCGCCGCGCACACGAGCTCAACCGGCAGCGACGGGAGGACGGCCTCCGACCGCTCGAGGTCTACACCGCCCCGTTCGTCGTCGCCGAGGACGGGACCCGGATCAGCAGCACTCGCATCCGGAACGGCGAGATCGACGTCCACGGACGCGTCCTGGAGCCCGGCGAGGAGTGAACGGCCGCGGGGTTGCCCGGGCGACACTCGCCCTCCCGGACCGGCTCGCGCTCAGTACGGCGGTGACTCGGCCGCGACGACGCCCGCGAGGCTCTCCAGCTCGCCCGCGAGGAGCACGTGCAGGTCGTCGAGCGTCACGATCCCGGCGAGCGCGCCGTCGTCGTCGACGACGGGCATGCGTCGAACGCTCGCCTCGGACAGCTGCGTACACAGCTCCATGACCCCGGTGTCGGTCGTAACCGTCGTGGGGTCCGGCGTCATCACCTCCTCTGCCGTGTGATCGTCGGGCCCGTCGCCGTCGGCGAACGGACCGACCGCGAGGTCACGATCGGTGACGATCCCCGCCGGCCGGCCGTCGGCCGCGACGACGACGCTCCCGACCCCCTCGTCGCGCATCTGTCTCGCCAGTGCGCCGACTGTGGCGTCCGGCCCGGCCGTTACGACGTCCTCCCGCATCAGGTCTGCTACGGTCATAGCTGACACCCCGTTCGGGATCGGGTCGCTCCGAACTAATAGCCGGAGGTCGGTTCCTGGCACGTGGGAACGGGACACCCGTGCGGAGCAACGTCGAACGGACCCGGACCTTTTGTCCGTCGAGTGCCGACCCTCGGGGTAATGATCCCGGACCAGTCGCGCCCCGGTGATCGGGGCTCGGTCGCGGAGCCAGTCGCGACCGACGGCGGGGCCGACTCGGGTGGGACGCTCGTCGCGACGACGACCCGGGACGGGGTGCTCCTGGCGGCCGACGAACGTACGACTCGGGGGACCGTCGTGCGCAGCGAGGACGTCCGGAAGCTCGCGCAGGTCCACCCGACCGGCGCGATGGGCGCGACCGACGACCTCGGGACGGCGGGGGCGTTCGTCCGTTCGATCCGGGCCGAGGTCGACCGCTACGGGACGCAGCGGGGCGAGCCGATGGACCTGACGGCGCTCGCGACCGTCGCGGCCGAGGAGCTCCGGTCGGGCGACGCGCCGGACGTCACGTTCGTCCTCGGCGGCGTCGACCCCGACGGCCCGCACGTCTTCGCCCTCGACCGGACGCTGGGCGTCACGGCGGAGCCGTACGTCGCGGTGGGAACCGGCCGACAGGTCGCCCTGGGCGTCCTCGAGACCGCGGCGGCGTCGTCGCTCTCGATGGCCGACGCGCGCCGGCTCGCCGGCCGTGCCCTGGAGAGTGCAGCCGAGCGCGACGTCCGGACCGGCGGCGGGGCGTCCGTCGCCGAGATCACGGCCGACGGGGTCGAGATCCGCGAGTTCGACGCGATCGCCGACCTCCGGTGACCGGACGGACGCGTCGTCACTACCCGACCGGCGCCTCACCGATGCCGGACGGACGCGTCGTCGCTACCCGACCGGCGCGTCGTCGCTACCGCGTCGCCCCGATCCCGACGAACGAGCCGTCGCCGTAGCCCTCCTCGATCGGCTCGGGCCCGTCGATCTCGTCGGGCGGGTGGTAGATCGTCTGGACGAACTCGAACTCGGTGAAGCCGGCGTCCTCCAGCGCGTCGACGAGTTCGTCGGTCGAGACGAAGGTCGCCTCCCGGTAGAAGGGGTTGTCCGCTTTCGTCTCCTGGTAGATCGCTCCGACCGGGCTGTCCTCGTCGATGTAGCCGATCACGAGGGTGCCGTCCGGCGCGAGGACACGCTCGGCCTCGGCCAGCGTCCGCGGGACGTCGTCGACGAAGCAGATCGTGGTCACGATCAGCGCTGTGTCGAACGTGGCGTCCCCGAAGGGGAGTGCCTCGGCGACGCCCCTGACCACCTCGATCCCGCGCTCGCGGGCGTACCGGAGCATCTCGTGAGAGGGGTCGAGGCCGACCCCGATCCCCAGCGGAGCGGCGAACCGCCCGCTGCCGACGCCGATCTCGATCCCGTCGCCCGTCGTCGGGACGAGGCGACGGAGGGCGTCCAGTTCGGATCGGTAGGCGGCCTCGTGCTGCTCGAACCACCCCTCGTACCGGTCGGTGTGCTCCTCGAACGGCGCTGTCTTCGGCATGGCCGACCGTACGGTGCGCGGGGATACCAGCGTTCGGTTCGGCGGGCGGTGAGACCTCGACCCGTGGAGTCACCGTGGTCGGTCAGTCAGTTCGACGACGGCCCCCACGCGGATCCGGGGATCCAGCGCTACTCGCCGCCCCTGAGGGACTCGATCCGCCGTTCGAGGTCGTCGATGGCGTCCTCGACGCCCTGTCTCGCCTGGTCGCTCAGTTCTTCGGCCTCCTCGACTGCGTCGTCGAAGGCGTCCCTGACCCGTTGCATCGCGTCGTCGACGTCGTCGGACTCGCTGGGCTCGCTGGAGTCGCTCATGGTCGGGCGTCCGTTGGTCCGCCAGGGAGTTAGGTTTGTGTGGTGTGCTCGCTCGTCCACGGACGACCGGGCGCCGTCCCGACGGGGGCGTATCGGAAGGTATGCGGGTCGTGGGCACCGAGCCGGTGTTTAACTAGGCCCTCGACGTACGGTACCACATGGCGTCGCTCGACAGCGTCGCGCGGACCGTCCTGCGCCGGCGGTACCTGCGACAGGACGAGGACGGGGCGGTCGTCGAAACGCCCGACGGGATGTTCCGTCGCGTCGCCGCGAACCTCGCGAGCGCCGAGGCGCGGTTCGGCGGCGACGTCGACGCGACCGAGGAGCGGTTCTACGAGGCGATGAGCGCCCTCGAGTTCCTCCCGAACTCGCCGACGCTGATGAACGCGGGAACCGGGCTCCAGCAGCTCGCCGCCTGCTTCGTCCTGCCGATCGAGGACTCGCTGGAGTCGATCTTCACCACGCTGAAACAGACGGCGCTCGTCCACCAGAGCGGCGGCGGTACGGGCTTCTCGTTCTCGAAGCTCCGCCCCCGGGGAGACGTCGTGCGGAAGACCGGCGGCGTGGCGTCGGGACCGGTGAGCTTCGTGCGGATCTTCGACGCGGCGACCGAACAGATCAAGCAGGGCGGTCGCCGCCGGGGCGCGAACATGGGTGTGCTCGACGTGTCGCACCCGGACCTCGAGGAGTTCGTCTCCGTCAAGGCCGACGAGGGGGCGTTGCGGAACTTCAACCTCTCGGTGGCGACGGACGAGGGGTTCTGGGACGCCTACGAGGCCGGCGACGACTACGACGTCGTCAACCCGCGGACCGGAGCGGTCGTACGCCGGGCGGACCCCGCCGCCGTCCTCGAGCGGATCGCCGAGATGGCGTGGGAGACCGGCGATCCGGGGCTCCTCTTCCTCGACCGGATCAACGAGGACAACCCGACGCCGGCGCTCGGCCGGATCGAGGCGACGAACCCCTGTGGCGAGGTGCCCGAACTCCCCTACGAGGCGTGTATCCTCGGCTCGGTCAACCTGGGTCGCCACACCGACGGCGGCGAACTCGACTGGGAGCAGCTCCGCGAGACCGTCCACCTCGCCGTGCGCTTTCTCGACGACGCGATCGAGATGTCGGCGTTCCCCGTCCCCGAGATCGAGGCGATGGCGACCGAGACCCGCAGGGTGGGGCTGGGCGTGATGGGGTTCCACGACGCGCTCGTCGACCTCCGGATCCCCTACGCCTCCGCGGAGGCGGTCGCGTTCGCCCGCGAGCTGATGTCGTTCGTACGCGACGAGTCGTGGGCGGCCTCGAAACGGCTGGCGGCCGAGCGCGGCCCGTTCCCGGCGTGGGAGGAGTCGATCCGCGAGGAGCCGATGCGGAACGCCACCACGACGACCATCGCACCGACGGGGACGATCTCGCTCGTCGCCGGCTGTTCGGCCGGCATCGAGCCGATCTACGGCGTGTCCTACACGAAGCAGGTGCTGGGCGGGCTCGAGATCCGCAACGATCGCTTCGTCGAACTCGCGAACGAGCGGGGGTTCTACTCGGAGGAACTCCTGGCCGACCTCCACGGTCGAACCACGATCCAGGACGTCGAGGCGATCCCGGACGAGGTCGAGCCCCTGTTCCAGACGGCCCACGACGTGCCCGTCGAACAGCACCTGAACGTGCAGGCCGCGTTCCAGGAGCACGTCGACAACGCGGTGAGCAAGACGGTGAACGTACCCCGCTCGACGTCCGTCGACGAGGTCAGGGAGCTGCTGGTGGCCGCCCGCGAGCTCGATCTCAAGGGCGTCACCGTCTTCCGGAGCGGGGCGAAGCGCGAGCAGGTCCTCGGCGAGAGCCCGCGCAAGGAGGAGTGCGTGGGCGAGTGCGACTACGTCGGCCCGGGAGACGGGTGACGACGAGAGAGGGAGTCGGGATCGCCGTGGCGCTCCTGCCCGGCGAGGGGCTCTACTTCGAACGGCAGGGCGTCGTCGCCATCGAAAAGCGGCTCCGACCCGGCGCCGACGCGTCACTCCTCGCCCGGGCCCCTCACTCGTCGCGCGCGGTCGCGTCCGGGTCCGTCGTCTCGAGGACCCCCGAGAGCATCCGTCGCTCGCGTTCGGGGACCGGTGAGTCGCCCCCGGACGAGAACGCCGGCACGGGGGCGTCCCCCGTAGCGAGGGCGTCGAGTGCGTCGTCGATCGTGTAGACCGACTCGCCGTCGCTGCAGGGTGACAGTCCGACGAGCTCCCCGTCCGTGTCACCGTACGCGGCGAGACAGAGCACCGGTAGCACGAGCAGCTCGTCCGTCTCGCCGGTGATCGTCGACCGGGAGACCCGGACGTCGAAGGGTGGCTGGACGCGGAGCCCCCGCGGCTCCGCCCACCTCTCGAACGACCGGACGAGGTCCAGGATCTCCCCGCCGTCGATCCGCTCTAACAGGCCGAGACTCACCGCCTTCGGCCACGGGTGGATCGTGAACCGGCTGATCCGACTGGTCCGCTCGAGCCGGCGCAGTCGGTCGACGATCGCGTCCCGTCGCTCCGTGACCGGCGCGTCGGCGCGCACGTAGAGGTCGACCGCTGGCTGTCGGTCACCCGTCGGGTCCCGCGTCTCCGGTCGGTCGCGTGCGGACCCGGCAGGACGAGGGCCGTCGTCGCTCACCGGCGATCCCCTCGTGCGAGCAGCCCGGGTCCACGGTCGGCGGGGTCGACGGCGACCGCTCCCGGGACGGGTAGCGACGCTTCGCTGTGAGGGCTGACGTACATTCTGGTTCCCCGGTTCGGGGTACGCGGTCCCCCGTGTAAGAGCCTGTCGTCGTTCCCGACCCGTGGGAATCGGGAGCGTCGACCGGGGCGACGTCCGTCGACGCCTCACCGCTCTTTCCGTGGTCCGTGCCCGCTACTCGACCCGGTCGGCTCCGCCGGCTGCCGTGAGGGTGCACACTGAACGGCGGCCACGGTGTCGGGCCGGTGGGAACCGTGACGCACAGTTAACTCGCTGCCCCCCGGAGGGGCCGTATGAGCACGATCCTCCTGGCCACCGACGGCAGCGAGTACGCGCGGGCGGCAGCGAAGCGTGCGATCGAGCTCGCGGCAGAGCGGGGGGCGACGCTCCACGTGGTCTGCGTGGTCGACCAGCGGCGGTTCGACGAGCCGGCGCTCAGCTCGGCGGAGCTGGCGACCATCTACGCGGAGGACCACGCCATCGTCTCCGTCGAGGAGGTGACGGGGATGGCGGCGGAACGCGGCGTGCGCGTCGAGGGGGACACCCGCCACGGGATCCCCGAGGAGGTCATCCTCCAGTACGCCGACGAGGTCGACGCGGACCTCGTCGTCGTCGGCGAACACGGCGACCACGACGAGCACTTCGCGGGGGTCGGACGGGCGGTCACCGAACGCGCCGACCGGGAGGTGATGGTCGTCAGAGCCGGGACCTGAGGGCCGGCGTGGCGTCGCCGTGATGACCGTCAGCCTGCACCCCGGGGCCGTCGATCACCGGCGCGAGCGCTCAGACACCGGCGCGGGCACTCGGTCACCGGCGCGGACAGCCCGCTCGACGGCGAATCGACGGCTGCGGGGCCGTCGCTGCGACCGTCGATCCGTCGGAACGAACGTCGGCGTCGAGAGGGCGTCTCTCGAGCGCGTCGAACGGCACTCACTCCCAGACGGCCCGTCCGAACCCAGGCCCGAGGAGACCGGACCGACTCGGGCGCGCTGGGCCCCGAATCCGGCGCATCGGGGGAACTCGGGTGAGTATCGAGCCGCCTCACCGCGCCCTCGCCCGGGCGCGGCCCTTTTTCATCCACGTTTTTGCGGCGGGGGTCCCGCAGCGAGCGGAGCGAGCGAGGGCGCGGCCCTTTTTCATCCATGTTTTTGCGGCGGGGGTCCCGCAGCGAGCGGAGCGAGCGAGGGACCCCCTCGGAAAAAGATGGGTGTTACTCGACCTCGCTGGGCGTCTCGACGGTCCGCCGGAACGCGCGCCGCTCCCCGAGGTGGCGCCGGAGGTAGCGGTAGACCGGGAAGACGGTCTCCTCGAGCCGACCCGAGATCCCGCTCGTGCTCGCGTAGATCAACACGGGAACGTCCGCGGCTCGGGCGAACTCGATCGTCCGGTCGGGCGTGCTCCCGAACACCCACCGCCGGAGCCGGCGATCGCGGGTCGCACCGATGAGCAACACGCCCCCGTTCCCGACCGCGGTCGACACCAGCCCCTCGGCCACCGTCTCGGCGCTCACGTTGTGCACCTGGACGGCGTCGACCCCGGAGAGGGCTGCGAGCGTCTCCTCGACCGGCTCCGCCGTCCCGCCCGTCCCCGGGGCGACGCTGACGACGTGGATCTCGGCACCCCTCTCCCCGAGCCGGTTGACGATCGGGAGCAGGGCGAGGTGGTGTGGACCGCCGCCGGCACCGACGGTGAGGACGGAGAGGTCCTCGATCGCGTCCACGTTGCTCGCGAACACCACCCCGCAGGGGGCGTCGTACTCGACGGCCTCGGTGATGGTCGGGTGCTCCTCGGGGTAGCCCATCAGGATCCGGTCGGCCCCGTCGTCGCGCGCCGTCTGGAGGATGTCGAACGCGACGTCCCGGCAGACGTGGCCCTCGACGGTGTAGGCGGCGTCCACGTCGGCCGCGGCGAGCCGCTCCTCGATCCGCGCGGCCCGTTCCCGGGCCGTCTCGCGGACCACCTCGTTGGGCGTCTGATCGGGAATGTGGGTGACGTTGAGCACCTGCACCAGGAGTTCGGCGTCCCGGCCCCGGTGTAACGACTCGGCGAGCCGGACGTAGGGGACGGCCCGCTCCGGGCGGGCGACCGGGACGAGCACCCGGAACTGCTCGGCCGGTGCCCCGGTCGCCCGACCCGCCGTCCCCTCCTCGGCCCCTTCCTCGGTCTCCACGCCGGCCCGTGGCTCGGCCGGCGCGCCGGCCTCCGCGGCGGGTCGGCCGGGCGCGACGACCTCCTCGACGAGTTCCTCGACGTGCGGGGCGCCGCCCCAGGCGACGTACGCGACGAGGAGGCCGACGGTGAGCGCCGCGCCGACGACCACGCCGACCGGCGGGAGGTTCGAGACGAGCGCGAGGTTGGCGAGGACGCCGAGGGCCGGGAGGACCGGGACGAGCGGCATCCGGAACCCGCGCTCGAGGTCCGGAAACTGCCGGCGGGAGTAGATCAGCGTGACGTTGACCACGGCCAGGGGGACGAGGAGGCTGAACGTGGCGAAGCCGGTGAGGGGTTCGAGCCCGAGCAGGTGGACGCCGAGCAGTCCCTCCTCCGAGAGGAGCGTGATGAACACGAGGATCAGGGCGGCGATCGTCGCCGTCGCGGTCGTCACGCTCCAGTGGGGCGTGCGGTAGTCGGGGTGGACGCGGGCCAGCCGGCGGGGGGCGTGGCCCTGGCGACCCATGAGCGAGCCGATGCCGCTGGCGGCGAGGATCGACGCGTTCGAGGCGCTCACCATCGAGAAGACCGCGCCGGCGACGATGAGGAGCTGCCCCCACGGGCCCAGGAACGACGCGGCGACACTGCCCATCGCCGTCTCCCCCTGTGCGAGCACCTCGCGGGGGACCGGCGCGTTCACCATCGCGACGATGACGAACGCGTAGAGGACCGTGACGGTGACCATGCTCGCGGCGATCGCCCGGGGGACGGTCTTCCGGGGCTCGATGATCTCGCCCGCGCTGGCGGCGATGGCCGAGAACCCGAAGAACGTGATGAACGCGAGCGCCGCGACCGAGACGATCCCCGCGGGCTCGACCTGGACGTTCCCGACGAACCTCGCCGTCGCCTCGCCGGGGCCGGCGAACGCGATCGCCCCGGCGACGAAGACGAAGAGCACCCCGACCTTCGCGCTCGTGACGAGCAGTTGGAACAGCCCCGACTCCTCGGTCCCGCGCGCGTTGAGCCACCCGAGCGTGAGCGCGGCGAGGAGTCCGACGCTCCCGTGGGGGAGGACCTGGAGCGACTCGGGGAGGATGAACCGGAAGAACCACTCGTCCATCGTCGCGAGGTAGAACGCCGTCGTGCCCGTGTACCCGAGGAACAGCGACATGCCGACCCCGTACGTGAGGAGGTCCCGGTCCTCGAAAGTGCGCGAGCAGAAGAGGTAGCCGCCGCCGTTCTCCGAGTAGACGGACGCGAACTCGGAGTAGGCGGCGGCGGTGATACCGGCGACCAGCGCCGCGAGCACGAACGCGACGACGGCGCTCGAGCCGATACGAAAGACGGCCGTCCCCGACAGCGAGAAGATGCCGGCCGCGATCATCGTCCCCAGCCCGATCGCGAACGCGATCTTGAAATCGAGGGTTCGGGTGTGCTCGACCATGGGTGTCCCCTTCGGCTGTCGGTCGAGAAAAACGTGTGGGGGCGGGACGACGGATCATCGACCGACTCGACCGTCGCCGACCCGTTCGAGCCCCGCGACCGTGCCGTATCGTCGGCCCCCGGAGGACGCCGTCGTGACGATCAGTTCGGGTCGAACGAGCGACGGCTCGATCGCTCCGGGCCGTCGAACGGACACCGGACTCGGTTCGACGCGCGGCCGTCCGGTGTTCTCGGCGGTTCTCGAACCGGGTCCGGCCTGCGGCTCCGACGGGCATCCCCGAGTCGTGGCTCGCGCGCCCGTGACGGCCCTGGCTGACCCCCGCCGATTCGACCCTGCCCGGTTCGGTCGACCCCTGCGCCCGGTTCGGTCGACCCCTGCGCCCGGTTCGGTCGGGTCGTCGGCCGCAGACGACGCCGGTTCCGAGCTTCCTGTGGCAAATTATTATAAACTATCGCGAGTGACCGTCCGGGGGCGATGATACTACTCCAACTGGGGTTCACCCTCGATCCACAGCAGTACGTCCCGCCGCTCGTCAGTGCGATCACGACGGTCGTGTTGTTCGTCCTCGTGTTCGCGGTCCTCTACCTGCTCGGGCGGTACTTCGTCACCCGGGCGGTAGCGAGCGCCCTCAGGCACCGCGACTTCGACGAGACGATCGTCGGACTCGCCGTGAGCACGAGCGTCGCCGTCACCGCCGTCGTCGCGGTCGCGCTGGCCGCGACGGTCGCCGGCTTCGGGATCGTCCTCGCGGCGTTCGCGACCCTCGCCGGTGCGCTCGCGCTCGCCGTGGGCTTCGCCGCGCAGGACCTCATCGCCAACTTCGTCGCCGGCGTGTTCATCATCCGGGACGAGCCGTTCGCGGTCGGCGACTGGATCGAGTGGGGCGGGAACGGCGGCGTGGTTCGAGAGGTCCGGCTCCGGGTGACGAAACTGGACACGTTCGACAACCAGCTGATCACCGTCCCGAACAGCGACCTCGCCAGCGCGGCGGTGGTCAACAACGTGGCGAACGACCGGCGCCGGGTGTCGGTCGGGTTCGGGATCGGATACGACGACGACATCGAGGCGGCACGGGAGGCCATCGTCGACGAGGGGGCTCGCGTCGACGGCGTCCTCGACGATCCCGAACCCACGGCCCCCGTCACCGAACTCGGTGACTCGGCGGTCGTGCTCTCGGGGCGGATCTGGATCGATCCCGAGGAGAGCGGGTACGGGGCGACCCGGGCGCAGTTCGTCGAGGCGGTCAAGGGGCGCTTCGACGCCGAGGGGATCGACATGCCGTACCCCAACACGGAGCTCTCGGGGGGTGTCGAGGTCACGAACGTCGGTGCGGGCGAGCGAGCGACCGGCGACTGACCGCCGGCCCCACCGCGGCCGTCGGTGATCGGCGACCGGCGTCGGTGATCGGCCGGCGATCACGACCCTCACCCGGCCGCGTCGACGGGCCCGTCGGCGCCGACCAGCGCCCGCGCTCGCTCGATCCACTCCGCAGCCAGCGTCTCGCTGGCCTCGGCGACGTCCGCGACCCGTTCCGCGTCGGTGACGACGAGTTCCGAGACCGAGTCGATCCCGGCCGCCCGGAGCCGACCGGCGTAGGTCGGGCCGATCCCCTCGACGTCCTCGAGGTCGTACGACGCGGCGACGTCGACGTCGTCGACGGCCTCCTCGACCTCCGTCCGGATCGCCTCGCCGACGTTCTCGACGACCGTCGTCGTGGTCCCCTCGTCGGTCTCGACGGTGACTGCGATCCCCTCCGGCCCGATCTCCAGCCCGATGTCGACGCCGAGGGCGTCCTCGAGGAACGCTTCGATAGCCGCCGCGTCGTGGGGGATCACGGCGCGCGCGAGCTCGTGATCGTCGTCGGCGACGCCGATCTCGACCTCGCCGGCGTCGCCGACCGTGACGTCCGTCTCGACGTCGACGCCGAGCGCCCGCTCGATCCCCTCGCCGATGACGTCGGCGAGCGCCGGCGGCGCGGAGTGCTCCATGAACCACTCGGCCACCTCCGGCCAGACTGCCCGGTGGGACCCGGTGGACATCGCGAGCCCGACGTGCCCGCTCGGGTACTCGATGGTCGTCACGTCGTCGCTGCCGACGACGTCGTTGAACGGTTTGCTCGCCGCCGGCGGGACGAGGTTGTCGTACTCGCCGACGATCTGTAGCAACGGCACGTCGATGGCCGTGACGTCGACGTGCCGCCCGTCAACGACGAGTTCGTTCTCGTAGAGGCGGTTCGCCTGGTAGATCTCCTCGACGAACTCGGCGTACACCTCGCCGGCGACGTCGACGCCGTCGGCGAGCCACCGTTCCATCCGCGTGAAGTTCTCGACGAAGTCCTCGTTCTCGAGCCGGTCGTAGAGCCGGACGTATTTCGTGACGGCGTTGGCCACCGGGTCCATGACCCGGAAGCCGACGTCGAGGAACTCGCCGGGCACGTTCCCGAGCGCGTCGGTCAGCGCCCGCGGGTCGTAGTAGTCGTCGTCGCCCCACAGCTCGAGGACGCCGCCGGTGTCGTCGAAGTAGAGCCCCGTCGCCATCAGCCCGAGCGCGTTCACCTTCGCCGGGTACAGCGCCGCGTAGATGGCCGACAGCGTCCCGCCCATGCAGTAGCCGAGGACGTTGATCGCGTCCCGGCCCGAGCGGTCGCGCACCTCGTCGACGCAGTTGTCGAGGTACCGCGTGACGTAGTCGGCGAGGCCGAGGTGCTGGTCGAGCCGCGAGGGCTCGTTCCAGTCGACGAGGTAGACGTCGTGGCCGGCCTCCAGCAGCCGTCGGACGACCGAGCGGTCGGGCTGTAAGTCGAGGATGTACGGCCGGTTGATCAGCGCGTAGACGATCAGGATCGGCACCGGATGCTGGTGGTCCGTCAGCGGCTCGTACCGGAGGAGTTCGAGCTTGTTCTCGGTGTAGACGACCTCGCTCGGGGTCCCACCGACCTCGACCGAGGCGGCGTCCTCGATCCGGCTCGGGAGGACAGCCCCCTTGCGAACCGCGTCGGTGGCGGCGTCGAGCGCGGCGCGCTGGGCCGACAGGACTGCCTCGACGGGGGTCGGCAGTGCCCCGTCGCGGTCGGGGGTCATACCGGGTCCTCCCGTCGGTCCGACCCCGGAACCGACGACCCGTCCTCGCAGGCGTCGCGGCGACGGGAACCGGGGCCACGCTCGACGGCGTTCGGGTCCCCCGTCGCGCGGGGCGGCTCGCCGCGGACACCCCGCGCCGGGGGGCGGCTCGTCGCACCCCGCCCGGACGGGCGCCTCGCCGCGGGCGCTCCGGATCCGGGACCTGCGAGCGCGGCGCGCAGCCCGCCGGGCGCGGGACGCGAAGACGGGAGCTGCGACGCCCCGGTCGCCGACGAGGGGATCGCGCGACGGACGACCGGGCGTCCGTGCTGGCTTCCGTCGGGGGCGAGGAGGCTGGTGCGGGACACGGCTCGACGGTCGTCGGCCACGTGCAAAAGTGTGGCCGGCCGCGGTCGGTCGCCGGGGACGGCGACGTGCGAGGGCCGGCTGCGACGCGGCTCGCGCCCGACGGCCGAGGGGGACGTGGGACGACCTCCCGGCCCCGACGCGTCGCCGCGGCTGGTGTGTCACGCCGAGTCGGCCCCGGGTCCGACGGCACGACGGGCGCGTCCCGAAGCTTTTCTCGCCGCTCGTGCTCGTGGGACACATGCTCGTCGAACGACCGTCGAGGCGCACGATCGTCACGCTGCTGGTAGTCGCAGTCCTGTCGCTCCTGCTGGACCTCGCGTTCGGGGCGTTCAGGGTCGTCAGAACCGACGGCGCCGGGGGTCGCGGGACCGTCGAGACCGTGTCGCTCCCCACCCCGAACAGGGAGGGCGACGTCTCGGTCGAGGAAGCGATCGCGGCCCGGCGGTCCCGGCGCGAGTACGGCGACGGCGCCCTCGCGCGCCGCGAACTCGGACAGCTCCTGTGGGCGGCCCAGGGCGTGACGGACCGGGCGAGCGGCTACCGGGCGGCACCGAGCGCCGGGGCGCTGTACCCGCTGGAGCTGTACGCCGTCGTCGGGACACCCGGGGTCGAGGGGCTCGAACCGGGAGTCTACCGGTACCGACCGCGGGACCACGAACTCGAACTGGTGACGCCCGGGGACGTCCAGTCGGCGCTGCGGGCGGTCGCACTCGACCAGGAGTTCGTCGGGGCGGCGGCCGTCGACCTCGTCGTCAGCGCGGTCGACGAGCGGACGACGCGGAAGTACGGCGAGCGCGGGAGGCGGCGGTACGTCCCGATGGAGGCCGGTCACGTCGGCGAGAACCTCTACCTGCAGGCGGAGTCGCTGGGACTCTCGACGGTGTCGGTCGGCGCGTTCGACGACGCGGGCGTCCGGCGCGTCGTGGGCGTGCCGGCGAACGAGCGACCGCTGTACGTCGTCCCCGTCGGGAGGCGCGCGTGAGGATGGTCGACGTCGTCTTCAGCCACTGGGGGCTCGCGACGACGACCGTCGCGCACGCCGTGTTGACGCTCGTCACGGGCGTCGCGCTGCTTGCGGCGCGGTACGGGTACCCGCCGCGGGGGCGCTGGCTGTCGGTCCTCCGCGTGGCCCACACCGCGCTGGGGGTCCTGCTGGTCGGCTACCTCATCGCTACCTACCTCGTCGTGCCGATCTGACGGCCGTGCCGGCCCGACGGCCTACCGGTCCGACGGAAGACGACCTCACCCACCCGCGTCGGTCGATCGGTCCTGGTGGGCGTTCGGGCCGATCCACGTCCGATCCACGTCCGATCGGAGTGCAGCCGGATCGACGTCCGACCGGCGTCCGCGTGTTCCGGGCGAACTTATTACTCGATCGTCCGCGAGCACGGGGTATGGCCCCCGGACCGACGGAGACGACCTTCGGCTACGTGACGCCCGAGAACCTGGCGCTGTTCGCCGATCTCTACGAGCTGACGATGATGCAGGGGTACTACCACCGGGACCACAACCCGACGGCGACGTTCAGCCTCTTCTTCCGCGACCTCCCGCCGAACCGGGGGTACATGATCGCGGCGGGGCTCGAACAGGCCGTCCACGCCATCGAGGGGCTGGAGTTCGGCGAGCGCGCGCTCGACTACCTCCGCGAGGAGGGGTTCGCGGCGGACTTCCTCGACTACCTCGCCGAGGTGGAGTTCACGGGGGAGGTCCGGGCACTCCCGGAGGGGACGCCGGTGTTCGCGAACGAGCCGCTCGTAGAGGTGACGGCGCCGCTCGCGCAGGCGCAGCTGTTCGAGACGGTCGTCATCAACCAGGTCGGGTACGGCAGCCTCGTCGCGACGAAGGCGATGCGGATGCGCGACACGGTCGCCCGACACGGCGACGGGCAGTCGCTGGTGGACTTCGGCTCCCGGCGCGCCCACGGGACCGACGCCGGGATGAAAGCCGCCCGGGGCGCCTACGTCGGCGGCTTCGACGGCACGTCGAACGTCGCTGCCGGCGAGGCGTTCGGGATCCCCACCTACGGAACGATGGCCCACTCGTGGATCCAGAGCTTCGAGACCGAGCGCGCGGCGTTCGAGGCGTTCGTCGCCGAGTACGGCGCCGACGCGGTGCTCCTGATCGACACGTACGACACCGTCGAGGGGGCGCGCCTCGCCGTCGACGTGGCCGACGAGCGGGGCGTCGACCTCGCGGGCGTCCGGCTGGACTCGGGCGATCTCACCGCGCTCTCGAAGGAGGTCGCACCGATCGTGGGCGACGACGTCGACCTCTTCATCTCGTCGGGCGTCGACGAGTGGAAGATCCGGCGGTTCCTCACGGACGGCGGCGTCGGCGACGGGTTCGGACCGGGGACGGCGCTGGTGACGAGCACCGACGCGCCGAAGGTCGAGGGCGTCTACAAGCTCGTCGCCGTCGAACGGGACGGCGAGATGCAGCCGAGCATGAAGCTCTCGACGGGGAAGGTCACCTACCCCGGCGCGAAGAGCGTGCGCCGGATCACCGAGGACGGCGGGCTGGTCCGGGACGTCCTCGGACGGCGCGGCGAGGACCTCCCCGGCGACGAGCAGCTCGTCACCGTCGTCGAGGACGGCGAGCTCGTCGCCGACCTCCCGTCGCTCGATACCGTCCGCGACCGCGCGCTCGAGACGCTCGAGACGCTCCCGGCGGAGTACCGCCGCCTCGAGGACCCGGAGCCGTACCCGGTCGAGATCAGCGACGGGCTCCAGGGGGAGACGGACGCCCTCCGGAGCGAACTCGAGGCGGCGCATCGGGGGTAGGAGCATCGGGGGGTAGACGACGTGCGGGGGGAGGACGACGCGCGCCGCCTTCCCCGCGTGTGCGCCCGGTCGACGACCGTCGCGGACGGCCTCGCCGTCAACCACCGTCGCGGACGGCCTCGCCGTCAACCACCGTCGCGGACGGCCTCGCCGTCGCCGATCGACGCGGGCCCGTGACCCGGAGCTGGCACGACGGTCTCGGGAACCGGAGCCCGTCCGTGGTCCGGTCGTTTCACGAATAGTGACAGTGAGGAAAACGTTACACACGTATCCGTGTAAACGACCGCGTCGACGCGGTCGTCCCGTCCGTCGATCGAGGGAGGCGGCCGCCATCAACTCGGGAACCCGACCGGGAACCCGACGTTCGATCCGGGGGAACGCGGTCGCTCTCTCCCGTGATCGCCACGGACGGCGACGGACCCGAACGGCACGGGCGCCGGACCGCCGACGGGGTCGACCGACGTCGCGCCGCGTCGGCGGACGGCCGAGCGCTCGGCGACGGGTGACCGCGGGGCTACCGTCCGCCAGGTCGGGCACTGCTCCGCAGCGGGGTCGCGCCGGAGCGGTCACACCGCGAGGTCACGCGGACTCCTCGAGGTACGCCATCGCCTCCTCGTCGGACACCTGGTCGAACCGCTCGTAGAACTGGCCGACGCCCATGAAGCCGCTCGGCGTCTCGAGGCAGACCACCTCGTCGGCCATCTCGCGGAGCTCTCGGACGGTGTCGGGCGGCCCGACCGGGACCGCCAGCACGATCCGGCCGACGTTCGCGTTCCGCAGCCGCTCGAGACACGCCTTGACGGTCGACCCCGTCGCGACGCCGTCGTCCACGACGACCACGGTCTTCCCGGCGAGGTCGGGCTCCGGTCGATCGCCCCGGTAGCGCTCGGCCTTCCGGCGCGCGTTCGCCGCCTCCTCCTCGCGCTGCTGCTCGAAGTAGTCGTCGTCGACGCCCCGGCCGACGAACGCCGCCTCGTTGCGCCAGACGCTCCCGTCGCTCGCGACGGCGCCGACGGCGTACTCCGGGTTGCCGGGGGCACCGATCTTCTTCGCGACGACGATGTCGAGCGGGACGTCGAGCGCGTCGGCGACTGCCCGCCCGAGCGGGAGCCCGCCCCGGGGGATGGCGAGCACGACGTCCGCGTCGACCGCCCGATCGCGGAGCGCCTCGGCGAGTGCTTCGCCCGCCGCAGTCCGGTCTTCGAATCGACGTGCGTTCACCATCGGTGGTTCGAACGACGGTCCACGGGGGCATGTAGCACGCGGCCGTTCCCACGCGGTAGGAACGACCGCGCCGGTAATGCGTCCCCGTGTCGTCGGGTCGGGCATGGCCCGGAGTTCCGAGGATCTCGTGTCGATCCCGGTGGGGGACGTCGAACTCGAGGGGATGCTGGCGGTGCCGGAGGGCGCGTCGGGGCTTGTCGTCTTCGCGCACGGCAGCGGCTCCAGCCGCAAGAGCCCCCGCAACAACTTCGTCGCGGAGGTCATCCGCGACCGGGGGCTCGGGACCCTGCTGTTCGATCTGCTCACCGAGGCGGAAGACCGTGACCGCGAGAACCGCTTCGACGTCCCGCTGTTGACCGACCGGCTGGTCGGTGCGACCGAGTGGCTGTGGAACCGCGACGCCACGCGGGACCTGAACGTGGGCTACTTCGGCTCCAGCACCGGCGCTGCGGCCGCACTGCGAGGGGCGGCACGGCTCGGCGACGACGTCGACGCGGTCGTCTCCCGGGGCGGCCGCGTCGACATGGCCACCGAAGTGCTCGCGGAGATCCGGGTGCCGACCCTGTTCGTCGTGGGCGGCGCCGACACCCAGGTCCTCGAACTCAACCGCGAGGCGTACGACCGGCTCACCTGCGAGCGGGAGCTCCACGTCGTCGAGGGCGCCGGGCACCTCTTCGAGGGCGAGGGGGAACTCGAGGAGGTTGCGGACGTGGCGGCCGACTGGTTCGCCGAGGCGCTGCGGTGAGGGCGGGGCGGCGAAACCGTCGTCCCCTCGGCGTCAGTCGTCCACGTCCTCGTCGACGACCAGCCCACAGTCCGCACAGACCGTCTCGGCGTGCTCGGCGTCCGACTCGACGCGCCCACCGCACTCGGGACAGGTCGTCGGCCGCTCCGCGAGCTGGACGTCTCCCGTCGACTCGTCCGCCGCCGACCGCGTCGCGAGCGACTCGGTGCCGTACTCTCGTGGTGCTGTCTTGCTCATTGGATACCGACGGGGCGATCGGGAACGGCTCACCCGGACCCCGTCACTAACAAAGAGTTAGTGATTATAATTTATAAATATTTCGAACCCTGGATTCGGACGTGGATCCGACAGGATCGGCCGAGCGGGCCGAACGGCGGCGATTCCGACGTCGTTGCCGATGTCGGTCGGTGGACTCCGTCCGCGCGTTCGCCGAACGATCGCGAGCGGCGTCGACAAACTTACATATAAATCTACTGGCCGCCTCCGTCGCTGCGTCGCGGGGGAGTCCGAGGGGAGACGACGATGCGGCTGGACGGCTGCGATCGGCCAGTTCCCCGCGGCGACCGGACAGACGGGCGAGCACTCGCCGTACCCGGGGACGCGGAGTCGACCATCCACCAGCCGCTTGCGCTGCCCGCCGTCGGTTGTGACGCACACGGGCGACTCGAAAACGGTCCCGGCCGGCGAGCGCGTCGCGCCCGACCGCGTCCGCCTGCCCCGGCGTCGGGCGGCGTCTTCGAGCCGTCGCCTCACCCCCC
>Ga0207797_1001079_pt1 | contig 20201 bp, 13 predicted proteins | sample PRCRCaboRojoPR_6_FD_187275 | JGI IMG/M metagenome (GOLD analysis project Ga0207797, IMG submission 187275) | Marine sediment microbial community from Cabo Rojo, Puerto Rico - PR CR 10% Liquid 1 (SPAdes) | ecosystem: Environmental > Aquatic > Marine > Coastal > Sediment | place: Cabo Rojo, Puerto...
CTGGTCATGGCGCCCTTTCCTCAGAAGCTTCTCACCCAGCGCATAATGATAGATCGCTGATGACGGGGCCAGGCGCGTCGCTTTCCTCAACGCCTCCACAGCCTCCGCACTCGCCTGTTCTTTCTGACCGCCCTGCCTCTCACCCATCTGTTCCAGCGTCAAGGCCAGTTGATACTGTGTCTCGGGAGACTCAGGCTGCAAGCTCTCCGCCATGCGCAGTTCGCGCAGGCTGCCGTCGTAGTCCTCAATCGCTCGATAGGCCATCCCCAAGGCGCGGTGGTGGAAAGAGTCCTCCGGCGCCGCTTCGAGGGCTCGCCGCAATTCCGGTATCGCCTCATCCAGACGCCCACGCAGGAAGAGCAGTGCGCCGAGCTCAGCGTGCAGAGTCGCAGAATCCTCTCCGGACGCCTGCCCTGCCCCTAGCTCTGCAGCAGTCTTAAGAGAGGCAATGCCCTCGTCATAGCCCTCCTGTCCGACCTCTTCGATGAGCCCAACCTGTCGCAACCTTCGCGCTCGGAGACCGATCTTCCGCCAGACAGCGCCCAGCCGGAGTCGATACTTTGGTCTCTCCGGGCCCAGAGCGATCGCGTCCTCATACTCAGAACGAGCAGCTTGATACTCCAGCTGCGCCTCAAGCGCGAGTCCCATCTCGTAGTGCGAGTCCGCATCCTCTGGATCGACGCGCAGAGCCTCTTCCAACGCCTCTCGGGCCTCTGCAAGCCGCCCGAGCTTGCGGAGAATCCGCCCGCAGGCTCGATGGCGTCTCACCACGTCCGGCGTCAAGTCAACCGCTTGACGATACTCGGACAGGGCCTCCTCCAAGAGGTTCGGATCATCGACGGCCTGGACCTCCCAGATCTCGCCCAACGCCTCGTGAGCATCAGCATCCAAGCCGTCAAGCGAAATCGCCCTCTGAAGAGCGTCAATGGCGCTCTCAGGATCTCCCCGCCGCTGGAACAAGTGACCGAGACGCCGATGATAGACTGCAGCCTCTGGCGCCAGTGCGATTGCTCTCTGATAGGCCTGCAGGGCACCATCGTCATCGCCAGACGCTGCGCAGGCTTCGCCGAGCAGCGCATGGGCCTCAGCGTCCTCATCGTCCAGACGCAACGTCTCCTGCAGCGCCTCAATGGCCTGCTCGTAGTCCTCCAGACGACAGAGGACCGCGCCGATTTCGCGATGATAGCGGGCTTGGTCGGGGGCGATCGACGAGGCCTCTCGGTACTCAGCGAGCGCTCGCTCATGTTCACCGTCCTCCGCGAGCATGACGCCGAGCCGATAGTGCGCCTGAGCGTCCTCGGGATCGAGGTTGATCGCTTTCGAGAGAGATTCGGTAGCCCGTTCCCGCTCACCGACCCTGTGGAGGGCCTCGGCGAGATGGAGGTAGTAGGTAGGCTGCTCCTGCGCCAGTTCGGCCGCCTTCTCATACTCGGCGACCGCCTCGTAGTCGCGAGCCAACCGGCTGTAGGTCCCACCCAGCTCAAAGTGCGCCTTCGCGTCATCGGGGTTGACAGCCACTGCTTTCTCAAGGGCTTCGACTGCCTTGGCGTGTCTGCCCAACTGATTCAACGTCGTACCAACACAGCGGTGGTAGACGACCTTCTCAGGCGCCAGGCAGGCGGCCTCTTGATACTGATCCAGAGCCTCCAGCAGCCATCCCTTGGCCGCAAACGTCTCGCCCAACGCGGCCCGCAACGATGCGTCTTCCGGCTCCATCGTGACGGTCTCCTCTAACTGGCAGATCGCATCGTCTATCCGCCCCATCTGTCGATAGACGTCCCCGATCGCCCGCGCATAGGAGGCGTCCTGTGGCACCAAATCAGCTGCTCGACGGTAGTGCTGCAGGGCCTCCTCCATATCGCCCTGCGCCTGGTAGGATCGGCCCAGGTGGTAGAAAGCCTCAGGCCAACTCGCTCGGCCCTCGTCACCAGCGAGCTCAAGCGCGCGCTTCAAAGCGCCGACCGCCCCTTCGTGATCGCCAAGCCGCTGGCAGTATCTGCCGTAGTCGTAGTGCGTCTCCGGGCTCTCTGGCGAGAGCTGCAGCGCCGTCTGGAAAGCCTCCAGGGCCTCCTGTCCGCGATCCTGAAGCGCGAGGACAGCTCCGAGTTGGTGGTAAGCGTCCGCGTACTGACCGTCGAGCTGTGTGGCCTTGCGCAATCCGCGTGCTGCCTCCTCAATCCGCCCTAACCCCTTCAACACGGCAGCCCTATTAAGATGGTAGCCAGCCTCCTTGGGCTGCAATGCGATGGCCTCTTCGTAGGCCTGCAATGCCCTTTCGTGATCCCGCTGGTTGCGGTAGAGGTTTCCCAGCTCGTTGTGGAGATCGGCATCCTTGGGCTCCACCCGCAGGCCAGCCTTAATCGCCTCCAGGGCCCTCCCATCGTCCCCTTGCCGCCGATAGAGCGCGGCAACCTTCTTCGAGTAACGCACATCCTCGGGCCTTAGCTGAGCAGCGCGCTGATACTGGACGAGCGCCTCCTCGTCCTCTCCCTTGGCCTCGGCGATGGCCCCCAGCTGGGCCCTGATCTCGGCATCGTCGTGGTTCAACTGGAGCGCCCGCCACGTCTCATCCTGCGCCTCGTTCAAGCGACCAAGGCAATGGGCGGTCCGCCCTAGCCTGAGCCTATACGACGGCTCTCGGGGCGCCAGATTGGCCGCTCGCCGGTAGGCGCCCAAAGCCTCATCCGCCTTTCCCAACTGTTCGTAGCTCAGACCGAGATGGTAGTGAGGGGTCGGGTCTTGGGGTAGACGCTCACACGCGCTGCGCAGAAGCTCCACCGCCTCCTTGTGACGCTCCAGACGCTGGCAGACCACCCCAGCCCGCAGCCAATAGGAACCGCCCAAATCTGAGTTTAGTTCGGTGGCTCTGCCGTAGGCCACCAGCGCCTCATCGAAGGCCTCAAGGTCCTCATAGACCTTCCCCTGTTGTCCGTAGACATGCTGCAGACGAGAGGCGACCGGCCCGGAAGAGTCCTCCAGATAGACGGCCTTCCGCAGTGTCTTGAGCGCCTCATCCGGCTTCTGAAGACGACCGTAGGCAGCGCCGAGGTCGAGATAGTAGGAGGGCTGATCGGGAGCGAGAGCGCAGGCCAGGCGGTACGCCTCCAGCGCCTCATCCCACCGTCCCTTGGACTCGTGTATCAACCCTTTCTGATGATGCGTCGGCGCGTGACTGGGAGCTAACGAGCTGGACCGATCCAAGGCCTCCATCGCACTGTCGTAGTTCTCCAGCTGATAGAGAGCGTGCCCTGCCCCATAGTGATAGATCGCCTCCTCCGGGTCGATATCGATGGCGAGACGGTACTCATTCAGCGACTGCTTCCACTGCTCCGCTGTGCTGAGGGCCTCGGCCAGATCGGCGTGCCAGTCGGCCCGGCTCGGGGAGAGCTCCACAGCGCGACGGAGATGATGCACGGCCTGATCGAGCTGCCCCACGCGTCTATAGACGTCGCCGAGATCGTGGTTATAGGCCGGATGAGCAGGCTCCAGCGAGACAGCCGCGCCGTAGGCCTCAACGGCCTCGTCTAGCTGTCCCGCGCTCTCATACACAGATCCCAGTTCATGTCGCCAGGCAGCTTCTGTTGACGTCCTGCGGTCCTCCGAATCGGAACGGGGAGCTTTCTCAACAGCACGGGGGCCCTCGCTTGGCGGTGATGGTCCGTCGAGCTCGTCCGGCAGCAGGGCCAGTGCCCGACGGAGATGCTCGATAGCCTGCTCCTGCTGCCCAAGCTCGTTCAACACGACGGCAGCGTCACGATGGAGCGACGCTTTCCCTTCCTCCAAGTCCAGGGCCTGCTCCAGAGCGTGCAGAGCCTCGCTGAACCATTCTCTTTCGCGGTAGGCACGACCGATCTCCTGATAGATCTTCGCTCGATCCGGCTCGTGGTCGAGTGCCTCCTCCAGCTTCTCCAGAGCCTCCTCAACTCGGCCCAGCCGATTCAAGGTGACACCGGCCTGGTACAGGCACGGGCCATCTTTGGAAACCCGAGAGAGACCACGCTCGAAGGCGTCCAGGGCTTCCTCGTAGCTACCCTGCCTCTGGAGCGTCGTTCCCAACGCGCATGAGACCCTCGCGTAGAGATGATCCGCCTCACGAAGAGCGCTTCGGAATTCGGCAGCGGCTTCGCTCTCCTCGCCGGACTCGCGATGAGCAACAGCCAGATGGCAATGATGCCCGATGCGGTCCTCTTGCATCTGAATATCAATCATAAGGTCCTCCTACAGCGTCGAAAGCATCCAGAAGGAAGCAAGGCACAGAATCACTCCCATCAGACAGAGAAAGACACCCACGCCGATCGAGGTGCGAACCAGCTTGTCGATGGCCGAGACGAGTCCAGACATGGCCTGGATGAGAGGCGCCAGGCCTGCATCGGTCACCGCTTTGCTGCTTACCCTGGCTGAGTGAGCGGAGATGCTCTTCAGCATCTTCTGGTACTGTCTCGAGAGGATGGTCCACAATCCAGCTCCGCAGGAAGACAGGCCCAGCAGGAATAGGCAAATCGCGATTATGGCTTTGAGAGTCGTTATCATGATCTCCGTCCTTCCTATGTGGTCTACTCTTTCAACTGACTTGGCATACTTGCTGCAAGCGGGAGACTGATAGAGAAGATGCTGCCTTCATTCACCTTGCTCTCCACCCATACCTCCCCCTCATGTCGCTCCACGATCGACTTCACGATGGCAAGCCCCAGACCCGTTCCCGACACACCAGAGCGGTCGCCCCGCTTCGTGCGGTAGAACTTCTCGAAGAGCCGCGCCTGCTCATCTGGTGCGATGCCGATACCTGTATCAGCTACGCGGATCGTAGCCTGGCTCCTGCCATTCCGGGCTCGGACGGACAAGCCCGCCGACACGCTACCCCCAGCCGGCGTGTACTTGATGGCATTGTCCAACAGATTGACCACCGCCTGGCGAAGAAGCGCGCTATCACCGGATACGAGACCGTCCTCTCGGGTCTCTGATAGGTCAAGTGCAGGCTCGATCCGCAATGAGACGCCCTTGTCCGCCGCTCGCGCACGGAGGCTACTCACGGCCTCTGCCACGATTAACCCCAGATGGCAGGGCTCTCTCTCCACGCCCAGACCAGCCTCGATCCGGCTCAGGTCGAGAAGCTCCAGCACCAAGTCATCGATCCGTTGCACGCCCTGCAGAATGTTCTCAACGTAGACCTCCTGTCTCTCATTAAGCTGGCCCACGGCGTCGAGCCGATCGGCGTAGCCCCGCATGAAGGTCAGTGGCGCCCGAAGATCGTGGGACACGGTGGCCAGGAACTCAGACTTCATCTCATCGAGCTCTTTGAAGCGCGTGATGTCCCGCATGACGGCCACGCGACCCAGCTCCTCACCTTGCGAGGTTTCTATGGTTGATACGTCGGTGTACAACACACGTCCAGACGGCAGGTACAGTTCCTGGGACCGGCACTCCGTAGACGTAGGACCGACGACGGCGGTCACCACGTCGGAAGCCAGACCCGTCTGTTCTATGTGCTGGCCCAACACATCCTTTGCCTGGATATCAAACGTCTGTTCCGCAGCCGAATTGGCCAGCAGCACGCGTTCCTCTTGATCTGTCACCAGAACCACGTCGGACACACTCTCGAGGATCGCTGCCAGACGTGATCTCTCACCCTCCACCGCCTCGAAGAGGCGGGCGTTCTCCACCAAGACAGCCGCCTGATTGGTCAACATCGAGAGGAAGTCCAACGTTGACTTCTCAATCCGATGAGCATCCAGATAGCCGAGCCAGATGACGGCTAGCATGCGATCCGTGGTAGACACCGGTAGCGCGACAGCTGCTCCAATCGGTCCGGCAAGATCCTTGGAGCCAATCAGCTTCTCCGCCTCCTCCAGATCCTGAAAAGCGACCACATGCCCTCGCTCCTCCACCTCGGCAATGAGCTTGCGTTCCAGGTCCCTCGCCCCCTCGACAACCTCTCCTCTGGTGATCGCCGTCCGTGATGACTCCTGGTTACCGACGAGTACAGCGCGCGCGACATCCGCGTTGGCCGATTTGAGCGCTCCTTCAAGCACAAACGAAAGACCAGTCGTCAGCTCCAGTGTTGATGAAACCGCTTGGCTGACCTCCAGGAGCAGGGAGAGATCGCTCATACGGCTTCTCAGTCGTAAGCGCATCTCCTCAAACGTGAGACCAAGCCGTCCTACCTCGTCGGCTCCCTCAACGTCGATCGGCTCGGTCAGCTTGCCTCTTGCGATCCGCTCAGCGGCACTGGCCAGTCGCTTCAGGGGATCGGTCACACGAGCAACGCGAATGACGATCGCGACCACCAGCAGGGCACCGAAGACGCCCTGAAGCATAAGCAGGGGCACAGCAACCTCTTGAGCCTGCTGAAGGACCACCTCATAAGGGAGATGGATCACCACGGACCAAGGGAACCCCTCGGCCGGCAGGTAATACAGCAACTCCCGGGTGTTGTGCACCGGGTCGCGACCCTCACAAGCCAGTCCCTGAGGTCCCGCGTTTGCTATGCAATCGCGATACTGATCGTCCTGCCAGCTCGAGAGGACCATCCCAGGGTCAGGATGAGCGACAATACGTCCTTCCTCATCCACAATGAACCCCTCACCGCGACCACTCGTCCACTGCAGATCGGCGAGGATACGCTCCATCGCGGGATTGGCCTGCAGATGCGTTCGTCCCAGCAGGGCACCGAACTCAGAGTCGGCTGATGACGTTGGCATCAGAAACGAGAGAAGCGCCTCGTCCCAGGGCGATTCGTGTCCAGAGCTAACTTGAGGAGCCCCATCCTTCAGCACCCGCCCCAAGAGCACCTTCTCCTGGCTAGTTAGGTCTGGGTTGCCCGCCGGTGCCGGGGGGTACATTGCCACCATCTCGCCATCTTGACTGAACAGCATAAGATGATCGAAGAAAGCCCCGACCCGAAGATGACTCCCCAGCACCGCCTCCAACGTCTCAGGATCGCGGCCCGACAGTCGTTCATCGGCGGCAAAATCCGCCAGGAGCCCTCGGCCAGTGTGGATGAAGGTCGGTATCTCATCGGCAGCGCCATGAGCATCCCGTGCCAAGTCACTGATGGCCTCTGTCCTGGCGCCTTGCAGCGTGACCGTGCTCACAGCGTACAGAAGCCCGAAGGTCGTGGTCAGGACCAAGGGCACGACGACAACGAGGATCCTGCGGTTGAAACTGCGATGGAGCCAAGAAACGCGACTCGCTCTCTGGACGGGGCGGGATGAAGGATCGATCAGGAAGAACATTTGAGCAACCAGTCCGGCCGACAGGGCCTCCAGCAGGATGTAGACCCCTCTTACTCGCGTGAACTGCAGAGCATAGTCAAAGCCAGCCAGGCCTGCATCCGCCACCCGGGCCCAAGCCGAGAAGAACAAGAGACTACCCACCAATGGCATCGCCAACAGAGATGCAGCGAGAGGCTGCCGGGCCAGCTTCTCCAGTCCACCTTGGTACCGCTGACGGAGAAGGAAAGCGACCAGAAAGCCGAGAAGAGCAAGGTTAAGCGGGTCGGCGACGCCACTCGTTACCGTGCCGGCCCGCAGCAGCCCACTTATGGCCCCCACAAGCAGTGCCGGCCCCGTGCCAAGCCACACCGCTGCGGCGAGAATCGGCCAGGCCGCAAACACGGCTGCGAAAGGCAGCGTCGGTTCCAGGGGTATGTCCGGAAGCGGTGGAAGACTAAGCGACGAAAAACGGACGGCCAAGAAACGCGTTGTGACCAAAGGAAGCGCAGCGAGCACCGCGAACAACACCGCGCGGCGTCGGGAACCCATCATACCGACCAGCCCACGACGGCGATACACCAGCTGCAGTGCAACCATCAAACCGCCAAGCGTCAGTACCGCGATCTCCAAGAGTGTCGGATTAAGGAAGATCAGCCCCTTCCAGGGCACCCAAATCTCAAGACTCATTCCATACCCCCGTGCGATTAGACATTAGGATCACTCACTCTATATATTGTCGCAAGAAGCGTGCCAACCCTCGGCAAGACCGGGGATTTCGGCGGCCTTAGTCCTCTTCTGCTACCTATCTACGTCTTCTCGACCGTCGATCGAGCGGTCCAGGCGGGGCCAACCGGCGAGCGCTGCGATTGACGACAGGAGGAGGAACGGGGCCGGGCCTTCACCCACCCCCATATCTATGGGTTACCCCCGTAACAAGGTCACACATATGGGGTCACGAGTGGGTCACGTCCTCCTGATCGTTAGACGTGATCCATTAGCAGCTCCAGAAGTCGAGCGGTGACAGCCAGTCAGCGAGGTGCAGCGTGCGATCCAGACAGGCGCCAGACAGGCTGGCGACGAATCGCGACAGAGGACAAAAAAAGTGTAAAGAACCTGAGGAGAACGCGCCATGGAGTGCGTCTCTGAGGATTCCACAGACACGTGCGGAAGATTCTCCTCAAACTGCGGAGATTTCCACACACCGTCGACCTACGAGATGGTCAGGTCAAGCCGTACTTCTCAAGCCGATACCGCAGCTGGTCCCGTGAGATAGATAACAGCTTCGCTGCCTCGGTTTGGTTCCCGTTGGTGCGCTCAAGGGCTTTCTCAATGAAATCCTTCTCCAGATCTGTCACGACGTCCGTGAGATCGATGCCGTCAGGAGGCAGGATATCGTGGGGCTCGTCACCATCAGAGACGTCCGAAGCAGCTCGCCCGTCGCTCAGCTCAGCCGGCAGGTGGCTCGGCTGGATCCGATCCTGTTCACAAAGCACCATCGCTCGCTCAATGACGTTGCGCACCTCGCGGATATTGCCGGGCCACGCATACCCTCTCATCACCTCGAGGGCCTCGCCGCTCACCCCTCGGACGCTCCGCCCCATAGTCCGGCTGAATTCCTCAATGAAGGCGGCGACGAAGAGCCCCAGATCCTCCATACGTTCGCGGAGCGGTGGAAGATCTATGACCACCACGCCGAGGCGATAATAGAGATCCTCCCGAAAGGCCCCCTTCTCAATGGCCGCCTTCAAATCACGATTGGACGCCGCTATGAAGCGAACGTCGATCTCCACATCCGTCGTCCCGCCGATACGGCGCAGCTTCCGGGTCTCTAGAACGCGAAGCATCTTCGCCTGCATCTTGGCCGGCATCTCGCCGATCTCATCGAGAAACAACGTGCCCCCGTCGGCTACCTCGAGCAGGCCCTTCTTTCGCCGATTCGCCCCGGTGAAGGCCCCCTCCTCAAAGCCAAACAGCTCGCTCTCCAGAAGATCATCCGGAATGGCAGCGCAGTTGATGGGCGTGAACGGCTTCTCAGCGCGGGGGCTCTTTCGGTGGATGGCTCGGGCGACCACCTCCTTCCCCGTGCCGCTCTCCCCCTGAAGCAGGACCGTTGGCTTCCCCTTAGCGACCTTGTCGACCAAGTTGGCAATGCGGCGCATCTCCTCGCTCTTACCAACAATCCACTGTCCGGAGTAGCCACCAGCCTCCTCGCGCAGTCGCTCGATCTCCCGCTGCATAGCGAGCTCCTTGAGCGCCCTCTTGATCACGAGCTTCAGCTTCGAGGCATCGGATGGCTTGTCGATGTAGTCATACGCCCCCAGCTTCATGGCCTCCACGGCAGTGGGGACAGCGCCGTAGGCGGTCAAGACGATAACGTGCACGTTCAGCTCCTGCCGCTTGATCCTTCGCAGGATCACGAGACCATCGACATCGGGGAGCCGTAGGTCGAGCAGCACAATGTCCACCGGCTTCTTTCGTAGGATCGCCTCGCCCTCAGCACCAGTTGCGGCCGAAAGGACCTCGTACCCCTCCTCCTCCAGGATATCGCCGAAGAAAGAGCGTATCATATCATCATCGTCGATGGTCAGAACCGTGGCCGTCATACCCCTCCCCCTCTACCTCTTGCACCGCCCCTTGATCCGCCTTTCATTGAGTTATAGTGAAACTCGGCAAGATTGTCAAATCCCCCACAGCGTGAGGGGGATCAGGAGCACCACGAAGCAGTTTTTGGGCCAGTTCGGTCCAGCTCGCTCGATGACGCAGCGTCAGCGCGACCCGACCCGCCGCAGAACCAAGGGGACATACGTCCTTTCCGGCTCAATCTCATCAGCGCCGATGTCAGACGCAGCCCCAACCGGCCGGAAATCCCCGTCCATGTCGCGAGCCACGTCCAGACTGTAGCCTTGATCGACCGCAGCCGAATCGGCTCTGATATGATAGTCCCCACCCCTTGGGTCCACGAACTTCGGATCGCCGAAGAGATTGTTCACGCAGGAAGCCCCTGCGATACAAGGATGATCCACGTCGTGAAACAGCGTCTGACGGCCCACCGCGCCAGATCCAAAGAGCCCACTCTGGTGAGAGGCGATGATACTCTTGCTCAGCGCGACCGACCCCCGATCCACGTCAACCCCAAGGTCGGCGATGACGCCGTAGCGCCCATTGTTGACCAGCGTCCAATGGCGGGCCGTGAGATGGCCACCCATGAGATAGACACCCGCTCCGGCCAGTGGATTCTCGGTCACCACGTTGTTGGCGCCTGTCACTTTCCCCCCGCCTAGGGCAATCGCGCCGCCGGATGGAGGAGCCTCGTTCCTGAGGAAGGTATTCCGCTCTAGCACGACCTTGCCCCCATCGACGTAGAGCCCCCCGCCGTATTGCGCCACATTCCGCTCGAAGGTGTTGGCCGTCAGCAGAAGGCTACCGTCGGCGACGAATAGACCGCCCCCGCGGGTGTCGGCAACACACCGCTCGATCACGTTATCCTCCAAGATGACCGATCCCCCCGCCACATAAGCCCCGCCGCCTCCAGATGAATCGTCCATCCCCCGGTATACTCGAAACCCACGCACCGTGATCGTTGGAACCCCTCTTCCATCGATGAAGAAGGCCCGGCGCCCGGGCACGTGCTCGGCATCGACGACGGGGCGCGGAGCGTCAGGGCGAGGCATGGACCAGTCGTCGACGTGATAACCTCCAACGAGACAGACGCCTTTCTTGATGACGACCACGGACGAAGGCGATGCGTTGGACGACGCTGTTGCTGTGTAGGTCCCAACGGCGACCTTGATCACGTCACCTTGAGCGGCAGCGTCCACGGCATCTTGGAGGCACGCATAACACGGGCGCCGACCGGCGCAGTTAGAGGAACCGGAGACGTAGTGTACTCCTCTCGACGGTTCTGAAGTGCGGGTGTCCGGGGTATCAAAGCATCCCAGGAGGCCGAGACCTCCGAGAAGGCACACCACGACCAGTGTGGGGAGCGTGAGGCCGAGCCTGTCAGATCCCAAACCCCATTCCTCACGTGGAGCGAATCAGCGCGTCGTCTGCTCTGCCAGACACCGGAAACCTTGCGCCATCGACCGCTGCCAGACAGACTCGCTGAACCTACCCTGCTCGAACGGAGGTGCTACAGCCCACCTGCATGAGGTATCGACCAGAGTACCCGGCGAGAGAATCGCCCACCTGTTTCTCACTATGGTCCTCAGAGCCCTCTGCTCCATCGGCGCAGCGACGAGGGTAAGATATTCAAGGCATTCCGGTATTTGGCCACGGTCCGTCGAGCAACAGGATACCCCTGCTCGCCCAACCTCTCCGCGATCGCCCGATCGCTGAGGGGCACCTCCTCCTCTGCCACCAACTCCTCAATCCTCCGTTTGATGGGAGCTGTGCTATCGAAGAACGTCTCTAGGGACACGACCTCACCGCAGGGCAATTCAACGTACTTCCCGGCTACAGCTCGGCTCACTGTCGACTCGTGTACCCCCATGATCTCAGCTATCTCAGCGCGAGTGAGAGGCTTCAGGGACCGCTCACCGTCGACCAGGAAGTCCCGTTGGTAGTCGACGAGACAACGCACCAGGGCGTGGAGAGTCTCCCAGCGTTGCTCAACGCTTTTCACGAAGAGCCGTGCGCGTCCGCAGAGCTTCTGCCACAGCTCCCATCCCTCAACTCCACCTGAGCCGTCCTCACCCGAAGACTCCCCTTCACGCACGTCTTCCATCGCGCGCGCATAGGAGGCACTGACCCGCAGGCCGTAAGCACCCGCCTTCGGCAGCTCGATCTCATACCCTCCCACCGCGGTCTCGTCCTCACGGATAATGACATCAGGCTGGGGACATCCAGCCCCAGTCTCCGAAGGCGCCCTCCGCGCATCGGACCAACCGGCATGTGCCGGGAACGGATTCAGATTCTTCCGTATGAAACGGAGTCCAGACCGCACCTGGTCAGCAGAGACGCACGCTGCCCGTGCCAAGCTCTGCGGAGAAGAACGCCCCAAGCTATCCCAGTGATCGCGAATGAGGTGCTCTGCCATCGAACGAGCCCCACTCCCCTGGGAGGAGTAGCCTTCCCTTCTCAGGTCGGCGATCTGAATCAGAAGGCATTCGCGAGCATTCCGGGCTGCGATGCCGACCGGCTCCAGGGACTGGACGACGGTCAGAACCGCCTCAACGCGCTCTAGCTCGACACCGAGAGCTGACGCCGCGTCCTCCACGTCGCAGGAGAGCCATCCACGATCGTCCAGATTCCCAATGATATGACGAGCAATGGGGACATCCTCCATCGGAAGGCTGAGACGGGCCTGACGCAGGAGATGCTCGGCCAGCGATACGCTCGAAGCCACCCCGGACATAGGATCGTTCCAGGAACCTGTCCCACCCGTCCTTCCGCTAGGCCCTGCATCCGTGTCGAGGGCGACCCTTCGATCGCGCCACACGTCGTCGACCTGAGCCTCGACCTGCCTGCAGCTGGGACACGCGCCGTTCAACATCCGGGCGCCGCAACTGGGACACCGTGCGACCTGACGCACCTCCAGAGCTGGATTCTCAGCCAGCTCCTGAGCGATAGCCTGCTCCAGCTCCAGACACGACAACTGCAGCAGCTCATTCGCCAGAACCAACTGGGGGGATACGGTTGGCTTCTGCTTGAGGGTCTGGGTAAGTCTCATGCTATCCCGCTTTGTGACGCCCTATGGCGCCCTGCGACGCTGTACGACGTGCGGGGATACCGTCAAGGGTTCCCAAGACCGCCGGTCAAGCTGATCCGGGATCCGCTATCTCTCGAGATCCCTCGAATCTGAAGAACGTCAGGACGTCTGGGCCAGACGCTGGATCGCGGCGTCCAGCCGTCTCAGCACCCGCTCCCGCCCGATGGCCGCCAGCGTGCCGAAGAGGGGCGGCGTCGCCTTCCGGTTCGTGGTGACCCAGCGCAGCGTACCCAGCAGTTGACCCACGCTGACGTCGAGCTCCTCGGTCAGATCGCGCAAGGGCTGTTCGAGTGCCTCCGCCTCGAAGGGCTCGATCTCCGTCAGCAAGTCCCGTGCCCCACGCAGCATGTCTGCGCTCTCCTCCGCCGTCATCTTCTTAGGTACCAGGCGCTCCAGCGGCGGGGTCTCGATCTCCTCGAACATGTAGCTCGTCCACTCAATGACCTCGTCCAACGTCTTCAGCCGTTCTTGCACCAGGGACGCCGCCAACGTCAGCCGAGGACGCATAGCAGCCGGACACGGCTCCGGCACCAAACCCGCTCTTTGCCAGAAGGGGAGCAGCCGCTCCACCAACTCCTCCTCCGAGAGATCTCGAATGTAGACGCCGTTCATCCAGTTCAGCTTCTCGTAGGAGAAAGTCGCCGGGGAGGTATTGACCCGGAACAGATCGAAGCGCTCGATCAGCTCCTCGCGGCTGAAGACCTCCTGCTCCTCCCCCTCCCCCGGCGACCAGCCAAGAAGGGCCAGGAAATTGAACAAGGCCTCCGGTAGATAGCCCTGATCCCGAAACTCCGTGATAGAGGTGGCACCATGCCGCTTCGACAGCTTCTGACCATCGGGCCCGTTCACCAACGGTACGTGACAATAGGTCGGGACCTCCCACTCCATCGCTCGGTACATGAGTATACGCTTGGGCGTGCTAGAGATCCAGTCGTCGCCGCGGATGACGTGGGAAATCTCCATGTGGTGGTCGTCGACCACCACGGCCAGATGGTACGTGGGGAAACCGTCGGACTTGAGCAGAATCTGGTCATCGATCAGCTTGTTGTCGAAGGCCACATCTCCGCGGATGGCATCGTGCACGATCGTCTCACCCTCCAGGGGCACCTTGAGCCGCACCACGTGGGGCTCGTCGGCAGAGACGGGCACCGGCAGGTCCCGGCAGTGGCGATCATACATAACATGCTCGCCAGCCGCGCGCTGGCGTTCACGGACGCGGGCGAGGCGTTCGGGTGTGCAGTTACAGCGGTAAGCCCAACCCCGGTCGATCAGTTCCGCAGCCACCTCGCGATACCTATCCAACCGCTCAGACTGGATATACGGTCCGTGCAGCCCGCCGACGGCGTACTCTCGCGCCTCCTCCACGCCGGAGCGCTCCAGCGCCTCCAAACTGGGTCCTTCGTCCCAGGTCATGCCCAGCCAGCGCAAGCCGTCCATAATCACGGGGATGGTCTCGGGCTGATATCTCTCGCGGTCTGTATCCTCAATGCGCAAGACGAAATGGCCATCTTGCTGTCTTGCGAAAAGCCAATTGAACACCACGGTGCGGATGTTGCCGATGTGCGGCTCCCCCGTCGGGCTGGGGGCGAAGCGAACGCGAGCTTTCATACTCTCTCCTTACTCCCTACCCCCGTCGTTTAAGTCGCTTCTCGATCTTCGCCCACGTGCTGCGCAGGGGGACGGTACGGTTGAAGACGGGATGATCCTCGGTCGAATCCTCGTCGACACAGACGTAGCTCTTGCGATAGAACTGGAATCGGTCGCCTGGTTCAGCTTCCGCGAGGCTGGGCTCGGCTTTGGCCGTGGTCACCTTCAGCGAATCCGGGTTCAGGTAGTCGGCGAAGGCCTTGTCTTCGGGGATATCACCCATATCCGCCTTGGCGAATAGCCGATCGTAGAGCCGCACCTCAACATCGAGCGCGTGGTCGGCCGAGACCCAGTGGAGCGTTCGGACGTAACGCCCATCTGGCGCCACCCCGCCTTTCGTCTCAGGATCATACGTGCAGCGCAGCTCGACGATCTCCCCGTCCTCGTCCTTGACCACCTCCTCGCAGGTGATGAGATAGGCCCGCTTGAGCCGCACCTCTCGCCCCGGCGCCAGGCGCTGGAACCTCTTCGGTGGATCCTCCCGGAAGTCGCCCCGCTCAATGTAGAGCACGCGAGAGAACGGGACCTTCCGCTTGCCTGACGCCGGATCCTCGGGGTTGATATCCACCTCGAAGACATCGGTCTGATCCTCGGGGTAGTTCTCGATCACGATTCTCAGGGGATCCATCACCGCCATCACACGGGGCGCCGTCCTGTTCAATTCGTCGCGGACGAAGTGCTCCAACATATCCATGTCGATCAAGCTGTCGGCCTTCGCCACGCCGATCTCGTCCAGGAAGGCACGGATAGCGCTGGGCGGGAACCCTCGTCGCCGCATCCCAGAGATGGTCGGCATCCGCGGGTCATCCCATCCCTCCACGCGACCTTCCTCAACCAACTGGAGGAGATACCGCTTGCTCATCACCGTATGACTGAGGTTCAGACGCGCGAACTCGATCTGTCTGGGATGATAGATCTCCAGCGCCTCCAGGAACCAGTTGTAGAGCGGGCGGTGGTCCTCGAACTCCAGCGAACAGAGGGAATGCGTGATCCCCTCAATCGAATCCGACTGACCATGCGTCCAATCGTAGGTGGGATAGATGCACCAATCGTCACCCTGTTTGTAATGCGTCTCGTAGAGAATGCGGTACATCACCGGATCGCGCATATTCATGTTTGGTGACGACATGTCGATCTTCGCACGGAGCACGCGCTCCCCTTCTTCAAACTCGCCGGCGCGCATGCGCTCAAACAGCTCCAGGTTCTCCTCGACCGAACGATCTCGATAGGGGCTCTCACGGCCTGGCGTCGTGAAGTCGCCCCGGTAGGCCGAAATCTGCTCCGCACTCAGGTCATCGACGTAAGCCTTCCCCTTCTTGATCAGCTCAAGGGCCCATTCGTAGAGCTGCCCAAAGTAGTCCGAGGCGAAGAAGAAGCGATCCTCCCAATCATAACCCAGCCAGCGGATATCTCTCTTGATGGCCTCGACGTACTCCCACTTCTCCTTGGTGGGATCGGTGTCGTCCATGCGCAGATTGCAGAGCCCGTCGAAGTCCTCGGCGATGCCAAAGTTGATGGAGATTGCCTTGGCATGCCCAATGTGAAGGTAGCCATTCGGCTCCGGGGGGAAACGAGTGTGAACCCGTCCACCGAAGGGCCCTCCTTCGATATCCTCCTCAATAGCTTCTCGGATGAAATCAGATCTTTCTTCTTCCGTCATAATAAAGCCCTCCGTTATAATTCCCTATATGCGAGCGGCACCTGCCACTCAGAACTCCAGTTTCCTATGACGCATAACCACGTTCTCGGATAGGCCGATGCCGATCATCGTCGTCAGCAAGGCTGCTGGTCCGTAGCTGATAAAGGGCAGAGGCAAGCCCGCCACCGGCAGCAATCCCAGGTTCATCCCTATGTTGACCACGGCCTGGAACAGAATCATGGCCAACGTTCCTGTGGCGATCATCCTGCCGAAAGCATCCGAGGCGATGAGGATGATGCGCAACAAGCGGTAGAACAAGACAAGATAGAGCACGAACAAGACCATCACGCCCGCGAAGCCCAGCTCCTCAGCGATAACGGCAAAGATGAAGTCCGTATGGCGCACGGGAAGGTACCGCAACTGGCTCTGCGTGCCCTGTGCGAGCCCCTTGCCCCACAGGCCACCGGATCCAATGGCGATCGCCGCCTGCTGCAGCTGATAGGCGACGTCCGGGTTGCTGCTGGGGTTGATGAAACCGAGAATACGCTCCTGCATATATCCGAAATCGAAGACCTCCATCAGTCTCCAGATGGGATAGATAGCCCCCAATCCCGCCAGGGCCGTGGCGATGATGTAGCGCGCGCCGAGATCGGACTCGAACACCATGGCCAGCCACATCGCGATCAGCACCGCGGCCGTTCCCATGTCGGGCTGTCGAAAGACAAGAGCCGCCAGCAAAAGCGTCATCCCCCCTGAGGCAAGGTAGTTAGCCAATCCGATCTCCTCGGATAACGAGGCCGCCAGGCTCGTCTTCGGCGCCCCGAAGAGGGGCGTCGACGAGGGCCGTCGCTTCCTTTGACGGCTGAGCACCGCCCCCACCGAGAGCGCAAGCAGGTTCATCGCCAGAAACGAGGGCTGAAACCGCACGAATCCCAGGTCAAACCAGCTGCGCACCCGCCCGATCTCGCTCCGCCCGAAGAAGAGCACCAACACCAGCAGAACCAAAGCTATCAGGTAGATCAGCCACCAGAAGTCGCCCAACCAGTGGAAATCACGGGGAAACGCGGCCAGCAGGACGATCAGACCTACGCCCACGGCCCCTAGGATCGCCTGCCGGCGCCATAGGTCCTGTAGCCGGGGATCAAGGCTCCCCAAGTTGGCGCTATAGATCATCACCACCCCAAAGGCAGTCAACAGCATGGCGGTGACGAGTAGGACGTAGTCGAAGTGTCGCCAGACGCGCAGTTCGATCACCTATCCTTCGTAGATCGGGCAGACGGACCACGCCCATCCGCCAGCGGAATGTCGGCAACGAGGCTCGATTCACGGTTGCTCTGCGTGACGGTCACCTGGACGCCGTCCACATCAACGTCGAGGTGTCGCGAGATGACCATGATGATATCGTCCTTTAGCTTGTCCAGCAAGGCCGGCGAGATGCCGGCACGGTCTTGGGTTAGGACGAGGCGAAGGCGTTCCTTAGCTACCCTCCCACTGGAGGGCTCGCGGCGGCCGAACAATCGGCTGAAAAATCCCATCTCGATCAGCTCCTCTCCAGACTGATGAAGCGCAAAAATCGCTCGAAAACGCCGGGGTCCTGCAGAGGCTGGAACGGCACCTCCTCACCCAGCATCCGTCGAGCGATGTCGTGGAACGCGTGACCCGCCCGAGAGCTATCCTGGGCCATAGCCAGGGGCTGGCCACGGTTAGCAGCGATCAGGACATCTTGGTCCTCCGGCACCACGCCGATCAGTTCAATGGCCAACAGCTCGACCACGTCGGCGATGCTGAGCATGTCGCCTCGTTCCACCAGCTTCGGCTTAATGCGGTTGATGACCAACCGTGCCGGCCCCTTCTCCTCGGCCTCGATCAGACCGATGACACGATCGGCATCGCGGGCGGCCGGGACCTCCGGATTGGTGACGATCAGAACCTCGGTCGCCGGGGCGAGAGCATAGCGGAAGCCCCATTCGATCCCAGCGGGCGAATCGATCAGAATCACATCGTGCTGCTTCGCCAGTTCGTCGCAGATGGCGACCATATCCTCCACCTGGACCGCGGTCTTGTCATGGGTCTGGGCTGCCGGCAACAGGAAGAGCTTCGAAAGGTGCTTGTGCCGCACCAGGGCCTGCCGCAGGCGACACCGCTCCTGAATGACGTCCACCAGATCGTAGACGATGCGGTTCTCAAGCCCTAGCATCACATCCAGATTCCGCAGTCCGACGTCAGCGTCGACAACGACCACCCGCTGCCCTCTCATCGCCAGGGCCACACCCAGGTTGGCCGTAAGCGTCGTCTTCCCCACCCCGCCCTTGCCGGATGTGACGGTCACTACTTTCGCCCCCGCTCGCTCTGCAGCCATAGATCCCCCTTGTAGAATGCCGATGCTCACTCACCAGGCCACGGGACGGCCACGATCTGCCCATCACGGACCGACGCCTTCTCCGGCATGAGCTGGCTTGGCCGTTCCTCCGGCGAGCGCGCGATGTGGCCCCCGATACGAAGCTGCGTGGGAGCCAGATCGAGAGCACAGATGACAGCAGCTTCGTCCCCCAAAGCCCCCGCGTGCACCAGGCCCCGCGCACGTCCCCACACCAGGATGTCCCCCCCGGCCACGACCTCTGCACCGGGATTGACGTCCCCGATGATCACGATATGCCCGGGGTGCCGTACGGACTGTCCAGAGCGAAGTGTGCGGCGGACCACAATCGCCTCCGCGCAGGGCCCCTTGACGTCCTCCTGCCCGGAGGAGCGCGCCGACCCGCGCCCCGGCCTGCGGGAAGAAGTGAGCTCAGTCACCAACCCTAGTTCTCGCGCTGCCGACTGCGTGTCAGGATTATCGCTTAAGAGGGCCCACATCTCCACCTGATCGCGCGCCAGCATAGAGCGCACACGCTCGATCTGAGTGTGGGACACCGCTCGCCCCCCCACATCGAGGGCAACCCGGCCGCCGTGGAAGAAGGCCGGGTTCTCACCAAGCTGTGACTCCAGACTGCTCAGCGCCCGATCCCAGTCGTCGTCACCCAAGGTGACCAACAGGCCTTGGCGAATGCCCTTAATGACTATGTTACCCGAGTTCACTCCATCTCGCTCCTGCACGATGCGGATATTATAGCATGGGACATACAATCAGGAAATCAAGTCTGCCCCCGTGTCAACGCGACACGTGGGGATGGTTCTTCACGTAGAACCGCCACGGCGCGTTCAAGGCCGTCTCATCGCCCCGCACGTTGACACGAGGTCCGGTAGCCACCTCGCCATCGGACACGGGATCACCCGCCTCCAAGAACAGAGAAACCTCCGACGAGCAGAGATCCGCTCCGTCGTGCCGCCCATCGATGGCCAACGCCTGGCAGAGCCGCCCGGGTCCACTGGTCAGCTTCCGGACGTCACGGGCTCCCACCCGACCGCGACGCTCGCGCATCAGATCCAGACCCTCCAGCGGTTCCAGAGCACGAACCAACACAGCCGCCGGAAACCCCTGACGCTCAGTCACGATATTGAAGCAGTGGTACATCCCGTAGATCAGATAGACGTAAGCCTGTCCCGGTGGCCCGTACATCGCTGCGTTCCGCTCCGTGGGCCCTGGGCTGGCGTGCGAGGCCTCGTCCTCCTCGCCAATGTAAGCTTCCGTCTCGACGATCTCCCCCGAAACACGTCTTCCATCCAGAAGGCGCACCAGATGCCTTCCCAACAGATCTCGGGCCACAGTCAACGTGTCGCGGGCGAAGAACGGTCGTGCTAAGCGCATAACCTACTCCTGAAACCGAGGATCCCTGTCCAAAGTCAATCGCAGCCCCCGAGGCAGATCGACCTGTGACTCATAGCCCAACAAGCGGCGGACGCTTTCATTGACGTAAAGTATGCACAAATCCAGGTCTTGCAGAAAAACAATGTCTTCCAGGTTATCGGTGATGAACTGATAGGTATTCAAGCCTTCCATGAGCATCATTCCCTCTTGCTTGGAGCTTAAGGGCTGTACAAAGACGGCTATTTGAGA
>Ga0207797_1001080_pt1 | contig 20199 bp, 20 predicted proteins | sample PRCRCaboRojoPR_6_FD_187275 | JGI IMG/M metagenome (GOLD analysis project Ga0207797, IMG submission 187275) | Marine sediment microbial community from Cabo Rojo, Puerto Rico - PR CR 10% Liquid 1 (SPAdes) | ecosystem: Environmental > Aquatic > Marine > Coastal > Sediment | place: Cabo Rojo, Puerto...
CGACCGACTCGGCACGGCAGCCTCGCGGTAACCGCCCGAACGTATTTCTCTCTCGCTTTCCTCCCGCCGGTATGGACGACGACGTCGAGACGGTGACGCTCGCGGACGCGTTCGACTCCTTCGAGGAACACTGGTCGCCGCGACTCGCCGCCGAACTCAACGGACAGGCGGTCAAACTCGCCAAACTCGACGGCGAGTTCGTCTGGCACCACCACGACGACGCGGACGAACTGTTCCTCGTCGTCTCGGGGTCGCTCCGGATCGAACTGCGCGGCAGGGAGGACCGCGAACTCGGACCGGGCGAACTCGCGGTCGTCCCGGCCGGCGTCGAACACCGCCCGGTCGCGGACGCAGAGACGGAGGTCCTGCTCTTCGAGCCGGTCGAGACCCGGAACACCGGCGACGTCGAGTCCGAGCGCACGAGCGAGCTCGAACGCCTCTGAGGCGTTCGGAAGCGTTCGGACGCCGGCCGCCCAGTCCGTCCTCGGGCTTCCGGTCGCCCAGTCCGGCCCTTCGGCTTCCGGTCGCCTAGTCCGCCCTTTCGGGCGGCCGGGCGACGGCGAACGACGAGAGGTCGACGTCGACCGCCTCGGTGAGTTCCTCGGGGGAGCTGTACGGCCGGTTCACGACGACGTCGCCGGCGCGCTTGCGCCCGAGCCCCGGCACCGCGGTGAGCTCGTCCATCGTCGCGCTGTTGACGTCGAGCGGGTAGGGCACGCCGGTCACCGACCGGAAGCCGTGGTCGACGACGGCGACGTCCACGGCCCGCCCGAGTTCGCGCTCGCCCGGGATCGCCACGAGCAAGGGGTAGGTGCCGAGCTGTCGGCCGAACGTCCGGCCGTTCTCGTGGTACTCCAGGTGGACGTTCGGCAGGACGGTTCCCGGCGGCGCGACCCGGCGGAGCATCGGCCGGTCTATCTCCTCGCGGACCTCCCGTTTGTACTGCTTGAACAGCTTCTTGTGGTCTTTCGCGATGTCGGCGCCGGTGTCTGACATCTCCGTCCCGTCGAAGGCCATCACCTGCCGGATGTTGATCCGGCGCAGCATCAGCCCCTCGTCGTAGACGCGCTGGAGGAACCGCTTGTTGTGCTCGAACGTCTCCTCGCGCTCGCCTTTCAGGCCGTGGAGGAGGTTGATGCCGGGCAGGAGTTTGGGGAGTCGGTTCGCGGCGTCCGCGCCCGTCGTCGGCCCGACCCTCGGGTCGTCGCCCGGTCGCCAGCCGCCCTCCTCGTTGACGACCCTCACCGCCTCGAATGCCTCGTCTGCGGTCACCAGCAGGTTGTTCTCCTCCTGTACCACCGGGTCGGCGGATTCGAGGCCGAAGGCGGCGGTGTCGCCGGCGGTGTTGTGTTCGGCGATGATCCGGATCGCCTCGCGGGACTTCTCGGGGTAGTCCACGATGGTGACCGGGTTCACGTTGTCGAGGTGTAACGTCCCGAGGTCGGGCACCACCTCGCGGATGCCGCCGTAGAGCCGCTCGAGCGCGTCGGGGTTCGGGGCCTCGCCGTCGCCGCCGAACGCCAGGATGTCGGCCTGTCGGCCCAGTCTGAAGTGTCGCGCCCCGCGCTCTGCGAGGTTCGCGACCTCCTTGACGACGGAGTCGGCGGTCCGGAACGAGGGGTTGCCGTAGAGCGGTTCGGTGCAGAACGAACACCGGTAGGCACAGCCCCGCGAGGTCTCCATCTCGACGATGAGGTAGTCGGGGTGGTTCGGGTGCTGTTCGACCACGAACGCCCCCTTGGCCGCCCAGCGGTCGAGCTCCTCGTTGTCCCGGACGCGGTCGCCGAAGCCTTCCAGCCCCTCGCGAACGAGGTCGTGGGCCGCGGCCTCGACGTCGCCTTTGGCGACGAAGTCGTAGTCCAGGTCCTTGCGCTCGGTCTCCGTGGCACCGGCGTTCTCGTCGCCGACGCCGAAGCGGATCGGCCCGCCCATCAGGGTCGTCCCGTCGGCGGTCCACGCGAGTTCGCGCACCTCGTCGGGTTCGGCCGGCGTCCCGCCGACGTACTTGCCGGGCACGGTCATGCCGCCGAGGTAGATCATCAGGTCGGCGTCGGCGACGTCGGCCCACTTCCGGCGGTCGTCCCGGAGTTCGTCGATGGTGTGGTAGGTGACGTTCGCCTCGGGAACGCCCGCGTCGACGAGCGCGCCGGCCGTGAACCGCGGATACGTCGAGATGTACGGGGGCACGCCGAAGTGTGCCGGTTCGTCGACGTACCCGTCGACGAGCGTGACGGTGAGGTCGGCCGGGTCGGTCATAGACGAGAGTTGACGGTCGGCGCGTAAAACCGTGCGGTTCCCGCACGCGAGTCCGGAGTCTGGCTCTCGACGCGACCCGCACAGACGAGGCGGACGAGCGTCGTCTCCGGGATCTGATGGGTCAGCCTCGGACCACCGCACAGGGACGGGACCGCGACCGGTCCGGCGGCCGACTCACCAACCCCACGCCACTTATGCCGCTGGCTGCCCTACCGGGAGTTATGCCCGCCACCCTCGAGGTCGAGTGCACGGACGAGGACTGTGAACTCGACATGTTCGAGCTTCACTACACGTACGACATGCCCGACGACGTGACCGTCGACGACTTCGCCTGTCCCTACTGTGGCGGCACCGAGCCCCTGGAGGTGATCGAGCTATGACCGGGCTGAAGGAGTTCGGCGAGTCCGCCGCGAACGCGGTGCTCGAACGCATCGGCCGGGGGATCGGCCGCGTGCAGGAGCGCAAGCCGCTCCCGTACGACCTGCTGGAGAGCGAGGACGCCTACCTCGTCGTCTTCGACGCGCCCGGCGCGACCCGGAGCGACATCCAGGTCCGCTTTCTCGAGGGAGAGATACAGGTCCGCATCGACCGCTTCCGCGACTTCCACGAGGGGTTCGACATGCGCTTCCCGGGACGCGGTCTGTCACTCGACGGTCGCGCGAAGCTCCCGGACGACGCCGTGGTCGACGCCCGCGACGCGACCGCGACGCTGACCAGCAACGGGACTCTGCGGGTCGAGATTCCGAAAGACGGAGCCGAGACGACCGTCGAAGTCACCGAAGAGGAAGAGCCCTCGGAAGGCGAGTCCGAGGAAGGCGAGTCCGAGGAAGGCGAGTCCGAGGAAGGCGAGTCCGAGGAAGGCGAGTCCGAGGAAGGCGAGTCCGAGGAAGGCGAGTCCGAATCCGGACGCCCCGACGAGGACCTCGACGACATCGACGCGTAGGTCACTCCTCGACCGCCATCCCCTCGACGATCTCGAAGCTCTCGTCGCCGTCGAATCGCCCGGGATCGAACGCCCGGACGCCCTCGCCGCCGCGTATCTCTTCTGCGATCGCTTCGCCGGCGCCCGGTGCCCGCATGACGCCGTGACCCTGCCAGCCGGCCGCGACGTAGAGCCCCTCGTGACCCGGCAGCGCGCCCAGCAACGGCTCGCCGTCCGGCGTCGCAACGCAGAGGCCCGCCCACGCCCGGTCGACCGAGAGGTCGTGGTCGACCCGCTCCGCGAGGCGTTCGCGCATCTCGGCGACGAACCACTCGTCGGCCGCGCGGTCCCAGTCGTCGGGGTCGACCTCCTCGGGCACGGTGCCGTCGCCCGCGAGCAGTCCCGCCGGGTGCGCGCGGAGGTAGAAGCCGCCGGTGGCGTCGTAGACCATCGGTCCCTCGTAGGCCGTCGTGCTCGTCAGCGCCTGCACCCGGTACGGTTTCAGCGGGACCGACACGCCCGCGTCGGCCAGCAGCCGTTTCGTGTGTGCCCCGGCGGCGACGAGAACGGCGTCGTGGGGTTCTCTCGCCCCGTCCTCGGGGGCGACGCCCGGGGCTTCGGGATCGACCTCGACGGGCGTCTCCGTCCGGAGGTCGCCGCCCGCATCGACGAACCGCTCGGCCAGCAGGCGGGCGTAGTCGCCGGGGTCGCCCCAGCCGGCGCGCTCTGCGACCGCGGCGACGGCCACGTCGCCGGTCGCGATCGGGAACCGCTCGCCGAGTTCGTCCGGGCCGACCAGCGACACGGCCCGGTCGTTCGCGCGCATGCGCTCGACCGCGGCCTCGATGGCCGCGGCCCGTTCCCGGTCGCCCTCGCGGGCGAGCATCACGTAGGGGCTCTCGGTGAACGTGAACGCGCCCTCGCCGGACCGCTCGCGGAAGCGGCGCTGCGAGACCGTCGCGAGGCGGGCGTTCGGGGCGTCCGCGAACGCGTCGTAGAGCACGCCCGCCGCCCGACCCGTCGACCCGGAGGCGACCGCCCCGCGCTCGTAGACGGTCACGTCCGCGCCTGCCTCGGCGAGCGCGAGTCCGGCCGTCAGTCCCACGATGCCGCCGCCGACGACGCCGACGCTCGCCCGACTCATCGGTGCGGCTCCGGGAGCAGATCCGCGAACGGTCGCTCGGCCAGCCAGTCGACGAGCGCGTCGAGTTCGCTCGACGCCTTCTCGAAGAGGCGGTCGCCGGCCTCGCGGCTCGCGTCCGTCGGGTTCCTCGCGGCCCCGCTCTCGCTGAAGTCGGCGGTGTCGAAGCCGACCTCGGCGCCGTGGACCGACCTGCCGAACCGGTCGCTCGCGCCCGCCTCCGCCTCGTCGAGTGCGTCCTCGCGGACGAGGTCCTCGGCGATCGCGTAGACCATGCTGGTCTCCATCGCGTCGGCGTGGGTGATCCCCTCCTGTCCGAACAGTTCCGCCTCGAGACCGTCGAGGTTCGACCACCAGTTCCAGGGGGCCGCGAACGCGACCTCGTCTCCGCGGAGGCGGCGCGCGGCCCGGCGCAGGGCGTCCGCGTTGCCGCCGTGACCGTTCACGACCACGGCCTTCCGGACGCCGTGGCTCGCGACGCTCGCGAGGATGTCGGAGACGTAGCGCTCGAACGTCTCGGGGTCGGTCCAGAGCGTCCCGTGGAACTGCCGGTGGTGTTCGCTGACGCCGACGGGAACCGTCGGCAGCACGACCGCGTCCTCTCGGTCGACGCTCCGGGCGACCGCCTCGGCCGCCACGAAGTCGGTCCCGAGCGGGAGCGCCGGGCCGTGCTGTTCGACCGATCCGACCGGTAGGACCGCCACCTCGACGTCGTCGATGTCGTCGGCAAGCGTCGTCGTCGTGTCGCGTGCGATGAGGCGCATGCACGGACGTCGCCCCGGGAGCACTTAGCTTTCCGCCGCCGCGCCACCGCGGGGCGACGCGCTCGCCCCGGCGACGAGGCCCACGAACGGCTCCGCCTACGCCAAGAACTCCTCGACGCCGCGGGCGGGGTAGCCGACGACCACGTCGGCACCGGCCTCTTTCAGCCGCGCGACCCGGTCGCCGACCTCGGCGGGCGTGCCGACGAGCGCGAAGTCGCCGGCCGCCTTCAGGAGCACCTCGCGCGCCCGCCCGGCGGCCGCCGCGTCGGTCTCGGCGTCGTCGGGGAGCGCCCTCGCCACGGGTCGCCGGCGGGCGACGTAGGCCCCGACCGCGTCGAGGACCTCGTCCTCGTCGTCGGTCAGCACCGTCGGCGCGTAGACGGCCACCTCGTCTCCGAGGCCGGCGGCCCGGAGCGACCGCAGTTCGCGCTCGGTGCGGCGCGAGAGCAGTTCGTACTGGGTGCCGCCGGCGGCCAGCGCGATTCGTTCGATGCCCTCGGTGCCGACCCACGCCTCGCCCACTCGCTCGCGGGCCGCCCCGAGGCGGGGCGCGACCGCGCGCGCTCGCTCTTCCTCGGAGAGGTAGGCGGGGTGGCCGGCGACGAGGACGTGTCCGACCGCGTCGGGCACCTGCGCCAGCAGGCCGTCGTCGCCGAGGGGGTCGAAGCCGTCGGCGCGGACGGGCGTCGTCAGGCGGACCTCGCGCTCGGCGGCGAGTTCCGCCAGCAGGTCGAAGTCGGGCAGGTTCTCCCGGCCCTCGTAATCTATCGTCACCGTGTCCAGCGGGAGGTCGAAGGCCAACGACACGTCACACGCTGCGGGTTTGAGCGCCGCGGCGTCGAGTCCGGTCTGCGCCACGACGGACCCACCGGTCAGCATCGGGCGTCACCTCGCACTCGGACACACTCGGTCGTACGCAGAAGAGTCGATTCACCGTCGCGGAACGCGATCCATCGTCTGTGCGACCATGTGGCCCACTCTACACCGTTCCCGAGTATAAGAGTGTCGGCCGCGTCGACCGCCGACGGGCCGATTCGAGGGTCACCGCGGGAGGTGAGCGTCGGAACCATCACCGGGGGGCGACGGAGGCCTCACCGGGGCAGGTCGGCGTCGGGGTCGACGACCCGGTCGACCTCGGGCGGCATCGTCCACTCCGTCGTGAGTTCGAGCAGTTGCACGAGCATCCTGCCGGTCGCGCCCCAGACGGTGTAGCCGTCGACGTGGAAGAAGTGGATCCGGATCTCGCCGTAGTGGGGATGGTCCCGCAACTCCGCCTCGTAGTTGTCGAGGTCGACGAGGTCGGGCACCGAGAGGACGGCGATCTCCGCGACCTCGCGCTCGTCGGGGACGTACTCCCGGTCGGGGATGCGGGCGACGAACGGCCGCACCGCGTAGTCGGTGACGGTCTCGATGTCGTCGAGGCGGCCGACGACGTCGACCTCGTCGGGGTGTAACGATATCTCCTCTTCGGCCTCGCGGAGCGCCGTCGCCCGCAGGTCGGCGTCGCTCGGCTCCCGACCGCCGCCGGGGAAGCTCATCTGTCCGGGATGCTCGCCGAGGTGGTCCGCCCGCTTCGTGAACAGCAGGTGTTCCTCGCCGTCGCGCACCAGCACCGGGGCGACGACCGCCGCCTCCCGCGACGGCTCGGCGACGGTCGCGGGCCTGTGCCGGGCGAGTCCCGAGAGGTCCATGTACAGAGACATATGCCCGACGCTCTTAATCTTGAAGGGCGGCGTCGAGCCGTTCGCGGACGTCGCCCACCTCGACGGGCGCCCACGCTTCGAGGTCGTAGCTCGCGTCGAGGAGCCGGGCCATCCGGTCCTCGTCGCCCGCGTCGGCCGCGCGTGCGGCGTCTTCGAGCATTCGCTTCGCCACCGCTTCGCCCAGCGCCGCCCGGTCGATCGACCGCTCGGGCACGTCCATGATGTGGGGCAGGTCGGCGGCGTTCTCGGGCAGCGCCGGGAACGCGACCGGGCCCACGGCGAGCAGCGTCTCCCCGTCGCGCTCGTACTCGACGAGATAGTACTCCGCGATCGCTCCGTCGATCGCCTCTTCGAGCGCTGACGCGTCGGCGTCCCGGCCCTGCTTGAACGCGAGTTCCGAGAGCGCACGCGACAGTTCCGCCTCGGTGAGCGCGCCGAACAGATCCACGACGCCGGCCAGTTCGTCGTAGGTCTCGCTCACGCGAGACCCTCCACGCGGTCGAGGTCGGCAGACGAGTCGAGCACCGCCGCGTCCCGCACGGTCGAGGGCCGGAGCGACGTCTCGGTCCACGCCGGCAGTCGGGTGTCCTCGCCGAGCGGTTCGATGGCATCGGCGTACCGGGCGACCTGGTCGAGTTCCGACTCGCGGTCGTAGTCGAGGCCGTTGAACCCGGCGTCGGTGGCGTACTGTCGCACGTGTGCCGCCGCCGCCTCGCGATACCGCCCGGGGAGCGTCTCGACGTCGACGTCGACGCCGTGGTCCGCGAGGACGCGAAAGAGCGCCGACCCCACGCCGGCGCTCATGTCGGTCAGCCCGGTCGGCCCGCCCACCGCCCGGTGGTCGTGTTCGTACGCGCCCAGGTCGACCTGCGCGCTCCCGTCGAAGCCCGCGACCGCGAAGGCGTCGCCGAGGGTTCCGACCTCCAGCCCCCACGTCCGCTGGACCCGGAGACGAGAGACGAGATCGCTCGTCGCGGCGAACTCGCCGGCCAGCGCGTACCGGAACGCGCCGAGGTACTCGACGACCGGGTGGGCGTGCGCGTCGGCGAGCGTCCGAACGAGCGGCCGGTAGAACAGCCGAAACAGGCGGCCGTAGAGGCGCTCGTTCTCGACGCGGGCGTAGTAGCCCTTCGCGAACTCGTGGTCGTGCGCGAGCGGGTAGAGCAGTCGGTAGACGTAGTCCTCGGTGTAGGTCTTCGTGTCGGCGTCGTGGACGACGACGTACTCCGAATCGAGGACCTGTCCGAGCGCGAGCCAGACGTCCCGTCCCTTCCCGCGCTCGCCGTCGAGCCCGTGCTCGGCGAGCGCGTCGCCCAGTTCCGGCGCGTCACACCACAGCACGGACAGCGAGAGGTCGAACTCCGAGAGCCACTCGACGAACGCCGGGACGCGGTCCGCGGCGGCCCGGAGCGGCACGACGACGGTGCCCGGGTCGACCGACTCGAGTTCCGAGAGGACCCGTTCGGCGGCCAGTCCGGCGTACTCGCGCTCGGTCATGGGCACCACGACCGCGGTCCGGTCTGTCGGGACCGGCGGCGTCGCCGACCGGGTTATCGGCGAGAGGTCGTGCAGCGTCGTGACCCGTTCCTGCACGTAGTCCATCACGCTCACGGTAGGACGGTCCGACCAAAAGTCCGCGGGTCGCGAGCCCGATCACTGGTCGTCGTCGCCGGTCGGGTGCGGAACCCCGAGCGCGGTCTCCACGTCCGGCGCGGCGTCGCTCGGCCCGGTCCGACCCGGTTCGACCACCGCCAGCGCCGCCCAGACGGCCGCGAGGACGGCGAGGCCGCCGGCCAGCAGGAACGCCACCCGGTAGTTGGTCAGCAGGACGGTCGTCCCGACGAGCGTCGGGCCGAGGACGCCCCCGATCCCCGACGCGGTCGAGCGCAGCGCGACGAACTCCGACTCGTAGACCGGTGGGACCGTCTCGCTCACGAGCGTGATCGTCCCGATGTCCATCGCGGAGAAGCCCGCGGCGATGGCGACGAAGCCGAGGGCGGCGAGCGCGATCCGGAGCGTCACGGCGTCGGGCAGGGTCGCCACCGCGAGCAACACCCCGTAGAGCCCGCTCACTCCCATCCCGCCGACGACCAGCGCTTTCCGGCTCCGGGCGTCCGCGAGTCGGCCGAACAGCGTCATGAAGAGTATCTGTCCGCCGGAACTGACCGTCAGCAAGAGCCCCATCGTCGGTTCGGAGACGCCCAGTCGGGCGACCAGAAAGATCGGGACGAGGCTGCCGATCCCCTTCACGGCGACGTGCCGGAGCGCGAGCGAGGCGTAGAGCGGCCCGAGACCGAACTCGCGGAGCGTGGCTCGTTGGTCGGCGTCGGGGACGAGTCGCTCGCGGACGCCCCGGAGGAGCGCCCGGAGGGTGAGCGGGTCGTCGGCGTCGCCGTCGGTGGTCGCGGTCGCGCTCGACTCACCGCCGTCGATCGGCGCCCCCGCGTCGTCGACGAAGGCGACGGCGACTGTCGCGGCCAGCGCGAGCCCGGCCACGATCGCGTAGAGCCGCGAGGGCGCGACGAGTCCGAGCAGGAAGCCGACCGTCGCCTGCCCGACCATGTCGCCCGCGGCGAGACTGCTCGACAGGAACCCCGACGCCCGGCCGCGTCGCTCCCGGCCGGCGAGTCGCCCGACGATGGTGAGCATCAGCGGCCCGAAGCCGACGGCGAACGCGGCGTAGACCCCGCGGAGCCCGATGATCCCCCACGTGCTGTCGACGACGAGGAAGCCGAGCGTCGCGAGCGTCGTGAGTCCGCCGGCGACGACCAGTAGCGACCGCCGTCGCCCGGTCAGATCGCCGAGCGCGCCCCAGACGGGCGTCCACACCATCATGCTGAAGAAGAAGGCGGTCGAGAGCATGCTGACCGCGAGCGGGTTGCCGTCGCGGCCGACGTAGACGACCAGCGCCGTCGCGAGCATCCCGCCGCCGGCCGCACGGGTCATCGCGGCGAGTCCGACGGCGACGGTCTGTCTGCGCATCGGAGTCGACGTACGACCGCACCGGGTATAATCGTCGTGGCGGGGTCGGTCAGCTCGGGAGTCGACCGGCGCGCTGGCCGACGAGCAGTCCGACCACGACCATCCCGAGCCCGGCCGCGAGCGACGAGAAGACGAGGTCGTAGGGCAGTCCAGACTCGACGAGGCCCCCGACGACCGAGGAGCCGCTCGCCTGCACTATCATCATCGCGCCGCTGTAGACGGCGTAGGCGCTCCCCCGGGACTCGTCGGGGAGCACGCCCAGCAGGTAGGTGTCCATCGCCGGAATCGTGCTGTGGAGGAGGTAGCCGACGACGGCGGTCAGCGCGAACAGCACGAGCACGTTCGTGGCCACGGTCAGCGCGCCCACCGTGAGCACGAAGCCGGCGATGAGCGAGAGCACGTAGGGCACGCTCGGCAAGCGGTCGACGAGGTAGCCGCTGAACGCGAAGGCGGGGAGGCCGGCGGCGAAGACGACGGTGAGCATACTCCGGGCCGTCGCCGCGTCCACGCCCTTCGTCAGCATGTAGAGCTCGTAGAAGTTGAACAGCCCCTGCCAGACGAAGCCCGTCGTGCCCATGATGGCGGTCCCGAGGAGCACGACCCGCCACTCGCGGCGGGCCGCGCGCCAGAGGTGTCGGTCCTCCGCGCCCGCGTTCGGGAGCGTCGCCCTGCCGCCGGTGAGTGCGACCAGCAGCGTCGTGAGAAACGCCGCCGCCCCGACCGCAAGAAACGTGGCGCGCCACGTGCCGAACGCGGCGATGAGCAGTGTGACGAGGGGCGCCGCGACGACGGCCGAGACCTGGGCCGACGCGCCGTGCAGACCGAGCATCCGACCGACGCGCTCCGGGAACAGTTCGCTGACGAGCGGGTTCGCCGCCGGGTAGTAGACCCCCGACGACAGACCCATCAGGAGCGCCCCCGCTCCGAGCGCGAGCGCCGAGTCGGCCGTCGCGGTGAACGCCGACGCGACCGTCAGGACGCCGCCGGCGGCGAGGACGACCCGCTGTCGCGAAAAGCGGGTGAGCAGCCAGCCCGTCGGAAGTCGCGGGAGCGCGCTCCCGAGCCACACCATCGTGGCGACGACTCCCGCCGTCCCCTCGCCGAACCCGAACGCGCCGATGAACTCCGCGAGGAGCGGCGCGAACATCACCCGTGCGAGGTTCACGAGCGCGACCGTCGCGCAGAGCGAGCCGAAGAACTGGCCACGAGACACGGTTCGGCTTCTCGGGCAGCCCTCTTGAACGCGTGGTATCGGCCGCGGTCTTTTATAGGGTGAGGCCGAAACGGCGAGTCGAGATAATGAAATCGACGCGAAAGGGTCTTCGAGCCGACGAGTTGTACAAGGACACCTACGGGCGACTCGCGTGTGCCGAGTGCGAGAAGACGCTGAAAAAGGAGAACGACCCCGACGAAGTTTACGCCGTCCGGATCTGTCCGGAGTGTGGCGACGAGTGGAAGGAGCTTCGCTAGCACCGGCACGGAGACGCTGACGCGTCGACTTTCGCCCCGGGTCGGCGGCCCGCGGCCCGCGGCGTCACTCGAAGACGGCGTCGAACGCTCGCGCACCGAGCGGATCGAACGTCCCCGCTGCCAGATTCTCCGCGACGTGACTCGGCCGGCTCGACCCGACGAGCGCGGCCGTCACGGCTGGCGCGCTCCGCGCGAAGTTGATCGCGCGCTGGGCGGTCGTATCGCCGTTCAGTTCCGCGGCGATCCGCTCGGGTAACTCCGCGGCCAGTTCGCCCTGCGCGATGCTGGCGCTCGTGAACACGTCCAACCCCGCCTCGTGTGCGAACTCGAGCGCGCTGAGGCGACCCTCTCCGGTCGGGTGCGCGGCGACCGTGAAGGCGTCCGCCATCACGACGTTGAACGGCAGCTGAATCGCCGCGAAGTGGTGTTCGTCGGCACCGACGGATTCGGCGGCCGCCTCGGCGCGGGCGAGCAGTTCGGGGAGCGAGAGGTGCTTCTCGTGCTCGGGCGGCACGCGGAACGCCTCCCACGAGGCGACGCCGTACGCGCCGACGTCGCCCGCGGCCACGCGTTCCTCGAGGTGGGCGAACGTCGCTTCGAGCCGGTCGTAGACCGCCTCCCGACCGCGGGCCTCGAGTTGCGTCTCGGGGTTGTGGACGTAGTAGAGGTCGACGCTGTCGAGTCCGAGGTTGTCGAGCGAGCGGTCGAGCATCGCGCCCACGAACTCCGGTGTGACGCAGTGGCTCCCGCGGGCGAGGTCGGCCGGGTCGACCAGCCCCGACGCGAGAAACTCCTCGTGGAGGTATCGTCCGGGGTCGTCCGGGCGCGACCCGTCGAACGGGAGGAAGCCGCCCTTCGTCGCGACCACGACCGACTCGCGGTCGACGTCCGCGTCGTCGAGCGCCTCGCCGACGACGCGCTCCGAGCGCTGGGCGCGGTAGTTGACCGCGGTGTCGACGAGGTTGCTGCCGTGTTCGAGCGCGGTGACAAGCGCCGCCCGATAGCGGTCGTCCACCTCGTCGGTGGGGTCGCCGAGATACGTTCCGAACCCGACGCTCGCGACCACGCCCGGGCCGAACCGCCGGAAGTAGGTCCGGCCGTAGCTGTCGCCGAACCGCTCGCGGTAGCCCCACGTCCCCTCCGCGGTTGCCTTCGTCATCGCGCGACGCTACGCGGTCGAGCGGGTAAAACGTGTCCGACCGCGGCGTCCGACCGCGACCGCGTTCAGACGTCGCCCGAGAGGCTCTCGAACAGCCGGTCGATCAGCGAGCTGCGGACGACCCGGTCCGAGCCGGCACCGATGACCGCCGCGGTCTCGTCTTCGGGGATCTGTCCGCCGCCCATCCGGGCGTGTCCGCCGGCGCTCGCACCGGGAACGCCCTCGACGGCGGCTTCGAGCGCCCGCCCCATGTGGACCCGGTCGTCGCGCGACCGCCCCGAGAGGTGGATGTCGCCGTCGCGTTCGCCACAGACCACGACGGCGGTGACGCCCTCGAGGCGCACGAGCTCCTCGGCCGCCTGCGGGATGGCGTCCGCGTTGTTCACTTCCCCCACGTCGCTGACGGCGAACGAGCCCCGAACCTTCCGGCCGGCGATGGCGCGCGCCTTCACCTCGAGGACCTCGGCGCTGACCTGCGGGTTGGCGATGCGCTCTAACTGGTCGCCGTCGACCCCCGGGTAGAGGTAGCCGCCGGCGTCGAAGTCCTCGACCGCACACCCGGTGGTCAGGTGGTCCGTATCGGTGAGGATGCCGTAGAGCAGCCCCGTCGCCACCGGCGACGGGACCGTGTATCGGGCGTTCACTTCGCTCTCGTGTTGGTCCGGCGGGACGGGACTGGCACCGATGTCGTCGAAGTACTCCGCGACGATGCTCGAACAGGCGCCGTAGTCGGTGCGCACGTCGGTGAACGCCTCGCCGGTCCCGTCGCCCGGGTGGTGGTCGACGACCGCGAACGGGAGCACGCCGTTCGCGCCCGCGAACCCGCGGGGCGTGTTGTGGTCGACGAGGATGACCGCCTCCGCCGCGAGGTCGGTGACGTGGTCGACCTGCTCGAACTCCAGGTCGAGGACGTTCTGGAACGCGCGGTTCTCCTGGTGGCGTATCTGTCCGGTGAACTGGAGGGTCGCCTCGGTCCCGACCTGGTCAGCCAGCACGGAGACGCCCAGCGCGGCGGCCATCGCGTCGGGGTCGGGGTTCGGGTGCATCAGGACCGCGACCTCGTCGCGTTCGGCGAGTTGCTTCTTGAAGCGGACGCCGTCCGGTCGCCGGTAGCGCAACAGCGCGTAGGCGGCACCGACGGCGAGCACCGCGGCGACGGCGAGGAGGACCAGTATCTCCGGGTTCGACTCCGCGAAGCGCAGACTCGCCCCGAACAGGTCCCGCGGGCTTTCCCGCATACCTCCACCCTCTAATTCGAGTCCTATGAATATTCCCCGTTACTGCTCTGTCAGCCGCAGTACCTGTCGAGTTCCTGTCTGTAACCCTCGCGGACGGTCGGATACGCGAACTCGTAGCCGAGCGCTCGCAAGCGGTCGTTCGAACACCGCTTGTTGGCGCGGAGTCGGTTGGCCGCGCCCTCCGAGAGGTCGTCGGCGTTCAGTCGCTCCTCGACGGTCTGTTTCGGCGGGTGAGCGACGCCGCACTGGCTCGCGAGCCAGTCCGCGAACTCCCACTTCGAGACGGGTTCGTCGTCGACGACCAGCACCACCTCGTCGCGCGCGAGGTCCCGCGCCAACAGGTACGCGACCGCGCCCGCGGCGTCGTCCCGGTGGACCGAGTTGAGATACCCCTCGGTGACGGGCCCCTCGAGGTAGCGTTCGAGGCGGTACCGGTCCGGACCGTAGAGACCGCCGAACCGCGCGACGGTGCCGTCGATCCCCGCGTCGGCGGTGCGTTCGAGGGCGACGCGCTCGGCGTCGAGCAGCACCTCGCCGCGCTCGCTGTCGGGCGCGGGCGGCGTCTCCTCGTCGACCCACGCGCCGTCCTGGTCGCCGTAGACGCCGGTGCTCGACGTGTAGACGAGTCGTTCGGGCGGGTCGTCGCTCTCCGCGTACGCGTCGACCGCGTTGCGGAGTCCGTCGCGGTAGACCTCGCGGGCGGCGTCCGCCCCGCCCCGACCGGCGCTGACGGCGAAGACGAGCCAGTCGGTCGCCGGCAGGGCCGCGAGGCTATCCGGGTCGGTGACGTCGGCGCGCGCCGCGTAGAGGCCGGCGTCGCGAACCGCGTCGAGACCGGCCGAAGAGCGGCGGACGCCCAGCACGTCGTGGCCCGCGGCGTCGAGTCGCCGCCCGAGTTCGAGGCCGACGTAGCCACAGCCGAGTATCGTCGCGTGCATCGGCTCTCAGGGCTTTCGCTCGGCGATGTACCGGTGGAGCGCCGCGAGTTCGCCGAGCGTCATCGGCATCCGTCCCTCGAGCGCCTGCTGGACCTCCTTCCCGTCGAAGTCCAGATCGACGCTCGAGGCGATGGTGTCGACGTCGAGGACGGCGGCCGTCATCCCCATCAGGAGGTGGTCGCGCACTTCGAGCGCGACGTCCTCGGCGGTTCTGGTCTCGTCGCCGACGGCGAGCACGGCCGCCGCCTCGGAGAGCGTCAGGTCGACCGGCTCGCCGGCCAGCAGCGCTCCGAGCGTCTCCTCGCCGACGCCGCTCTCTGCCGCGACGGTCGTGACGCCGAAGTCGTCGACGACCGACCGCAGTTCGTTCTCGTAGGCCGCGCGCAGTTCGTCGGCCGTGAGCGACCCCGGGTCCTCGACAGCGTCGTAGAGCATGCCCTTCTCTCGGGGATCCGCGCGGAAAACCGTTGCCTATCGTCGTGCCAACCGTTCTCACCCCGGGCCCGCGCTCGACCACCCGTCCGACCGCTCGTCGGCGTCGCCGTCGACGTCGCCCACCCCGTTGCCGTTCGGCGGGACGACCACGACGACCACCGTCTGCACCGAGAACGACAGTCGCTCGTCGCGGCCGAGACGTTCGCGTCGCCCGTCGCCGTCGACGTCCAGCGCAACCCAGTCGCCGTCTCTGACGTACGTCACGTCGATGCCGGGCGTCGACGCCGCCCGCGGTGTCCGAACCGCGAACCGACCGTAGGAGCCCTCGACCGTCACCGTCCAGACGTTCGCGGTCGCGTACCAGTAGCCCGGCGCGGGGAGGACCGGCAGCCCGGCCGGCACGTCGCCGAGCGCCTCGCCGACCCAGCGGTCTTTCGCGCGAACGAGCGCGTCCGGGCCGGACGTCGAGACCGCCTCCGAGATGGCGGTCCGCGCCACGTGTCGGGTTCGGTCGACCGTGCGGTTCGTCGGCGGCTGGGGCGTCCAGCTCCCGCGGGCCCGCAGGCTTCGGCGGACCGAGTCCCGGACGGCGACGCCGAGCAGGTCCCGTTCGGTGGCGTCGAGCTCCGCCCGCGCGGCCGCTTCGGCGGCGACGGCGCGAGCGAACGAGCCGTTGGCGGTCGCCAGCCCCTGTCGGCCCAGCCCGGACCACCGGGCCCGCGCGTCGGCCACTGCGGCCGTCTGCTCTGCGTGCGTGAGCCCCGCGTACCGGGCGAGCGTCCCCATGAGCCGCTCGTCGACGACCCACAGGGAGTGTCTGACCTCGTCTTCGAGACGGTCGCGGTTGCGCGCCAGGCGCTCGTCGTCGGTCGCGCGCAGCGTCCGGTTCGCGGCTCGGAGCGACCGGGCGGCCGTCTCCAGCGGGACCGCGTCCGGTCTGCCGAACACGCCGTCGAGCACCGTGTCGGCCGCGTCGCCGTAGGGGACGGCGAACAGATTCACGTTCCGCGTCGCGAGCGGGTAGTAGGAGCCGTTCTCCTCGACGCCCGCCATCTCGCTCCCGCTCACGGCCGATCGCGAGAGATACGCCGGCTCCGCGTCCGGCACCATCGTCAGTCCCTCGGACTCGGTCCGGGCGGGGTCCGCGGGCGTCAGCGCCTGCTCGTAGATGCGCTCGACCCGCGTCGGCGTTCCCGCACCCGCGTCGTCCAGCGCCGATTCGAGACCGTCGTTCGCAGACGATGTCTCGTCGGCCCGTCGTTCGAGCTGTTCGACGACCGCGTCGAGGTAGGCGGCGCGCGCGGCGACTCTCGCGCGGTCGGCCGCACCGTCGTACGTCTCGGGGGCGTCGAGCAGCGCCGGTCGACGGTCACGAACCCGGTCTGCGAGCGCCCCCGGCGGGTTCGCTCGCCCGCTGCCGACAGCACCGGCCGACGCGTTCGTCGAGAGGTTCCGAACGCGCTCGCGCAGCGACGCGAGGTCGGCAAGCACCCACGGCCGGAGCCGCTCTGGCCGGTCGCCCTCGATCGCGGCCGTCGTGGTCAGCGCCCCGTCGAGAGCCACACGTCGGGCGACCGCGTCCCGGCCGCCCTGTGCGTCGACGAGTCGGTCGACCGCCCGCGGCGGGACGTCCGCGAGGTTCGGTCCGTCGAGCGCGCCCCCGCGCTCGAACGCGGGCTGGATCGGCCGCGTCGGCACCGCGTCGTCGCGGGGGCGCTCGACGACCACCGCGACGCCGACGCGGTACGATTCGGTCCACGTGGCGGTCGTGCGTGTCACCGCTCGACCCTGTCGCCACCGTCGGGTCACCTCGCCCTCGACCACGACGCGCCGACCGAACCGGTCGGCCACGACTTCCGACCCGGACACCGACGGCGAGGGGGCGTTCGCCGCCGAAACCGTCACCGACCGATCGGTTCGCTCGCCGGCGAGCGTCCAGTTCTGTCCCGGCGGCGTCGGCGACGGCGGCGAGCCGGCGGCGACGGGCCGAACGGTCGTTTCGAGCCGTGCGTCGACCGTGTAGGCCGCCGCGAGCGTCCGTCCGACGGTCCCGTTCCCGCCGTTCGCGACGACGTCGAGATACGCGCGTTCCGCGGAGGCGTTCACGCCGACCGCGAGCGTGCGTCCCACGGGCGTCTCCGACCGCCCGGTCCCGCTCGTGCGTGGCTCGCTCGTGCCGGCCCCGTTCGAGTCGCGGGCCGCCTTCGTCGCCGCGGCGTTGACCTTCGGCACCGCGAACGGCATCGGCTCGTTCAGGTCGCTCGCCAGCGTCCGGGCGGTCGCCCCGCGGAGTCCCGTCCACCCGTCCGGGTCGGCGCGGCCGAACGTCCGTCGCTGGAGCTGGAGCGCCGCACCGTTCGCCGAGAGCGCGACGTGGCGGTTGCCCAGCACGTTCGTGATCGGCAGGCCGTAGTGCTGCGCGTAGCCTCTGGCCCAGGTGACCGGGTAGAGTCGCGCCGTGAGTCGCCGACCGAGTCCGGCCCCTTCGAGCGGGTCGGCGTTCAATCGCCGTTCGTAGGTGGCGGTGCGCTCGTGCAGCGCGAGGACCGGGTTCGAGACGACCACCGTCACGGACGTCCGCTCGCGGGCGACGGTCGACCCCTCCCGGCTGGCTTCGAGCGTGACGTTCGCGACGGTCGCGCGAAGCGACGCGCCGCCGTCGACGGCTTCGACGGAGACGCGGCGCTTGGCCGCGCGGAGCGCGTTCGGCGTCGGCGTCGCCGGGAGGGTCGCAGTCGCCACGACGTCGCCGCGACGGGTCTCGACGCGCGACAGGTGACGCCGTGCCGCGACGTAGATCCGCACTCGGAGATAATCGCGAAGCGTCCCGGACTCGTTGAGCACCCGGCCGGCGCTCGTGTTCGCCGGCGCGGTCACCGGGTCGCGGGCCGCCTCGGTCGCCGCGTCGTCGACCGACGCCCGGAGCGTCGCCAGCGCCGTCGCCTCGGTCTGCTCCATCGCCGCCTCGACGCTGTGGTCGGAGACTGCGGGGCCGCGCGTCGAGAGCGCCGCCGAGAACGTCGCGCTCGCGACCAGCAACACGACGCCGACGAGGGCAAACGGGATCCGACCGCGGCGGTCGTCCGCGAGTCTCACCGGGACCACGTCCTCACGACGACGGTGACGGTTCCGACCTCGACGGCGGCGGCGGCCGCTTCGGGCGTCTCGTACTCGCGACGGAGTTCCCGTTCGAAGCGCGTCGCGAACGCGGTGACGAGACGGGCATTCGTTCGCCGCACGTCGATCCCGTTCGCCGACTCGACGACGCGGACGTCCGCGAGCGCCGCCGTGCGACGGTGTCTCTCCCGGAGACTCGCCGCCCGCCGACTGTCAGTCCCGGCATTCGAGTCGAGCACCGCGGCCGTCACCCCCGCCGGGAACAGGCCCGTGACGACGCGGTGCGCGACGACGCGGGCCACGCCGGCGAACCCCTCGCGTCCGGCCACGCGCTGTGCGCCGTAGCGCGCGGACGGCAGTCCACTGGGAACGGTCACGGTCGCCGCGTGCACGTCGGCGTCGCTCGGCGGCGACTGACCGACTGCGGCGACCCCGCCGACCGAGGAGCCGGGGAACGGCTGCCACCGGGCGACGACGTCGACGCCGACGGCGCCGACGGTCGCTCGCGTCGCCTCGCCGACCGCGTGCGCGAAGTGACTGCGACCCTCGGAGACGGGTTCGCCGCCGACCGAGAGATTCCCGACCGCGGCGTCCGCGAGCAGCGCGACAACCGTGCCGTTTCGCGTGCGCGACCGGCTCTCGGTTCCGTTCTCCGCGCCCGCCGGCGCGAACTCGACGGTCGCGGTCGTCGTCGCGAGCGTCTGTGCGCGGTCGCTCGCGGTCGTAGTGGGTCCCGTCGACGCGTCGTTCGGCGTCGTCGTCGCCAGCGTCACGGCGCCGGCGCTCACGAGCAGCAGGCAGAGCGTGACGTCGAGGACGGTGCTGGTCACGTCCACACCTCCACGCGGAGACGTCCGGCACGGAGCCGACCGGGTGCGAGCCTGACACTCACCGACCGGGAGGCGCGGTCCGCTCGCGGCGGCGACGCGGGACCCGCCCTCCACCGGCGCCCGTCCGCTCGCAACGTCACGTTGACCCGGTAGCCGTCCGGGCCAGCGCGGCGGGCGGCGTCGATCGCGTCGGGATCGACGACGGTGAGATCGCTCGCCCGCTCGTGGACGCGATCGAGTGTCGGCGTCGCGACGTCACGCTCGCTCGACGGCCGGACGTCGTCGAGGACGCCGGCGTACAGCCCGAGACCGGCGGTGACCGCGAACAGCGCCGCGATCGCCGCGATCGGTTCGACGCTGCCCCTACGCGCCGACGAGCGTGACATCGGTCTCCCTCCACGAGAGTCGTCTGACGACGAGCGGCTCGTCCGCGGGCTGCCACCGCGGAGATCGGTCGCGCGCCTCGTCGACCGCGGCGCGGAACTCGGCCTCGGAGTCGAAGACGGCCGTCGGCGGCGCGCCGTGGAGCACGCGGTCGAGTTTCGTCCCGTCACCGACGGGGGTCACGGGGCCGAAGGCGTAGGCCGCGTGGACCGTCCCGTCGTCGGTCCGGAGGCTCACGCGCGACGGGCCGACGCGCACGTGTCTCGCGTGCAGCGGGTGCTCTGCGGTCGCCTCGTACTCCGAAGCCGCGACCCGGTCTACCGTCTCCGCGACGCCCTCGGCGTCCGGTGCGGGCGTCGCCGGCAGCGACTGCGCGACGCCGAAGACGACGACGGACGCGAGCGCCAGTCCGAGCCACGTGTACCACGCGTCGAGTGGAACGTCGAACATGGCCCGGGTTGGTCCCGCCTTCGGGGATAAACCCTCACACGAGGAGGCCCGCAGCGACGACCGCAGACAGGTACGTCGTCGTCGCGGCGACGAGGGCGAGACCGACCCGGTAGCCGACCCGGGCGGGGTCGAGGCCGCGCTCCAGTCCGGTCGACAGGACCGTCAACACGACCGCGAGCAGGAGCACGTAGACGCCGACGGCCTGCCCGACGCCCGCCGTCGAGAGCGCCTGTCCGAACGACTCCGTCCCCCCGGCTTCGTGTCCGACGCCGTCGACGAGCGCGACCGACCCCCCGGCGGCGAGGGGGCCGAAGAAGGCGGCCGTGCTCGCGAGCGTGCCGGTGACCGCGGCGAGTTCGCGACGCCCCTCGCGCTCGACGCGCCGGACCGAGCGCAGGTGGTCGCTCGCG
>Ga0207797_1001082_pt1 | contig 20139 bp, 17 predicted proteins | sample PRCRCaboRojoPR_6_FD_187275 | JGI IMG/M metagenome (GOLD analysis project Ga0207797, IMG submission 187275) | Marine sediment microbial community from Cabo Rojo, Puerto Rico - PR CR 10% Liquid 1 (SPAdes) | ecosystem: Environmental > Aquatic > Marine > Coastal > Sediment | place: Cabo Rojo, Puerto...
GGCGAGTGGGATGGACGTGTTCAGCGTCAACAAGGCCGTGCAGGACCACGTCGAGAACTACGCCCGCAACGACCAGCCGTCGCTCCTGGAGGTGCGCACGTACCGCTATCAGGGGCACTCGATTACCGACCCCGCCGAGTACCGTGGCGAAGGCGAGCTCGACGAGCGCCAGAGTCAGGATGCGATCAACCGCCTGCAGGACTACATCCTTCAGCACGGCCTCGCGACTGAGGAGGACATCAATTCCATCGATGAGGAGGCGAAGCAGACGGTGAAAAACGCCATCGACGCGGCGGACGATGCGCCCTTCCCGGACGATGACGCAATCTACGACGACGTGTATACGCAGGAGGATTATCCCTTCATCGCTTAGCACTGGCGATTTTCGAGTGTCGAATTTCGAATTGCACCTTCGGCACTCTTCCCCGCACATCCGACATTCGCACTTCGAAACTCGCAATTGAATATGGCTACGCTGCAATTCCGTGAGGCGCTTCGGGAAGCAATGACCGAAGAGATGGAGCGCGACGACGACATCTTCCTCATTGGGGAAGAGGTGGCCGAATATGATGGCGCCTACAAGGTGAGCAAGGGCATGCTCGACCAGTTCGGGCACGACCGGGTCATCGACTCGCCCATCAGCGAACTCGGTTTTGCGGGGCTCGGCATTGGGGCGGCAATGAACGGCCTCCGGCCTATCGTCGAGTTTATGACGTTCAACTTCTCGTTCGTCGCGTTCGACCAGGTCATCAACAACGCTCCGAACATCCGCTATATGTCGGGCGGGCAGTTTGATATACCCATCGTCTTCCGCGGCCCCAATGGAGCGGCAGGGCAGCTCGGCGCCACGCACTCGAACTCCACGGAGGCCCTCTACTCGAACTTCCCGGGTCTGAAGGTGGTGTCGCCGTCCATCCCTGACGACGGAAAGGGGCTGCTCAAGACGGCCATCCGTGACGACGATCCGGTCGTCTTCCTCGAAAGCGAGCTGATGTACGGCATGAAGCGGGAGGTGAGCGAGGAGAGCGACTACACGATCCCGCTCGGCTCGGCCCGCGTGGCCCGAGAGGGGGACGACGTGACGATCGTGGCCCACAGCAAGAGCTACCACATCGCGATGGACGCCGCGGAGCAGCTCGAAGAGAAGGGCTACGAGGCAGAGGTGATTGACCCGCGCACGATCAAGCCGCTCGACATCGAGACGATCGTAGAGTCGGTCGTGAAGACCAATCGGCTGGTCGTGGTCGACGAGAGCAATCCCTTCACCAGCGTGGCCTCAGAGATCACCCACCAGGTGCAAGATCGCGCCTTCGACTACCTCGACGCGCCCATTCTCCGCGTGACGGCGCCCGACACCCCGGCCCCCTACGCGCCCAACCTCATGGACGAATACATGCCGGGCGCCGACGAGACGGTCGACAAGTGCCTCCGCGTGATGTACGCCCAGTGACGAATTGCGAGTGGCGAATTTCGAGTTTGGAGTTCGGCACTCTCGTCCCCTCACATTCGACATTCGCACTTCGAAATTCGACATTGACCTATGGCGGTACCGATCGAAATGCCTAAGCTGAGCGACACGATGGAGGAGGGCGTGCTCTCCGCGTGGCTCGTAGACGAGGGCGAAGAGGTTTCCTCTGGCGACGTGCTTGCACAGGTGGAGACCGACAAGGCCACAATGGACCTGGAGGCCTTCGACGAGGGCGTGTTGCTCAAGCAGGTGATTGCCGAGGGCGACGCCGTGCCCATCGGCGAGTTGATTGCCGTCATTGGCGAGCCCGGCGAAGACATTTCTGACCTCGTGGGCGACGCGGGCGGCGACGGGGCTGCCACGGCGGAGCCCGAACCCGAGACGGAGGGGGAGGCTGAAGAGGAACCGTCTGAATCTGCGCCGGAACCCGAGCCCGAGGTGGAGGCCGAACCCGCCCCGGAGCCGAGCGGAGACGGGCAGCTCTCAGAGCGCGAGCCGGAGCCGGTCCCCGCTGGCACCGACGCGGAGGGGCGACGCATCAAGGCCTCCCCGCTGGCGCGCCGCATCGCGCAGGAGCACGACGTGGAACTGGCGAAGGTCGATGGTTCAGGGCCGGAAGGCCGCATCGTGCGCCGCGACGTGGAGGCGTGGATCGAGGAAGAGGAAGCAGCGCCCGAACCGGCTGCGGAGCCCAGTCCCGAGCCGACCCCCGAACCGGCGGTCGAGGAGCCGACCTACGCGATGCCGGACGAAGAGGCGGCCTTCGAGCGCGAGGACATCTCGCAGATGCGGAAGACCATCGCCCGTCGCCTCGCCGAGAGCAAGTACTCGGCGCCGCACTATTATCTCACGGTCGACATCGATGTGGAGATGGCAGTCGATCTCCGCGAAGACCTCAACGAGCTGGCCGAGGAGCAGGGCCGCGCAAAGATTTCCTTCAACGACCTCATCACGAAGGCGTGCGCTCTCTCGCTGCACGACCATCCCTACGTGAACGCCGCCTATCGCCCCGACGAGGGCGAAATCCACAAGCACAACCGCGTCCATATCGGCATCGCTGTGGCCATCGACGAGGGCCTCATTACGCCCGTCATCCGCGACGCGGACCGGAAGGGCCTCTCGGAGCTCGCCCGCGAGACGAAGGCGCTGGCCGAGCGGGCCCGGAATCGGGACCTGGAGCCGCAGGAGTTCGAAGGGGCGACCTTCACCACCAGCAACCTCGGCATGTTTGGGATCGAGGAGTTCACCGCCATCATCAACCCGCCCAACTCGGCCATTCTGGCCATCGGCGAGATTCGTGACACGCCCGTTGTGGAAGACGGCGAGGTGGTGCCAGGCAAGTGCATGAAGGTGACCCTCTCCTGCGACCACCGCGTCGTGGACGGGGCCAAGGGCGCGGCCTTCCTCGACACGGTCAAGTCCTACCTGGAGGAGCCGATGAATCTGTTGTTATAGCGCTGCACATTGGAACGTTGAACATTTAACGTTCTCACGCTCAACGCTATGACGATTGCTCACATCTCGGACCTTCACTTCGGCCGGATCGCACATCCCGGGGTCGTTGACGCGCTGGTGGAGGAAATTAACGAAAGAAACGTCGACCTCGTTGCGCTTAGTGGCGACTTGACGCAGCGCGCCCGGGTCTCCGAGTATGAGGCGGCGCGGGCGATGCTCGAGGTGCTCGACCCCCCGATCCTCGTTGTCGCGGGCAATCACGATGTCTATCCGTGGTGGAGGCCCTTCAAGCGACTCTGGACGCCCCTGGCCCGCTACAAGCAGTACGTCACCGACGACTTGGCACCCACGTTCCAGACCGACGAGGTTGCCGTGCTCGGCCTTACGTCCGCGTACGGGGCGTCGATCAAGGGCGGGCGCCTCCGGAACGCCGACCGGGAGAGGCTCCGGCAGTATTTCCGCGACGTGTCCCCAGATCGCTTCAAGGTACTCGTGGTGCATCACCAGCTTCATCCCACGGCCATCGGGCCCATTAGTCCGCACCCCGTGGCCCGGCAGTCGCAGAAAACCCTCGACGTAGCGACCGATGTGGGCGTGGACCTGATCCTTTCCGGGCACCTTCACATCTCCGCGATCACGCCTCTTGAGATTATTCCCGGTGAGCATCGAATCGTGATTGCGAGCGCCGGAACGACCACGAGCAACCGGTACCGTCAGCCGACCGGCCCGATTAACTTCTACAACATCATCACCGTCGAGCCGGACGCCTTTTCTGTCGAGGAGCGCCGATACATCCCCGACGACGACCACTTCGTGCGGGATGGCCTCACGCGTTTTGACCGCACGTCTTGAGCTCAAGTGTCCAGTTCGTCATGCCTGAATTTTTCCGGGAAGGGCCGTACCGGTTCTTCTGTTACGCGCATGATCTTCTCCATGAACCGGCCCATGTTCATGTCGAGCGCGACACGGAAGAGGCGAAGTTCTGGCTGGATCCTGTGTCGCTTGAATACAACAACGGATTCCCCCGCCACGAACTTCGCCGCGTAGAGGGAATAATAGAAAGCCAACGAACGCGTCTCCTCAAAGCCTGGAACGATGCAAAACCTTAACGACGAACTTCGGAGTGCCCGGGTGCGAGATGTAGAGGTGAGCAACGATTCGCTGACCGTGCATCTGAGGGACGGACGGTCAATCTCATGTCCGCTTCTTTGGTATCCGACGCTCGCGGAGGCCTCTCACAGGGAGCGTCAGAATTACCGTCTGATTGGGGACGGGACCGGTATCCATTGGCCCAACCTGGACGAGGACATTTCCGTTCGTGGCATGCTTCTCGGACGACCGTCCCCGGCCGTCGAGCAACAAACCAGTACAGATGACACGGAAGCCGTCTCCCCTTAGCCACGAGGACGGACCAGCTACGGGCACCACTTACGCCAGTGCAGACTCGCGCCCCGAGTCGCGCACGAACATGCAGGTCGAGTCCGTCTGGTCCACGAGACGCCGGATTGTGTCGAAATTCGGCTCCGGCTGGAGGCCAAAGATATTGAGGTCGGCCTGCGGGGCGGTCGTTATGTACGACTCAAACGGCTCGGTGCCCACCACAGCAGTGCTGTTCGGGAAGCGGCCGAGGTCAATCAGTTTCTCCAGAAAGTCCTGCGCTTTGCCCTGCTGGTCGGGGTCCGCGACGGCCGTGACGAGTCGCATCTGGGCGTCCCAGTTCTGCGACAGCTTGTAGCCGGTGAGGAGCGCGAGGTCGAGGTTGCCGATCTCCATGGAGATGTGCCAGTCCGGGCTCCGGTCGCGGATCCAGACGTTGATGGTCTGGCGCTGGCCGAGGGAGGCGCGCGGGTGCGGCGCGTAGAGCAGGGTGCCTACGTTCTCACGATCCGCCTCCGCGATGACGTGGCGGTAATCCTCTTCCCGATCCGGCGAATCGGGCATTCGGAGGAACACGATGTTGGGGTGAAAGAACGCCCCGCGGAGCGCCTGCATGCCCGCCCGCAGCCCTTCGGCGAAGCCCCCCGCGTCGATAATGGTGGCGGAGGCGAAGATGTCGCGCTCCCGAAAGGCGGCCGTGAGCGTGTCGAGCTGATCGTTCAACACGTCGGGCCGTCCGTTCGGACTCAAGCCCACAATTTTCACCGAGCCCTGCGGGGCGGTGAGGTCCTGCAGCGTGAGAAAGGAGCCGCGGAGGTCGCTGCTTTGCTCCACCGGCACCAGCAGGTTCGGCTTCCAAGCTCGCTCCTGCATGGTGGGCAACTCGGTCACCTTCTTCGCCGCCCACTCCGCCAGCGCCACAAACATGCCGCTGCGCACGTCCTCGAACGGCGCGTCCAATTGCCGGCGCGCCAGTACGACGTAGAACCCGAGCGTCACGACGAGCGCGATGAAGCTGACGGTGGGATTGATGATGAACATGGCCAACAGCGATCCCACGAGGCCCAGGAAGGAGACCCAGATAGGAATCCGCATGCGAGGCCGGAAGCTCACGAGGCCGAGGCTCTGTTCGATGAGCACCGCCGCACAAATCATCGCGTAGGTGACGAGGAAGAACATGGTGATGAGCGGCGCGATCGCATTGAGGTCACGCACCATGAGGGAGGCGAAGATGATGGCGCCGGTCACCATCATCGAGTGGCGCGGCTCACCGTCGGGCGCCAGTTCCGCGAGCCAGTCCGACTGCGGCACGACCTGGTGGGCGCCCATCGCCTGCAGGATGCGCCCCGCTCCCACCAACGAGGCGAGAGCCGAGGAGAACGTCGCGCCCAGCAGCCCCCCCAGCACCGCCGGGGGCCAGTAGGCCTTGTCCACCATCACCGTGTAGTTGCTCACCATCTCCTCGGGCGTGGCCGACAGGGCGAGCCAGATGGCCAGCAGGACGTAGATCACGAACGACACACCGATGGCCGCCAGCGTGCCCACCGGAATGCTGCGCTTCGGGTCTTTCAGGTCGCCGCTCATGTTTGCTCCGGCCATGATACCCGTCGTGGCGGGGAAGAAGACCGCGAAGACGACCCAGAAGGAGTTCGGTTGCGTCGGGTCCTCTGGTGTGCCCGTGAAGTCGCCCCAGAGCTGGATCTCGCCGAGGCCGTACTGCATCGACCCCGTGGCGGCCGCCGCGGCGATCGAGACGAGGGAGGCCACAATCAGAGCCATGATCAGGTACTGCACGCGGATGGCGAAGTCTGCACTCACGTACGCGATGCCGTACAGGGTGGCGAACGTGACGATGTCGACAAGGAGGGCGGGGTGACTCGGGAAGACAAACAGCCAGCCCTCGCGGAAGCCGAAGATGTACATCGTGACGGCCAGCGCCTGCGAGAGGTACCGTGGGATGCCGACGCTGCCGCCCACTTCCAACCCCAGCGACTGCGCGATGACCGCGTACGCCCCGCCTGCCCCAATCCGAATGTTGGTCGTGATGGACGACATGGCGAGGGCCGTGCAGAGAGTGATCGCAAACCCGACGGTGATGATCAACAGGCCGCCCAGCAGCCCCGCGTTGCCGATAATCCAGCCCTCCCGAAGGTACATAATTACCCCGAGGATCGTCAGTACGGTGGGGGTAAAGACGCCACCGAACGTGCCAAACTGCTTGCGCCCTGAGATGGGCGCCTCGTCCGGCTGCATGCTCTCGTCGACCTCCGCGGTGTCTTCGGGGGCCGGCTCCGACTCGCTCGACTCGGTAGAGGGGAAACTAGGAAGAACGCGGTCAAGCATCGGCCACAGGATCATGTTTGGAAACCATCAAGCCCAACCTAATGAAAACTGTCGTCGATGTGCGAACTGGAGTGCGCACGGAAGGATGGAGGCGGGGAGATCAGGAAGGGACATGATAGCTTACGGTCTGCCGGGGCGGATCGTGAATTCTTCTTTGTGGATTGGAAATGGGAACTCAGTGCTGGTACTCTCGGAGACGTTCCACGGGTGAACACGTGAAATCGACGCAGCGTTGCCCTATTCTGTGACCCGCCGCCCCGGGCAGCGGTCGACTCATGTGCGGTCGGTGCGCATCCGTCGCCTTGCTCATTATTCCTGTCGTCCCGCATGCCGACGACCCAGACGTCCGAGATCAACCAACTGCTCGAGCCGGAGCGGGTCCGCATTGGGCTATCGGGCACCGAGAAGTCGGAGGTGATCAACGCCCTGGTTGACGTGCTTGCCGGGGCGAACGCCATTGACGACTTGGAGGCGGTGCGGAGCGCCATTTTTGAGCGCGAGAAGAAAATGTCTACTGGCGTGGGGAAGGGGCTTGGCCTCCCGCACGCCAAGACATCCGCGGCCACCGAGACCGTCGCCGCCTTCGCTACGACCGAGCAGCCCGTCGAGTTCGGGGCCGTGGACGACGTGCCCGTGCGACTGCTTCTGTTGCTCGTGGGGCCCGAGGATCAGAAGTCGCAGCACGTCAAGATTCTGGGTCGCATCTCGCGGCTCGTGAGTCGCGACTCGCTCCGCGAGCGCCTCCTAGGGGCCGAGTCGCCGGAGACCGTGATTGCTGCGCTTCGGGAGGGGGAGGCGGAGCTGCGAGGGTGACGCTGCCTTTCAGTGCGCCGGTTCAATGTGGGAATGGTCTGAAGATGAAGGATGGAGGGGGGAAGGACGACGGAGGAGCGAGAGGAGGGGGGCGAAGGGAGCATTTCTTTTCCGCGTCCTCGACCGTCTCCCCTGCGAATTCGCCTACACACCAATATTTTATCACTACCCTTCTTGCCAGTGAGCACTTCATTTCAGAACATCCGGGGCACCTTCGACATCCTGCCCGACCCGTACACAGACGACGGCGGCACGCGGATCGCCAGCAGCGCCGAATGGCGGCACCTGGAGGCCACGGTCCGCGAAGTACTGCGCCGCCACAATTTTGAGGAGATCCGCACGCCCATCCTAGAGCCGACCGAACTCGTGGCGCGGGGCGTAGGGGAGTCCACCGACATCGTACAGAAGGAGATGTTCGCCTTCGAGCGTAAGGACACGCAATACGTGCTCCGACCCGAGATTACGGCGCCGGTCGTGCGGTCTTTTCTTCAGCACCACCTCGATCAGCGGGGCGGGGTGCAGAAGCTGTTCTACCTCGGCCCCTGCTTCCGTGCTGAAAAGCCGCAGAAGGGGCGCTACCGGCAGTTCCACCAGTTCGGCATCGAAATTCTGGGTGCCGACGAGGCCCGGGCCGACGCCGAGACCATCGCCGTCCTGATGGCAATCTGTGACGCCCTCGGCCTCTCCGACCTGGATCTTCGCCTTAATACGTTGGGGACGCCCGAGCGCCGCGCGGAGTACGTAGAGGCCCTGCGCCACTACCTGGAGCCCTACGCCGACGAGCTCTCGGAGACGAGCCAGCACCGGCTGGAGCGCAACCCGCTGCGCATTCTCGACACGAAGATCGAGCACGAGCAGGAGATCCTGCGCGACGCGCCCCAGCTTATCGACTTCGTCGGTGAGGAGAGCCTCGCCCACTACGACGAGGTGAAAGGACTACTCGCAGACCTGGGCATCGAGTACGAAGAGGATCCTCGCCTCGTGCGCGGGCTCGACTACTACACGGAGACGACCTTTGAGCTCGAAAGTCCCGGCCTTGGGGCCCAAAGCGCGCTGGCTGGAGGCGGGCGCTACGACCGGTTGGCCGAGGTGCTCGGCAGCGACGAACCGGTTCCCGCCGTCGGCTTTGCGGCGGGGATGGAGCGAGTCTTTCTGGCGCTCGACGCCGCGGATGTCGGTCTGCCCGGCACACCCGAGCCGGACGTGTTCATTGCGGCGCTGGGCGATGAGGCGGAGCAGTGGGTCTTCCGCACGTCCCAGGAACTCCGCGCAGCGGGCCTCCACGTGGCGCACGACCTGAAGGGCCGATCGCTGAAGGCGCAAATGAAGGAGGCAAACCGCCAGAACGCCCCATATGCGATGATTATCGGCGGAAATGAGCTTGAGGCCGAGGCCGCGACGGTCAAGGAGATGGAAAGCGGTGAGCAGCAGCAGGTCCCGTTCGTCGATCTGACTGAATACCTGACCAATCGCACCGAGGCGAGCCGCTGACGAGAACGGCAAAAACACGAACGCCCTGACGGCCCGGAAAGGCCGCCAGGGCGAGAAGAAAACCGTGACTCGCGAAAACCCGCTATTTCTGGGTAAGGCGGACCTCCGCGGGCTTCTCTGCAAGTGCCGACTGAAGTGCGGCGGTATCCAACACGCGTTGAATTTCCGACGGTGTTGCGTCTGCTGACAGGGTGAATTCTATGCCGGCTGGCGAGCCTCTCACGGCAGACATTGAGCCTTCGGCCGCGCACGTGACGGTTACGCTCTGGGGAAGATAAATCCCGAGTGTCAGGGTGTTAACAAGCATGTTCGGGAAGCTAAACTTGCGCTCCGCCGAGGCAATGCCGTTCGGGCATTCGTTAGACACGTCCACGCGGGCGGGAACGAGGCCATAGATGAAGGACGATGCCCATTTTTCCTCTACGACGGTATTCGATGACTCTTTACCAGTGGTCATTCGGGCTTGGTAGCACCCAGTGAGCAAGAGGCAGGAAGCAAGCAGAACAGGAATAAGATGTCGCATAACGTTCGGAGGAAATATTTTGTTGATGGAGTCCGGAGAAGGGGGGTGCTATTTCGTCGTGTTCGACTCCGTGGAGACTTTTGCCGAGGTTGCTGGGGGTGACACGCCGTCTTTGAGGAGATAGGAGGGAGGAGTGCGTGCGGAGGCGGTCCCTCCTTGAGCGCAGGTGGCGGTAAAGCGTTGCGGCGAATAAAGACTACTCGTCAGTCCCTGAGCGATTCCTTGCACAAACGTCTGCCGGAAGAACACTTCCGAGACTCCGGCTCCCCCGCAGACCGGTTCCGTATCCAGGGGCGCGTTGATTGGAGGAACGAGCCCGTTCACAAACCCATGTGCCCATGGCATTTCAGCCTGCTCGGCGGAAGCGGCCTGGTCGGTGACGATGCGGGTCTTCATGCACCCGGAAAAGACAAGACAACCCCCTAGAAGCAGGATGATTATCGACAACCGTTTGGTAAGCTTCTTCATAGAAAAAAATTGGCTGGTTCAAGAGAAGGTGAAGTTTGGTTCGCTTCAAATCAAAAATCGAGTTCAGAAAAAATCAAGGGATACAGTGATTCTCTTCTCCTTCAATAGGCGGAGTAATCTGGCCGTGTCCCTTGGCGTTACCTTTCAACAAAGAGCGTTCCCGTGAACCCCCATGGCTCACCCGATCGGATCGATGTCGACTCGAATCTCCGGCCTTCTGCTACTTCTTAGCGTGGTTGGCCTCCTGCTTGGCTGCCGACCCCGCCAGCGCACCACACCGCCCGAGGGAGAGCCAATGCGGGTGATGACCTACAACATCGAGGACGTGCGTACGGAAGACCTGCGGCGCTCCGACCATCCCCGCCTCCAACGCGCCGCAGCGCGCATCCAGCATCTCGCTCCCGACGTCCTGCTCGTGAACGAGATGACGTACGACCAGCCCGGCGATCCGGGCTACCAGGATGGCGATCCAGAGGGTCACAACGCGCAGCGATTCGTGCACCACTACCTTTCGACGCCGCAAGCGGACTCATTGGAGGGCCTCTCGTACCAGCCCGTCATGCTTCCCGTCAGCACGGGGCTCCCGAGCGGCTTCGACCTCAACAACGACGGCCAGGTCGTCTCGACCGTCCCGGACATACCCGGCTCGCCGGAGGACGGCAGCGTCGCCCCGCAGACCGACGCGGGGCGCGCCTACGGCAACGACGCCTGGGGCTTCGGCACCTTTCCGGGGCAGTACGGCATGGCGCTGTTCGTGCGCGACGACCTCACGGTGCTCCGCGACTCGATTCGCACCTTCCGAGAGCTCCGCTGGCACCAGATGCCCACCGCGGCGGTCCCGGTCGACTCGACCACGTTCGAGCCCTGGTACAGCCCCGATGAGTGGGCGGAAATGCGCCTCTCGTCCAAGAGCCACTGGGACGTGCCCGTGCAGCTGCCCAATGGCGCGGTACTCCACGTGCTCGCGAGCCATCCCACACCGCCGGGGTTCGACGGGGTGGCGCGCCGCAACGACCATCGCAACCACGACGAAATCCAGCTTTGGGTGGACTACCTGAACCGTGCCTCCTACATTGAAGACGACTCCGGACGCGCCGGGGGACTGCACGAAAGCGCCTCGTTCGTCGTGATGGGCGATCTGAACGCCGATCCGGACGACTGGTCGATCTTCCGGGACGCAATCCGTACGCTCATTGGCCACGAACGAGTCAACAGCCAGGTCGTCCCGACGGCCCGGCCCGCCCGGCAAGGGGACTACCCCGACCTCGACCCCGACGACACCGCCCGCTGGCAGAAGCGCATCGACTACGTGCTCCCGTCCGCCGATCTCACGGTGGACGACGCCGGTGTTTGGCGCCCCGATCCCGCCGCGGGGCCCGACGTACCCGTCAGCGACCACTTCCCGGTGTGGATGGATGTACGCGTCGCTCCGTAAGAGGAACGCCTTTCCGCACGATTTTCGCCACAGTTCTCCCCACTTCCATGACGTGGAGACAGGACACCGTTCGCCTCGATCCGAAGCCCCGTGGCTTCCACCTCGTCACCGATCAGATTCTGGAACAGGGGCCGCGCCTCGACGACATTCAGGTGGGTCTTCTGCACATCTTTATCCAGCACACCTCCGCGTCCCTCACGATCAACGAGAACGCCGCCCCGGCGGTGCGGGACGACATGGAGCGCCACTTCAACGAGATGGTGCCCGAGAACCAGTCCTACTACGAGCACACCGTGGAGGGCCCCGACGACATGCCCGCCCACATCAAGGCGTCGATGCTGGACACGAGCCTTTCGATTCCGATCCAGGACGGCCGCCCGGCGTTCGGGACGTGGCAGGGGATCTACCTGAATGAGCACCGCGACCGCGGCGGCGCCCGGACGGTGGTGGTGACGGTGCAGGGCCAGATGCGGTCGAACTGAGGTCCCGCCCTCGTCGTACGTCCGAGGCGCATTCACTTTTCGTGCTATGCTTCGATTCGTTTTCTTCGGGACGGCCCTTCTGCTTCTGGCCTGGGCGGGGAGCGCGGCGCCGGGGGTCGGGCAGGAGGCGCCGTCGCCGGACCCGGTGTCCGCCGACAGGGACACGGTGCAGCAGCCCCCCGCGTCCGACGACGCGCAGCTGGAGCAGCGCCTGCAGGCCACCTTCCGTGAGGTCGAGGCGTTTCAGGGAATTACGGTCACCGTGCAGCATGGGGTGGCCCATTTGCGAGGGACCGTCGTGGATCCCCAACAGGCGAGTGAGGCCGAACGCCTGGCACGGGAGTTTGAGGGCGTCCTCTACGTCGAAAACGACGTGACCGCCGAGACGGACCTTGTCGATCGCGTCACCCCCGCCGTCTCCCGACTCCAGGAGTACGGACAGCTCTTCGTGGAGTACCTGCCGGTCGGCATCGTCGCCCTCCTCATTTTGCTGATCACCGGCGGCGTCGCCCGCTGGGTTGGCGGCTGGGAAGCAGCGAAACGGCTGCGCATGAGTCCGCTGGCGTGGAGCCTCGTACGCCGGCTGATTCAGGTGGTGCTGGTGCTCTTCGGCCTCGTCGTCACGTTCGACCTGCTCGGCGTGACGTCGCTCGTGGGGGCGCTCTTGGGCACGGCGGGCGTGGCCGGGCTCGCCCTCGGCTTTGCGTTCCAGGACATCATCGAGAACTACCTGGCGGGAGTCCTCCTGAGCGTGCGCCAGCCCTTTCGGGTCAACGACCTCGTCTCCATCGACGGGCACGAGGGACGCGTCGTGCGGCTCACCGCGCGCGAGCTCGTGCTCTTTACCTTCGAAGGCAACCACGTGCGACTCCCAAACGCCACGGTCTTCAAAAACGTCCTCGTCAACTACACGCTGAACGAGCGGCGGCTGGCGGTCTTTGAAGTGGGGGTCCATCCACAGGAGGACCTGGCTTCGGTGCAGCGCTTAGGGATCGAGACGCTCGGGGCGATGAAAGGCATCCTTGAAGAGCCACCGCCATTCGCGCGCATCGTGGCGATTAGCGACTCCAGCGTGACGGTGCGCTACCACGGATGGGTCAACCAGACCGACGCCGATTTCACCAAGGTGCAAAGTGAGGCCATTCGCCTCGTGAAGACGGCCCTTGATGAGGCGGGGGTAGACCTGCCGGAGCCGACCTTTCGGATCATTCAGATGCCGTCGTTCGAAGAGCCGGCAACCGAGGAGAAGCACATGCCCCCACAGTCCGTCCAGGAGCAGGCCCGCTCCGTGGACGTGGCGCCCGACGGGCGCATGGAGGCGCAGGTGGACGAGGAGGCCCACGACCCGGACGAGCCGAATCTCCTGTCGGAGTAAGACGAGCTCCGCACGCTCCGTTCGTAGATGCAGGTCTGAAAGAGTGGAGATCTGGACGTGCACCGAGAGCCTTCGAGTGCGGGCTTTGTCTCCAGACATCTGCCCTTCCTCACATCCACACCCACAAAAGGGCGTATGCCGACCGACGACGTAAACCCTGCTTCGGGATTTGGGGTAGGACTAAAAATTCCCGGCCCTCGACCGGCGTCTTATCCCTTTTCCAGCACCAGCGCCCCGAGCGGCGGCAGGGTCAGTTCGAGGGAGTGGGACCGCCCGTGCTGCCCGACGGCGTCGGTGTGGATGGCGCCCGCGTTGCCCACGTTGCTGCCGCCGTACGTCTCGCTGTCGCTGTTGAGCCGCTCCTGCCACGTCCCCTCGTGCGGCACGCCGATCCGGTAGTTCTCGCGGACGATGGGCGTAAAGTTGAGGACGAAGATGAGGGACGTGTCGCCGCCCACGCGCCGGTAGACGAGGACGCTGTTCTCGCGGTCGTCGTACGAGATCCACTCGAAGCCGTCCTCCTGATCGTTCCAGAGGGCCGGGGCGTTCTGGTAGAGGTGGTTCAGGTCGCCCAGCCACTCCATGAGGCCTTCGTGCAGCGGCTCGTCGGTGAGCCACCATTCCAGTTCCTGGTCGTGGTTCCACTCGTGGTACTGCCCGAACTCGCCACCCATGAAGAGCAGTTTCTTGCCGGGGTGGCCGAACATGTGGGCGTAGAGGAGGCGGAGGTTGGCCGCCTTCTGCCAGTCGTCGCCCGGCATCTTGCCCCAGAGTGAGTTTTTGCCGTGCACCACCTCGTCGTGGGAAAGGGGGAGCGTGTACTGCTCCGAGAAGGCCCAGCTGAGCGTCCACGTGAGGTCGCCGTGATGGTACCTGCGGTGCACCGGCTCCTTGCTCGCGTATTCGAGTGTGTCGTGCATCCAGCCCATATTCCACTTGTAGAGGAAGCCGAGGCCGCCGTGTTCGGTCGGCGTCGTTACGCCGGGCCACGCCGTCGACTCCTCGGCCAGCGTAATGGCGCTCGGGTATTCCTCGTAGATGTGCCTGTTGGTGTCCTGGAGCAGGCTGATGGCCTCCAGGTTTTCGCGCCCACCGTGCACGTTGGGCGCCCACTCGCCCTCCCGCGAGTAGTCGCGGTACAGCATGGAGGCCACCGCGTCGACGCGCAGGCCGTCCACGTGGTACTTGTCCATCCAGAAGAGGGCGTTGGAGATGAGGAAGTTGCGCACGCCGTTCTTGCCGAAGTCGAAGACGCGCGTGCCCCAGTCCGGGTGCTCCCGCATGCGCGGGTCCTCGTACTCGAAGAGGTGGGAACGGTCGAAATAGGTGAGGCCCTGCGGGTCGGTGGCGAAGTGGCCCGGCACCCAGTCCATGATCACGCCGATCCCCCGCTGGTGCAGGGTGTCGATGAGGTACATGAGCCCCTCCGGATCCCCGTAGCGGAATGTGGGGGCGTAGTAGCCGAGAATTTGGTAGCCCCATGAGCCGTAGTACGGATGCTCGGCGAGGGGCAAAAACTCGACGTGTGTGAAGCCGAGGTTTTGGACATGGTCAGCCAGCGGCTCGGCTACCTCGCGGTAGCTTAGTGACTCGCCGTGCCCCTTATGGCGCCAGGAGCCGAGATGCACCTCGTAGATGGAGAGCGGCCCGTCGAGGCCGTCCGGTCCGGTCCGGTTGTCCATCCAGTCCGAGTCGTCCCACTCGTAGGTGTCGAGGTCCTGGATGATGGCGGAGAGGCCCTCGTAGGTATTCTGCGAGGGCGCTTCCATCTGGAAGGCATAGGGATCCGTCCGGTCCACCCACTCGCCGTCGGCGTGGAGGTGGTACTTGTATTTCTGGCCCGGCTTGGCGCCACGGACGTACCCTTCCCAGAGCCCGCCCTCGCGTCGCTCCAGCACGTCGGCGCCGAAGGTCCAGTCGTTGAAGTCGCCTGTCACCTCCACCCGGTCAGCGTTTGGGGCCCACACGGCAAACCAAGTGCCTTGTTGATTGGGGTGGGCCCCGAGTCGCTCGTAGCTGTGGGTGTGGGTGCCCTGGTTCCAGTAGTAGATGTCGTCGTCGGTGAGGTGGGGCATGCCGGGTGGGGAGTGGGGGATGGGGAGGTTGGAACGGGAGGGACGGGGGCGCCAGAGACTCAGGCGGTGGCCTCTTCTTCCGGAGAAGGGAGGTGCCAGGCAGTACGTTCCGTACGGTCTGCCTCGCTCAGAGAACATAACCGCTGTGCGGCGACCCTGTCAACGCCCACCCCTATCGGCGGACCTTGCTATCGGGAGGAGCGATCGGCACACCCCTGCACAGAACGTCAAACACCCCACTCCGAATTCCCCACTCCAACTTCCGAGTTCGCTACCGCAACCGACGTAGGAGGGCATGGAGCTCGTCGGCGAGGCGGCGAACAGCCTCGGTGCCGGTGAAGTCGCCGCGGAGGGTGCGAGTGAAGGCCCGGGCGATGCGGGGCGAGAGATCCATGTAGTACGGGGAGACGGGGCGATTCCGGGCTCGATTAACCGCCGAGCGGCTCAGCGAGATGCCGGGCGCCTGATCCTGGACCTCTGGATCTTCGTAGACGGACGGGCGCGTGGGCAAAAATCCGCCCCCAATGGCGCGACGCTTCTGTTGGGGAGGGGCTGCCAGGTAACGGATAAACCGCCAGGCGGCGTCTTGCTTTTCGTCGCTGGAGCGGTCGTTGATCATCAGGTTCCACCCGCCGAGGCAGCTGTAGCCCGTGTGCTCCGGAGCAGCGGGAAGGGGGGCAATTCCGATCTGGTCCGCGGTGAGTTGCGAGCCCTTGCTGTCCAGCAGCCCGTAGACGTAGGGCCAGTTGCGCATGAAGACGGCGTTCCCGCTCAGGAACGCGTTCCACGCCTCCTCTTCCCGAAAAGTCGTAACGGCCGGTGGCGTCACGCCCTGTTCGATCATGCGCCGGGCCGTGTCGAGTCCAGCGGCGGCCTGTTTGCTGTCAACGGTGACTTCGTTCGGCTCGATCATGTTCTGGCCCATAACCGGCGCCACGCTGCCCCGCAGCGTCATCACGCGCCCGCCCGAGCTCCAGATGTACTCCAGGGCATTGGCCACGCCCCCTTCATACTCGTCGCCCTGGAAGACGAACCCGTGATCAATCCCGGCTTCCGACTGCACCGTCTGCGCCGCTGAGACCAGATCGTCCCACGTCGACGGCGGGTCGGAGATGTCGCTCTCGTCGAGCAGATCGCGCCGGTAGAAGAGTACGCCGGCGTCGGTGTACCAGGGCACGCCCCAGATCCGGAACCGGTACGCCGCCGACTGCAGGGCCGGTTCGAGAAACTCTTCGGGTTCGTAAACATCGTGGAACCGACGCGAGAGGCTCTGCACCCAGCCCCGCCGCACCAGCGGCGCCGTCCACACGATATCGGCTCCGAACACGTCCATGTCCGCCGCGTCGGCCTCGAAGTCGGACACGAGCTGGCGGTAGTAGGCGTCCGAGGCGCGGGCCATCTCGCGCCACCTCACCCGGATGTCGCCCTCATGCTCGCGGTTGAAGGCGTCGATGAGGGGCTGAAGGGTGCCGGAGTCGTCGGGCCCAAAGGCGAAGACGATCTCTGTGGGCTGCGAGTCGACGTGGACGGCCGGGGCAGCGCTCCCGAGCGTGGCCGCACCCGCGAGGCTGACGGCGCCTGTTTTGAGGAACTCGCGTCGGTCGACGTCGGCGGAGGACGATGCGTGTTCAGAGGCATCCATAAGTCTTAGGGGGAAAGAAAGGGATGGGAGCAAGCTGTTTGGGGCGTGAAGCGTGATGCGTGAGGGACGCGTCGATCACTCCTCACGCATCACGGATCACGTAGAGCGCACGACCATGACGGAGCAGGGGGCGTAGCGGACGATGCTCTCCGAGTCGTTCCCGAGGACGATGCGCTCGATGGTGTTCTGGCCGCGGCTGCCGAGCAGAATGAGGTCTGCGCCGACCTCTTCGCTAAGCTCAATGATCTCGGAATCGGCCTCGCCCATCCGGCGGTGCGCCTCGGTGACGGTCCCGCCCACTTCTTCGGCGTAGGCCACCTCGGCGTCGAGGCGGTCCTGGGCCTCCTGTTTAATGCGTTCATATTGTTTGGGCGAAAGGGTGTCGGGCTGCACCCACTGGGAGAGGAGGCCGACGTGGACGAGGTGCAACTCGGCGTCGTCCTGTTCGGCGAGGCGCACGGCCCGGTCGATGGCGAGGCGCGACTCGTCGGAGCCGTCGCTGGCGACCACGATGGTGGAGAGTGGAGCGGGCATGGGAACAGGGCGGACTGGGAACATGGAGCGAGAAGGTACAGAGGATGTAGGGCCGCATCGCCATGCGGCCTATCCCTCAGGGATGGCCCGAATACACGAGACAGGTCTTGCATTCAGAATTACCAGAACCAGATGACGATGGCGGCGGTGGTGAGGAAGAGGGCAACGGCCTGGTAGCGGTAGTTCTGCCAGGCGGGCAGCTCCTTCAGCTCTTCGGTCTCGGCGTGCCAGAGTTCGGCGCGCCACGTCAGCTCCTCCGTCTTCTCCTTCGGCGGCACCTCTGACATCAGGCTCACGACCACGAGGACGATGATGCTAAACACGAGCGAGAGACCGGCAGCGTAAAGGAAGTGGAGCTGAATGAGCCCCATGATCTCGATCGTGATGAAGCCGATGACTCCCCCGGTGATGCCGAGCAACAACGTGACGAGAGCCCCGTGTCGGTTGGCCCGACTCCAGAAAATGCCACCCAGAAAGGTGGCCACGATGGGCGGCGTGGCGTAGGAGAGGACCGACTGGAGGTACGACCAGAGCGTCGGGAAATGCTGGATCTGCGGCGCCCAGAGCACGGCCACGATCATCACAATCGTCGTCGTGATCTGTCCGACGCGGACCAGGCCCTTGTCGGTGATGTCGGGGTACATCGGCTTCACGAAGTCCATCGTCACCATCGTGGAGGCCGAGTTGAGGATGGAGTCGACCGTGGACGTGATGGCGGCCACCAGCGCCGCGAGGATAATCCCGCTCACGCCCACGGGCAGGAGATCGAACACCATCACCGGAAAGACGAGGTCGGCGTTCTGGAGGTCCGGGTACAGCACGAGGGCCATCGTCCCCGGGAGGATCATGATGAAGAGGATCGGCAGCTTCAGGAAGCCGGCAAAGATGGAGCCCCAGCGCCCGTGGTTGATGGTCTTGGCGCCGAGGGTGCGCTGCACGATGAGCTGGTTGCTCGTCCAGAAGTAGATGCCGATGATGAGCACGCCGGTAAAGAGGCCCGGCCACGGCAGATTGGGATCCCCGATGGGCTGGATGATGCTCAGCGCGCCTTCGGGGGCGGTGTTCACCATCGCCTCCCACGACGGGATGGCCCAGAGTCCCGCAATGAAGACGATGGTGCCGCCGATGATGAGGACGACCGCCTGGATCGTGTCCGAGATGACGACCGCGCCGAGGCCGCCGAAGATGGAGAGCACGCCGGCCAGGAGGGCGAGGCCAAGCACGCCCATCCAGAGCGGCGTCTGGGGAAAGAGGGTGAGCACCACCAGGGCGCCCGCGTAGAGCGCCGCTGCGGCATCGATGAACATGTTGAAGAAGATGTTGACGCCCGAGAAGACACGTCGCGACCGCTCATCGTAGCGCTTCTCCAAAAACTCCGGCAGCGTGAAGACGCCCGACCGCAGGTAGAAGGGGAGGATGAAGAAAATGAAGATGATCAGGATGACGGCGGCCATCCACTCGTAGCTGTAGACCGAGACCCCCTGACTGTAGCCGGCCCCGGCCAGCCCCACGAACGACGCGCCCGACATGTTGGTGGCGAAGAGCGAGAACCCGATGAGCGGCCAGATGAAGTTGCGCCCGCCCAGAAAGAAGCCGTCGGCGTCTTCCTGTTGTCCTTGCACCATCAGCAGCGGGATCGCGCGGCTCAGAATCAGGTAGACCACCAGGATGGAGATGTCGATCCAGGAAACGGTAAACTCGGTAAGCATGTCTCGCGGTCGGGTTGAGCGGAGAGGGATGAAGAAAGAAAGCCGCCGCCGTCACAGGCGATACGAAAGGGAAAGACGAAACGACCGCGGGAGCACCGGGCGTCCCATGAATACGTCGAGCGTCTCGGCGTCCTCCTCGCTGAACGTCTCGTCGACCCGCGGATTGCCCTCAGTAAGCCCCGTCGCATCGAACACGTTCGTGGCCTGGGCGGAGAGGGTGACCCCGCGCCACGTGAAGGCGGTCCCGAGGTCCACGATGCTGTACTCGGGCAGTGTGAATGTATTGCGGTTGTTGGCAAAGCGGTCGCCCACGTACTGCCACTTCCCGTGCACCGACAGGCGACCCAGCGAGTAGGTGGGTTTTAGGGAGAACGTGACCGAGGGAATGCGCTTCACGCGATTGCCGTCGAAGTCGATCTCTCCGTCCTGAGGGTCCACGAACCGGAGTTCGGTGAAGACCGGATTCTGGATCGTCGAGCGCATCGTCAGCTGCAGGTGCGAACTCGGCTGCAGGGACATCTCGATCTCGGTTCCGATGGTGCGGCTGCTCCCAAAATTCTGGATGACCACCGTCTGGCCATCTTCGTCCACCACCTGATCGTTGAAGGGAATCTCGTTGAGGCGACTGTAGAAGCCGGAGGCGAAGAGGGCGAAGTACGGTGCGCTGTACTTCACGCCGCCCTCCGCCTGAAAAATCGTCTCCGAATTGCCGCGCTGAATGCCAGGCTCCGCGTCCCGGGCACTGGCCATCCACTGGTCGAAGCTGGGCATACGGAAGCCGCGGCTCCCCCGTGCAAATACCGCCAGATTGTCGGTAAACTGATAGTTGAGCCCCAGTGAGGCCGCCCATTCTCGGAACGTGAAGTCGTAGTCCAGGAGCCGGCCCGTCCCCGTCTGAAACTGATTGTCGAACAGCGTGGCGGGCGTGTCGTCGAGGTCGATGCGGTCA
>Ga0207797_1001083_pt1 | contig 20133 bp, 15 predicted proteins | sample PRCRCaboRojoPR_6_FD_187275 | JGI IMG/M metagenome (GOLD analysis project Ga0207797, IMG submission 187275) | Marine sediment microbial community from Cabo Rojo, Puerto Rico - PR CR 10% Liquid 1 (SPAdes) | ecosystem: Environmental > Aquatic > Marine > Coastal > Sediment | place: Cabo Rojo, Puerto...
AACCCGCCGTTATAATCGGTATGTTCTCCGATCAAATTGACCCGACCGGGAGCTCGAAAACCCCGCGGGGTCGACCCGGGACCGAAAATCCGTTCGAATTCCTCGAGGGGATCGAAAGACGTCTCTTCATCGATTGATGCCATCGGTTATCCCTCAATCCAGTTCGGAGGGAGCTTCCCTCAAGCGAGAGGCCATATCTTCCGGGGAAATGGAGGAGATGAAGGTACCGGCCCCTGTTTCCACGCCGGCCCGATACTTGATCTTACCCGCCCCTCGTTTGAGAGAGTAAAACTCCAGATGAAAGTGGAAATAATCGTAGTCACCGCCGTCGACCGGAGCGCCGTGAAAGACCATCATGTAAGGAAACTCCCCCTCGTCCTCGGGGAAGAGCCGGGAGTATTTGCTCAACACGGTCTTAAGCGCCCGAGCAAATTGAGCTTCCTCATCTCCGTCTAGCTGGGAGAGGTCCGGAATATGACGACGAGGGTAAAGATGGACTTCGTAAGGAAACCGGGCATAAAAGGGGACGAAAGCGGTGAAGCCCTCGTTTTCGTACACTATTCGATCCTGAAAACCTTTCTCCTTCTCTAACACGCGACAGAAAAGACAGTCTCCTTCCTCCTTCCAATGATTGCGGGCGTTTTCCAGCTCCTTTTCGATAACGGGGGGGACGAAGGGGAAGGCATATATCTGACCATGGGGATGATAGAGAGAGACGCCGATCTCTTCCCCCCTATTTTCAAAGATGTAGACGTAATCGATAAAGTCCTTCGAGCCCAGTTCATTCAGACGGTCCTTCCAGACCCTGATCAGGTCTTGGAGCCGGGTTAAATCCAACTCCGCCGGGGCCAGATCGTGGTCGGGAGTGTAGAGCAATACTTCACAGACTCCTCGTCTCCCCCTGGTGCGATAGAAATCGTCTCCCGGCAGGCTAGGAGCGTCCGGCTCGGATCGTAGGGCGGGAAAGCGATTTTCGAAACTAACTATATAGTAATCCTCCTCCGGAACCTCCAGCACCCCGGGACATAGGGGACAGCTATCTTCGGGCAACACGGGCCTATCCTGACGTTCGTCGGCGACGATGACCCACTCCGACAATACGGGATTCCAACGAAGTTCAGCCATCCTTGCCTCCTTCTTCCTCTCGGTAGTAATAAAACATGGATCGACCGTCCTCTTCCTTTATCTCCCTTCTCTTGATCAACCCGCCTTCCAACCTTTCTTCTTTAGTCGCTGACACTGTATACTCCTTTTCCGAAAATAATCAAAGCTTCAAGAGATCAGGGCGCTGAAAACTTCTCCCATTAGTCTCCACGGAGATCGTGGGCCAATCATCCGGCTCGGTAATCAACTGGGCCCCCTCCTTTTCGACCAAGATCGTATCCTCGCTCTTCGCCCCCTGGATGGAAGGGTTCCAGGCAAAAGCCTGACCCTCGAGGATCGGATCCTCGCTGCCGGCCGTGGCCAGATAATCTCGTTCCTTGTAGCCCGTCGGGCCGCCCTGGTGATGGTGTTTCCATTCGCCGGGGAAGCCCTGCTCGGCATAAACCTCTTGAGCCCGCTCGACCACCGAACCGACGGCGCGACCGGGCCGCGTGGCGGCGATCATCGCGGCATCGACCTGAGCGCAGGCGGAAAACTTGTCCCTCAACTCCTTCGGAACGGATCCGAAATGGATGCAGCGGGTTAGACTAACCACTTGCCCCTCTCTTCGGGCACAGATCACGACCATGACGTAGTCTTCCACGCATTTCTCCTGGGGAACGGGATGGCGAAATTTTCTGGCCCTCTCGTCGGAGCCGACCAAAAGCACGCTCGGCTCCATACCGCTTTCCATCAATTTTCCTCCGAGGGAGCCCGCTATCTCCATTTCCGAAAGACCAGGCTCTAAATTTCGACAGAAGTCTTCCATCACTTCCGTAGCCTTTTCCCCCAAGCTCCGGTAGCGTTCCCTCTCCCCCGGCGTGAGGCTCTTTCGCAGTCGGAAGAAATCGGCCCCCAGCGGGGCGAATCCCAGCGAAGGGACGTCCGTTCGCACCCCTTCCGGCTCGACCCCCAGCTCGGCCACCGTCCCCTCCAGCTCCTCCTCGTACCAGGGATAAGCGATTACCTCCAGGGAGAAAGCCTCCCGCAGCTCTTTGCTCAACTCTTCTTCCCTCAGCCGGGGGGCCTCTATATTGGTCGTCAAGAGATAGGCCTTCTCCGAATCAAATAGGAGGAAGGAGGCCCCTTCCTCGCTGCCCCGGGTGACGTGATTGTCCCGGCCCGCCGTGGCCCAGGCGAAGTTGTAATCTCGGGCCAGCAGCAGACCTTCTAAACCTTCCTCCTGGATATATCCCTCGATTCGGCGCTTCTTCTCTTGCAGTTCCTCGGCCTTAGACTCTCTGTTCAACGAAGACCCTCCTTTTCTGCTCCGTCCGATTCAAAGGTAATTTTAAAGCACGCTCAACCTTGGTGTCGATATAGATCCCAATCCAGATATTTACGAAGGGCTTCTTCCAGGGCCGAAGCCACATGATCCTTGGTCATCGCCACGTGATGCTCGAAACCCTCGGAGGCTATATGACGCAATAGCTGCTGCAGCCCCTCGATCTTTGCCACTCCGTAGCCGCCAAAGGAATCCAGTTCGTCAGCGGTAAAGCGGCCCTCCGTCAGGTAGGACTTGATTACGCCTTCGTTGTCAGCGGTGGAAAGGCGGAAGAAAGTGGCCGGTCCCGGCGCGATTCGACCGACGCAGGTGCCGTAAGTATTTTCCACCCCCACATCCTCGGCCAGGATATCTTGACAACTCATCTTGACTTCGCTGAAGAAACTGCGGGGCAAATTGCTGCAGTGGAAGGTGACTACTTTGTCCTCCTCTTCCCCATAGTTGTTGTTCCAGTCGGCAAGAGCCGCCGGCTGACCCGAAGCCAACTGCAGAGAATACATCGCCAGAGCCCCCATCACGTCCACTTCACAGGCGCTGGGTAACAGCCCCTCGCTCATCATGCTCATCGCCGTACAGGGCACGACGCCGTAGATCTCTTCTATGGCCGACCAACACTGAACCGCCGTAGCGTCCAGATCGTTCTCGGCGATCCAATCGTTGATCACTGCCGAAAGCCGAGCTATCTTTTCCACTGAAGAGCGGGGTACATCCCCCGTCGGTACGTAAGATTCGACCTTTTCCAACTCCTCTTGAGCCCGATCCGCTTCGATATCTAGCTCCTCGGCCGCCCCGATTATTTCCGATAGATCGATAGTCTCTACGGAGATCCCGCGCCTTTCCAAGATCTTTTCGCTGAAGCGGACGGTATTGAACGGTCCCGTCCGGGCGCCGATCGCTCCCAAACGAGCCCCCTTTACCCCCCTTACTACCCGACAGACCCGGGCAAACTCGTCCACCTCCTCCGTGAACTCTTCCGCATCGGGATGGACGACGTGGGAGTTCGTCAGGGAAAAGGAAATCCCGTACTGTTTCAGATTATTGCAGACGGATAGCTTGCCGCAGAAGGAGTCCCTACGGTGATCGAGATCCATGCTCTCCCTCTCGTCGGGAAAAGCGTGGACCAGGACGGGAACGTCGAGGCCGGAATTCCTCAACGTCTCCGCGACCGCTTTTTCGTCGCCGAAGTTGGGCAGGGTCACCAACACCCCGTCTATTTCCTCCGCGTTTTCCGCGAAGAGAGCGGCGCATTTCTTGGCGTCCTCCCTCGTCTCCACGGCTCCGCACTCGGTATCCTCCTCGGAGAGGACCACCGTCCCGTAGCCCAGTTCGTCCAATACCTCTACCACCTTCTTCCTTCCCCGTCTGACCAACTCATCAGGGAAAAATCCTCTGTTGCCGACCAGTACCCCAAAAGTCACTTCGCTCATTTCTTTTGTCAACTTAAACCTCCTTCCAATTGAGAAAGCCGGTGCATATCGTCTTTGGTGCTCTCATAAAGGTCGCGGTAAATTTCGTAATAGCGGTCGTAGGTCTCTTTTTTCTCTTCGTCAGGCCGGTCGATCCGATCCCGGCTGGTCCATCCCTCTATCGCCTGGTAATCGGAGAGGACTCCGGTGGCCACGCCGGCCAATAGAGCGTCGCCCAGCGGCGCTCCCACCCCGCCCGAGGGGACGACCATTTCCCTGCCCGTTACGTCGGCCAATATTTTGGTCCACAGCTTGGAGTTGGAGACGCCGCCCACTACCTGACACTCGTCCTTGAGGGGCAATCCGATACTGTCCCCCACTTCCATATTATGGCGGAGACTGTAGGCGGCCGCTTCCAACATGGCCCGGAAGAGGTGCTCTTTGCCGTGATAAAGGGTCAATCCCAAGACGGTCCCCCGTGCCTGAGGATCCCAGATGGGGGAACGTTCTCCCATGAAATAAGGCAACACTACCACGCCTTCCGCCCCGGGGGGAACGTCGGCCGCTTTGAGATCTAGGAGCTGATAGGGATCGAGCCCTAGCTTCTCCCCCGCCTCTACCTCCGGCAGGCCAAACTTGTCCCTGAACCAGCGGACCAAGGCCCCGGAAGTGGCCGAACCGCCCCAAGTGTAGACTTCCTGTTCGGAATTGGCCACATGGGGCATGGAGACCAACTTCTGGGAAAGGCTTTCCCCGTGGTGAATGATGCCCCAACAGGTGGAAGTGCCCATCATGGCCACGTTGTCCCCTTCTTCGAAAGCCCCGGCACTGAGGGCCGACATGGCGGCGTCTATCCCGCCGGCGACGACGGGCGTGCCCGAGGCCAAGCCGCAACGGCGAGCGGCCTCCTCCGTCACTTCCCCTATGATTTGGTCGGAGGGGACCAACCTCTCGGGCATGGTTTCAAACGGTATGCCTAAAGCTTCACAAAGCTCCTTCGACCAGCGGAGTTCTTCAATGTCAAAGACGCCGGCCAGGTTACCGGCCGAAGAATAGTCCACGGCCAATTCCCCGGTGAGCTTATATTCCACGTAGTTGGAGGGGGGAATAAACTTATGAACCTTATCCCAGATACCCGGCTTGTTGTTTTTGAGCCACAAAATCTTGGTGTAACCGTAATAGGTATCGACGTAATTGCCGGTCACTTCAAAGAGCCGGTCCAGGTCGACGTTCTCCTTGACCCACTCCACTTCAGCGGTAGCTCTCCTATCCATCCAAATTAAACAGGGATAAATCGGCTCCAGATCTTCGTCCACCGGAATGCCCGACCCTCCGTAGAGTCCGCTAACGCTGATCCCCGCTATCTCCTCGGCCTCCACGCCCGCGTCCGCCAAACTACCTTCGATGGAGGCGTAGGTCGCCTCCTCCCACACGGAAGGCCACTGCTCGGCCCACAGGGGACGCGGTTGATCGACCTCGTACTCTTCCAGCGCGGAGCCCAGCACCTGGCCTTCACTGGATACGATAATCGTCTTAGTACCCTGAGTACCGATATCGGTTCCCATCAGATAACCTTCAGCCATTTCTTACCTCCTCACTCCTTTATCTTTCACTGACCATAATTGGCAAGATACTTTTCGTTCAACCGTTTGACTTCTTCGGCGGGCAGTTCTCGGGGATCTCCACCCAGTTCGGCCAAATAAGAGATGTGAGCGCTGCCCTCGATCGTCAAAGCGGCTTTGACCGCATCGGCGGGGGAAGCGCCGGCGGCAAACACGCCGTGGTTCTTCATCAATATTCCCCGCACTTTGCCCGGAGAGGTCTTCTCCGCGAACTCCCGCCCGATCTCCTCTTCGCCCGGCGGCACGTAATCCGAAACGGGAATCTCCCCTCCAAAAAGGTCGGCCAGTTCGGTCAAATAAACGGGTATTTCCCTGCCCATAGCGGCAAAGGTCGTAGCGTAAGTGGAATGAGTGTGAACTATCCCGCCCAGATCCTCGACCGATCGATAGATATGGAGGTGGGCGGCAGTGTCTACGGACGGCTTTAGCTCTCCTTCAAGAGACGCTCCCTCCATGTCGACGACGGGCAGATCGAGCGGCGAGAGTTCTTCGTAACTGACCCCGCTCGGCTTAATCACCACCCGATCCCCCTGACGCCCGCTGACGTTGCCGCTCGTCCCCCGCACTAAGTCATTTTCCGGCAACTCCAGCAAGCTTTGAAAGACCTCTTCCTTCAGGCTCTCTAACATCGCTAACGGATAACCCCCCTTGCTAAAAAATCGACTAAAACTGCGGCAACCATTCCTCTTCGGCCTGGAACAGCTCCTCGACCATCTCCTTAATTTCGTCCATATCCAGGACGGAAGCGGTCAATGGATCCATCATTATGGACTGATAGATCCGGTCCTTGTCCCCCTTCAAGCCCCCTTCCACGGCCAACTCCTGCAGGTTGACGTTGGTCCGATTCAAGGCGGCGAGCTGAGGAGGCAAATTCCCGATCTCGGTCGGTTGAATCCCGTTTTTGTCCACCAGACAGGGCACTTCCACGGTACAACCGTGAGGCAAATTGGAGATCAAGTTCTCGTTTTCCACGTTGCCGTGGATGACGGAAGGTTGGCCCGTCTCCATCGAATAGATTATCCGCGAGCCGTACTCCAACGAACGCTCCAGCTCTAGATCGCCTTCCTCGATCAACTCCTCCATATCCTCATAAAAGGTCTTCGCCTTGTTGCGGCAGACTTTCAGATACACGCCGGACTCGTCCTCAGTCGTCCAGCCGAACTCTCCCTCGGGTTGATCGGCGTGGATCTTCTCCCGCCACTGGGGATCTTCCCGAAAATAGGGCACGTATTCGGACATGTGGATGCTCGATTCGGTGACGAAATAACCGAAGTGTTTCAAAAACTCGAATTTGGTCACGTCCTCCCGGTAAACCTGGGGATCGTCACACTTTTCCTTAAGCTCCGGATATAGATCCTTTCCCTCCCGTTCGTACTCCAAAAACCAGGCCATGTGATTGATGCCGGCCGAACGATAATTGACCTCTTCGAAAGGCACGTCGAGATAGTTGGCCATATCCCGGGCCGTTCCCTGCACGCTGTGGCAGAGTCCGACGTTGGCTATCTCCGTCTCCCGGTTAAGGGCCCAGCAGTTGACCGCCATCGGATTGACATAATTGATGAAGAGGGCCCCGGGACAAAGCTCCTCCATGTCCCGAGCGAAATCCATATAGACGGGGATAGTTCTCAAACCTCTAAAGACCCCGCCCGGCCCGATCGTATCGCCGACGGCCTGATTGACGCCGTACTTTTTGGGGATCTCGATATCGTGCTCGAAGGCCTCCAGCCCTCCCACCTGAATCATGGAGATGACGTAGTCGGCCCCCTCCAAGGACTCGCGGCGTTCGGTCGTGGCTTCGATCTCCGTCGGTAGATCCTCCTCGGCCACGATCTTGTCCCCCAGCCGCTCGATCAGCTCCAACCTATCCGGATCGATATCCATCAGACTGATCGTGCAGTCCTGCAGTTCCGGGTAAGACAAAATGTCAGTCATCAGATTCTTGGCAAAGACGATGCTTCCCGCACCGATCATCGAAATTTTGGTCATAAATTCCTCCTTATATACGTCAAAGACGCTTAAGCGCCGTCACCTTCTAAACAAAGCGACTCCGTAGGGAGACAGGGTGATTTCCTCCCTCCTCTCCCCACTTTTTAGCTCCTTTAAGTCCTCCTGAAGAGAAAGAGTAACTTCTTCCGCGTTATGATTGAGCAAGTAGAGAACTGCTTCGTCGCCCTCCCCGCGCCAGACCGCCTCTACCCCGGCCGGGGTCTCCGCGGCGCCGCTCAGCTCCATCCGCTCTTTCAGCCAATAGGCCAGACCTCTGTGCATATTTCGGGGTAGACCGCTGCCGAGATAAATTACGGTCCCCGCGCCGTACTCGTTGATCGAAGCGGCGGGCTCCCCCTCCCAGGGGCCGGATCGATAGAGGGCGAGCGGTCGGGCCCTATCCAGTTTAAGCCTGTCGGCCCATACTCGGGCTCGCCCGCTCATAGACCCCAGGGGATGGGGCAGAAACTCTATCGCCGGACCCTCGCCCGCTTTCCCCTCGCCCCAAGGACTGCCGCCCAAAGTCGTATATTCCTCTACGTGGGCCCCGACCAACTGGCGCAATTCGCCCGGCAGCAACTGGTTTACCACTTTGTTGTTCCGGCTTTCCTTGACACCGGAGCGGTAAGAGAGGATCAGCGTACCGCCCCCGCGGACGAACCTCTCCAACCGCTTTCTAAGCTCTTCGTTTACCAGATACAGGTTGGGGGCTATCAGGGCGCCGTAGTCGGAGAAATCCTCCCCTGGAGTGATTACGTCCAGCGGCACGTTCAGTCGGTGAAAACCATGATAATGGGCCAGCCCTTCCTCCTCGTAGTCCAGCTCCGTACTGTTCGGTTGGATTTCAAAAGCCCAACCCGTCTCGTAATCTTTGATCAAGGCCACCTCTACGGGCACCCGGTCCGGAGTAATCTCCTTCCCCACTTCCTCCATCTCCCGAGCAAATTCCTTCACCTCATCGTAGCGCCTGCCGGGTTCCCCGTGATGGTCCAACACCCCGTGCCAGTACTGTTCCGTCCCCACCCGACACGTCCGCCAGCGAAAGAAGACGATCCCGTCGGCGCCTCGGGCCAACGCCTGATAGCTCCATAGCTTAATCTGGCCCGGTCGGGGGGTGGCGGAGACGACGTTCCAGCCGGAGGGTCCGCTTTGTTCTTCCATCACCCAGAAGCCCGTCCCGCCCAAACCGCGAGCCAGATCATGGGCGGCGGCGGCCCTTTCCGTCCGCGGTTCCCCGGAGATAAGCGGGTAATTGTCCCAGGAGAGAAAATCAAGTTCCTCGCCCAGTTCCGAGTAATCTATCCCCGTAAACCCGGCGAACATGAAATTATGCGTCACCCGCTCATCGCCCAGAGTCGGTCGCAGAGCCTCAAGCTGCAGATCCTGGTAATCCACCCAGGAATCGGAGGAAAAGCGGTAGTAGTCCAGGTGTAGTCCCGGATTATGAGCCCTAGCCCTGGTCGTGGGAAGAGGTATCTCTTCCCATTCACCGTACTCCTGACTCCAAAAGATAGTCCCCCACTCCTCGTTCAACTCCTCCAAGCTACCGTATTTCTCCTTAAGCCAATCCTGAAAAGCCTCCTTACAGTAATCGCAGTAACAACGACCGGAAAACTCGTTGTCCAGTTGCCAGCCGACCAAACGAGGATCTCCTCCGAACCTTTCCCCCATCGCCTTCACTATCCTGCGGGTATGTTCCCTGTAGCGAGGATGGTTGGGACAGTAATGCCGACGAGCACCGAACCCTTCCCTGTCGCCGTTTTCGTCGACGGGCAAGATGCTTCGATCTTCCTCGATGATCCAGGCCGGCGGTGCTGCGGTAGGCGTTCCCAGCACGACTTCAATTCCGCGGGAATACAGGACTTCCATCGCCCGATCGAGCCAATCGAAATTGAAGGAACCCTCCTCCGGCTCCATCTTGGACCAGGCGAATTCGGCCAGCCTAACCAGTCCTATCCCTGCCTCCTCCATCAACTCCGCGTCCCGTTCCCAACGATCCTCCGGCCAGTGTTCGGGATAATAATCGACTCCGACTATCACGTTTACCTCCTCTTTGGACTAAGTATCGACACTCCGTAGGGATCCAGCTGGACCATGCCCTTCCTCTCTTCTTCCTGGAGTAGATCCACGTAAACCCCCTCCAGATCGACCCTTTTCTCCTCCCCGGAATGGTTCAACAAAAAGGTTATCTTTTCTTCCCCCTTCCCTCGGCTGACCACTTCCACGTTTTCCCCGCTCTCCAGCAGCGGATCCAGGCGGGCCAGTTCGATCAGCCAATCGATCAGATCGGCATAGAACTCCTTTTCGCCTCCGCAGCCGACGTAGACGGCCGAACCTTCGCCGAGGGAGTTTTCCGTCACCGCGGCATAACCTTCCCCGCCGGGCCAGCCCATACCGTAGTTTGCTATTACTTGCGCCTCCTCGGCCTGAAGGCAATCGGCCCACTCCCTTACGCGATAGACGCCTTCTACCGGGGCCTCTCCCTGCCCTTCGCAGGTAAAGTGCTGATCTTCGGCGACCGAAGTAAAACAGTTGATAGATATTCCAAATAGATCCCGCAGCTCGCCGGGCAGAGGAAGATCCGTCATCACGTTATCCCGATTTTTGATTCCGGCCCGAAAGCTACTGAGCAGCACGCCCCCGTCGCGGACGAACCGTTCCAATTTTCCCCTCAATTCATCGTCCACCAGGGGCAAGAAGGGGATCAAGAGGAGCTTATAGCGACTGAAATCGTCCCCCTCATCAAGGAAGGCGACGTTCAAGTTGCGCTGGAAAAGCGGCCGGTAGTAATCGATCAACTCCCTCTGATAATCGACGGGCGAACCGTAACGATAGGTCTCCATGCTCCACCGTTGCTCGTAAGAATTGAGGATGGCCACTTCGCTTTCCACCCTCTTGCCTTCGATTTCGGACCCGACCCGCCCCAGCTCCCCTCCGACCCTCTTGATCTCTTCGTAGGCGGGATTGTTTCCGCTGCCGTCGTGGGCCAACACTCCGCCGTGAAACTGTTCCACCCCGCTAAGGGAGGGGCGCCAGCGAAAGTAGACGACGCCATCCGCCCCGTGAGCGATCGACTGATAGGTCCATAACCTAATTTCTCCGGGCCGGGGCTGAGGGGTGATCCCCTCCCGGGTAAGGTAACTGCACTGTTCTTCCATCACCCAGAAGGGTTCGTCCTTGAAACTATAGGTCAGATCGTGGCCCGCACTGACCTCCTCGTAGGAATCGCGCAATTGAGTGGGGTAGTGATCCCAGCTGGCCAATTCCAGGTCCTCACAGATGCGGTAATGGTCGAAGGAATCGAAAAACCCCATAAAATTGTGGGTAATCCACTGATCTTCGGTCAAACGACCCAATATATCCGCTTGAAGTCCGTTATAGTCAATCGTGGAAGCGGAGAAAAACCTCTTGAAATCCAGATGAAGGGAAGGATTGGGGGACTTTCCCCGACCGTCGTTGGGCAACGGTATCTCCTTCCACTCGCCGTAGAGGTGGCTCCAGAAGGAGCTACCCCATGCCTCGTTTAGGGCCTCCAAGCTACCGTACTTCTCCCGCAACCAACGTCGAAAGCCCTCTCTGCAATCCTCACAGTAACAGACGGGGTGTCCCAACTCGTTGTCCGTCTGCCAACCGATGACGCGGGAATCCTCTCCGTAGCGAGTGGCCATCCGCGCCACTATCTTCCGGCTCAAGTCCCTGTACTTTTCGCTATTGACACAATAGTGACGCCGCGCTCCCGGCCCGATCGTCCGCCCTTCCTCGTCCACCGGGAGGACTTCGGGATACTCCTCTGTCAACCAAGGCGGTGGAGCTGCGGTAGGAGTACCTAAAACCACGTCTATCCCCTCATCGGCCAAAGTAGCTATGGCCCGATCGAGCCAGTCGAAATGAAATTCCCCCTCCCGCGGTTCCATCTCGGCCCAGGCAAATTCGGCCATTCTGACGACGTTAAACCCGGCCTCCCTCATCATTTGGGCGTCCGTTTCCCACCTTTCCTCCGGCCAGTGTTCGGGGTAGTAATCGGCACCGAAGCGGATTGCCATCATTTACCGCCTCCCCGAGGATCAATGTGGGGGACCTCCTCTCCCGCTCCCGCCATCCTTTCCTTCAACCTTTCCCGCAAGCTTTCCCTGATCTCCTCGTAGGCAGGATCGGCCACCAAGTTGTTCCTCTCGTGGGGATCTTCTTCCAGATCATAGAGATATTCCTCTTGGTAGCGGTCGCTCCCGGCGTCCAATCGGCCGTCTTTTTCCGGAGCATGGACGCTATACTTCCATCTGTGGGTCCTCAGCCCTCGCCCCACCTCGCTTTCGCTGATTTGGGTAAAGATCTCCTCCCTCGGCCGCTCGGGTCCTGAGCCCAAAGTCTCCTGCAGGGGACGACCCCGCATGTAAGCGGGCACCTCCAAGTCGGCAAGGCGGAGCAGCGTAGGAGGGAGGTCGATCAGGCTGGTCAGCTCAGAGACCGTCTCTCCGCCGCGAAAGCCGGGACCGCTAACGATCAGGGGTACGCGGATGGAGGCTTCGTGGGGGGAACGTTTGTACTCTTCGTTTCTGGTCTTGAAGTGGGAGCCGTGGTCGCTCGTGTAAACGACCACCGTATCCTCGGCCATATCTTGCCTTTCCAGTTCGTCCATCAAGCGACCCAAATTCTCATCTAAGCTGTGACAGCAACCGAGATAATCGGGGTAATTCTCCGGCCAATCGCCTTCTTCTTCGGTCTCCCGCAGATCGCCCGGCACCGGGAAGTCGCCGAACCGCTCCTCCGACCCCCGCGGTCCTTCGTACCTGTCGTGGTCGTTTTGATGATGAGGTTCGATGTAGGAAAGAAACAAAAAGAGAGGCTCCCTCTCTCCCTCTCTGTCTCGGAGATAATTCAGGGCGTAGTCAGTGACGCAATCGACCCGATACCTGTCTTCGGGAAACTCCACCCGCTCCATCTCCCCGTTAAACATGTGACCGTCATAGGAGTGAGAAGTAAATTCCAATATATCGGAGGCCAACCAGTGATCCTTCCACCCTCCGCGCCACTCCAGGGGGATCGGTTCAGTCTGATGATCGACTCGGGGACCGATATCTTCGTTCGAATGGCCGCCGGTGGAAGCCAGATGCCACTTGCCGATGTAACCTACCTCGTAGCCCGCCTCGGAAAACCAGTGAGCAATTGTTTTCTCGTCCTGAGGCAGGGCGATATTGTTCCGATAACAACCGGTCTCCGTGGCGTACTTGCCCGTCTGCAGGACGGAACGGGCCGGACCGCAGACCGGCTGAGGGGTGAAGGCATATTCAAACTTGACCCCTTCTTCGGCCATCCGGTCCAAGTTGGGCGTCACGTCCAACTCCTGACCGTAAGTACCGACCGTATCCCAGCGCTGCTGATCGGAGAAAAAGAAAATAACGTTGGGCCTGTCATTGCCCTTGACCGTATCTTTGGACATAAATCCTCCTCATTTTGGAAAATCGCTGAATTTTGTCAGTTTGGAAAAATACAGGGAGACTTAACGAATCTCTCAAAGTCCCACTAAATATACCAAAATTAGCCGCTCAGATAAATCGATAAAAATTACTAAAAGCTTATCTGCCGCAGATTATCCCTCACCCCTGCCTCCACCTCCACTCCGGCCTCCTCCAAGGCCATCACCAAGGCGCCGACGACCGGCTCCCAAGTGGGATCGACAAAACGAAGGGAGGTCCGTTCGGACAGGTTTTCCTCGAGACCTTCCCGCAAACCCTCCTTCACTAAGGTGGACCGAAAGACGCCGCCGTTAGGAACAACCCGCAGGGGGTGGAGGTCCTCCAGTTTCAGCCTTTCGATCAAGGTCAGAGTGGAACGGACCAACTCCTCCGCGGCGGAAGAGATTATCTCCCGAGCGACGGCGTCACCCTCTTCGGCCAACCGATCGACCGACGGAGCCAGCCGGGCGATCTTCGTAGGGGCATCCTCGACCCCGTAAAAGAGGTCTATCACTTCCGCGATCTCCTCCAGCTCCAATTCGTCCACTATGGCCCCTTCTAAGGCCGTCTCCTTCCCCCTACCGTCGAGGGCTTCTAGAGCCGCCCGAATAGCCCTGCTGCCGATGTAATAGGCACTGCCTAGATCGCCGAACAAATGACCCCAACCGTCCACTCGGGCCGTCTCCCCCTCCCCGTTTACGCCCCTAATCAAAGCGCCCGTCCCGGCTATTACGGAGATCCCGGGGCGGCCGAAAGTACCGCTGTATAAACCGACGAGCGCGTCGTCGGCTATGCGGAAGGTTCCGGAAGCGGGACCTATCTCCTCCGCTATCTTCGCCGCCGATCTCCGAGCCCGCTCCGTATCCATCCCGCCGAAACCAAAACATGCCGCCGCGACTTGTTCTTTCTTAGCATCGGCTTCCCGCAGCGCTTCCTCGATAGCCCTTTCCAATTCGGTCTTCGCCCGACCGGATCCGACAAGTTCCAGACGAGAAGGGCCGCCGCGAGCCAGGCCCAGAAGTTCCCCCCTGACGGTGGCGACCGCCACGGCGGTCTTCGACCCCCCTCCGTCGACCCCCAACACCAACTCTCTGTCGCGATGGCCGTCTTCCTTTTTCATAGCAGAATCCCCGAAAGACTAGATCTCCACCACGCGGTTCTCTTCGCTGGATCGATGGAGGGCAAGCATCACTTTTAAGTTGTAGAGAGCCTTGTCGACGGAATTGCGGGGATCGAGATCCTCTCTTACGCAACGATTGAAATAGGCCTGCTTGGCTAGCTCCTCGCTGTCCTCACCGGAGATCTTTTCTTTCTCCCCTCCTTGGGGAGCAAATAGGACTTCTTCCCCCTGAACTCGCAGCGCTCCCTCGCTGCCGACGATCCCCTTGCCCCCGCCGCCGACCGGATCGGACCAGCTCGTACCCAAAACTCCCACTCCGCCGGAAGAGAAATTGAACGTGGCCCAGGCATTATCGTCCACTTCCACCTCGGGAATCGGACTGTCTTGGATCCGGGCATAGACCGAATCGACTTCCCCGCCGACAGATAGCAACCATCCCACCTCATGGGTCATACACTCGATCAGGACGCCCCCTCCCCTCTCCCGATCGTTCAACCAGTCCCTGTAAGTACCGAGCGCCTCCACTATGATGGACCTGGTACCGTTGCTCATCCGCCTATCCCAAACGTGCATCAGTTCACCCAGCTCCCCCTCTCGGTAGAGGCGCCGAGCCGTATCTTCGGCCCCGTTGAAACCCAACACGTAACCAAGTTGACATTTCACGCCCGCTTTTTCAACGGCCTCCTTGATGGCCAACCCGTCCTCGTAATTGAGCGCAAGCGGTTTCTCCAGGAAGATATGTTTGCCCGCTTCCGCCGCGGCCACGGCCATCTCCCGATGCAGATAGGGGGGCGTGCAGATATAGACGATCTCCAGATCCTCATCGAGCAACCTTTTGTAATCAGTGAAGCTTTCAGCCCCTCGCCTTTCGGCCATAGCTTCCGCCGCTTCCTCTCGAACGTCACAGACGGCCCTGATCCGGCAATCGTCCAGATCGGCAATCGCTTTTTCGTGATGTTCGGCTATCAAACCGGCTCCAATCATACCAATATTTAACATCTAAAAAACACTCCCGTGTTAGCTATTTTCACACATTGTATAGGGGAAAGGTGAGGTCAAGCAACAAGGAGGGGGATAGTTTGGGCAAGATAAAGGGACGTAAGGGGACAGGGGAACTTCGGCAAGCCAAACCGAAGAGAGAAGGGCAAGGGTGCTAGGCGGTCGGAATCGAATCAGGCAGATCGGAGTCCAAATCGTGACGGCTGAAAAACTCGACCAATTCTCGGAAATCGGAGAAAGGACGGTAAGGAATCCCCCGTTCATCGCAGTACTTGGCCAGAAGCTCCCCCTCCTTGGCAAATAGTAGATCTACCTCCTCGGCTAGACAGCGATCGGTCAAACCGTCGCCGATATAGACCGTCCTCGTCCCCTCGGTCCGCCGGCGCTGAAATATCAACCACTTACAGCAGCCACAGACGCCGAAAGGTTGATGGCAGTCATTCGGGTCCACCTGATGGAGAAAACGGGGAGAGGGACCCTCCCCCCCAAAATCAAGCCGGTTGGCATAGATAGATCCTTTGAAATCTATCTCTTCTCGGTCGAAAAGCGCTTCGATATACTCCCTAAACCCGCCACTTACGATGACGATCTCCCGAAAGAGCCCTTCGGCCAGTTGGAGAAATTGTTTAAAAGAGGGATCAAGTCGGACTTCCTCACGCACGAATTCCTTCAGTTCCTTCTCCGTCAAATCCAAGTGAGAAAATTTTTCCACCAAGACGCGCCGGTCGTCCAGCTCCCCCGCCCTAAATTTCTCCTCCAGCCGGCGGGTTCTACTGTCGCCAAAAACTTCAAAGAGGAGCTCGTTTACGTCGTCCAAGGAAATCGTGCCGTCGAAATCACAAAATAAGATTTGCTCTCTATCCTTGCCCTCACTCATTTTTATCGATCTTTTCTTTGCCAATGGAAATTGGGCTGCGAGAATTATTCCCCGCTCGCTCGACTCCGATCTCCTCCTGCTCCAGATAAGCGGTTAATCCCTTCCTCAACAGAGAAACTGCCCGTCGCAATCGCCCTTCCTCCAACACGTAACTCAACCTTATCTCGTCCTCGCCCAAACCGGAACTGGCATAAAAGCCCGAAGCCGGGGCGACCATCACAGTTTCCCCTCCCTCTTCGAAGTCGGTCAGCAACCATTTGGCAAAATCCTCCGCGCTTTCCAAGGGCAACTTAACCAACACGTAAAAAGCCCCTTCCGGTTTCCGGAAGAGGGCCCCGGGGATCTTTTTCAGTTCCTCCAATAAGACGTCCCTTCTATTTTCGTAGTTTCGCACGGTCCGGTCGACAAATTCTTCGTAATTCGTATTTTGCAATAGATTGATCAGACCGAACTGTTCCAGGGTGGGCGGGGAAAGCCGGGCCTGCGCCAGTCGAGTGACGGCCTCCATCACTTGAGTATTTCTGCTGGCCAGAGTACCGATCCGAGCGCCGCAAGCGCTGAAGCGTTTGGAGATGCTATCAACCATGATCGCCCTCTCCTCCATCCCGTCAAGCCCCAGGACTCCCCGCAAAGATCCGTCCCCGTAGAAGAAATCCCGATATACCTCGTCCGCGATCAGGAAGAGGTCGTATTGCCGGGCCAAGCGGGCCAAGATCTCCAGCTCCTCTTCTCCGTAAGCCACACCTGACGGGTTGTCCGGATTGGTTATCAAAAAAGCCGCGCAATCGGGACCAATCTCCCTCTCGATCTGCCCGGCGGACGGCAGGCGAAAGCCGTCCGCGGCGCTTCTCGTGACCGGCCTTATCTTCCCGCCGACCATGCCGGCAATGCCCGCGTAATTGGCATAGAACGGTTCCGGTACGATCAGCTCCTCTCCGGAATCCAGAACGGTCAACAGGGTAAACAGCAGCCCCTCGCTGCCGCCGGTAGTCACCACGAGCTCTCCCTCGCTCAGCTCAATGGATTTACTTCGGTAATACTCTAGCAGAGATTTTCGAAGGGAAGCGATACCTCTGGAGGGACTGTAAGCCAGCACGTCAATCGGCGCCTGACGGGCCCCCTCCATATACCCGAGCGGGGTCTTGACGTCGGGCTGACCGATATTGAGATGGTGAACCTTTACCCCTTGCTCTTCCCGCCTATCGGCGTGGGGACTTAGTTTTCTGATCGGAGAAGGAGAAATAGATCGAACTCTTTCGGATATAGAGGGCATGATTGAAGAACTCATCTCCGCTGATGTTTGTCCAAACTGTCGATATTGTAAGCCAATAACCGGACTTGACCAACCTTAGAAAGGAGCGGAAAAGGTCCAGCAAGAGAACCCGCCGGCCCTCTTCCGCTTAATCCAGTCACTCTCTTATTCCTCTTTCCCGGCCAATATATCCATCGCCAAATCTTCGTCGACTTCCGTGATATAATCCAATCCGGTCTCCTCGGCCGCCTGTCTAGTCAAAGCGACCAGATCGTCCCGGTCGATATACTCCAGGGAAAACTTCCTCGCTCCGGCCATAAACTGTCTCAGTCCCTGGGCAATTCGGCGATAGTAGGAGTAAAGTCCCATAGCGGAGGGGGGCAACTCCTCGTAGCGAGAGTTAAACTTCTCTTTCAGTCCGTCGGCCTCTATAAAGACCTGTTCCAAAGTATCGCCGTACTCCTGGACCACCTTGCCCTTGCTTTCTTCCACCATCTCTCCCACGTTCGTTCCCACGGTGACCGCCGTTATCGGGGCTCGAGCCTGAGCGATCGCTTTCACGTAAGGACTGGCCAGAGCCAACCCCTTAAAGATATGATCCTCCAGACTGAAGCCTCCGGCCATAGCCACGGATGGGACGTACTCTCCGTCTTCGTCCAACTTCTTCAGGTACTGGTAAAGCCGATATTCGAGCGGGATAGTGGGAACCCCCCATTCGTTCATCATCCGCCAGGGGCTCATTCCCGTTCCGCCGCCGGCCCCGTCCACCGTCAATAGATCTATTTCTGCTTCGGAGCTATACTTGATCGCCCGAGCCAGATCGGCAGGACGGTAAGCGCCGGTCTTTAAGGTGACGTATTCCGCCCCCATTTCTCTCAGCTCTTGGACCCGTTCCAAGAAGGCGTCTTTGGAGACCATGCCCACTCGAGAATGACGCTCAAATTCCAGAAAGTCGCCTTTCTTGAAGGACTCCTGCACGCCGGGTTCTTCCGGATCGGGCAGGACTATATAGCCCCGTTTCTTCAACAGCTTGGCCCTCTCCAGAGAATCCAATTTGACCTCTCCGCCGATATTTTTCGCCCCTTGCCCCCATTTGATCTCGACGCCTGCTACGCCCAATTCTTGCAAGGCATAACGATGGACACCCATTCTGGTATCCTCGACGTTGGCCTGCACTATCACTCCACCGTAACCGTCAAGTTGCCAATCGTGGTACAGTTCGACCCTTCTTTCCATATCGGGAGCCCGCACAACTTGGCCGTCTTCTATCCTGGAACCGGGATCCATAGCACAGACGTTTTCACCGATCGTTATCGGCACCCCGCTTATGGCCGCACCGATGGCTAGACCGTCCCAATTCTTTTTGGCTACCTCGGTGGAGCCGAGAGCGGCCACCAGCCAAGGATATTTCAGTTTCATCCCTCCCTCTCCGCCCAACTCCGTCTCCAAATCGACGGCGGGAAAGATGGCTTTGTCGCTGTCGGCTTCTTCCCCCTGCGCCCCCACGGCCGTACCCAGGATGTTGAGATGGGAGAAATCGACCGGGTAGTCCTTCTCCGCTCCAATCGTTATATCGCCGTAAGGTTGGGGATAGATATTCTCCGGGCCGCGATAGGCCGACTTACCCACCTCACAGAGACCGGGACAACTGCCCAAACATTCGACACACATTCCGCTGAGAGAGGAAGAATGTTCACTTCTCAATCTCGTACCAGTAGCACTGCTGGCATTGGGGTTAGAAAGTGGCAATAGAATCACCCTCAAATTGCTTTTTATTAATTTATTGAACAAAAAATCAGTTCAACCGAAAACTCTTGTCAAAAATAGGGAGATTGGAATAGGGCAACGTTGGTCATAGGGGGCGGAAGGGGAGAAGCCCCCTCGATCCCGCCCTAGCCGCGACGAAAGGCCACCAATCCCTCCGGGTTAGAAAAGGGGAGAAGGGGAGAGACAAGAAAATGAAAAAAAGAAGGTTTATGGCTCCCTGTCTTTTATAAGTGTTCAATTTATAACTCCATCAATAAATTTTCGTCCAAAAATATAACGCAAAAGTTTCAGTAATTCAAACCGGGGTTGGAACAACTCCCCCCCCTTCGGAAACCCCGACGGCCCAAGGAGTGCCGCTCGAGCATTTAATCTGACCTCCAATGGCGTTATCCTAGTTTGAGAGTTGCAACAACCACAATACCAAAGGAGGAATTTCGTATGTCCAATGCCGAAGAAAGCCAAAGCGAGGGAGACAAATTGCGCTCCTTAGGAGAGGAGATGCTCAACGCCCATCTGAAAAGGAACCCTCCCTTGGCCACCCAGCTGGGAGTACACAAATACGATCACCTACTGCCGGAGGGTTCTCTGGCAGCGAAAAAAGAGGAGATCGAGCTGTTGAGTCGTTGGAAAGGGGCGTTGGAGGAAATAGAGCCGGAGAAGCTGGGGGAGGAGGATCGATTGAGCCGGAAACTGGGGCTCCACTTTCTGCGCCTTTCCCTCTATCAGGAAACGGTTCTGGAGCAGTGGCGCAAAAACCCGACCGCCCCCCAAACCATAGGGAACGCCCTGTTTCCCCTGTTAAAGAGGGATTTTGCTCCCCTAGAAAAGAGACTGGAAAGCTTCCGCGCCCGGTTGGAGAAGGTGCCCTCTTTCCTGGAAAAAAGCAAGGAATTGCTTTCCCAACCAGTAGAACTATGGCTCGACGTGGCCCGGGAATCAGGCCAACGGTTGCCCGCGTTATTCCAAGTGGGGTTGAAGATGGCCGACGACTGCGACTGGGAAAAAGATGAGCGACAGAAATTGGAAGAAGCGGCCGAAAAGGCCCGCGCCGCTCTAGCCGACTACTCGAACTGGCTCGCGGAAAACCGCCCCGGGGCGGAAGAAGAGTTTGCCATCGGCTCAGGCAAGTTCAAAGAACTGCTGGAGGCCAGGGAGCTGGGCTACGAAGGGCGGGAGATATTAGAATTGGGCAAAGAATACCTGCGGGAAAGCCGGGAAGAGAT
>Ga0207797_1001084_pt1 | contig 20122 bp, 16 predicted proteins | sample PRCRCaboRojoPR_6_FD_187275 | JGI IMG/M metagenome (GOLD analysis project Ga0207797, IMG submission 187275) | Marine sediment microbial community from Cabo Rojo, Puerto Rico - PR CR 10% Liquid 1 (SPAdes) | ecosystem: Environmental > Aquatic > Marine > Coastal > Sediment | place: Cabo Rojo, Puerto...
GCCGAAACGTGCTGAAAATCAACAGCTTGAAGCATTTTTTCATAAAAGAAACCTCTTTGCCCGCAAGCCTTATGAAGATCGACGAGCTCAATCTGGCCATTATCAAAGAATTGCGACAAGGGCGCAAGCCCTTCAAAAGTATTGCCGATCGCCTGGAGATTACCGAGAACACGGTCCGCAACAGGATCAAGAGGATGGAGGAGTCCGGATTTTTGAAGATCACCGGCCTCGTCGATCTGGAGAGCGTTCCCGGGCACCAGCTCGTCCTGATCGCCGTCAAGCTGCGGACCACGGATATCGTCGGCAAAGGCGAGGAGTTCAGCAAGCTCAAGGGGGTGGTCTCGGTCAGCGTCGTGACCGGACGCTACGATCTCATTGCCCTGGTCACCTTCAATGAAGACTACGGTCTGCAGGAGTTTTACACCGAGCAGCTCCCCAAAGTCGAGGACGTCCAATACCTGGAGACCTTTGTGGTCTTTAAGGCCTTTAACATGAAGGTACCCTACGTCCTCTGAGGGCTGGCCCCGTTTTCCTGGAATGCCCCCCGGAAAAGCTTTGCAGGCTTTTCCTTGAGCGCCCTTTCGCGTATACAGAGAGCATGTGGAAAGCGTTTCCGCAGGAAGAAAACTATTCGGAGACGACCATGACAGGTCAGAGCAAGACAACGCCCCTGCATTCGCGGCACACGGCCAACGGAGCCAAGATGGCCCCCTTTGGCGGCTACGAGATGCCCTTGTGGTACAGCTCGGCCAAGAACGAGCATCAGACCGTGCTGACCAAGGCCGGCCTGTTCGACACCAGCCACATGGCCGTACTCACCGTCGAGGGTGAGGGTGCACGGCCCCTCCTGCAGCACTGCTTCTCACGCGACCTGGAAGCCTGCCTCGGCAGCCAGCGCCGACCGCTGAGAAACGGCCGCTGCCTGTACGGGGTCTTTCTGGATGATCGCGGTCACGTCATCGACGACGCCGTGATCAACCAGATGGCCGACGACTCCTTCATGATTGTGGTCAACGCCGGTATGGGTCCGAGGATTGCCGGGCATCTGTCAGACCACGGGCGCCATCTGAAGGCCGACATCCAGGACCGCTCCGACAGCTTGGGCAAGATCGACCTCCAAGGCCCGGCCTCAGCCAAGATTTTGCAGGAGGTGCTCAAGGACCCTGGAGCTGTCTTCGAGGATCTGCCCTACTTTGCCTTCAAGGGCTCCCTGCCGAAGGGTGGACCCCCTGTGCCCGCCGTAGAGCTCCGCGACGGGACTCCGGTCCTGCTCTCCCGTTCCGGGTACACCGGTGAGCTTGGCTTTGAGATCTTTACCGCTGCTGACAAGGCCGAGACGGTCTGGGACCTGCTTGTCCAGAGCGGAGAAGCCGCCGGCCTCGTTCTTTGCGGCTTGGCGGCCCGGGACTCGCTCCGGACTGGAGCGGTCCTGCCCCTGTCCCATCAAGATATCGGCGATTGGCCCTTTCTGAACAACCCCTGGACCTTCGCCTTGCCCTATGCAGCCGGCGGACAGTCCTTCACCAAGGACTTCGTGGGCAGCCAAGCCCTCATGGCAGCCCCTTCGGTGCGGTACACCCTGCCCTTTGTGGGCCGGGATCCGCGAAAGATCACCGTGGATGCAAGCGCCCGCGTCCTGTGGCAGGACCAGGAGATGGGCACAGTGCTGACCTGCGTCACGGACATGGGCATCGCCTGGCACGAGGGGCGCATTCTCAGCTTGACCAGCCCGGACAAGCCGGAAGGCTTTGCTCCGCGAGGCCTCTCCTGCGGCTTCGTCCATGTCGACAAGCCGCTGCCCCCGGGAACAGAGATCCAGATTCTGGACTCGCGGCGGAGCATTCCCGTAAACATCACCGAGGACATCCGGCCTCATCGAACGGCACGCCTTGCCTTGAAGCGGATGCTCGCCTGAGCTGTCGCTTGGTCGGCCCGCTCTGAGCCGGCGGCCGACAGACGGACTGTGCATGGCAGTCGCCCGGGTCCTGGAGCCGGGCGTTCACAACAACACTGAGACAGAGGGGGTCGAACGATGAAGGAACTCAATGAGCTCGTCCTGCCGGAAGACCGAAAGTACAGCAGCGAACACGAATGGATCCTGTCCGAGGGCGATCTGCTCACGGTCGGCATCACCGACTTCGCCCAGGATCAGCTCGGCGACATCGTTTTCGTCGAGCTGCCTGAAGCCGGCGCCGCCTTCGAGGCCGGAGACGAGTTCTCCACCCTTGAGTCGGTCAAGGCGGTTTCCGAGGTTTACATGCCCGTCTCCGGCGAGATCGCCGAGGTCAACGAGACCTTGGCCGACTCTCCGGAGCTGATCAACCAGGATCCCTACGGCCAGGGCTGGATCGTCAAGATCAAGGCCCATGATCCCTCGGCGGTCGAAGGCCTCCTGGACAAGGTTGCCTACTTCGAAATGCTCAAAGGAGAGGAGTAATGCGATACCTGCCGCACACTCAGGAGGATATCCAAGAGATGCTCCAGACGATCGGCGCGGAGAGCCTTGAGGCCCTCTTTCCGACCGTCCCCACATCGGTTCATCGCAGCCAAGAGCTCAATCTGCCCGAGCCGCTGACCGAATGGGAGCTGAACGGGCACATGCAGGCCCTGGCCTCACAAGTAGGCGACTCGCGATCAATCACCTCCTATCTCGGCGCAGGCAGCTACGACCATTACATCCCCGCTTCGGTCCAGTACCTGCTTGGCCGCTCGGAGCTGTCCACGGCCTATACCCCATACCAACCGGAGATCAGCCAGGGCACCCTTCAGGCCATGTTCGAGTACCAAACCCTGATCACCCGGCTTTTGGGCCTGGAAGTTTCCAACGCCTCCATGTACGACGGGGCCACGGCCCTGACTGAGGCACTGTTCATGGCCCTGCGCATCAAACGCAAGAAGAACGTCCTGGCCGTATCCACGCTTGTCCATCCCCATTACCGGGAGGTGCTCAAGAGCTATCTGGCTCCGACGACCTTCGAGCTCATCGAGATCGAGCCGGACCAAAACGGCCGCACAGACCTCTCCAGCCTGCAGGGACGGACCGACTTGGCTGCCGTGGCCGTGCAGTCCCCCAACTTCTTCGGCTGCATCGAGGACTTGGAGGCTGCCGGACAGATTGCTCACGAGGCCGGGGCCTTGTTCATTACCTGCTTTACCGAACCTCTGGCTTACGGTTTACTGAAAAACCCCGGCAGCTGCGGGGCTGACATCGCCTGCGGCGAAGGGCAAAGCTTCGGCATCGCCCAGTCCTTCGGCGGGCCGGGCTTGGGGATCTTCTGCACCAAGCGCGACTTTGTCCGCAACATGCCAGGGCGACTCGTCGGCCAGACCAAAGACAAGGAGGGCCGGCGCGGCTATGTGCTGACCTTGTCCACCCGGGAGCAGCATATCCGCCGCGAAAAGGCCACCTCCAACATCTGCTCCAACCAAGGCCTCTGCGCAACCACCGCGGCCATGTATCTGGCCTCCCTCGGCGGAACCGGCCTGCGGGAGCTGGCCTCCCTGAACCGGGACAAGGCCGAGCACCTGAAGCAGCAGCTGGTCGAGGCCGGCTGCAGCCTGCCATTCAGCTCGCCAACCTTCAACGAGTTCGTCGTCCGATTTCCGGCCGGGCACCAGGAGGTGCAGAAGCGCCTTCAGGCCAAGGGCATCCTGCCCGGCGTCGATCTCGGCCGCTATTATCCCGAGCTCGACGGGCACAGCCTTGTGTGCGTCACTGAAACGAAAAGCAGACAGGATCTGGATATCCTGGCCAAGGAGGTCTCGGCATGAGCGAATTCGACGTTCCGGGAACCACCGGGCTGACCATGAATGAGCCCCTGCTCTGGGAGAAGGGCCGCCAGGGACGAACCGGCTTCTCCTTACCCTCGCGCGACGTGGACCGGGCTCCCCTGGATGAGGCTTTACAGGCCGGCGAGGTCGATCTGCCCGACCTGAGCGAGGTGGAGGTGGTCAGGCACTACACCCGGCTCTCGCAGTGGAACTTCGGCGTGGATACCGGCAGCTACCCTTTGGGCTCCTGCACCATGAAGTACAATCCCAAGACCAATGAACGACAGGCCGGGCTGCCCGGTTTTGCCGGAGCCCACCCTCTGCTTCCTGAAGAGCAGGCCCAGGGCATTCTGCAGCTCATGTACGAGCTGGAAGGGCTTCTGGCCGAGATCACCGGCCTGGACGCCGTCAGCTTGCAGCCGGCTGCCGGTGCCCACGGAGAGTATGCTGGCATGCGGGTCTTTTACGCCTACCATTCCAGCCGGGGAAACAAGAAAACCAAGATGCTCATCCCGGACACGGCCCACGGCACCAATCCGGCCAGTGCTGCCATGTGCGGCTATAAGGCCGTGCCGGTCAAGTCAAACGAGCAGGGCATCCTCTCCGTGGAGAATGTTGCCGCGGCCATTGACGAGCAGACCGCCGGCATCATGGTCACCAATCCCAATACCCTGGGGCTGTTCGAGGAGAACCTCAAGGAGATCGCCGAACTCATCCATGCCCAGGACGGGCTGGTCTACTGCGACGGAGCCAACATGAACGCCCTCATGGGCATCGCCGACATGAAGGCCATGGGCGTGGATGTGCTCCATCTCAACCTGCACAAGACCTTCTCCACGCCTCACGGCGGCGGTGGACCAGGCTCCGGACCGGTCTGCGTGACCGAAAAGCTGCGTCCATTCCTGCCGGTCCCGCGCCTGGTCAAAGGCGAGGACGGCCGTTTCGAGTTGAACCATGAAGCCCCTGAGAGCCTCGGGCGGCTGCACACCTTCTTCGGCAATGTCGGGGTCATGATCAAGGCCTACAGCTTCATCCTCAGCATGGGGGCCCAGCTGAAGACAGCCAGCCAGCACGCGGTTCTGAACGCCAACTACATCAAGGAAAAGGTCAAGGGCTCGATCCACCTGCCCTATGATCGGCCCTGCATGCACGAGTGCGTCTTTACCGACAAGTACCAGGAGCCGTACAAGGTCACCACCCTGGACATTGCCAAACGGCTCATCGATTACGGCTTCCACCCCCCGACCATCTATTTCCCCCTGGTTGTCCAGGGAGCTATGATGGTCGAGCCGACCGAGTCGGAGAACAAGGAGGACATCGACCGCTTCATCCTGGCTATGCAACGGATCGCCGAGGAGGCCAGCCAGAACCCTGAGCGGCTCCATGACGCCCCGACCAAGACCAAGGTCAGGCGGCTCGACGAGACAACCGCGGCCAGACATCCCTGTCTGACCGGCTGATTCGCCTGCCTCAGGCGGACCAAGGTCCGCCTGAGGCTCCCCTCGATTTGAACACTGGAAACCGAGCCCATGATAGCGAGGCAGCGAGGAGAATGGCCAAATTGAAGGCAGCATCCCTGAAGAAAGGAGGCCTGGAGGAGCTCGAGCCCTGCCTGGCGGTTGATTTCCCCGTGCTCGACTACCCGGCCGCCTGGCAGCTTCAGACGCGCTTGGTCGAAATGCGCCACCTGGGGCGCCTCGGCCACGATGTCCTGCTGACCCTCGAGCATCCGCCGGTCATGACCGTGGGCAGGCGCGGCCTGGACAACGATCTCCTGGTGCCCGAATCGACATTGGCTGAGCAGGGCATCTCCCTGCACCGCATCGAGCGCGGCGGATTGATCACCTATCACGGGCCGGGGCAGCTGATCATCTATCCCATCTTCGATCTGCGGGCCTGCGGCCTGCGCTTGACCGAGTTCGTCCAAGGCCTCGAGGAGATCATGCTGCGCATCGCAGCCGACTTCGGTGTCCGAGCCCAGCGCGAGGAGTCGAACAGGGGCGTTTTTGCCCAAGGCCGCAAGCTCGGCAGCCTCGGTGTCGCAGTCAGGCGGGGAGTAACCTTCCATGGCCTGGCCCTGAACGTGAATGTCGATTTGGCTCCTTTCCAGCTGATTACGCCCTGCGGATTGGCCGGGATCCACATGACCTCGTTGGCTCTGGAATCCGAAGTCGAGGTCGATATGGCTGAGGTGCGGCGCTCTGCTCTGGACCATCTAAGCCGCGTGTTTCACCGTGAATGCCGCTGTGTTTCTGCAAAACAGCTGATCGATTTCGCCGAACTGGAGCTCGAATCTGATGACATCTCAAGCCCGTCCCCTTGGCAAGCCCCGCTGGCTTAAACGGCGCCTGCCTTCGCATCCGAACTTCGCCCTGGTGCGTAGGCTCCTCGGGAAGTACGGCTTGCACACGGTCTGTCAGGAGGCCAAATGCCCCAACCAATGGGAGTGCTTTTCCAAACAAACTGCGACCTTTCTGATCATGGGCTCGAGATGCACCCGCGACTGCCGCTTCTGCGCCATAGAGCACGGCTCGCCGCTGCCTCCGGAGCCGAGTGAGCCCGAACGCGTGGCCAAGGCTGCAGCCGCCATGGGGCTGGCCTATGTGGTGGTCACCTCGGTCACACGCGATGATCTCTCCGATGGAGGGGCATCCTTCTTTGCCGAAACCATTCGCCAGATCCGCCACACTCTGCCCGAGGCCAGGGTGGAGGTCCTCATTCCCGATCTGCAGGGCGATTGGACAGCCCTGGAGAGCATCCTTGAGGCTGGACCCGACGTGCTCAATCACAACCTGGAGACGGTGCCGCGGCTTTACGGCTTGGCCCGGCCACAAGCCGACTACCGTCGCTCCCTTGAGCTTCTCCGTCAGGCCGGAGAACAGCATCCCGGCCTCCCGACCAAGTCCGGGCTCATGCTTGGCCTCGGCGAGTCCGACCAGGAGATCGAGGAGGTGCTCAAGGACCTTCTGGCTGCGGACTGCCGCATCCTGACGCTGGGACAGTATCTCCAGCCCGGGCCGCAGCAGCTTCAAGTGGAGCGTTTTCTTGAACCCGAGACCTTCGAGGCCTGGAGGCTGAAAGGGCTTGATCTCGGCTTCGCCGAGGTCGCCAGCGGACCTTTCGTCCGCAGCTCCTACAAAGCGCAGGAGCTCTATGCGCAAACCTGAAAGGGGGAGACTCTATGCCGAAGCGATACATCATGACCGCCTTCGGTCAGGACCGGGTCGGCATTGTCGCCGACATCACCCAAATCATGTTTGAGAACGGCTGCAACCTTGAAGACTCCAGCATGACCAGGCTGGCCGACGAGTTCGCCCTGATCTTCCTCTTCTCAAGCAGCGACCCGGAGCTGGAAGGCAAGCTCGATCTGGCCTGTCGGCGCCTGGAGCGGGAGAAAGGCCTCTCAACCTTTTTCCGGTCCCTGGGCCGCGAGGCGCCGGAAGCCGTGGAGAGCCAACCGACGCACCAGCTGCACATCCAGGGCATCGACCAATGCGGCATCGTCTACAAGGTCAGTCGGTATATGACCCAGAACAACATCAATATTGTCAACCTCAAGTCCAAGCGGTCCTTCTCTCCCCAGAGCGGTACGGCCATCTATACCATCGACATTGAGGTTGAGGTTCCCGAAAGCCTGTCTGATGACGCCTTGAAAAAGGGCCTTCGGAAGGTCGGGGATGAGCTGCATGTGGATATCAAGCTAGGCTGAGAACCTATCCAAAACCCAAACGCAAGGAGTAGAAGCATGGACATCGGATGCCCCAAGGAGATCAAGGATAACGAGTATAGAGTCGGGCTGACGCCAGCAGCCGCCAGGGCCTATGTGGAGCATGGCCATACGGTTTACATCGAGAAAGGCGCCGGCCTTGGTTCTGGCATTAGCGATCAGGAGTACACCGGTGTCGGAGCCCGCGTTCTGGACTCGGCCGAGGAGGTCTGGGGCACAGCGGAGATGATCGTCAAGGTCAAAGAGCCCTTGCCTGGAGAGTATTCCAAGATGCGCTCCGGGCAGCTCATTTACACCTACTTCCATTTGGCTGCGGACGAGGAGCTGACCAAGGCTTGCCTGGACAGGGAAATCGTGGCCGTGGCCTATGAGACCATTCAGGAGGACTCCGGTGCCCTGCCCCTGCTCAAGCCCATGAGCGAGGTGGCCGGCCGGATGGCTCCCCTGATGGCCGCATACTTTCTGGGTAAGCCCTTTGGTGGGCGGGGACTGCTCCCAACCGGCGTCCCCGGGGTCCTTCCAGCCAGCGTGGTCATCATCGGCGGAGGCGTCGTGGGCAGCAACGCCGCAAAGACCTCGGCCGGAATGGCCTCCAGGGTGACCATCCTGGACATCAATGTGAACACCCTGGAGCATCTCGGCAACATTATGCCGGCCAATGTCTTTACCCAGTTCAGCAACAGCCAGAACCTCGACGCAGCCCTCACCCAGGCCGATATCGTTATCGGTGCGGTTCTGGTCCCCGGAGCCAAGGCGCCGAAGCTGGTCACCCGGGACCACCTCAAGCTGATGAAGCCTGGAGCCGTCTTTGCCGACGTAGCCATTGACCAGGGCGGCTGTGCCGAGACCTCCAAGCCGACCACGCACAGCAACCCCATCTTCCTGGTCGAGGACGTGGTCCATTACTGCGTGGCCAACATGCCCGGCGCGTACGCCCGCACCTCCACCTTCGCCCTGAACAACGTGACCATCCAATACGGCCTGGAGCTGGCCGATAAAGGCGTCGAGCAGGCCTGCAAGGAGAACCATGTCCTCTGCAAGGGCCTGAACACCTACAAGGGCACCCTGACCTGCGCTCCGGTCGGAGAGGCCTTCGGCATGCAGAACGTCTGCAAGCTCCCGGAAGAGGTTCTGTAGCATAAGCTTCAAGGCACTCAGAAAACGAAGAATCGAGGTAATCTGTAAAACCTTGACCTCTGATCAGGACTATGCGATGAAAAGCACTCTTTGTTTGGCCCAGGGAACAAATCTATAGTGTAAGAGTTGACCAACCGGCTGGCGAGAGATTTTTGTAGTTCTATCTCTCACGCTCTAAAAGGGCGTAAATTTAGTGTAAAGGGTTCGGCATCAGAGTAAACCACAGTACAACAACAAAAGGAGAATGCCTGTATGCCTGAGAAGTATGAGAACAACGGTTCCAGCGCCGCTTCTGAAACTGGCGAGAAAGCAGTGACCAAGATCGACTTCCGAATGGGGGCCTTTGGTGCGACCGTCCCCATGCTCTTCTTCATTCTTTGGGCCATTCTGATCAGTAAGATCGTTCTGGACGTATCCAGCGTCCAGGGCCTGATCGTGGGTTCGGTCATCGGCCTGGCTCTGGGCATGTTCCTATCCAAGAGCTCCTGGCACGACTACGCCCAGGCCGTTTTCGACGGCATGTCCCAGTCGGTCGGAGTCGTGGCCATCGTAGCCTGGTTCTGGGCCGGCATGTTCGCCACGGTCCTGCAGGCCGGCGGCCTGGTGGACGGCCTGGTCTGGCTGGGAACCACGACCGGCTTGCAAGCCGGCTTCTTCACCGGCATCACCTTTATCCTGGCCGCTGTCTTTGCCACGGCCGTGGGTACCGGCTACGGCACCACCGTGGCCTTCTGTACCCTGATGTACCCGGCCGGCATTGCCCTGGGCGCGGACCCGATCATCCTCTTCGCCGCCATCCTCAGCGGAGCGGTCTTTGGGGACAACATGGCTCCGGTGTCCGATACGACCATTGTCTCGGCGGTGACCCAGGAAACCGACGTGCCCGGCGTGGTGCGCTCCCGTTTTAAGTACGCCATTGTTGCGGCCATTCCGGCCCTGATTCTCTTTCTGATCATCGGCGGCGGGGGCACTGGCGTTGCCGATGCCGGCCTCGGCTCCATCGAGCAAGAGATCGCTCCGAATGGCCTGATCCTGCTCATCCCCTTTGCCCTGGTCATCTACCTGGCCTTGAGCGGTCGGCACCTGATCACCTCCCTGACCTGGGGCATTCTTCTGTCCGTGGTCATCATCCCCATCTTCGGCCTCGGCACCATCAAGGACATCCTCTGGTTCAGCAGCGAGGCCGGCCAGGTTCAGGGCGCCATCTATGACGGCATTATCGGCTACGTGCCCATGGCCGTGCTCATCCTCATGATCGTGGCCGCCGGGTACCTCATCCAGGTCGGCGGCACCATGGACGCTCTGCGCATTAAGATGCGCGAGTTCACCAAAGGCCTGGTCAACCGGGTCGAGGTGGTCATCTGGGGCATCGTCTGCCTCCTGAACGCCTTCATCACCATCAACACGGCCGCGGAGATCGCTGCCGCACCGTTCGTCAGGGAGATCGGCAAGGAGGCCAAGCTCCATCCTTACCGCCGAGCCAACTTCCTGGACTCCCTGACCTCGGCCCTGGGCTACATCTTCCCCTGGAGCGGCGGCGTGCTCCTGGGCGTGGCCACCATCAACGGCATGATCAATGAGTACCCCTTCATCAAGGAGGTCGACTCCACCCAAGTGGCCCCGTTCGTCTTCCACGGCTGGTTCCTGATCATCGTCATGCTCGTGGCCGCCCTGTCAGGCTTCGGCCGCCGCTATGAAGGCCCTGGCGGCGAAGAGCTGAAGGAAGCCCCGAGCTCGTCCTAAGACCTGGCAATGCCCTATGAGCAGGGTAACCTGCCAGACCCTATGAGCTGGGCAACCTGCCGGCTCCGCCTAGCAGCGGAGCCGGCAGGCAAACAGCCCAAAACTCGAGAATCCTTTTCCAGGGCCTTCCAGGCCGGCCCCTCGGGCGGTGGCCTGAAAAGGCCCTTTTTCAATCCAGGTTTAGCCTGCAGGAGAAAGGCTATGAACATCGACTGCATTCATAAGACCGATCCGGAGATCGCCGGAGCCGTTCAAAAGGAGCTGGAGAGGCAGCAAGGGACCCTGGAGCTGATCGCCTCGGAAAACATTGTCAGCCAAGCTGTCATGGCCACCCAGGGCACGGTATTAACCAACAAGTATGCCGAGGGCTACCCGGCCAAACGCTACTACGGCGGCTGCGAGGTTGTGGACGCCGCCGAGACCCTGGCCATCGACCGGGCCAAGACTCTCTTTCAGGCCGGATATGCCAACGTTCAGCCCCATTCCGGTTCCCAGGCCAACATGGCCGTGTACTTCGCCCTCCTGCAACCCGGCGATACCATCCTGGGTATGGACCTGGCCCATGGCGGGCATTTGACCCACGGCAGCCCAGTCAACTTTTCCGGGAAGCTGTTCAACTTCATCCACTACGGGGTCACGAAGGAGACCGGAACCATCGACTACGACCAGGTGGCCGAGCTGGCCGAGAAACACCGACCAAAGATGATCGTCGCCGGAGCCAGCGCCTACCCGCGCATTATCGATTTCGAGCGGTTCGGTGCAATTGCCCAGTCCGTTGGGGCCTATTTGCTGGTCGATATGGCCCACATTGCCGGCCTGGTGGCCGCCGAGGTCCATCCTTCCCCCATGCCGCACGCCCATGCGGTGACCAGCACGACGCACAAGACCCTGCGAGGACCCAGGGGCGGACTCATCCTGGCTGGAGCCGACATGGAAAAGCCCCTGAACAGTAATATCTTTCCCGGTATCCAGGGCGGTCCGCTCATGCACGTCATCGCCGCCAAGGCCGTGGCCTTCAAAGAGGCGCTCAGTCCAGAGTTCAAGGATTACCAACAGCGGATCGTCAAGAATGCCAAGACGCTGGCTGAAGCGCTCTCCAAGCAGGGCATCGACCTGGTTTCCGGCGGCACGGACAATCACATGATGCTCGTCGATCTGAGCAACCTCGGTGTGACCGGCAAGGAAGCCGAGGAGGCCCTTGGACGGGCCGGCATCACTGTGAATAAGAATGCCGTCCCCTTCGATACCAGGAGCCCCTCCGTGACCAGCGGTGTGCGGATCGGTACGCCGGCCATCACCTCCCGGGGCATGGACACCGAGGCCATGCTCCAGATCGCCGAGACCATCGGGCGGGTGCTCAAGGCGCCCCAGGACGACTCGGGCATCGCGGCCTCCAGACAAAGCATCGAGGAGCTGTGTCGCGCCTACCCCATTTACGAAACAGCCTGCTAAGGCACGGAGGCGAAGCAATGCAAGCCCTGGTCAAAAAAAAGGCTGAGCCCGGCCTCTGGCTCGAGGAGGTGGACCAACCGGAGCCGGGCATCGACGACGTTCTCATCAAGATCCACAAATCGGCCATCTGCGGCACGGACCTGCACATCTACAACTGGGACGCCTGGGCGCAGCAGACCATCCGCACGCCCATGGTCATCGGTCACGAGTACGTTGGGACCATCGCCGCCGTCGGGAACAACGTCAAAGGGCTGCAAGTGGGGCAGCTGGTCAGCGGCGAGGGGCATCTGGTCTGCGGGCATTGCCGCAACTGCCTTGCCGGAAGACGGCACATGTGCCGCAACACCCTGGGAGTCGGGGTCGACCGCGACGGGGCCTTTGCCGAGTACCTGTGCATCCCGGCCAGCAACGTCTGGATCTGCGATCCATCAATCCCCAAGGATGTTCTGGCCTGCTTCGATCCCTTCGGCAACGCGGTGCATACGGCCCTGTCCTTCGAGCTGATCGGGGAGGACATCCTCATCACCGGTGCCGGGCCGATCGGACTGTTTGCCACGGCCGTGGCCCGCTTCGCCGGGGCCCGCTTCGTGGTCACCTCGGACGTGAATGACTATCGCCTGGAGCTGGCCAAGACCATGGGGGCCAGCCGGGTCGTGGACGCCAGACGGGAGCGGCTCGCCGATGTGGTCTCCAGCCTTGGCATGAAGGAAGGCTTTGACATCGGCTTCGAGATGTCAGGCAACGGCAGGGCCTTTGAAGACATGCTGGCCAACATGAATCACGGCGGCCAAATCGGCTTGTTGGGCATTCTCGATCCGAACACGGCCATCGACTGGAACAAGGTCATCTTCAAGAGCCTTCAAATCAAGGGCATTTACGGGCGAGAGCTCTTCGAGACCTGGTACAAGATGACCTCCATGTTGCAGACCGGCCTGGATATCAGCCCGGCCATCACCCATCGCTTTCCCTACACGGAGTTCCATAAGGGCTTCGAGCTCATGCGCGCCGGAGAGTGCGGCAAGGTCGTGCTCGACTGGGCCGAGGCATGAGCTGCCGGGCCTGCACGCAAGCAGGCCCGGCAAACAACCGGGGGCAAACTCATGGGAGCGATTCTTCTTCGTCGTGTCATTGGGGGCTCCGCCCCCAAGCCCCGAAACACGGTTTTGAAGAGAAGTTCATGGCCACCAGAGGAAGCAGTCCACTCGAGTCTATGGGCAAGGCATTCATTAACATTTCCTCAATGATAACAGAAAGATGCCGCAGCTGAGCCAGACGGTCGCTCAGCTGTGGTGGAACAAGGGCAATGACTATGTACGGAGCCATCCAAGACCATCTGAACGCGGAGCTGCAATCCATCAAGGACCAAGGCCTGTACAAGGCCGAAAGGATCATCACCAGCCCGCAGAGCTCGAACATCACTGTCCAGGACACGCAACAGGTCATCAACCTCTGCGCCAACAACTATCTCGGCCTGGCCAATCATCCGGAGATCATTGATGCGGCCAAGGCCAGCCTTGACGAGTGGGGCTTCGGGCTGGCCTCAGTCCGCTTCATCTGCGGCACCCAGGCCATCCACAAGCAGCTCGAGGAGCAGCTCTCTGCCTTCCTGGGCATGGAGGACACCATCCTCTACGCTTCCTGCTTTGACGCCAACGGCGGGCTTTTCGAGACCCTGCTCGGCCCGGACGACGCCGTGATCAGTGACGCCCTCAACCATGCCAGCATCATCGACGGCATCCGCCTGTGCAAGGCCAGGCGGTTTCGTTACGCAAACAACGACATGCAGGATCTGGAAGAGAAGCTCGAGCAGGCCAAGGACGCCCGCTTCCGCCTTATCGCTACCGATGGCGTCTTCTCCATGGACGGCTATATCGCCGACCTTGAGGCCATCTGCGATCTGGCCGAGCGCTACGATGCCCTGGTTATGGTCGATGACTCCCACGCCGTGGGCTTCATGGGCGAGAACGGCAGCGGCACCCACGAGCACACCGGGGTCTTGGACCGGGTGGATATTATCACCGGCACGCTTGGCAAGGCCCTCGGCGGGGCCAGCGGAGGGTATACCAGCGCCCGCAAGGAGATCGTCGAGGTGCTCCGCCAACGCTCCAGACCGTATCTCTTTTCCAACACCGTGGCCCCGAGCATCGTGGCCGCTTCGATCAAGACCCTCGAGCTGATCGGTCGTTCCACCGACCTGCGCGCTCGGCTCTGGGAGAACACCCGCTTTTTCCGCCGGGAGCTGGACAGGCTCGGCTTTGATGTCCTGCCTGGGGAGCACCCCATTGTGCCGATCATGCTCGGCGATGCCGTGGTCGCCCAGAAGATGGCCGCTCGCCTCCTGGAGAAAGGCGTCTACGTCATCAGCTTCTCCTACCCGGTGGTCCCCAAGGGCGCGGCCAGGATCAGGACCCAGATGTCCGCCGCCCACACCCAGGAGGACCTCCGCTTCGCCCTTGACAAGTTTCGGGAAGTGAAGGAGGAAATGGAGCTGCCCTAGCAGAGTACGGTTCAAAGCCCCGCACCAAAGAATCCAATGGGCAAAAAGGCGAGTCCTTTTTGCACGCTGCATTCAGCTTCGCCGGAAGGAGTTCCGGCTTGCTTCATTGGCGAGCCATGCTTTTGCCTGGCTTTTCCAAGGAGCGAAATGCTTGGCATTTCTGCTCCTTGGAATGGAACCAAGCGAGGCGATCCGGCCGAAACGTGCAAAAAATCAACAGCTTGGAGCATTTTTGCATATAAAAAGGTGAGGGGGGCAGGAAAGCGGCCGTGAGCAAACCTGGACACGCCATGCCGGAATCAACGGACATCCGGGACCGCAGTCATCTCAGCCAGGCCGATATCCTCGGGCTGAACTTCGTCAGGCAAGAGCTCCCCTTTGTTTTCCGCCGCCATTACCGCGAAGGGCTCCGCTCACACATCTTCGAGGTCCATGATCAGACCTCCATCGAACGAGAGAGGCAAGGGGTCATTCAGGACGGCATTCCGATCTTCCCCCGGTCCAGGCCCCGGTACATGCTCCGCTTGTTCAGGCATCGCTTCTCGGGGTTCACAGAGGCCCTGGAGGAGATCAGGCGATTCAAGATCCTGCTGGGCTTCCTCTCGCCAAAATACATCGCCTCCTCCAACGAGTTCCTCGTGGACTACTGCCAGAATGCCGGGTGCGAGATCCTGCTCTGCGGCTTGCAGGAGTATGTCCGTGGCGAGATCTTCGACCCCTGGAGCTATGAGCGTCACCCTGACTCGCTCCCTGATCTTGTCGGCCACATGCTCGGTGTTTACAGCCCGGAAAGCTCGCCTGGAGAGTTTCAGAGCACCCTGCATGGGCATGTACGCTCCTTCGTTCACGGCACCAAGCGGCTGATCGTCCAAGCCGGCTACATCCCTGATCTCTCCGGCGTAGGCAATCTCATTCTGACCCCGGATGCCCGGCTCAAGCTCGTAGATATCAACAACATATCTCCAGTTTCGTACAGCGAACAGATATTCCTGGACGACAAAGGCTACCCGGTGTGCGACAAGTCCGTTGAGGTCCTGGCTATTCTGGAAAAGAAGCTCCTTGGTGCTGCTATTCCGCCCCATGACGAGCTCTATGACGTCTTTCTCAATCCGGAGCGGCTCGTTCGGGTCAAGGAGCTTGAGCAGCAGTTCCGCCGCAGTCTCAGCCAGAGAAGCTCCATCTCCGCCTAGCCCGGCACCCCGAGTCTTGGGGCTCACTGGCTCAACAGGCCTGAGATTTGCAAGGTGGCCGCCGCCATATGCGGCCGACCAGGAGAATCCTGCAGACGAGGATGGAAAACCATGTCGGATCAGCTCCCAGTTTGGGCGGAGATCGATCTCTCGGCAATCGCCCATAACTGCCGTGAGGTTCGGCGGAGCATCCCCCAGAAGAGCCGCTTCATGGCCGTGGTCAAGGCCAATGCATACGGACACGGGGCCGCCGTTGTGGCCAGAACCGCTCTGGCCAATGGTGCGGACAGCTTGGCCGTGGCCAGAATCGACGAGGCCCTGGCCCTCAGACGGGCCGGCATCACTGCCCCTATTCTCGTCTTCGGCCCCATTCCCGTCTCGCGTCTGCCGGAGGCCGTCGAATGGGACCTGATCCTGACCATACATGACATTCATGCCGCCAAGGAAGCGTCCCGGCTCGCCCAGTTCCTCGGGCTGACCCTCAAAGCCCACCTCAAGGTCGATACGGGCATGGGCCGCCTCGGGCTGGTCGCCGTGCCGGAAGCCTCGCGCGGACGTTCCTTCGCCCCTCAGGCCGCCGAAGACGCTGCAACCATCTGCCGCCTGCCGCATCTGGATATCCAGGGGGTCTACACCCACTTCGCCCAGGCCGATAGTGCGGACAAAGCCTATACTGAATCCCAGCTGGCCTGCTTTCTGGCCTTCCTGAACCATCTCGAGATCCAAGGGATACGCTTTCCCCTTCGTCATGCCGCCAACAGCGCCGCGGTCATCGACGTACCCGCAGCTCACCTCGACCTGGTCCGACCCGGGCTGATGCTCTACGGCATCTACCCCTCCCCGGAGGTCGATCACCAGAGCATCCGGCTGAAACCGGCCATGTCACTCAAATGCAGAATCACCCAGATCAAAGATGTTGCGCCGGGCTTCAAAATAAGCTATGGCTCAACCTTTCAAACCATCCAACCGACCCGAATCGCTACAGTACCCGTGGGATACGCCGACGGGTACTCCAGAACACTCTCCTCCCGCGCCGAAATGCTCGTCAGGGGCAAACGGGCGCCCGTGGTCGGTCGCATCTGCATGGATCAGACCATGCTCGATGTCGGACATGTGGAAGGGGCTTCCGTTGGTGACGGAGTGCTGATTTTCGGCGGACAGAGCCCTACCGGCATTCCGGTCGAAGAGATTGCCGAGGCCTGCTCGACGATCCCGTACGAAACGGTCGCCTCCCTGGCTGCCCGAGTGCCTCGGGTCTATTCACACGAAAGTTAGAGCAAGGCACCTTGACCGCCCTGTTGATCATCATGACCGGGGCCTACTAGAGCGGCCAGAGCGGAGCTCTCCCAGCGGGCCTTCAACCTGGGGTTCCCCCGGGCTCGAAGACTTCGTGGTCGGCTTCGGGCTGATGATCTTCGCCTTTTCCACCATGCTGGCCTGGAGCTACTATGGACAAGTCTGCTTCGAGTACATCTTCGGCGTGAAGGGCGTCATGCCCTATCGGCTCATCCCCGTCGTCTTCATCTTTATCGGAGGTAAAGATCAGAGGAAGCTCTGGCCTCGCTTTAGGGGCTTAGAGCACAAGACGCCAACTCCACAATAGCAGAGCCCGGTCCGACTCCGGACCGGGCTCTGCTGCAGTCTGCTCTTACAGCGCGTTTTGTTTACTTGGCTGCAGCTCTGGCCTCGCCAAGGCAGCGATCCCAGAAGTCCTGGTTCGCCTTGATCCACTCCTCGGCGTGCCGCTCGATGTCCTCCTGGTCGTCCTCGCCCTCGAACATCTTCTCGTTCTGGGCGGCGATATCCGACAGAGGAACCTCCATGACCTCGAAGAACTTCTTGGCCGCAGGGTTGTTCTCCAGGAACTCGTTATTGGCGGCCACCCGGATGTCGTTGGCCACGAAGCCCATCTTGACCGGATCGGTCACGGCGGCATCACCCATGCCCGAAGCGACCATGGCCTTTTCCAGACCCCTCTGGCCTTCGGTGGGGATGATCTCGGGCACATTGATCCACTGGACATCCTTGCCCGGCTGGAGCTTGTTCACGGTCCAGTTGGGGGTCCAGGTGTAGAACAGGATGGGCTCGCCGTTGTTGTAGCGGGTGATGGCGTCGGCCATGCCGGCGGAGTAGTTGGCCTTGATCTCGTTGATGTGGTCGTGCAGGTTGTATGCGTCCATGTGGTGGCTGATCTTGGTCTCGCAGCCCCAGCCCGGCGGGCAGGCCACCAAGTCAGCCTTGCCGTCGCCGTTGGCGTCGAAGGCCTCTTTGACCTCAGGCCGCTTGAAGTCCTCTAAGGAGGTGATGTCGTACTTCTCAATGTGCTCCTTGGAAGCCAGATAGCCCTGCACGGCGCCCCGCTTGACCACGTAGCCGACCAGGCTGGCCTGCTCCTCGAAGTTCTCAGGGAGCTGCTCATTGTGCAGGGGGAACCAGCCGTTGGCCCAGAAGTCCACGTCGCCGTTGACCAGGGCCTGATAGAAGATCGGGTTGGAGAGCTCCTTGCGCCGCTTGACCTCGTAGCCAAGCTCCTCCAGGCCTTTAGTGTAAATGGCCTCGAGAATGAACCCGGTGGTCCAGGAGGCTCGAGCCGGTCTGACCTCCTTACCCTTCCCCGGCATCTCCTGGTAGGCCATGCCGTTTCCGCTCAGGCTGAGGAGTAGGAACAGAGCGGCGAACACCGCCAGTGCCGATTTGATCATCAGACCTCGTTTGTTCATGGAATCCTCCTTGTGTTTTCCTTGGTTCGTGGCTGGGCCGCAGATACGAGCGCCAGCCATAGATCTGTATTCTTGATGCTCCTCAAGCATACAGCAACGGAATGAAAAGGAAAAGGGTATATTTCGGTTGCTTTCTGCAATCGCAGTTCTCGTGCACAGGCTAGGCTGCGCATCCGCCGGCCTGCTGAAGCAGGCCGGCGGATGCGCAGCAGCACGGTCCTAGTCCTTTTTGATCTGTCCCAGGGCCTGGGTAATGCGGTCCAGGACCATGGCGATAATGACAATAGCCAGACCGCCAACCCCGGCCAAACCGACCTTGAGGCTGTTCACCCCTTCAAAGACCAGCAGGCCGAGCCCGCCAGCACCAATGAGTGAGGCGATAACCACCATGGCCAGAGCCAGCATGATGTTCTGGTTCAGCCCGGCCATAATTGTGGGCAGAGCCAGGGGTATCTGCACCTTGGAGAGGATCTGCATTCTCGTGGAGCCAAAGGCCTTGGCCGCCTCAACCAGCTCGGGGTGCACCTGCCGGATACCCAGGTTCGTCAAACGGATAACCGGAGGGATGGAGAAGACGATGGTGGCGATAACCCCGGAGACAGTGCCGATGCTGAAGAGCATGACCACCGGCACGAGATAGACAAAGGCCGGGGTGCTCTGCATGGCGTCCAGAATAGGGCGTATGGAGTTGTAGAAGCGATCGCTCTGGGAACCGATGATCCCGAGGGGTATCCCCACGATGGTACAGAAGATGAAGGAGCTGAGCACCATGGACAGGGTGATCATGGCCTCCTCCCAGACCCCGATGAGGTAGATGACAAACAAGGCCAGGAAAGTGAACAGGGCGACCTTCCAGCGCGCCGCCCGCCAGGCGATGAGTGTGGCGGCGATGATCAGGATGATGGGCGGTACCCAGAGCAGGAAGGCCTCGAGGTTGTCTAGGACGAACTCGATGGGGACCTTGATGGCCTGAAAGACGCCGCGGAAGTTGGCCACAAGCCAGTCGACAGCTGCTTCTATCCAGTCGTCCAGGGGGATGACGGTTCCTTCAATCAATCGAAACATTCGATACCTCCATTCAAAGCCAAAACATTCAGAGCCGAAGCCGAGCTTGGCTGAAACGCAAGACGCAGGCGCCGAGCACAGCAGGCCCTTCCATCAGGCCGAGCTCCGGAAAACAGAGTTGAGACCGGCCGTTACTCGGCAACCTCGGCCTCACGATGCAGGGTGCGCAGGAAGCGATTTTTCGAGATGGCTCCCTGGTAGACGTTCTTCTCGTCGACCACTGGCACGGGCCAGGAGCTTCTGGTGATGACCGGAAGGATGTCCTGCATGGAGTCGTCCACTGACACCGGCTGGACCTCGTCGATAAAGGCCTTTTCCAGGCCTTCGCGGCTGTCTCCGGCAGTCTCGATGAGGTTCTTCAAGGACTCGATGGAGACCACGCCCTGAAATCGCCTGTTTTTGTCCAGGATATAGGCGAAATCCCTGTCCTGATCGATGAGGCGCTCCAGGGCCGACCTGGGTCCCTCGCCACCATGCCTGATGATAGTCACCTGGTTGTTGCGGACGATATCCCCGGCGCTGAGAACGTTGGTTGGATCCACCCCGCGGAAGAAGGCCTTGACGTACTCGTCGGCCGGGTTCTTGAGAATCTCCTCCGGGGTGCCCACCTGAACGATGCGGCCGCCCTCCATCATGGCGATGCGGTCGCCAATGCGCATGGCCTCGTCCAGGTCGTGGGAGATGAAGACAACAGTGCGCTGGCTCTGCTCCTGGAGCTTCAGGAGCTCGTCCTGCATCTCCGTCCTGATGAGGGGATCCAGAGCAGAAAAGGCCTCGTCCATGAGCATGATGGTCGGATCCACGGCCAGCCCCCGGGCTA
>Ga0207797_1001085_pt1 | contig 20122 bp, 22 predicted proteins | sample PRCRCaboRojoPR_6_FD_187275 | JGI IMG/M metagenome (GOLD analysis project Ga0207797, IMG submission 187275) | Marine sediment microbial community from Cabo Rojo, Puerto Rico - PR CR 10% Liquid 1 (SPAdes) | ecosystem: Environmental > Aquatic > Marine > Coastal > Sediment | place: Cabo Rojo, Puerto...
CCGGCCGGTACGACGGCGCGTTCGTCGTCCGGACGGACGGGCCCGTCGGCACCGTCGCCCGGATCGTCCGGGACTACCGCTCGCCGGAGCCGGTCGTGCTCGCGCTCGGCCGGTCCGAGCGGGGGTACGACCGGGCGGCCGCGGCGGGCGATCGCGAGGTCGTCTCCGCGCTGCGGAGCGCCGTCGCCGAGGCCGGCACGGTCGCCGGTCGCGGACCGACCGCGCGCGCGACGCTGCACGAGCCGGTGGACGAGGGGACGTTCGTGAGCGCGTTCCGGGGGTCGCTATGACCCCGGAGCCGGAGCGCGACGGGACCCCGACGGCCCGCTGTCGGGCGACCCTGCGGACGACCCACGCGGACCCGGGGACGGTCGCGGCGGCACTGGAACCGGACAACACCGACGAGATGAACACCCGAACCGAGGACGGCCGGGTCGTGACGACTGTCGTCCGCGACTCGCCGGGCGGCCTGCGCTCGACGGTCGACGACTACGTGGTGAACCTCGGGGTTGCGGACGGTATCGCGGACGAACACAGATCACACACATCATGAGCGAACGAAGCGTTTCCCGACGGAAACAGGAGAAGCGGTGGTACACCGTGCTCGCGCCCGAGCAGTTCGACCGGCGCGAACTCGGCACGACCCCCGCGGACGAACCCGAACAGCTGTACGACCGAACCATCGAGACGACGCTCGGCGACCTCACCGACGACGCCGGCGAGAACTCGACGAAGCTCACGTTCCGCATCAACGACGTGGGCAGCGACACCGCCTACACGGAGTTCGTCCAGCACGAACTCACGCGGGACTACCTGCGGTCGCTCGTCCGGCGCGGCTCCTCGAAGGTCGCGTCCTACGAGACCGTGCTGACGACCGACGACTACCGGCTGCAGATCCAGCCCGTCGCGTTCACGACGAAGAAGGCCGACCACAGCCAGGAGCGGGCCATCCGCAGGACGATGACCGAACTGGTCCAGTCGGCCGCCGAGGAGCGGAGCTTCCAGGAGCTCGTCGACTCCGTCGTCGGCGGGCGGCTCTCCTCGGCCATCTACAACGAGGCCAAGACCATCTACCCGCTGCGCCGGGTCGAGATCCAGAAGGCGACCCTCGAGGCACACCCCGAGGAGGTCGCCGCCGAGGAGGAGGCCGCCGTGGACGTCGAGGAGGAGGACGTCGCCGTCGACGAGTAGTACGACCGACGTTCGACCCGCTTCGCCTCTCCATCCGCCTCCGGCCGAGCGGGCCGTCCTGACGTGGGACGACCGCCCCGAGAGCGACGTGTGGGCCGGACGGTAGACGACCGACCCACGGATCCCGGACCGGGCGGGGCTACTCGCTGACGACGACCGTCCCGACCATCCCCGCCCGCTCGTGGGGCACACAGAAGTAGGGGTAGGTCCCCGGGGTCTCGAACGTGTACGACCAGGTCTCCCCGGAGCGGACGGTCCCCTCGCCGCCCTCCTCCCAGAAGCCGCTACGGGCGGCCGCCTCGCTCTCGAACCCTCCGGAGGCCCAGTAGTCGGCACCCTCCGGGAGGCCGTCCTCGTAGGCGGTGACGGTGTGACCGCGCGAGCCGTTGTTCACCCAGACGACGGGCTCGCCGACGGTCGCCTCGAACGTCTCCGGGACGTAGGCGTTCTTCACCATCTCGACGTCGGCGTCGCCCGACCCGCCGACCATGCCACAGCCGGCGAGCGTCGTGGAGACGCCCGTGGCGGTCGCCGCGAGGAACGTCCGTCGGCGCATACACGGGCAAGGGGCTCTACGGTCAAATGCGGCGCGGTTCCGGTCGGGATGGTAGCCCACCCGGAGCCGTAGTCCGGGCCGCCGTCCCCGGTCGGAAACGCCCGCTCCGACTCAGTCCAGGTACACGCGGGCCTCGTACGGGGCGAGTTCCGCCCGTCCGGGGATCCCGCCGGTCGCGTCCGGGTAGTTCGAGACGAGACACGTCGCGTCCTCCGAACGCACCCGGCCGGGCAGGCGCACCGTCGTCGGCTCGGTCGACCAGTTGAGCGCGACGAACGCCCGGTCCCCGCCGAGCCGCCGCTCGTAGGCCCACACGGTCTCGTGGTCCGGGAGCACCGGTTCGTAGTCGCCGTGGACGAGGACGTCGTGTTCGCCCCGCAGGTCGATCAGCTCGCGGTAGTGGTGCCAGATCGAGTCGGGGTCCTCGCGGGCGGCCGCGACGTTCACCTCGTCGCTGTTGGGGTTCACGGGGAGCCACGGCTCGGCGTCCGGGTCGGTGAACCCCCCGTTCGGGTCGTCGCTCCACTGTACCGGCGTCCGGGCGTTGTCCCGACAGCGGTAGCGGATCAGGTCGCGTACCTCCTCGAACCCCGTGATCTCGCCGGCCGCGATCGCCTCGCGAACCCGGTTGGTCGCGTCGGCGTCCCGGATCTCCTCGAGGGACTCCCACGGGTAGTTGGTCATCCCGATCTCGTCGCCCTGGAGGACGAACGGGGTGCCCCGGAGCGTCAGCAGGAGCGTCGCGAGTAGCTTCGCGCTCTCCTCGCGGAACGCGCCGTCGTCGCCGAACCGCGAGACCATCCGGGGCTGGTCGTGGTTGCCGAGGTAGACGGCCGGCCACGCACGCTCCGGTTCGGTCTGCCACCGGCCGAACGCCGCCTTCAGCTCCGCGAGCGGGAACTCGCGGACCGTCCACCAGCCCTCCTCCTCGTCGTGATCGAGGGTGACGTGGTCGAAGTTGATCGCCATCCCCAGCCCGTCCGCGGCGTAGCGGTCGGCCTCCCCCGGGTCGACGGCGATACACTCCCCGACGGTCAGCGCGTCCCTGTCGGCGAGCACCCGCTCGTCCATCTCCCGGAGGTACTCGTGGATGTGCGGCCCCTCGGTGAACCGGTCGACGCCGACCCAGTCCTCGTCGGGGTCCCCGTCGGGGTAGCCCTCGGGCTTGGAGATCAGGTTGATCACGTCCATCCGGAAGCCGTCGATCCCCCGGTCGAACCACCAGTTCATCATGTCGAACACGGCGTCCCGGACGTCCGGGTTGCGCCAGTTCAGGTCGGGCTGCTTCTCGTCGAACAGGTGGAGGTACCACTTGCCGACGTCGTCGTCGTAGCTCCAGGCGGACCCACCGAACCCGGAGGTCCAGTTGTTCGGCGGCTCCCCCGGGTCACCCTCGATCCAGTGGTACCAGTCGTGGTAGTCCGAGTCCGGATCGCGGGAGCGCCGGAACCACTCGTGTTCGTCGGAGGTGTGGTTGACGACGAGGTCCATCACGAGGCGCATCCCCCGGTCGTGGACCGCGTCGCGGAGCGCGTCCCAGTCGGCCATGGTGCCGTACTCGTCGTCGATCGCCCGGTAGTCGCTGATGTCGTAGCCGGCGTCGACCTGCGGGGACTCGTAGACCGGGTTGAGCCAGATCACGTCGACCCCGAGGTCGGCGAGGTGGTCGACCCGGTCGAGGATCCCCGGCAGGTCCCCCACGCCGTCGCCGTCGCTGTCCGCGAACGAGCGCGGGTAGACCTGGTAGACGACCGCCTCCTTCCACCACCGCCGGTCGAGGTCGCCGTCGGCGACCAGCGTCGCTCGGCCGGTCATCCCCGGAGCAGATCGAGCGCCCGGAGCTCCGCCGCCAGCGCGGTGCGGTCGTCCTCGTCCATCGTCCGCAGGGGCGAGCGGAGCCCGCCGACGTCGAAGTCCACGTCGCGCAGCGAGAGCGCCGTCTTCACCCCCGCCATGTACGGTCCCCGCTTGAGGGCGTCGCGGACGTCGTAGACCTGGCTCTGGAGCTCCCGGGCACGCCACTCCTCGCCGGCGGCGTAGGCGTCGTAGAGGTCGGCCACGAGTTCGGGGAAGGCGTTCGCGACGGCGCTCACCAGCCCCGTACAGCCGATCTCCAGCCCGGCGAACAGGAGCGAGTCCGACCCGGCCATGAACGTCAGTTCGGGGTGAGCGTCGATCGCCTGTCCGAGCCACGGGACGTCCTTCGAGGAGTCCTTGAGCCCGGCGACGCCGTCGATCGCGGCGATCTCGTCGAGCGCCCCGAGCGACAGCGCGTTCCCCGTCTTCGAGGGGATGTGGTAGACGTAGACCGGGAGGTCCGTCGCCGCCGCGACCCGGCGGTAGTGCTCGACGGCGGCCGTCGCGTCGAGCGGGTAGTAGTACGGCGTGACCACGACGAGGCCGTCGGCGCCGGCCCCGGCGGCCGCCTCGGCCCGGGCGACCGTCTCGCGGGTCGAGGGCGCGCCGACGCCGGCGATGACGGGCACCTCGCCGCCCACCTCGTCGACGACGGCCTCGACGACCCGGTCGCGCTCGGCGGGGCTCAGCAGTGCGAACTCCCCGTTCGTCCCGAGCGGGAACACCGCGTCGGCCCCCCCCTCGACGACGAACCGGGCGTGGGCCGCGGTCCCCTCGGTGTCGAGCGACTCGTCCGGGGCGAACGCCGTGACCGTCGGCGGTACGACCCCGTGGAGCGAGAGCGGATCGGCCGGACTGGTGTCCTGCATGACCGGGCGTTCCGTGGGACCGTCCTTAACGGTTACTCACCGGCTTTTTCGGAAGTGAGTAAACTTTTTGCCGCACGGCATACTATGCCGTGACATGGGCGCAGAAGTCAGGCTCTCCGGTTCACTCATCGCTCGGGCGGGCGCCCGTCGCGCGCACGTCTCCGTCTCCGAGGGGACGACGGTCGTCGACGTCGTCGAACAGCTCGCCGAGGAGTACGGGCCGCAGGTCAGGCCGGCGATCCTCGAGGGGGGACGGCTCCGATCGGACACCGTCGCGTTCCGGGAGCTCCCCACGCCGGCAGAGCGACTCGCGCCGAACAGCCGGGTCCGCTCGGGCGACACGCTCCGGTTCGAGGTCGCTGACTAGCAACCAGAGTTTCGCACTTCGCTCGGCTCGCCTTCGGCGAGCCTCGCTCAGGCAAAACTTCGGATCCAAAAACGCGCGGCTCGCTTCGCTCGCGCGGATACTTGATCCGGTGGCTTGGCGAAGGTAACAAACCGTGACGAGTTTCGAGAACGCTGCTGAATACAGGGCGCATACACGGCGCGTATGTAGCACCGTAATGAGTGTGATTATGATGGATCGCGATTCGAATCTGTACCCCTCGTCGCCCCTCACGCCTCCAGCGACGCGAGCCGGTCGCGAGCGTACGGAGCATCGCGTCGTCGCCGCCGGGGTCGAAGAGGAGTTCGTCGGACGAGAGGACGCGGTCGGGTACGTCCGTCGGGTCGTGTTCCCTCGCCGCGGCGGTGGCCCAACCCGTCCCGGCCAGCCACCCCATCACTCGGGGGGTCGCTCTTCGAGTCGTCCATCATCACGGCGAACGGATCCTCGACGCCGAGGGCGTCCAGCGCCGCTCCACGATGGGATGAACAATTTACTCACTATAGGGTAAATCTTTTGTCGAGGCGCGACCAAGCTCGGGGCATGCAGGCCATCGCGATCCGCCGTGGGGCCGACGCCCCCGCGGTCGTAGAACTCCCCCGACCGGAGCCGCGAGCCGGGGAGGCGCTCGTTCGCACCCTCCGGGTCGGCGTCGACGGCACCGACCACGAGGTCATCGAGGGGGGCCACGGCGGGTTCCCCGAGGGCGAGGACCTCCTCGTGCTCGGCCACGAGGCCGTCGGCGTCGTCGAGGACCCCAACGGCACGGGGTTAGAGCGGGGGGACGTGGTGGTGCCGACGGTCCGGCGGCCGCCCGACGGCGACCCGAACGGCTGGTTCGCCCGCGACCAGGCGGACATGGCCCCGCCCGAGGCGACCCTGGAACGGGGTATCGCCGGCGCCCACGGGTTCATGTCCGAGTACTTCACCAGCGAGGCGGAGTACCTGGTCCGGGTCCCCGAGTCGCTCGCGCCGCTGGGCTTCCTCGTCGAACCGGTGAGCATCGCCGAGAAGGCGATCGAACACGCAAACGCGTCGCGATCGGCGTTCGACTGGCGGCCCGAGAGCGCGATGGTCATCGGCAACGGCTCGCTCGGGCTGCTCACCCTCGCGGTACTCGGTGGCTACGATCGGCGCTACTGCGTCGGCCGCCGGGACCGGCCGGACCCGACCATCGACATCATCGAGGGGCTGGGCGCGACGTACGTCGACTCCCGGCGGACGCCCGTCGACCGGGTGTGTGACGTCCACGAGCCGATCGATTTCGCGTTCGAGGCGACCGGATTCGCCCGCCACCCGTTCGAGGCCATCAGATCGCTCGCGCCCGCCGGCGTCCTCGCGCTGCTGGGGGTCCCCGAACCCTGGACGTTCGAGGTCGACGGCGGGACCATCCACAAGGACGTCGTCATGAACAACAAGGCCGTCGTGGGGAGCGTCAACTCCGCCAAACGACACTTCCGGAGCGCGACCGACCGCATCGAGTCGTTCCCCGACTGGTTCGTCGACGCGTTCGTCACCGGCGTCCACCCGCTCTCCGAGTTCGACCGGGCGTTCGTCGACGACGAAACAAGCATAAAACGGGCCGTCCAATTCGGCACGCTATGAAGAACGTCGACGACCTGATCGCCGGTGCGGCCGAACTCGCAGATCGCGGCCTCTCGAAGGGGGAGATCGCCGACGAACTGAACGTCTCGCGGGAGACCGCCTCCTGGCTGGTCGAGCGCTCCGGGACCACGACGCCGCGGGTCGAACCGAACGAGGGTGCCCCGGCCGGCCCGCACGACATCCACGTCGACTGGAGCGCCATCGGCCGGGACTCGGCGCGGCTCTCCTTTGCCGGCGCGGCGATGGCCGACCTCCTGTCGAAACAGGGCGAGGACGTCGACCTGACAATCGGCATCGAGAAGGCGGGCGGCCCCCTGGCGACGACGGTCGCGCGCGAACTCGACACCGACCTGGGCGCCTACGCCCCGCGCAAGCACCAGTGGAACGAGGGGGACATCGAGGACCTGGAGAGCGGCGGGACGTTCTCGCGGAACTTCGCCGCCATCCGCGAGCGGGACTGCTACGTCGTCGACGACACCATCACCAGCGGGACGACGATGCGCGAGACGATCGAGGCCATCCGCGAGGAGGGCGGCGACCCCGTCGCCGCCTGCGTGCTCGTCGACAAGCAGGGGGTCGACGAGCTCGCGGGCGTCCCGGTCTACTCGCTGCTCCAGGTGCTCCGGGTCGGAGAGGGCGAGTAGCCCCCGCCGCGAGCGACCGACGGTGAGCGGGCGATGGATGACGGGTGATGGATGGCGGTCGACGGCCGGTGGGCGACGGGCGAGGGCCCACGGGCGCCGGGACGACCCGAGAGGGGCAGAGGGAAGTACCCCGACGCGGTAGATCCGACAAATGGTATCCGAGGAACTCCGCGGGACCCTCGAACGGGTCGGTCGCCGGTTCGACTTCGGCGAGTACGAGTCCGAGGCGTACCTCGTCATACTGGAACACGGTCGCCTGACGGCCGCGGAGATCGCCGACCACACCGACATCCCCCAGCCCCGCGTCTACGACACCGTCCGGAGCCTCGCGGACAACGGCCTGGTCGAGCTCCGCGAGTCGCGACCGATGCAGGTGCTCGCGGTCGATCCCGAGGAGGCGTTCGAGGGGATCCGGGACTCGCTCGACGAGCTGGTCGAGGACCTCGCGGCCACCTACACCCAGCCCGCCCGCGACTCGGAGGCGGTCTCGCTGATCAAGTCCCGCTCGACGATCCTCCGCTACCTCGGGGAGGTGATCGAGTCCGCAGACTACGAGCTCGTCATCTCGCTGACGCCGGCGCTGGTCGACCGGTTCGAGGAGGCGCTCGCCGAGCGCCGGGAGGCCGGCGTCACCATCGAACTGCTCGTCTCGCCGGCCGAGGACGTCCCCTCGCCCGAGGAGTACGACTACACCCGCATCGCGACCGCCACCCGGGCCCGGCGCGGCGTGACGACGCCCGTCGTCGCCGTCGCCGACGGCACGTACTCCGTCTACGCCACCCAGGAGGCGCTCCGGGACGACCGCGACCGCTACGGCGTCATCTTCAACCGCTCGGAGCTCGGCTTCCTCGTCTCCGGCTTCCTCAACACCGTCGTCTGGACCTCCGCGCGTCAGCTGGCGACCGCCGACCGCGAGGGGTTCCCCCGGCGCTACGCCACCATCCGCCGCTGCGTGGAGGACCTCCGCGACGGCGTCGGCGAGGAGGTCGGGACCTTCTACGCGTCGGTCAGGGGCCGGGACGTCGTGACCGGCGAGCGGCGGCAGGTGTCCGGCCGGGTCGTCGACGTCTCCGTCGGACGGAACCGGGAGACGGCCGCGATGACCCTCGAGTCCGACGGCGAACTCGTCGACGTCGGCGGCCAGGTCGCCGCCCTCGAGGACGTCGAGGCACACGAGATCATGGTCGGCCTCGACGAGCCGCCGGGGCTGTAGTCGCCCCGCCCCGCTCGCTCCCCTCCCGGGCACACTCCTCGGCTGTTTCGCCCCCGCCCGCTCCCCGCGGATCGTCCCGCTCCCCGCCGATTGCCCCGCTCGGATACCGGCGACGATCGCCGCGTTCGCGTTCCCCTACTCCTCGGGCGTCCTGGTCTTCAGCTCCAGCGCGTGGATGTCCCGCGTCAGCCGACCCTCAAGCGCCTCGTGGACCATCTGGTGCTGCTCTACCAGCGGCACGCCCTCGAACGCCGGCGAGACGACCACCGCCTCCAGGTGATCGTCGTCGTGCTGGCCCCGCGCCCGCCGGACGGTCGCCTCGGCGTCCTCGATACCCGCCTCGATGAGCCCTTCGATCTCGTCGAGATCCATGCCCGACCACAGGACCCCGACCGGAATAAGTGACCCGTCCCGGCGGGTCCGGCGTCCGGGATACCGTCGGTCGCTGCCGGTGTCGAACGGCTTTATCGCCTCCGACGGGAACCGCCCGTCATGGCAGACACGTTCCACTCGACGGCGGGGCTCCGGGCGGCCCTCGCCGAGACGTCGTTCGACCGGCCGCCCGCCCTCCTCGCCAACGCCCACATCACGGGGCTGGGCGTCGCGCGGGCGCTCGCCGCCCACGACGTCCCCGTGATCGCGCTCGACCGGACCGGGCGGGGCGTGGCCTCGCCCTCGGAGGCCGTGGCCTACGCCGGGCAGGTGACCTACCCGCTCGACGACCGGGACGCCTTCCGCGAGGACGTCGAGTCGATCGCTGCCGAACTCGGCCACGAGCCGGTCGCGTTCGCCTGCATGGACGAGTGGGTGAACGCGTTCGCCGAGTCGCGGCCGGCGGGGGTCCGGCTCCCCTTCGACGACCGGAGCTACGACGGCGTGCTCGACAAGGAGGCGCTCTACGACCGGTGCGAGGGGTTCGGAGTACCCTACCCCGAGACGTACTCGCTGGACGACGTCGATCCGGAGACGGCGGCCGACCGGCTCGGCTACCCGCTCGTCGCCAAGCCCGCGCGCAAGCGCGAGGGCGAGGCGGTCCTCGGGACGAACGTGCTCGAGGTGGGCGACGCGGACGAACTCGCGTCGGTCGTCGGCACGGCCGAGGAGGCCGGCCTCAGACTGCTCCTCCAGGAGCGGGTCGACGTCGCGGTCGGCGAGGACCGCTCGGTGGCGAGCTACGTCCCCCCCTCGGGGGTCGAGGACGCCGTCGGGATCGTCGGCAACGCCCGGGTCCGCAACCCGACGGGGTACGGCACCTCCTGTGTCGTCCGGTCCGTGGACGGTCCCGAGCTCGCCGGACGGGCCTTCGACCTGCTCGCGGACGCGGGCTACTACGGCATCAGCGAGTCCGAGTTCGTCTACGACGAGGCCCGCGGGGAGTACGTCCTGCTCGACCTGAACACCCGGCCGTGGAAGTGGATCGGCCTCCCCGTCGAGGCCGGGGCGGACCTCCCGTACGCCGCCTACGCCGAGACCGTCGGCGACGGGGCGAACGTCGGGGGCACGAACCCCGCCGACGCCGGGGCGGCGACCGACGCGACGTGGGTCTACCTGCGGGACTACCTCGACGTGCTCGCGGGCGAGCCCTCGTTCGCGGACGTGCTCGACCGGGGGACGTGGACGAGCCTCGCGTCCGGTCGGTTCGAGACCGAGCGCGGGGTGACGACGGGCGTCTACTCGCCGAGCGATCCCGCGCCGACCGTCCGCCTGCTGGAGACGGCGTTCGGCTCGAACGAGTACTACTGCGCCTGCTAGCTCGCGGATCGGCGACCGGCGTTCAGGTCCACCGGTCCAGTCCGGTCTGGGTCAGCGCCTCCTCGATGCGCTCGAACCCGCGCTCGACCTCCTCGGCCGGTATCTCCCACTCGACGGTGACGTACTCGCGCGCCGCCGCGAGGTCCGGGTCTATCTCCCTGCCGAACCCGTAGTCGTCGGTCACGTCCGGGTTCAGGAACAGCTCCCGGATGCGGTCGGCCCCCTCGACGTAGGCCTCGCGGGCGTCGAGGGCCCCCCAGAGGTCCCCGTGTTCGTGGATCAGCTTCACGGCCGTCTTCGGGCCGACCCCGGAGATCCCCTCGTTGAAGTCCGTCCCCATCAGGATGGCGACGTCCACCAGCTGCTCCCAGGTGAGGTCGTGGTCGGCGAGGGTGGCCTCGAAGTCCATCAGCTCCGGGTCGCCCTTCGAGGTGAGCCCCCGGAGGGTGAGCGGCGCACCCAGCAACAGCGCGTCGTAGTCCTCGGTGCCGACGTAGTCGACGTCGCCCCGCCGGGCCATGTGAGCGGCCTGTGCCTCCCCCTCGGCGGGGGCCTCGACGATCGGGACGTCGAGCAGGGAGAGCAGCTCCCGGGAGGTCCGCTGGATGACGTCGGTGAGCCGCTGGGTTCTCGACTCGAGCGTGGATATCTCTGCGGCGGAGGCGTCCTCGCGCTCGCGGGCCGCCTCGAGCTGTGCCTCGTAGCGCTCGCGCTGTTCGCGCCGTTCCTCGACCTCGTCGGTCTTCAGCTCCGAGACGCCGCCGTCGAAGACGAAGACGGGCGTGACGTCGCCCTCCAGGAGCTTCGGGAGCCCCTGGACGATACCGATGAGGTTCGCCACCTCCTCGCCGGCGGCGGTGGTGTAGGCCCCGCCGTTCGTGAACCGGACGGTGGTGGTCAGGTAGCGGTAGAGCCAGTTGTGCGCGTCGACGGCGACGACGGACCCCGAGAGGTCCTCGAACGCGACGTCTTCCAGGTGAGCGAGTTGCCGGAGATCCGCGTTACCCATCGCTATCGGCTTGGAGCGCCCGGCACAAGAGCGTCCCGCTCGGAGCGGGCGAACGGACCGAGGTGGGAGTTCAGACCCGGCGGGAGCGGGCGAACGAGGATCGAGGTGGGAGTTCAGACCCGGCGGGAGAGCGCGACCGAGGTCGAGTCCTGGGCGTCCCGGACGGCCTCGATCACCCGGGTCGCCTCGGCCAGCACGGGGTGGGTCACCGGGAGCGAGTCGTAGAGGTACTCCTGGAGGGTGATGGGGCCGTCGAGGCGCAACGGGACGCCGTATCCCGACTGGATCGACTCCTGGCGCTCGGCGAGCACCGCCTCGCACTCCTGCTCCATGTCGTAGAGCCGCCCCCAGCGGTCCATCAGCTGCTCGAACGAGAGCGACAGGGTCGAGCCCCCGTCGGCCACCGCCTCGACGTCGGACTCGACGTCCGAGAGGGTGCCCGCGGCGGTCCGCAGGGTCGCCTCCTCCTTCTCGATGGCCCGGACCAGCGAGTTCCGCCGGTCGCGGGCGGTCTCGGCACCGTCGACCAGCGTCCGCCTGAGCCCGGGCGTGAACGCCTCCGCCCCCTCGAGTGCGATGGCGACGCTCTCCCCGAACTCGGCGGAGACGTTCTCGGAGAGCGATTCGCCGTACTCCTCCTCGTAGTGCCCGACCGACATCACGGTGCCGCGGTAGGCCCGCCTTGCCTGTGCCACCCTGTCGTCGGGCGGCGACCCGGCCGTCCCGGAGAGCGCGAGCGTTCCGACGCCCGGACCCGGTCCGCGGTTCGCGCCGCCGCCCCCCGGGGCGTACCCCTGTGCGGCGGTCGCGTCGATGTTGGCGACGCGCCGTGCGAACCGGGCGAACGCGTCGCGCTCGTCGCCGGCGCGTTCGCGCTCGCGGCGGAGGACCGCTCGCGCGTCGGGGATGAACGCGAGCGTGGCGAGGGCGAAGACCGTCAGGGCACCGAGACCGGCATACAGGAGCGCGCGGGCGAGCAGCTCGGCGGAGACACAGCCGACCGGTGAGCAGAGCGCGTCGGCTCCCACCGCGCCCTTCGTCGACACCATGGTGGCGGCGTGGAAGACCAGATCCATGCTATAGACTACCAATACAGGGGGAGGTAAATAACGTACCGGCTTGGTCACGTGGTGTCACCGAGGGATGACTGCCGGCGGGTCGGTCCCCTCCCGGGTCGCGAGGAACGACCGCTCGGCCTCGCTCGGCTCCCGGTCGGGCTGCCGGAACCGGTCGAGCCCCGCTCGGTAGCGCTCCGCCGAGCGCCCCGCGGGTGCGGGCCACTCGCAGACGAGCTCCGCGAGCCCCGTCTCCTCGCCGGTCCAGCCGAACCCCGCGCGGTAGGCCGCCTCGTAGGAGAACGCGTTGTTGACGCCGATGCGGACCCGGTCGTAGCCACGCTCGGTGGCCCGGTCGCGGAGGAAGACGAGGAGCTTCGGCCCCAGTCGCTCGCCCTGCCGGTCGGCCCGCACGGTCACGTACCGGACCCGGAGGGTCGCCGGGTCGGTCCGGTCCTCGCTGAACGCGACCGCCCCGAGGACGGCCGCGTCGAGCGACCAGCCGGCCTCCCCCGCCGTGCGTGCGAGCCGCTCCCGGTCGGCCTCGTCGAGGAGCGCGTCCGCGAGGCTGTCCGCGTCCGCCCCGTCGGGGTCGAGGAGGACCGCCTTGCCCGTCGCGGACATGACGAACTTCCCCGCGTAGGCGAACCGCCGGTGGTCGAGGCGGAGTCGGGGGCCGTCGGGCGGCCACCCGAGAACGACGGGGCGCATACCGGCCCCACGGGAGCCGGAGGTATGTACGCTGTCCCGAACGAGTGAAGTCCCGCCGCCTCCAACCGGCGCCCATGAGCACCGGAACGGACGCCGCGCTCGGCGGCCGGGTGGAGCTGTCGTCGCTCACGGCCGCGCTCGCCGGCGTCGACGTCCTCCTCCTGCTGACGTTCGTCGTCGTGGGCGAGTTCAGCCACTTCGGCGTGACCGCGCTGGCGTTCGAACGCGCCCCGGGGACCGCCGCACCCTTCCTGCTCGGCTGGGCCGTCATCGCACCGCTGGCCGGTGTCTACGGGACCGCCGCCCGGCGGTCGGTCCGCGCGGCGGCCGTCCGGACCGTCGCCGCCTGGGCCGGGACCGTCGTCGTCGCCCAGTCGCTCCGCGCGACCGCCGCCTTCCCCGGTGACTTCGCGGTCGCGTTCGCCCTCGTCTCGCTCGGGGTCGGACTCGTCCTCCTGCTCCCGTGGCGGGTCCTCGTCGCGAGCCGGCTGGCACCCGCACCGGAAGGGGCGGCCTGAGCCCGGACCCACCGTGCCGGGTCGGGATAGCTGGTCGCGGTAACCCACCGTGCCGGGCAGCGGGGTGACGGGGACTACGCGCCGGCGGCGCGGCGCGACCGCCGGTAGAGCGCGAGGCCACAGAACGCCGCGAGGGTCGCCAGGGCCGCGAGGACCGCGAACAGCGCCGACGGATCGGCGACCGTGAGGACGAACCCGGCGAGCGCGCCGCCGAGCGCGCCGACGCCGAACACGCCGAGGTAGGTGTAGCCGTAGGAGAGCCCACGGGCCTCGGCGGGGGTGTACTCGGCGATGGTCGCCTGGTAGAACGGCTGGACGACGAACAGCGCGAACCCGAGCAGCGAGCCGACGACCGCCAGCGGGACGAGCCCGAGCCCCGCAACCGGGAGGAACAGGAGCGCGAGCAGCGCGAGCGCGCCGTAGCCGGCCACCAGTCCGAGTTCGACCGGCACCCGGTCGGTCGCCTTCCCGCCGACGTACTGACCGAGGACGCCGACCATCAGCAGCCCGGAGTAGAAGTACTGCTGCGGTTCCAGCGGCCGCGGGTAGCCCGCCACCTCGATCGGCCGGAGCGAGGGGAACCGGCCGAGCAGGTCGGGGAGGAACGTGAGCACCCCGCGGTAGTAGAGCCCCGAGAGCATCGCGACGCCGAACGCGAGCACGAACGCCGAGCCGAACAGCACCCGGGAGTCCGACAGGAACGCCCCGAGCGAGGCGACCGACCCCGACGCCCGGGAGCCTCCGGTCCCCTTGTCCGCCTCGCCGTCGTCGGGACCGGCACCGTCGGTCGCCGCGACCGCCGCGGTCTCGTCGACGCGCACGCGGGCGGCGGCGACCGCCCCCACGAGCGCCGGGACGGCGAGCAGGCCGACGACGACCCGCCAGTCCCCGAGGACGAAGAGGAGGACGGCGACCAGCAGCGGGCCGACCGCGATCCCGAGGTTGCCGGCGACCCCGTGGTAGGCGAACGCCGCCCCGCGCTCGTGGACGCCCTTCGAGACGAGCGAGAGCCCCGCGGGGTGGTAGACGCTGGCGGCCACCCCCCAGACGAACAGCGCGAACGCGACCCAGAGGAGGCTCGGCGCGAGCGCGAGGCCGGCGAAGGCGACGCCCATCCCCACGAGACAGCCGACGATGAGCCGCTTCGATCCGTAGGCGTCCGCGAGCACGCCACCGGGGAGCGCGCCGACGCCGAACGGGGCGTAGCCCGCCGTCAGCACCGCACCGAGGACGAACGCTGTGGCCGGGAACTCGCCGAGGAGGGGGACGCCGATGGTCGCGAACTCCTCGGCCCACACGAGCAACAGCAGCGGGAGCGACAGCTCGTAGGTGTGGACCGTCGCGTGTGCCAGCATCACCAGCCCGGTGATCGCCCGGTCGTTCCGGTTCACGGCCCCACTCGCCAGGCACCGGGTTTCAACACGTCGGTCCGACCGCGAGCGTTTCGGCCGTCCCCCCGCGATCGCGGGGACGCCAGACCGTCCCTCACGTTCCGGTTCGAGGACCTGTCCGTCGGCGCGACACGCCCGCCGACCGACAGTACGGCCGACGTGCTCGGAGATCAGTACCCCCTCCTGTCTGTCGCTTATGTCCGTATGGCCTTTCTATAACTTACGAAAAACCATCCCAACGATCACACAATGGCGACAGATTGCCACCGAGTTGGGTACTGGCAGAATACGGAGAAGATTTATATGGGGTGTACTATTATGATGTATCATGACGGGATACTACGACGTCGTTCTCGGCCTGATCCCCCTCGGACTCGGAACCATCGCCACCGCCCTGACGCTGCTCGGGTATCAGCTGACCGTCGCCGTTCCCGTCGCCTCGCTGTTCGCCATCGGCCTCATCTGCCACGCCATGTTCGTCCGGACCCCCACGGACGCCGCCCCGGAGACCGAACGCACCGGCGGCCCCGCGCCGACGGCCGACTGAACCCCGTCCCGACCCCCGGTCCCCGGGTCCGGCTCCCGGCCGAACCGCCCGCTCCTTCCCTCCAGTTCCTTCGGCTCCCCCTTTTCGCTTTTCCGTAGCCACACCACGAGCGCCGCGACCGGTAACCGGGGCGCGGCGACCGGTCAGAGGGACTAAGCCACCCCCGGGGCTAGGCGGAGCCATGACAGACGTCCGGTTCCTCACCAGCGAGGACGTGAACGGCCTGGCGACCCCCGCCGAATACGTCGACGCCGTCAGGGAGGGGTACCGCGACCGGGGGGAGGGTGCCCCGGCCGAGCCTCGGACGAAGCTCGTCAACGCCGACCCGCCCGGGATGCTCACGGGGTACATGGCCGTGCTCCCGGGCGTGGGCGCGATGGGCGGCTACACGTACGCCGCCGGGTTCGCCGACCGGGACGCCCACTTCTTCCTCCAGCTGTTCGACGCCGACTCGGGGCGGCCGCTGGCGCTGCTCGACGGCGCGTCGCTCAACCCGTACAAGACGGGCGCGGCCGGGGCGGTGGGCGTAGACGCACTGGCCCGCCGGGACGCCGACACGCTGGGGATCGTCGGGAGCGGCGCGCAGGCCCGCGGACAGCTCCGCGCCGCGGCGACGGTCCGCGAGTTCGACCGGGTGAACGTCTACTCGCCGACGAAGGCGAACCGCGAGGCGTTCGCCGCCGAGTTCAACGACGAACTCGACGCGGCGGTGGGCGCGGTCGCCTCCTCCGACGCGGCCGTCGAGGGCGCGGACGTGGTGATCACGGCGACGAACGCGTCCGAGCCGGTGTTCGACGGCGACCGGCTCGAGCCGGGCACGCACGTCACCGCGATGGGCCAGTACGACCCGGCCAAGCGCGAACTCGACGTGACGGCGGTCTCGCGGGCGAAGTACGTCCCGGACCTGCGCGACCGGGCGTTCACCGACGCGGGGTCGTTCCTCGGGGCGATGGAGGAGGGCGCCGTCGACGAGGACCACGTCCACGCCGAACTGGGCGAGGTCGTCGCCGGGGTCGAACCGGGCCGGGAGGCCGACGACGAGGTGACGGTGTTCGACAGCGGCGGGACGGCCGTCGAGACGGTCGCCGCCGCGTACATGCTATACGAGAAGGCCGTGGAGGCCGACGTCGGGCGGTCGATCGAGCTGTTCCCCGCCAGCGAAGCGCTGACCGGGGAGTGAGCGGTCGCGGGCGACCGGGGCGGGCCGCCGCCGTAGCGTCGGGATGGCTCACCGCGGCGGACGATCGGCGCAGGGCGTGGAGGGTCGTGCGGTCCGGTTCGGTTCGCTCCGGTTCGCTCCGGTTTAGTTCAGTTCGGTTCGACCGGTCGCGTGGCGACCCGACCGATCAGTCGGCGGAGTCGGCACGGCGGTCGGCGGTCGGCCGGCCGTCGTCGCCGTCGCGGAGGCGCGAGCCGACCCGGCTCCGGACGGTCCCGTCCGCGGTCTCGTCGCCCCGGGGGCGCCGCGGGCGGCCCGACCAGCGGACCGTCATCGACCGCTCGGCGAAGCCGAGCGAGACCAGCAGGGGGAGGGCGATCAGCGCCAGCGGGACCAGCACGAGGAGGGCCAGCGCCCCGAACGCGACGGGGTGGGCGAGCAGACCGGTGGCCAGCCAGAGCACCGCGAGGGCGGCGACGGCGGCCTCGATGTAGCGGAGTCCGTTCATCTGTTCTCGACGGGGTCGTCCCCGTGTCTACGGGGATGACCGCCGGCCACATAAGTATCATCTGAAATACGTTTCTGTAGGCGGGGCTACTGAAATCCGTTTCACCTCCCGGCTCCCCGTTCCATCGCCCGCACCCCCGTGCCCGTGTCCCGGTCACCGGGCGATCCCCCGACCACGAACGGTCCCGCGTCGGCGGACGGTTACAGCCCCAGCGCGACGAGCAGGGGGACGCCGGCGACGATCGAGCCGCCGAGGTAACCGGCGATGGCGCCGCCGTTCAACAGGGGGAGGCCGGCGTGGGCCTGGCCCTTCGCCACCTGGTACATGAGGACGAGCAGGCCGAGGACGGTCCCGACCATGGCGGTCAACGCGGGGAGGGTGAGCGCGAGCCCAGACGCCAGCGCGTCGACCCCGCCCGGCGCGAAGAAGCCGGCGCTCGCGATCAGCACGGCCGGGATGACGGCGTCACCGAGGCCGATGAAGAACGCGTCGCGCTCGAACGCCGAGTCCGGCGCTTCCCCGCCGTCCTCCCGTTCTTCCCCGGGAGGTCCGGCCCCGGGCGGCGTCACGCTCCCGTCCTCGTCCCCGTCGTGTGCCCCGCCGTCGGGGGCGGTCGCCGCGCCGTCGTTCCCCGCGGCCTCCCCGTCACCGACGCTCGCGGGCGGGTCCGACTCGAGGAACGAGTACGACAGCGTCAGCGGGAACACGAGCACCACGGGGAGCTTGAGATCCATCACCCCCGAGGCCAGCGTGAGCATGTGCTCGGTGCCGTAGACGCTGATGGCGTCGTACACTGCCAGGACCGCGAGGAGGAGCAGCGCGGGGAGGACGCCGAAGCTGATGCCGAACAGGCCGGCGGCGCCCATCCCCATCACGACACCCGCGGCGTCGATGACGTACCACTCGGGGTAGACGTAGAGGCCGACGACGACGAGCAGCGAGAGGACGACCGCCGGGACGTTGAACCCCCAGACCGCGACGACCGGCGGGACGAGGACGCTGAACACGAAGAAGGTGATGTAGCCGGCGGCGAGCACCACGAGCCCGCGGATCAGCCCGTCGACGCCGTACCGGAACGCGGCGAGCATCACCGCGGTCGCGACGAGGATGCCGACGATGTAGACGAGGCTGTTGGTGGGGTCCGAGGGGTCCTCGGTCGCCTGGAACCCCGCCGACCTGAACGGCTCGACGAGCGCGAGCGCCCCCACCTGCACGAGGAGGAAGGTGCCGACGATGGCGGCGACGACGGCGAACGTCCGACGGTCCATACGCGTCCTGGGCGTTCGGGGGTATTGGGCGTTCGGACTCGTCCTGTCGGGCTCGGCCCCCGGCTACCGGGCGTACAGCGGTCGACCGAGCAGGAGCGCCGGCGCCACGCCGTCCTCGGGGCTCACCGCCAGGAACGGCCGCTCGACCGGCCCGAACACGTCGACGACCCGGCCGATCGTTTCGAGGTCCTCGTCGAGGACCGCGGTCCCGAGCCGGGGGTGGTCCTCCCCGGGACAGCGGACGACCGCGAGCCCCTGTGCCGTCCGGACCACCTCGCCGACGCGGCGCATGGGACTCATCTCAGGCCCGCAGCGCGCCGAGGTAGGCGGCGACGGCCTGCAGGAGGTCCGACTTCCCGGCGTCGTCGGCGTTCCGGACCAGCACCCGACCGCGGGGTTCGTACTCCCGGGAGTAGGTCACGTCCCGCTCGACGACCGCGTCGTAACCCACCTGCTGGACCGCCCGCGCGATCTCCTCGGGGTCGGGGTCCGGCACCGCGAGATCGAGCGGGACCCGGCGACCCTCCGCTCGCGACAGGTTCGCGTCGAGATAGGCGGGGTAGATGACGTTCTCGACCATACAGGGGGTGGCGCGGGGTGTCGTAAGCCCCTTTCGGACGGTCGTGGGGAGACGGGTTCGTGGGCTCCGAGTGCGGAGGGAGGTCCGTCGGTTCCGCCGGGGCAGGAGCTGGAAACACCTCGAAAGCCCCGACCGCTACACTCTCGGGGCTTTCGAGGTGCCTGCGGCCGAAGCAGCGGGACGTTCACCGACGAAATCGTACCGTGCATAGGCCTCCTACCGACGCCGCGAGACGAGCAGCGCGGCCGCCACGAGCGCCACCAGTGCCCCGACGAGGCCGAACCCGGGACCGCTACCCCCAGAGCCGGGCGTGGTCCCCGCCGCCGTCGTCTCGTCCGGCGTGGCGCCGGGCGTGGGTGTCGGCGTCGCGGTCGGGGGGGTCGGCGTCCCGGTCGGCTCGACGGTCGCCGCCACGGTGGTCCGGGTCGGGGTGGGCGTCGGGGTCCCGACAGCCGCGAACGCCGCCGCGAGGGTCCGCATCGGTCCGACGACCCGCGGGGCGGGCTGCTGGACCAGGTTCGTGTCCACGCGGACGATCCGGTCGTTCCGGTAGGCGGTCGTGGAGTTCCACGGCTCGCCCGACGGCACCGCCGAGTCGTCCGGGACGACGACCACCTCCGGGTCCCCCTCGGCGACGAGTTCGAGGCTGACCTGCCGGTAGCCGCCGACGCCGGCCTCGGCCGCGAGGTTCCGCCCGCCCGCGGTCTCGATCACCTCGTTCGTGAACGTCCCCTCGCCGGCGGTGAAGTTGAAGAAGTAGTAGAACACCCGTGGGTTGTACCGCTCGCTCGCGTTCTCGCGGAGCCGCTCGACGCTCTCCTCGAACGAGTCGGTGACCGTCCGGGCGCGGTCGCACTCGCCCACCAGCCGGCCGTACAGCGACACCTTCTCGGTGATCGCGGCGAGCGAGGAGGGGAAGCCGCTCTTGTAGACCGTGAGCCCCGCGCTCCGGAGCGATTCGACGGTCGCGTTGGGAACCACGTTCGGCGCGACGACGAGGTCCGGATCGAGCGACACCACCCGCTCGCGGTTGACCGAGCCGTCCTCGTTGAGCACGCCCGTCTTCCCCGCCGAGCCCTCGAGGTACGCGGTGTACGGCCGGACCGGCATCCCGACGACGCGGTCCCGGACCCCGAGCTCCCACATCACCTGCGCGGCCGAGGCCTGCAGGACGACGACCCGCCCGGGCGCCCCCTCCACGGTCACCTCGGTCCCCGTCGCGTCGGTCGCGCTCGTCGGGAACGAGCAGTCCGCCTGCGAGACGCGGTCGGTCGCACCGGTCCCGTCGAGCTCGCCGGCCGTCG
>Ga0207797_1001086_pt1 | contig 20122 bp, 12 predicted proteins | sample PRCRCaboRojoPR_6_FD_187275 | JGI IMG/M metagenome (GOLD analysis project Ga0207797, IMG submission 187275) | Marine sediment microbial community from Cabo Rojo, Puerto Rico - PR CR 10% Liquid 1 (SPAdes) | ecosystem: Environmental > Aquatic > Marine > Coastal > Sediment | place: Cabo Rojo, Puerto...
TCCACCACGTCGAGCCACCGCTCCAGCAGCTCCAGGAAGAGGGCCTGTTTGCTAGAGAAGTGGTGGTAGAAGGCGCCCTTGCTAACCCCCGCCCGTTGGCAGATCTCCGCCACGCTAGTGCCGTCGTACCCCTGCTCGGCGAAACCGGCCGCGGCTGCTTCGAGGATGCGGGTGCGGGTCTCCTCGCCTCGTTTTTGAGTTCTCAATCGTCTCCTCCTCCGTGCCAATACATACCGACTGGTCGGTATTATTATACTCCAGTGTGTCATCCTGTCAACCTGGCTCTCATTTCGCTCAAGCCCGGCTTGCTGCCCGGTAGCCAAGGTCCCAACGGAACGCGAACTGAGTCCAACCCGGGCCAAACGAAATCCAAACCGAACCCAAAGGTTGTCCTTCTTCTTCTGTGCTATGCTGTACGTGGCAAGGTAGTCGGATTCGGGACCTATCCACGGCTAATGCGTGTAGATGGGACGCATACCGCCGAGAAGACCGGCGGAAAGGTGAGGTTGATTGACGGGACAGTGCACTATCCCGAGACGGAGGTGCCCGGCAGAACCGCGTCGATTCTCACTGACTTCATCAGTCGGAGCTGATAATGGAAGATCACGATTGTCCTCTTGACGTCGTCGAGTGCGCCAGGCGCCTGGCGTCCCAATTGGAAGTCCGCGAATTGCCTCTCGACTTCGACCCGGCGGGCCTGAGCTGGGACCAGAACGTACTCAGGATCGCACGGGAGTACACGAATTACGAGGTATTGTCCGATCAACTCCGGGAGTGGGTAATTGAGGCGTGGCAGAATGGGGAGGTCTCCGGCGAGCGCTGGACCGGCGCAGGGGGTGAATCGCTAGGCCGTTTCGCTCCCTTCCCGTCACGCAGGGGGACTAGGCCAGACTAGCCGAGTCCTCGGCCCTGTCCCGGGGTGAGGGCCATCGCTGTCGTTCTTATCCGGCAGCACTCGAGGGTGTGCTTTCTCCTCTGGGTGCGCTACCTGCGGGTGCCCTACCTCTACTTGTCGTCCGCTAACAGGCTGTTCGGCCTTCGGGCAAGACGGAGGCCGATCGGCATCGTTTGTCTTTCCAGTCGTGAGGAGGTCAAGAGATGCGCACGACGCGCGCTCTTTACGCCGTTTTCGCGCTCGCTCTCACCCTGGCTGTCGTGGGTTGTACCACCGGTTTCGAGATCAGGCCGTCTCCCGAGTCGACCAGCACGCCGAGGCCACGGGCGACATCCATTGAGGGTCCTTCGTGTCCTGAGGGTTTCCAGGAGAATCGGGTCGTTACCGATGAAATCGAGGTCGACGCCGGCTCACACCTGACGCTGACGCTGGGCTCTACCCCCTCGATCCCCTGCGGCTGGCAGACGCTGGAGATCGCTGAATCCTCGGTGCTTCAGCAGGTGACCCATAAAAAGAACTGGCCTGCCGAAGGGGTCACGCCTGCACCGGGAGCACCCGGCACCGAGGTATGGGGGCTGGAGGTGCTGAAGCCGGGGGAGACGACCGTGTCATTGGCGTGCACCTGTCTTGGAGATGAGGGAGAGGGACAAGTGTTGCGCGGCCGGTTCGTTTTGGATGTCACCATCGAGTAGTGGGTCGACGATTTCCTCGCGCCGCCGGCTTCTGGCCCACGCGTCTTCGACAGAAGCGCTCGCTGGCCTCGGTACCTGGAGTCGAATCGGAGGACCGCGGTGCAGGCTCCAGTCCGCGGTCCCCCTGAGCCTCTGTCATTACAGGAGCGAATAGTCGAGCCCAAAGCTCGTCATCCGCTCCTTGCAGCGCTCGTACAGCTCCAGGTACTCCTGCATCGGCTGGATCGTTTCCAGGTCGTAGCACTCGTCGAAGCGTTTACCCTTGGGGGCCGTGGGGAGCTGATCCTCGTACTCGGCCAGGAGCCGCTTCACCACCTCGTTGGCCTCGGCCCGCGTCAGCCCCTGGCGGGCGGTCAGGTGGCCGGCCTCGGCCCCTACGCGTCCCTCCATACCGGTGGCCCGCTCCGGTTCCCGGTTCCGCGCCACCGCCACCAGGTCGAGGTTCGCACCCGACACCGTCGACGCCACGGCGTTCGCCGCGACCTCGTAGATTACCATCTCCGTGCACGGCCCCGCTGCGGCGAAGGTGTTGACCGTGTTGAGCAGGTGGGTGTTCCGACTGAGCGCCTGGGCCGTCGCGGCGCAGAGCCACAGCAGCCGCCGAGTGGTGTTGCACGTGTGGTGGATGTGGAGGGGGAAGCCGCAGTGCCACTGGGCCTCCAGGATCAGGATGCCCAGGATGTGGTAGGCGACGTGAACCACGGCCGTCGCCTCGACGCCCCCGGCGTAGCCGCCCACCAACGGGCCGTAGAGACCGTACTTGTGGTGCCCCGTCTGCCGCAGACAGGCTACCTTCTTGATGCGCGAATAGTCGACCTTCAGCTCGGCGATGGCCGCGATGCACAGGCCATCGTTCGACTGCACTCCGAAGGAGGGCTGCATAGCGGCCAGCGTCGCGTCGGCCGCTTCAGCGTTTGAGATCAGGTTATGGATTCCGATCTGGGGACGCCCGGCGGCCCGGGCGGCTTCCCGCAGCTTGATCACGTTCCAGATCGCCGCCTCGACCTCCTGGGGCGTGTCGGCCTTGATGGGGCGTCCGTGGATCGTCTGGCTGAAGGCGCTGGAGAAGGTGTCCGCCAGCGGCTCCTGCGCGTAGCTCTGTACCATGGGGACGAACCGCTCCTCAGCGACCGGCGTGCCGACGGGCGTCAGGTTACAGAAGGGTGGGGTGGGATCCTCCACGCCCCGATTCCGCATCACGCGCACGTCGCGACCCTGTCCGTAGATCACCGAGCTCGGGGCGTGTTTGAGGGCCCAGTCCACCTCCTCTCGGGTGAAGGTCATCAACCGACCCGTGTCCCGGCAGTAGACCCCCAACTCAAGGAAGAGGTCTACCCCGGCCTGGTAGAGCCGGTCGGCCATGTCATCGTCGGACGGCACCACTTGCTCGGGGTCGTAGACGATGTCGTACTTCTCGACCATCTGGTTCGCTACCTCGCTGATGCGCCAGTTGAAAGCCTCCTCGTCGACCAGCGGCCCGCTTTCGCTCCGTCCAATCACCTCCCAGAAGCTGATCATTGTTCCGCCCTCCTTGCCTGCATCAGCTGCTTCGCCATCTCGACAGCATCGGCGGCCGTCTCCCCGTACCCATCGGCTCCGATCTCCGCGGCGTACTCGGGGGTGACCGGTGCGCCTCCTACCATGACCCGGTACCGCCCGCGCTGCCCCAGCTCGTCGAGCAGGGACAGGAGGTCGGGCATGTAGGCCATCGTGGTGGTCAGAATCGCTGAGACGCCGATGATGTCGGCGTCGACCTCCCCCGCCTTATCGATGAAGGTGCGCAGCGGCGTGTCGCAGCCCAGGTCGTGGACCTCGAAACCGGCGGCGCGGAGCATCGTGCCCACGATGTTCTTCCCCAGGTCGTGGAGATCGCCCTTAATCGTGCCCAGGACCACGGTCCCGGCCGACTCGCGCTCTCCCTGCTTCAGGATATAGGGCTGGAGCACGCCCATGCCCGCGTCGACGGCCGCCGCGCAGCGCATCACGTCGGGCAGGTAGTATTCGAGGGTGGCGAACTTGTCGCCCACGGTAGTCATGCCCCGGGTGAACCCCTGCTCGATAGCCTCGAAGGGGTCGACGTCCCGCTTGATGACCTCCTCGGCCAGGGCGACGCATGCCTCTCGATCCCCGTCGATGACGGCCTGCGCCATTCTCTCAAACAGATCCTCTTTTCCGTCCATATCGCTGTCTCCTTCATACTATGGCTCTGGTAGTTGATTATCAGCTCTGATTTGCGCTGATCACGGTGCTCGTTCGTGGACTCGTGCGCCTCAGAGGCTCGGTGGCGCCGCGACGTAGACCCAGACGGCCTTCTCTGGCCCCCGGGCTTGATACCGGTGCGGGCGGGTGGCATCGAACGTGAGGCAGTCGCCAGGCTCCAGGACGTAGACCGACTCGGCGACGGTGATCTCCAGTATCCCTTCCATGAGCAGGACCGACTCGAGCCCCGAGTCGTGGGCGAAGAGCTCCTCTCCGCCCTCTCCTGGCTCCTGCTCGATCCACACGAACTCGTACGAGCCTTGGAGGTCCGGCGTCAGGATCTCGAAGGTCGGCCCACGGGCCGGGATGTGGAGGGTCTTCCGCCGGCTCGCCTTGACCAGAGTGGCCCGATCTCCGCCTGCGGGGGCGCTCGCCGGCGTCTCGTCCGGCTCCACGAGAAGCTCCCGGTATGAGACGTCCAGCTCCTTCACGATCCTGCGCAGGAGGTCGAGAGAAGGGGATATCACGTCGTTTTCGATCTTGCTGATGGTGCTGGGGGACACGCCGACGCGCTCCGCCAGCACGCGGGCGGGTACGTCGAGCTCAATGCGGCGCAATTTGATCGCTTTTCCCAGGCTCATCGGTCCTCCTTGCCGAGTGCGTGACGTTGGGCCTGGTTCTGATGATCCGGCCCGCGCTGAATAGGGTCGGCGGATGCTCGGTGACGGGTTGGCTCTGGCGATCGGGGACGTACACTGCCGACCGAGCGGAACTGACCTGGCTAGGATATCATGTAATTGAGTATTTGTCAATTTATTGAGTAAGTCGGACGCCTGACGGCCAGGGCGCTTTTCGGCTGGCGCCGACCTCGGGGGTTTTCAGCTCCCGACTTGTCAGGAAGTCCGCTCTGCCGTAAAATGGGGGCTGCGCGGGCCAGAGAGTTGCTCCAATCTCGGGCACGCGTGCCCTGATCCTCAGATTCAGCCCCCGGGGTGGTCTAAGAGGGGGTCTGACAGCCGGGTCAAGTGATCTATCGGACCGATTTGGATTCACGGGTCCTGACTACAAGACGCGTCTCACCTAGCTCGTAGACGCATCGGGAGGACGTCCTTACTGTGACAGTTGCCCGGGCTGACTTGCCCTCAATACGCTCTTGGCGACGAAGACGAGGCTCGAACGCGATGACGCCCTCGGCATCAGGTCTTCGCGGACTGTGCGGCCTTCTTCCCCGGCTGGCGATCCTCGTGCTGCTTGCGATCTTAGTAGGCGCCTGCAGGGGGGATAGCGCCTCGACCGGGGAGCCGACGCCGGCTCACCTTCGGGTCGTACCCTGCGGAGGCACCGCGCAGATGCAGCGACCCGGTTCCTCCGAGTGGGTGACGGTGGACACCGAAATCGTCGTCGAAGAGACGGTGCCCGTCACGGCCGAAGGGGACGATGGAGCACGTCTCTGTCTCGCCGACGGCAGCGTGCTCGAGCTGGCCCCCGACGCCGCCGTGGCGATGCGCTCCGCCGAGGATAGATCGCGCCTGCTGATCGAGTTGCAGGAAGGGCGCGTGCGTCTCCTCGCCCGGCAGACATCGTACGGATTCACCACTTCCGCATGTCCCGTCCGGGTGTCGGATGCCCCGGCTCGCATCCAGGTGGAGAAGCGTCAGGGGGCCACCCACTTGATGGTGGAGCAAGGCAGCGGCGTCTGCGCGACCGGCTCCGAGCCGACCTTGCTGCCCACCTGCTGGGAGTTGGTGGCGGCACCGGGAGCCGAACCGGAGGTCGCCCAGTATTGCGGGCAGGCCGAGGGGCCTCGGCCCACGAGGAACGCCACACCGACGAGCATGCCCCCCGCCACTGCCTCACCGATTCCTGAGCCTTCTCCGGGCGCAACGTCGCCGCCGCCGGAGGCGACAGGGACTCCGGAGCCGACCCCGATCCCGTAGAGCACGTGGAGCCAGCAACGGTATGAGACGGCAGGAGAGCAGCACTGGATGTATCCCCCAGATCCTGGCGGTTATCGCCATTCTGGCCTGCGTGATTGGTGTCCTGCTTGCCTTCGGCGTTTTGAGGCTGCGGCCGCTTCGCTCGGGGGACATCGAGCTCGAGGCGGTGGCGAATCCGAGCACGGCGAAGGTCGGGGACGTCGTCACCTACACGGTGACGATGTACAACGTACAGGTGCGGGACGGGTTGGAGATTCTTACGGTCACGGATTCACTGCTGGGCGATCTGTCCGGGGCCTTCGTATCGAACCTCGCTGAGGGCACCTCGGACCGGGCAGTCTTCACGCGCACCGTGCGGTTGAGCGACCCGAACCCCCTGACCAGCACCGTCAGCGTCTACGCAGAGGGGGCTAACCAGGTCTTCAGCGACAGCGCCATCATCAGCGTGGGTCTGCTGAAGCCTGTCGTCCGAGTTGATGCCACCGTCGAGCCGGCGACCGCGGCCCGGGGCGAGACGGTGACGTATACGGTCTCTGTCGCCAATGCGGGGGAAATCCCCGTCGAGGTCATTACCGTCACTGACTCCCTCCTTGGCGACCTAACGGAGGCATTTGCAGCGACCCTGGCACCTGGAGCGTCGGAATCTCAGAGCTTTGAGTGGGAGGTGCCGTCCGACGAGGCCGATCCCCTGGATCGGACGGTCACCCTCTACGCCACTGGCGTCGGCGAGGTCGTCAGCCATACGGCCACGGCCGACGTGGCCCTTCTGCGGCCCGCCGTCGAGGTCGCGGCCGCAGTCAGCCCGGCCGCTGCTGTGCCTGGACAGGAGGTGACCTATACCGTCGCCATATCGAATGTGGGGCGCATCGATCTTGAGACCCTGCGGGTCACTGACTCGGAGGCGGGTGACTTATCTCCGCCGTTCGCTCGCACGCTCCCGGCGGGAACCGTAGAGCGCCATACCTTCGCCTGGCCCATCCCCTCGGACGCTGTCGGCTCGCTGAGCCGCACGGTGACCGTGGACGCCGCTGGGGGCGGAGAGGCGGTCAGCGACAGCGCCTCGGCGGACCTGGTCCTGGCCGGGCTGCAGGTGGCGGCCTCCGGCGCCCGCTGGGTCCGGGAGGGAGAGCCGGTCACCTATACCGTGACAATCACCAACATCAGCGCGAGCGACGCGCCGGATCTTATCCTGGATCAGGCGAACAGCGTTGAGGGTGAGCTGACTGCGGAGCTGCCCGAGGCCTGCCGGACCCTCGCGAGCGGTGAGAGCTGCACATTCGGCTATGACACGGTCGCCCCTGCGGGGGATGTTTCCATGACCAACGTCATTGAGGTCCGCTACCGCCCCGAAGGCTTCGACGCTGCCGTGGTTGGTGTCGCCCGGCACACGACTCAGATCTTCCAGGTGTCCATCGCCGTGGAGAAAAGCGGCCCGGCTCTCTCCGAGACGAGGGAGCGGGCCAGCTACGTCGTCGACGTTACCAATACCAGCTCGGCCGCCGCGCCGGATCTGATCTTCGAGGCCGCTCTCGACTCGCAGGGTAACAGGTTGACGGTGCCCGACGCGTGCGGTGTCCTGGGAGCGGGGGAAAGATGTAGCTTCAGCTACGAGGCCCTCGTTCCACCGGGGGAGGATCCGCTAATTACGGAGGTGGAGGTGCAGTATCGACCCCAGGGGTTCACCGACGTCGTGAGCGCCGTCGCTAGCCACACCGTCGAGATTTTTCAGCCGTCCGTCGCCCTCTCTTTGTCCGGCGCTGGCCTCTCCCAGGCCGAGGAGGTGGTGACGCATCAGGTCATCATCACCAACACCAGCTCTGAAGACGCACCGAATCTGATCCTGGAGAGGGCCGCCGACTCTCGGACGGGCGAGCTGACGGTGCCCGGTGCTTGCCGTCTGCTGGTGTCTGGTGATGTCTGCACCTTCAGCTACGACGTCGTTGTCCCGCCCAACGAGGATCCACTGGCGACCAGGGTCGAGGTCCGCTACCGGCCCGAGGGCTTCGAGGGTCTGACCAGCGCCGCCGCCAGCCACACCGTCGAGATTTTCCAACCCTCCGTCACTGTCGGGAAGTCCGGGCCTGAGCTAGGCGTCGAGGGCGACGAGATGACCTACACTGTCGAGATCGCAAACACCAGCTCCGACGACGCGCCCGATCTGATCCTGGACACGATTATCGACGACCTTAGGGGCGACCTAACTCGCGAGGGTGACGGCGTCATCGCGATCTGCCCCGAGAGGCTGGGCAGCGGTGAGCGATGTCAGATCACCTACGCATACGCGCCCAGCGCCGCCGACCCAAGGTCGCTGGTGAACACCGTGCGCGTGGAAGGTCGTCCCCTCGGCTTCGACACCGTGGTGGCGGCCTCCGCCGAGCACACGCTGTCCGTCGTAGCCCCCTGGGAGCAGGGCGTCGGAACGCCCGCGAGGGTGGAGGTGTGGGTGCTGGAGGTCTGCTCCGACGATCCAGACGTGCTCTACGCCGGGTTCGGCACCGAGGCTGACGGCGTCTATCGGAGCCGGGACGGCGGCGCGAGCTGGGTGGAGACCGCCCTTCAGAATGAGAATGCTGAGGTCTTTGGTCTGGCCGTCGACCCCGACGATTGCGACACGGTCTACGCCGGAGCGTGGCGGGACGGGGTGCGCAAGAGCCAGGATGGCGGCCGGACCTGGGATGTGTCCCCTAGGGGGCCGGAGGACGCCTTTGTCTACAGCGTTGTCATCGACCCGGTCGACCCGGATATGCTCTACGCCGGGACCGCCGAGCGGGGTGTCTTCCGCTCCGACGACGCGGGCGCCACCTGGCGCGCGTGGGGCCTCGATGCGCTTACGGTGCCGTACCTCAGCGTGGCGTCGGATGGCCAGGTCGTCTATGCGGCCACCTGGGGGGATGGGGTCTACCGACGCGGGCGTGTCGGGGCGAGGTGGAGCGAGGTGAACGACGGCATCCCCGCTGAGCACCACGACGTCTATGCCGTGGCCGTGGACCCGGCGGATAGGTCCACCGTCTTCGCCGCCACCGCGTCCGGGGGTGTCTACCGGACGCTGAACAATGGCGGAACCTGGGAGCGCGTGCTCCCCTCTCCTGAGGCGGCCTTCGCCGTCGCGGTCGTGCCGGGCCCCAACGGGATGGTGTACGCAGGCACGGCCGATGGGCTCTACCGGAGCGGGGCGAGGGGCGACCCCGGGTCGTGGGAACCGTTCAACGCCGGACTGGACGGGTTGGCAGTTCGCTCGCTGGCCCTCGGTCCCGAGCCTGAGGGAGCTCTCTATCTCGGCACCACCGACGGCGTCTGGCGCCGTCCGCGGTGACCCCGCTGCAGACGGAGTGCATCTACCTGGCATGATTGTCTCTGCCTGTCCGCTCAACGCGCCTCTTCCTTGATTGACCCCTGTGCTGGTGCTGAACCTCATGTCAGCGCATGCTGACGCGTCAGCGTGCGCTGACATACCAGGTGTCCTGGCGCTTACGCGGTCAGCCGCTTGAAAGGTGTGCCTGGAATTGAAGGAAAGGCTCGGGAATTGGGCCCGCACCCGAATCTCTAGCCCCGGTTGAGCGTTAAACAGATTGCGGGGGAAGGTGCCCGAGGACGCTGCTTGCCTATAGAGACGTGTGCTGGCAGATGATATCTGCGACAAAGGAGAGGAGAGCCACTTCGCACCCGTGGCAGGACAGGTTTCTAGCCCGGTGCCCGGGCCCGTCGTCGGTCTCCACCGCCATCCGACGTCCGAACGGAGCGTAACCAAGGTATGACGGAAAGCGAAACATCGCGAAATGGTGTCGTCCGAACGCTGGTGCCGATAGGCATCGTCCTGGCCGCCATCGTCGGGCTCGCCTTAGTCGCCTACGGGCTCAACTTGCTCTTTCCTCCGAAGCCCGGGGCAGTGGCAGTCCGAATAGAATCGAGTCCCAGCCCGACCAGCGCCAGGCCCGGGGACGTGGTCACCTACGTGGTGACGATCTCCAACGAGGCTCCGCAGAGCGCCGTGGAGATTCGCTCCGTCTCCGACACCCTGCTGGGCGATCTCTCGGCGGCCTTTCCCTCCCGCCTGCCGGCGAATGCATCGGAGCAGGAGACGTTCATGCGGACGGTGCGGGTGGGCGATCCCGACCCTCTGAGGAACACCGTCACCGTTTCCGTCGCGGCGGGCGATGAGGTGATCGATGCAACGTCCACGGCAGAGGTGGACGTCCTGACGCCCGCCGTCCGGGTCCGGGCATCCCTCACTCCGGAGGCCGCCGCGCCGGGCGAGGAGATCGTTTACTCCGTCTCCCTCTCCAACGTCGGCGAGGCCACGCTGGCGCCGATCACCGTCACCGATTCCCTCGATGGGGACCTGTCCGCGTCCTTCCCGTCCATTCTCCCCCCGGGCGCGTCCCAGGGGCAGGCCTTCGACTGGGCCATCCCGTCCGACGCGAACGATTCCCTTACCAGAACGGTCACTGTCTATGCAGGGACCGCCGGGAACGTCGTCAGCGACACCGCTACCGTGGCCTTGGATCTGACCGAGCCGGCCGTCCGGGTTGAGGCCGCGGTCAGCCCGCGGGCCACCGTGCCGGGGGAGACGCTGAGCTACACCATCTCGCTGGCCAACACGGGTCAGGTACCCCTCGAGGTGGTGACCGTCACCGACTCGCTCCAGGGCGATCTGACGTCGTCTTTCTCCTCCACCCTTACGGTGGGGACGTCGTGGGAGCAGACCTTCGACTGGACCATCCCCCGAAACGAGCTGCTTCCTCTCACCAGGACGGTCACGGTCCGCGCCCAGGGGGCGGGAGGGGTGGTCAGCGGCACCGCCACGGCGGTTGTGGATCTGCTGAAACCTGTCCTGCGCGTCGAGACGGCGGTGATTCCGACCACGACAGTGCGCGGTGGTGCGGCCACCTACACTCTGACCGTCGTGAATGGGGGACAGCTCGACCTCCGGGCCGTTCGCGTCGAGGACTCGTTCCTGGGGGACGTGTCGCGGGCTTTTCCCAACTCCCTTCCGGCGGGGATGTCCCACAGCCAAGCCTATACGTGGTCGAGTCGACCGGATGATGTCGGTCCGCTGATTAGGAGCGTCACCGCTTCCGGTGAAGGGGCAGGGCAGGCGGTCAGCGACACCGCCACGGTCGCTCTGAACCTGGTCGGGGTTGCAGTATCGGTTGCCGGTCCCGAGCGAGTCGAGGTGGGCGAGCGGGTTTCCGTCACCTTGACGGTGACCAACACGAGCGCCGCCGGCGCGCCAGGGCTCGTCCTGGAGGCTATGGCCGACGCGGGTCGTGAGCTGACCGTGCCCGAGGTCTGCCAGGATCTGGTGGCAGGCGAAGCGTGCAGCTTCAGCTACGACTTGGCTGTCCCTTCGGGAGTCGAGACCTTCACCACCGACGTCGAAGCGCGCTACCGTCTTGAGGGAGGGACCCAGGTTGCCGTGGCCTCTGCCGAGCATGCGCTTGCCGTCACGGCTACTACCTGGCAGCAGGGCACCGGAATGCCCGACGGGGCGGAGTTCCGGACACTGGCCGTCTGCCCTGCCGACCCCGACGTGCTCTACGGCGGGTTCGGCAACCGGAGAGGCGGAGTCTATCGGAGCGGGGACGGCGGTGCCAACTGGGAGCCGACGACCCTGGCGGACGAGGACACTGAAGTCTTCGGGATCGCCGTCGACCCCGAAGACTGCGACATGGTCTACGCCGGGGCGTGGCGGGACGGGGTACGGACGAGTGAGGACGGCGGCCGGACCTGGAGCCCATCGACTGCGGGACTTGACGGGGCTTTCGTCTACAGCGTAGCGGTCGATCCTACGGAGGGGGACATCGTCTACGCGGGCACCGCCGAGCGGGGCGTCTATCGCTCGACTGACGCGGGGGCCACCTGGCGCGACTGGGGGCTTGACGCCCTCACCGTGCCGTATTTGAGCGTTGCATCGGACGGGCGAACGGTGTACGGAGCCACGTGGGGCGACGGGGTCTATCGGCGAGAGCGGAGCGGCGTGGGCTGGGGGGCCTGGGACGCTGTCAACCGTGGCGTCGCCGACGAGCACCAGGACGTCTACGCCGTGGTCGTCGATCCGGCGGACCCGTCCACCGTCTTCGCCGCCACCGCCTCTGGCGGCGTCTACCGCACCCGGGACGGCGGTAACATATGGGAACAGGTGCTGTCCGCTCCCCGGACGGCCTATGCCGTCGCCGTGGCGCCACCGCCCAGTGGGACGGTCTACGCCGGCACCGCGGACGGGATCTACCGGAACGGGGCGAGGGGCGATCCTGGGTCGTGGGAGCCGTTCGGCGCCGGCCTGGAGGAACTGGCCGTCCGCTCCTTGGCTCTTGGTCCGGAGGGCACGGTCCACGTCGGCACCTCCAACGGCGCCTGGCGCCGCCTCCCCTGAGACCGCTCTCACTACAAGGATCAGACTCGCCGCACAAGCCGCGCTGTCACTGGCGCACTCCCGTCTTCCTATCTGCACGTGCTCTCCGTGGTTACTGGGGCTGGATCCAAATCTGGATCGTCAGAGCTCACCCCGTGATCCAGCGCTTGGCCGTAGGCAGCCGTTGTGGGCGTTCCCCCGAATCTCTTGCTTACCTTCTGCGTTACGCATAGTGGAGGGACTACCCGGCCTGGCTCGTAACAGGCATACATTGAACGCACACTCTGAATGGATCGCGGCCAGCCAATGACGGAACGCGAAAGACCGAACGGGGGCATCCTCGCGCCCTTGATACCACTGGGACTCATCCTCACCGCCCTCATCGGCGGCCTGTTGGTCGCCTACGGCCTCTGCCTCTTCGAGCCGGCTCCTTCGCGGGTGGAGGCGGGGTCCGATGGGCGTCGACCCGCCATTGCGCCCGCCGTCGGGACAAGCGGGGAATCCGGCGGAGCCAGGGTCATATCGAACGCAGATTCGCCGAAATCCGCCGTCCGCCTCGAGGCCATCGTCCTGCCAGAAGCCGCCGCCCGGGGCCAGGAGGTGGTTTACTCCGTCACCGCCTCCAACGTGGGCGAGGTGAAAGTCGGTCCTATCACGGTGACCGATTCGCTCGACGGTGATCTATCAGCGTCTTTTCCTCTGACGCTGGCGCCGGGCGCGTCCCGGGGACAGGGCTTCTCGTGGATCATACCACCGGACGCGTCCGGCTCAGCGGCCCGGGCGGTCACCGTCTATGCCGCTGCCGATGGACAGATGGTCAGTGACACCGCGGAAATCCATATGGACATCTTGAAAGCCGCCGTGGCGGTCGATGCCGCGGTCAGCCCGGCAGCGGTCGTGCCAGGCGAGCCGGTCAGCTACACCGTCACCTTGCGCAACGCGGGGCAGGTCGACCTCGAGGCCATCACTGTCACCGACTCACTGGAGGGCGTTCTCTCGGCGTCGTTCCCGACCGCGCTGACCGTCGGGGCGTCACATCAACGGACTTTTGCCTGGATCAACCAGTCGAGGCGGTCACCTTCAGCGACCAGGACCGTGTCCGTCCGGGCGACGGGCGCCGGCGAAGTGGTCAGCGACACGGCCACGGCCCGGCTGAGTACCTTGAAGCCCCGGTTGCGCGTCGAGTCCTCGGTCGTGCCGGCCACCGTCGTTCGCGGCGGTGAGGCCACCTACAGCGTTACCGTCGTCAACGCCGGTGAGGTCGACGTGGGGAATCTCCGCGTCAGCGATTCGCTCCTGGGCGACATTTCCGGCGAGTTCCCTCGCACCCTTCCCGCCGGCGGGTCCCACACCCAGTTCCACACCTGGTCGAGCTGGCTTGACGCCACCGGGCCGCTGATCAGGAGCGTCACCGTAAGCGGCGAGGGGGCAGGGAAGGTGGTCAGCGACACGGCCGCGACAGCGCTCGACTTCACCGGGATACGCGTGTCCGCCAGTGGGGCCGGGCGGGCCTGCGCAGGTGAGCGTGCCCGCGCCACCATCACCGTCACCAACACGAGCTCCACCGGCGCCCCGGACCTGGTTCTCGAGACCATCTTCGATGGGGATCGGGAGCTGGCGGTGCCTGTCGCATGCCACGTCCTGGCATACGATGAGACCTGCACGTTTGGCTACCAGATTGCGCTGCCCGCCGAGGACGGTGCCCAGACCAGTAGCGTCGCCGCGCGTTACCGGCCGAGGGGTCTGGCCGCCGTCGTCGAGGATGGCGCGGAGCACACCGTGGGCGTCGTCCCTCCCTGGCAGAAGGGGGCCGGGATCCCGACCGGAGCAGAGGTGCGCGCTCTGGCCGTGTGCGCCGCGAATCCGGACCTGCTTTATGCGAGCTTCCACAATGGACGCCGCGGCGTCTACTGGAGCGGGGATGCGGGCCTGAGCTGGACGGCGACGGATCTCACGGGCGAGGACGTGTTCGGCCTCGCCGTCGATCCACAGGACTGCAGCATCCTCTACGCCGGGTCCCGGCGGCAGGGCGTCGTCAAGAGCGAGGACGGCGGCCGTTCCTGGGAGGCCGCGTCCCAGGGTCTGGAGCGAGCCTTCGTCTATGCGGTGGTCGTCGATCCGTCCGACCCCGACATCGTCTACGCCGGAACCGCCCAGCGGGGTGTCTACCGCTCCCACGACGGAGGGGTGACCTGGCGCGCGTGGGGGCTGGGGTTGCTGCCGGTCGTCGATCTGGGCGTGACGGCGGGCGGAGAGGTGGTGTACGCGGCCACGTGGGGCGGTGGGGTCTACCGGCGCCCGGTCCGCAGCTGGACCACGAGCGCCTGGCGGGCGATGAACGAGGGGATCGCCGAGGAACATCGGGTGGTCTACAACGTGGCGGTGGACTGGAAGGATGGCTCCACTGCCTTCGTCGCCACCGCCTCCGGCGGCGTCTATCGGACCCGGGACGGCGGAAGGACCTGGCGTCAGGTGTTGTCCTCTCCTCGGCTGGCCTACGCTGTGACGGTCGACCCCGAGTACGGCGAGATGGTGTATGCAGGGACCGCCCGGGGGGCGTTCCGCAGCGTGTCCGGGGGTGATCCGGGATCCTGGGAGCTCTTTGACGCGAACCTGGAGGACCTGGCGGTGCGGGCTGTGGCCATCGGCCCACGGGCGGAGGTCGTCCATCTGGGCACTGCCGACGGGGCCTGGCGGCACCGGCGGTGAGAGCACCCTCCAACGCGGCGCGTGAGAGCACCCCTGATACTGCTCGAGCTGTACGGCACGCCCGGCGATCCGCCACGATCCCTACCACTTTCTTAAGCAGTCCCTGTCCACTCTGAACCCACGCGCCTCGGACCACTCTTGCCCCAGAGTCCACGACGCGATCTCTGGCGCCTGGGCTTTTCGTCTTCCCTCAGTCTCTTCCCTCTTTCCCTTGATGAGCCTCGCCTGACAGCCGCCATCGCTTCTGGGGATGACTTTCTCTGTCCATGTCACTTCCTCCACCCTCTGACCTCTCCCTCACCCGTCTTCGCTGCCTTGTTCCTTCTATAAGTTGTACTGTATTCGGCGCATCTCATGTCATACCTACTAATTGACCCTTGACAAGCAATAAGCTATATTGTATACTGGTGTTTAATTATCAGTGATACTAATTGACCTTGAGTGGGTGTCAGGCCGACAGGGCAAGCTCATCAGCCCGCGCAATCTCTGACGAACCGGGTCGTCTCAAGGGGAAACACTGGAATCCCACTGCCGAGTGCCATCCGGCACCATGTCCGACGCCGTGCCCGAAACTGGAGTCATCTGATGAGCGGAACCGTCCAGTTGCAGTCCCTTTCGAAGGATCGACGCCGGGAGATCTTCCGGGCCGCGTGCCAGGTGCTGGACGAGACGGGGATCATCATTGGCAGCGCCGGAGCGTGCGACGTGCTCGACGGCGCGGGCGCCATGGTGGGGAAGAGCCGGGTCCACATTCCTCGCCCCCTCGTCGAGCGGGCGCTGGAAGCGGCCCCGAGATGCTTCACCCTCTACAGCCACACCGACGAATCGAAGAACGTGGCCATCAAGCCCAACCGCATCTACTACGGGCCGTCGATAACCGCGACCCACTTCATCGATCCCCAGTCCGGCGAGCGGCGCCTCTTTTACCGGGATGACGCCGTCTCGGTGGCTAGGGTCTGCAACGGGCTCGATCACATCGACTACGTGGCAGCCCAGGGAACGATCAGCGACGTTCATCCCGACCTGGTCGAGCTCTACGAGTTTGTTACTCTCCTCGCTCACAGCGCGAAGCCCGTCATGGCCTGGTCGAACACGGTGGAGGGGTGCCGGGACATTCACCGCATCGCTGTCCGGATTGCCGGAGGCGAGGATGAGCTGGAACAGCGGCCGAGGTACTTCTTCCTCGGCTGCTCCATCTCGCCCCTCACCATCCCTGGTGAGGTCGCGGATCAGCTTGTCACCTGTGCTCGACAGGCCGTCCCCTACGTCTTCGGGCCCTGTCCTATGTGTGGGGCGACGACGCCGAGCACGCTGGCCAGCACCCTGGTGGTTGCCACGGCCGAGTGGCTGGCCGCCCTGGTCCTGGCCCAGACCGTCCGGCCGGGCACGCCCTTCGTCGCCGGCGGATCCCTCGGCACGATGGATATGCGCCATACCACTATGCCCTACGGGGCGCCCGAGTTGTCCCTCCTCTGCGCGACGGAGACGGCAATCGCCCACGATCTGGGCCTCCCCGCGTGGTCCACCGCCGGGGTGAGCGATGCTAAGATGGTCGATCAGCAGGCGGCGATGGAGGGCGCCATGGGCGTCGTCGTCGCTGCCCTGAGCGGCGCGGATCTGATCCACAACGTCGGGTTCATCGAGGGCTGCCTCACGGGTTCGCTCCACTATCTGGTGATGATGGACGAGGCCATCGGCTACGCCAAGCGCGTCCTGCGCGGCATCGAGGTGACGGCCGAGACCCTGGCTCTGGATTGGATCGGCCGGGTGGGGCCGGGGGGCAACTTCTTGAACACCGAGCATACCCTGCGCCATTTCCGGAGCGAGTTCTGGTACCCCGATCTCTTCGACCGGCGGACCCGGGAGGCGTGGGGGGAGGCCGGACGACAGCAGATGGCCGATCGCGTCCAGGCGCGCCTCGGCGGGCTGCTGAGCGGACCCTCGGCCCCGCTGCTCGGCCCCGAGGTCCGGCAGGACGTCGATGCGATCCTTGCGGCAGCCGAGAGGCGGGTCGCTGCCTGAACTGCTCGAGGCGCGGCCCAACTAGCCACCGCGGGTGAACGAGTTTGCTAAGTTGTACTCTTTGGATGATCGATGCTCAGCGAGACAGGAGAGGTTGAGATATGAAAGTAGAAGCAGGGACGGCGAGTCGAGACTACGTGCGCCAGGTGCCCCCGCTGCAGGTGTTCAGCGAGGCGCAGCTGGAGGAGATCCATTACGCCAGCCTGGAAGTCCTCCGCCGCACCGGGGTGCGCATTCAGTATCCGGAGGCGCTGGATTTGATGCGGGAGGCCGGCTGCCAGGTCGACGGGGAGCGGGTCTATCTCCCGCCGAGCCTCGTCGAGCGGGCGATTCGGAGCGCCCCCAGCCAGGTGGTCCTCTGCGACCGGGATGGGGACCCGGCGATCCGGGTCGAGGGGTACAAGCCCTATTACGGCACGGGGAGCGATTGTATCTTCGTCATCGATCCCTACAGCGGTGAGCGGCGGTCCGCCACTCTCCAGGACGTGGCGGACTTCGCCAAACTGGTGGACGCCCTGCCCAATATGGATTTCGCCATGGGTATGAGCGTCGCCAACGACGTCCCGGAGGCGATTGCCGACATCCTCCAGTTCCACGCTATGGTGACCCATACGGTCAAGCCGATGGTCTACGCGGTGAACGCGCCGAGTAGCTTGCGCGTGATCGTGGAGATGTGCGAGACCATCGCCGGAGGAGCTGGCGCGTTCCGACGCCAGCCCTTTGCCGCTCTCTTCGGCTGCTCCATCTCGCCCCTTCTCTATTCCTCCGGCCCCACCGAGAGCCTGCTCTACACGGCTGAGAAGGGACTGCCCTACATCCTGGCGCCGACCGCCTCGGCTGGGGGCACCGGCCCGGTGACGCTGCCCGGGTCGCTGGTGCAGATCAACGCCGAGATGCTGGTCGGCCTGGTGCTCGCCCAATTGAAGCGTGAGGGGACGCCCTTCATTATGTTCGGCGGCTGTCCCACGCCGCTCGACATGAAGACGACCATCGCCTCCTACGCGTCGCCCGAGTTCCTCCTGTTCCAGATCGGGCTCACCCAGCTCCAGCACTATCAGGGCCTCCCCACGTTCGGGACCGCGGGGTGTTCCGACTCCAAGGTCTTCGACCAGCAGGCGAGCCTGGAGGGGGCTATGTCGATGCTTGTCTCGAGCTTGAGCGGGGCGAACCTGATCCACGACGTGGGCTACGTCGAGTACGGCTCCACGTCCTGCTTCGAGCAGGTGGTGACGATGAACGAGCTGGCGGGCGAGATTCGTTTCCTCCTGCAGGGGATGGACGTGAACTGGGAGACGATGGCCGTCGACTTGATCGACGCCGTCGGTCCCGGCGGCGAGTACGTAACCAGCGACCACACCTTCCGCCACTTCCGTGACGGCTGGTTCCCGGAGGTGATCGGCGATCGGGACGCGTACGACGGTTGGGTGGACAATGGGAGCAAGACCCTCGGCGACCGGGCGAATGAGAAGGTGAGGCACATCCTGGAGACCCACGAGCCGAAACCGCTGCCCGAGAACGTGCGGGAGAAGGTGGAGGCGCTCATAGCGGACGTCCGGGAGAAAGTGCCGGCGTAACGGAGCGGTATGGGGAACCTTGCGAAGGTTAGGATGCCGGACAGCGTAACAGGGTGACTGCGCATCAGGTGTTGGTCTGCGCAGGGACCTGCTGCGCAGCCTTCGCAAGGTTGGGCTTGAAGACGATTCAACTCTGAACAGGAGAAGCAGTATCTTGACAGGACAGGCCGTGACCGACTTTGTGCTCAATACGCGGTGGCACGCGCTGCCCGAGCCCGTGAAAAAGCAGGCCAGGATGTGCTTGCTCGACGACCTGGGCGTGACCCTCGCCGGCACGCGGACCCGGGTCAGCCACATCACGGCGGGCTACGCGGCGCGAACATGGCCGGGCGATGACGCGACGATCCTCCTGCACGGCCGGCGCGCATCGCCGGTGGGGGCCGCCTTTGCCAACGGGTGGTCGGCTAACGCCATCGACAGCGACGACATCATCCGCTACGCGGGCCACGCCGGAGGGCAGGTCTTTCCGGTGGCCCTGGCGTTGACGGAGGCGGAGGGCATGGACGGCGCCCGATTCCTCTCCGCCCTGGTGGTGGGGTACGAGGTCGCCCACCGCGTCGGGCGCTGCTGGCACGATGCCCACCGGGTTTACCAATCGGAGGGCGCCTGGGGCTCCGTGGCCTGCGCGGCCACGGCCGCCCATCTGATGGGGCTGGCGCCGGACCAGGTCGAGCACGCGCTGGGAATCGCCGAGTATCACGCACCCAACGCGCCGATGATGATCGACATCGACCACCCCGCTATGGTGAAGCACGCTATGGGGTGGGGGACGATGAACGGCGTTATCTCGGCTCAACTCGCCGCCGACGGGTTCACGGGCACCCCGAGCATCCTGGGCCAGGAACGGTACCGGGATTGGGTGGACGACATCGGCCGGCGCTATGTCGTGGTCGATGGCGTGACGCGCAAGCGGAAGGGCTTCGCCTGTTGCGCCTGGACCCACGGCGCGGCGGAGGGGGCGAAGCGGTTGGCGGACGAGCACGACGTTAGGCCGGAGGAGATCGCGCGGATTCAGGTGGAGACGTTCCACGAGGGGTGGCGCCTGGGCACTGCGCTGCCGACCACGACCGAGGAGGCCCAGTTCAACATGGCATGGCCCGTGGCCGCCATGCTGCTGGATGGCGAGATCGGCCCCCGGCAGACCCTGGAGGCGCGGTTGGAGGACCCCGAGTTGAAGAGGCTGGCGCGGAAGGTCGAGCTGGTCGAATCCGACGAGCTGAATCAACTGGCTGAGCTGTTCGAGAAAGGGGACCGGCGGGGACGCTGGGCTAGCCGGGTGACCCTTGTGCTCGAAGATGGGAGACGGTTCACGTCTGGCCTGGAGGACGGTGGATTCCACTTCCCCGGCCAGGCCTGGAGCGAAGCGGACATCGAGGAGAAGTTCCGCTGGCTGGCTGCCGACATCCTGGATCAGGAACGGACCGATGCGGTGGTCAACCTGGCCTGGGGGTTCGAGGACGTGAGCGATGTTCGTGAGCTGACGGACGTGGTGGCTCAGTAACCACGCGAAGGGAGGGATGATACGATGACGATGAGTGACCGGCTCCGACAGCTGAAACAGCAGAGCCGGGAGGCGGTGCCGTCGATCTCGTCGGAGCGGGCGGAGCTGCTGACCGCGTTCTACCGCGAGACGGAGGGGCAACTCCTCTCGGCGCCGGTGCGGCGGGCCCGCGCCTTCCAGTACCTCCTGGAGCACAAGACGATCCATATCGGCGAGGGCGAGCTGATCGTGGGGGAGAAGG
>Ga0207797_1001087_pt1 | contig 20118 bp, 11 predicted proteins | sample PRCRCaboRojoPR_6_FD_187275 | JGI IMG/M metagenome (GOLD analysis project Ga0207797, IMG submission 187275) | Marine sediment microbial community from Cabo Rojo, Puerto Rico - PR CR 10% Liquid 1 (SPAdes) | ecosystem: Environmental > Aquatic > Marine > Coastal > Sediment | place: Cabo Rojo, Puerto...
GAAATAGGAGGTTCCTTATGTCGGGTAAGCCATTTTTCTGCAGAATAAGGGGATGCCTGATGTCGAATAACCCATTTTTTTATGGAAAAATAAGATCCCTTACGTTGGGTAACCTATTTATCTGTAGAAATACGGGATTCCTTACGTCAGGTAACCCCTTTTACTGTAGAAATATGGGTTGCCCTTCGTCAGGTAACCCCTTTTACTGCAGAAATATGAGATACCCTGCGTCGGATAACCCATTTTTCTGCAGAATTATTGGATTTCTAATGTCGGGTAACCCAATTTTCCATAGAAATATATGATTTCTAACGTTAGGTAACCCATCTGTCTGCAGAAATATTAAATCTTTAACGCCGGGTAAGTCGGATTTCTATGGAAATGTTTGATAATTAGTGACTATAACCACATACCTGATTCAAAATACTAAACTCTAAACTCTAAACTCCAATATTCTAAATTCTAAACAATATCAAATGAACAAAACAAAAAAATTTCAAAACCACAAAGAGTCTGAGTCTGGTCTAAAAGGCCATCTTGATGGTACAATGCGCTTAGCGGCTGTTGTAGATTGTTATATTCCAGTAAAATAAGTTCTATGCTTATAGCTAATGATGCCGCCTTCTTAGACCTGTGTCAACAAAATATAAAAACACATGTATGAACATTTTCGACTCAATTATGACCAGGATGAATTTCTAATGTTTTAATCTAACTGCCAGATCGAACATGGTGATTTGTTTAGAATATAGAATATTAGAATTTAGGATTTAATATTCGGTATTACCTTCACGTTTTCCCTTCCTTTTCCCCTTTCTTTTTCCTTACCCTTCTTTCCCAGTAGAAGAATATGAACGAAAAGAGCAGAAGCTGAACGATGATTTCAGGAGTTCCAACCACTGAATCGGCAATGGAGAATTTTGACACCAGGGATTCGATCATATCTGGAATGGCGACGGGAGAAGCCAGCACTGCCAGCCCAAAGAAAGCAACAAACAGCAATAACCAACCATGCCTGGTATTTACGATTCTGTCGAAAAAGGGAAACAGAAACAATGCCAGCAGGCTGCCCCGGATGATCTGAAAAGGTATGGCGAACATGACTATGGGGTCGTCAGTGGGGCGAAAGAGAGCAAACGAGTCCTGGCTTGCCAGTTCTGATTTGTAGTCCTGAAACATGAAAAAGGCAATGCCTGCGATGGCATAGATGATGACATATAGAAGGACAAAGCGGCTGATGTAGCCCAACATTCTGCTTCTTTGATTGATCTTTGCGGGTTTTTCCCGGAATTCGGCTCCAACCCGTCTTTCCCAGGGTAAAAACAATGAGATAAATAAAATTACCTGCACTGCACTTGCTGCAAGAACCATGATATGTTCCGTCACGGTGGTTTTTGTATAAATCATACCTTCTATTGAGCCGGGCAGGGGTTGCAGAGAACCCAGCACCACCAGTCCCCAGAGGGCACCGAACAGGATCAGCCAGGAACGTTTTCTTTTGACTACAATGTGGTAAAAGGGATAAAGAATCAGGCCCAGGATTCCAGCCTTAATGGCTTCCGCCAGTATTACCGTTCCACCCAGAGAACGGTAGGGCCTGTAAAATTCAAGCGCCGTCTTTTCTGGGAGGGCGCTTTGAATCATTAAGAACAGGAAAGAAATGACTGCGTAAGTAACTACATAAATGACGATGAAGCGTCCGATGAAACTCCATAGATTCTTGTTGGATGATTTTTCCATAACAGTAGGTTTTTATGAGTTGTTTGATTGTTGTTTAAGGAAAGATAATGGATAAGAGATCATTGGTGAATCAACTTGAATAATATCCCATTAATATAGGGATTTATTATATATGTCCCGTGAAATCCGAGAAAATTACGGTACAAAAACTGATAAATATCATAAATTGATGAATGATTCAGGTTAATCCCGACAATTTAGATGAGCTTAAATATTTGAAAAAAATTTTTTAGTGAATCTAAGTCGCTATTGCAAATAGCGACTTAGATCCATGAAACTTATCTTTTCATTATTTTTCCTATAAATAATTTATCTCCTTTATATATTTTCAGGTAATAGATGCCTGAAGGAAGAGAAGAAAGATCCATTGTCATTTTTTTATCTTTTATTTCTCTTATAAACATCAATGATCCGGTAACATCCATCACTTGAATGGTTCTGTCTTCATTTAGTGAGGGAACTTCAATGGTCAGTTTGCCATTGGTTGGGTTGGGATATACAACAATTTCATCCCTGTATCCATAAGATATACCAACCGATTCAGTAACTTCTACATTGAAACTGCATGAGTCTTTGTTTCCTGTTCCATCTGTAATGATCCACATGATTGTATTTGTGCCAACCGATAAGGTAGCGCCATCCAGTGAGGCTTCATTATTATGATCATTTATCATTGTATAACTGCAATTATCCCCAGCATTGACGGGATCAAGTTCATTCCCGTTAATGGTGTATGTACCCGAACCATTTGCTTCAACGGTTTGATTATCGGGACAAGTGATTACAGGCATTATGGTATCCAAAACACTGATATTGGTTTGATTTGTAGTCTGATTGCCGGAAGCATCTTTAACAGTTACCTCCATATTAAATACAGAACCAGCATCACTGCAACTAAAATCAGACTGACCGCTGAGAATCGTATCCGTCAATGCGCAATTGTCTGCTGCATCCGATATAATATCGGCCGCTGTGATTGATGCATTACCTGCTTCATCAAGATACACGGTTACATCTTGCACGGTCAGTGCAGGTGCAATGGTATCTAAAACATGCACCCATGCCTTATCTGTGCTTTGATTGCCTGAAGCATCGGCAACGGTCACCTCAATTTCAAAATCACTGCCTGCATCAGCAGGAGAATAACTTGTTTGACCAGACAAGCTGGTATCTGCCAGGCTACAATTATCCGTAGCCTCAGAAATCATGCTGCCCGCAGAAATTGATGCATTACCTGCTTCATCAAGATACACGGTTACATCTTGCACGGTCAGTGCAGGTGAGATGTTATCCACCACATTTATTTCTGCCGTTTTTGTGGTTGGGTTACCGGATGCATCTTCAACCGTGATATCAACATTAACAACAGAACCAACATCAGCACAGGAATAGCTTGTTTGACCAGATAAACTTGTATCTGCCAGACTGCAATTGTCTGTTGCATGAGCAATTAAATCCGTAAGGCCAAGGGTGGCATTTCCTTCGGCATTCAGTTCAATTACCGGGTTATTTAGGATAAGGGTGGGAGAGAGGGTATCCAATACCGTCACCGTTGATGTCTTAGCCGTTGAATTACCTGCCGGATCAAAGATCTCTACTTCAACTTCCTGAGCAGTTCCTTCATGCTGGCAGGTAAAAACAGAATCGCTTATCAGCGTATCGCTTACCTCGCCCATGTTATCCTCCGCATTTAAAATTATATCAGGATATTGCAGTGTATCCGTTCCGTTGATATCCAGGTAGGAATTGACATCCTGTACGACCAGCTGGGGCGGGGTATTGTCAATGCCAAACAATCCAGAAACCTTCTCTGAAGTATGTTGCGCTTCATTTTCCAGTTCCACCTTTAGTTGATAATCCTGTGATCCGTCGGCAAAAGTCTGGCTGTCAAACCAGCCTGAATACAGCCTGGCTGTATCGCCGCCTTCATAAACGATCTCATCAAGCGGATTATCCAGACTATCGTATGCCTGCACCTGTTGTCCGTTTACATAAAAACTACAGGCAAAAGTATCCTGTACCACAGTTGGATGAGAAACAGTGAATTCGAAATGAGCAGGACCTTTGACCCATTTCTCCATATCCACATGTTGAATGGTAGGCGGATAATCATCTGCCTCGGTTATTTCCAATATTACCTCGTCAGCATCTGATACTGTTCCATAGGAATCTTCCACTTTTAGCTTTAGTGCATAGCTGAGGCCCACCTGCCAGTCATTTCTTACGACCTCCAGGGTATCACCTGTTCCGTCTGCATCCGGTGCGATCCAGGAACCATCTGTATCATCTTCTCCAAACAGGCCATCATTGTCCGTATCCCATGTATAGGATACGATGCTGTCGCAGGGCATATTGGGATCGTGAGAAGCTGAACCGATCAATGTTACCGGCATAAACTGGCCGTCAATCCATGCAGAATAATATGGACCGCCGGCATTGGCTACAGGTGCATAATTCTGAAAATCCATCCGGGCTGTATCCACTGTGATAAAAGTTTGCTGTGGAATACTGTCACCGGTCAATCTTAAAGCCACAATATGATCGCCCAGGGTATTGGGACCGGTATATTGGTGTGTAACCACGCTGCCGGTATCCTGTACGTTGAATGATTGTGCATCATAATCAAAGTCCCATTCGTAGCTGCTGATGCTATGTCCTTCATTGGCATAAGAGGAAGTTGCATCAAAGGTGATTTCGGTGCCACAACCAGCTACTTCGGGTTGTATGGTAAATTCAGGCACGAGAGGTGTTAAAGTTACCGGGTGAAAATTTCCCATATTGGCCCTGGTATCATCCGGATCGTTGGGTGAAGCCGGGTCGCCGGCATCAATACAGGGAGACTGATCATATAAAACCAGGGGTATGCCTGTGGTATCTGCGAACATGGGATCCCAGGGAATGTTGTGATTGGTTCCTGCGTAACCTTCCTGGGTGATGCGGCTGTAGTAAACAGAAGCATTGGCCCCATGGGTCAGTTTAACGGCATCCTGCTGTTGATCATAGAAGATGCTGTTTTTGACCGTACAATGTATCTGCGAAGCCCTGCAATGTATCGCCGCACCGTTGTATGAGCTGTTTCCCGTGAATGTACAATTCCGAACTGTTGGATCATCGCTTCCTCCGCCCCAATACCATACTGTTGATCCGAGACCATCGGTTCTTGTGGCGGTATTTTCAACAAAAGAGCAATAGGCGAGATCAACCTGTGCATCCGAGGTATTTAAGGCAGCCCCGTTGTAGGCTGTATTCCGGTAAAACAGGGAATTGTCAATCTGGATGCTGTCCTCATCTGTAGAGATATTGTCGTGGATTTTAATGGCTCCCCCCTGATTTGCAGCATGATTGTTACGGAAAATGCAATTTGAGATATTGATATTCTGAATATCCCCTTCATGATACATGCCTGCACCTTTCGAATGGTCATCTGTGCCATCTGCATTTCCTTTTTCGATGATCAATCCGTCCAGGAGGATATTGCTACCACCCCGAACAACATGGTAGGAATTATCGGTCGAGTCACCTTCCACACCGATATCGCCGCTGAGTATGGTTTTATTGGTTTCCCAGTTCCTGTTTCCCGGGCTGGTTTCCGTTCCGTTGAATCCACCATATATTGTAACGCTGTCTGGTATCACAAAACTTGTATCTCTCTTATCGTCTGTAATTCCTGTTCCATTATCGGGATAATAGATTCCCTCTGCAATCCAGATCTCACTGCCTTTGCCGGCGGCTTGCAATGCATCCTGAAGCGAGGTAAAGGCATTTTGCCATGACGATCCATCATTGTTGCCGGTTGCAGAAGAATCTACATATATTATGCCGGATAAATTTTCATATCCCTGCCATGCAAGAAATGGATATCCATCATTTTTATAGAAGTTCATTCCCCAATTGTCGTGGGTGCCGTTTTCTGTTTCATCCATAAAATCCCACCCTGCATTGAGGAAAGTGGTATCCATTTTCATTTCAGCAGTGGAAAGACCTGTGCCTCCATAGCCGACTGATAAGCCGGAGGTTATGGTATCCCAGAAACAGGCGTTTACAGTAGCGCCTGTGGCACTGGGATACTCCCCGTGTAATCCCCCGGCTTTACCACTACTTGCAATTTTACATGTGGCATAGCAGTTTTCTATATGGCCAAATGGAATCCCGGTAAGTCCTCCTACCGTATGTGTGCCACCGACCTGTCCTCTTGCATAGGAATTTTCAATCGTTGTGTAATTTTCTCCGACCAATCCGCCTACCTGATGACTTCCTTCCACATTGGCTGAAACGTAGCAATTACTTATTACCCCGTTCAGTTGTTGACCTACCAAACCTCCAACTTTACTGTCATTACCGGTAATATTCCCGGAAACACCGCAGTTCATGATACTGTCGGTGTTAAGGTAAGTGCCACCGGCAATACCACCTACGCGATAATTACCAGTTATATCTACATTTTCCAGTATTAAATTTTTTATTGAGCCCTCGGCCTGGTAGCCGATCAGGCCAATATAATCTTCATCCGGACGATTGATAAATAGATCGGATATGATATATTCATTGCCATTCAAACTGCCTTCAAAATTGATGGTATCATTCCCGACCGGATGAAAACCTGATCCTTCGTTCCATGTTGATGTAGCCGAAGCGTCAATATCATTGATAAGCTCATAATGGGCATAGGGATCTTTCCACATGTTTTGCAGCTGTTCTGCATTCCCAATCTGATAAGGATTTTCTTCAGTGCCGTTTCCTCCGGCGAAATAGGACGAAAGGGTGGATCGGAAGAAAGGATAGGTCACTGATTCGACAATGGCCCATATGGTATCAAAATTCCAATCCTGGTAAGTATAGGGAGGATCTATGATTTTCATTTCTTCAGTAGTTTTCCCCTGGGTGTCTGGAAGGGCGGCATCAGTTACCTGACCGGTAGTTTCCTTATCCCAGTATGTATAGTAAACATTTCCTCCGCTGTGATATCCTACAACTCCGCCAGTGTCGCTTACTCCTGTTACATATCCTGTAGCATAGCAGCGTTGTATCGTTCCACTGTGCAATTCACCAATCAAGCCCCCGGCACGGCCATTGTTAGTGTTGGCTTCAGCTATGGAATAGCAATTGTTAATATCTGCGCTGTTGAATCCCAGCAATCCTCCGGCTATTTCGTTAGCGCTAACAGCTCCTTCCGAATAACATTCATTGACCGGGCCCCAGTTGTTGCCAGCCAGTCCACCAACATTTTTATTTCCTGTTATCGATCCTTTAACAATACACTTATTTATGCTCCCACTATTTTTACCGGCCATTCCCCCCACGTCCATATCTCCGGTAATGTTCACATTGCTTAGCGTCAGATTATTTACTTCCGCACCGGATCCGATGATCCCGAAAAGACCTGTATAGTTCGCCTGATCCGGCCGATTGATGGTAAGATTTTTGATTGCAAATCCATTGCCATCGTATGATCCGGTAAAATATGGCGAAGTATACCCGATGGGTTTCAGTCCTGAGCTGTCGTCCCATGATACAGTTTCAGCAGCATCAATATCCCCCATCTGTATGAAATGTTTGTCCCATGAGTCAGGGTTTTGGGTAATCCAGAACAGTTCATCCAGCGTGGCTAATTGATAGGGATTTCCTTCACTACCATCGCCTGAGGTGGGAGGAGCGCTTACAGGATACCCTTCCCAGCTGAGAAATGGGTATCCATCATTATCCTGGGAGTTGATACCCCATATATCTTCATTTGCTGTATCATCATTCGGATTATTTACATAATCCCACGGAATATCAAGACCTGTGGTTGCCGTGCTGGTGAAGGTGACAATATTTTTTAACTCGGCAGTTGTTTTTCCTGTTCCTCCGTCGCTGTTGGTTAATCCTGAAGTTTCTATATTCCAGAAGCAGTTCCGGATTGTCCCGGCGTTATTAAGGCCGACAAACCCGCCAATTTCATTGTTTCCGCTAGCTGCGCCAAGACTGTAGCAATTTGTTATTGTTCCCTCATTGTTATAGCCTGTAAAACCTCCAACACATGTTCCCATGGCATCGCCAAAGGAATAACAATTATTTATTGTTCCGTTAGTAGTATTATAACCGGCAAATCCCCCTGTCAACCACGCCTGGTTTGGGGTATTAGCAGTCACACTACCAAATGCACTGCATGATTCAATCATGGCACTGTTCTGCCCTACAAAACCTCCATAGCCGGGTTGATCATAACCGGTAAATCCACCGTAACTAAAAGCCTCGCCTGTTGAAAAGCAGCGTTTTATAATACCTGATCCCGTATTTTTTCCAACAAAACCACCCAGTCCGTGTCTACCATATACCTTCCCTGTGGAATAACAATCAGTTATCTCACCTTCATTAAATCCCACGAATCCTCCGTGATTAAGAATGGTTTCATATGTTTCACATACAGAACCTGTGGCATAACAGTTTCTTACCACTCCTTGATTGGCTCCAAGAAGCCCACCTGTACCGTTATCACCATCTATTGTTCCGTTTGAATAACATGAGATTATTGAACCTGTCTCACGATTTACAGCGGCTACTCCGCCTGATCCTCCTATACTTTTCAAAGTATCTGAGAATGAACAGCCCTGTATTAATCCCCTGTTATTATATGCAATTCCACCGGCACCTATACTCACTGAACCATCTCCTACTTGACAGGAGCTCTGGCAATTTAATATTTCTCCGAAGTTTTGACCTGTTATTGCACCTACTGTATGTGTTGCAGTGATCTGGCCCGATACGGTAATATTTGAAATTAAACCATAATTATCGCTGGCAATACCGCCTGTCTGAAAATCATCCAGGGGGGAAGCCATGCTCATATTTACCATGTTCAGGTTTGAGACAACTGCCCCTTCACATATTTTCTGAAATAAACCTGTAAAAGCGCTTACTCCATGTGAGTACAGATTCATTATACTATATCCCTGTCCATCCAAGCTACCTGTAAACTCATATCCAATTGGTGTGAACCCCTTACCACCATTCCACTCACTGGTAATATCGGCATCGATATCATTCATCAATACATAATGCGCCGTCAGGTCATCATTCATCTCCTGTAGCTGTTCTACAGTAGTTATCTGGTAAGGATCGGCTTCCGTACCGCTGCCCTCGCCGGAGAATGCAAATAAATTTCCGGCAGAAAAAATGTTTATGCAAAGAATTGCTGAGAAGATAAGGTAAAAATGTTTCATGGTATAATTGTTAAAAATAAAAAGAACACACACCATAAAGTGTATGTTCCTTTTATTATGAGCATTAGTAAAACATTACATATAAATTTTCATGTAAATGTAAAAGTTTATACGAAAATCCTTAAAAGGTCGAAAAGATTTTCATCAATGAAATGGGGCGGTTTATCAATTTATTCAATCGAGACCATCCAGGTAACCAGATGCAGTCTGCAGTAAATGTTTTTGTTTCTCTTCCGACATCTTGTCGAAGCTTCTTACCAGCATGCCAAGCCTTGGATTTTGGGTAAAAAAGTCGCGATGCACATGCATGAAGCGCCAGAAAAGTGCATCCCAGATTTCCTGCCAGGGTCCCTTTGGATAATTGCTCATCTTCATCAGGTAGTTGCTTCCGCTGATGTAAGGTTTGGTTGCCATCATCCCCCCGTCGGCAAACTGGCTCATGCCATAAACATTGGGTACCATCACCCAGTCGTAAGCATCAATGAACAGTTCCATAAACCACCGGTATACTTCATCCGGGTCAAACTCACAAAGCAGCATGAAATTGCCAAGCACCATCAGCCGCTCGATATGATGACAATACCCGGTTTGCAAAACTTTTTTGATGGTTATGTCCAGGGGATCTATGCCTGTGGTTCCATCATAAAAGGATGGGGGTATTTTGCGGTAGAACTGCCAGAAATTTCTGGTGCGCTCCGCTGTGCCTCTGAAATCATACATTCCCCGGATAAATTCCCGCCAGCCCATGATCTGACGGATGAATCCTTCCAGTGAATTAAGCGGGATCTCGTTATCTTCTGCAAACCGGAGAGTGGTGTCCAAAACCTCACGAGGTGTGATCAGGCCTGTGTTTAGAAGCGGTGACAACACACTGTGATGTAAGATGTTTTCTTCAGCAACAATGGCGTCTTCATAGGGTCCAAATTCCTGAAACCGGTTTTGCAGAAATTGGCGCAACCACTGCCTGGCTGCATGGAAATTGGCAGGATAGATTGGCGAGGAGTGAAGCGACCCGGGATTATCCGGAAAATGTTTGTTGACGTATTCAACGGCTTCCTGAAAGTAAACATCTGTCAGAGGATATTCAATGACAGGGGACTGTTTGTTCCCGGGATATTTTTTCCGGTTATCCGTATCAAAGCTCCATTTGCCTCCATCTGGCTTATTTTGATCATCAATCAGTATGTTGAGTTTTTTTCTCTGCCGGATATAGAAATCGTTGTGGGAAAATCTTTTTTTATTAGGTTTGAAAAATTCCTTTAAATCCTCTTTTGTGTTCAAAAACAACGGGGAAGTGTGTTTCTCCAGGCCAATGTTTTCCTGTCCGGCTGTGTGTTGAATTCTTTTATCAAGCCAGTCATCGGTAGGATCGATATAGTGTAGTGTTTGGAATTTTCTTTTTGCCAGTTCGGAAATCAGATGCCTGATATCTGAAAGTTTCTCATGGGCTTCGATATATATTACTTCAAGACCTTTTGAATTCAGATAATCCTGGTAAAATTTCATACCGGCCCGGTGAAAAGTCAGCTTTTGCCTGTGAAAGGCATATTGATTGAAGAATAAAGATTCTTCAACAAGGTAAACAGGATGTCCGGTATCAATAAGGGGACTGTTTTCGAACAGTTGGTGCGGAAAAATGAGATTGGCCGGGTTCATTGAATAATCTATTATTAAACAGACTTTACATAATTGGAATCATCCGTTTCGATCTGCCCAAATATGTCTGTCAGCTTTTTCATTCTGAATTCAAAGATATCATCAAGCTTTTTTTGAATAAAAAACCGGTTGGCCGGTTTTCCCAGGAAGCCAAAAGGGGGCTGATAGGTAACCAGGTCGGTCATCAGTACACCTTCATCCACCGGGGTGATTTTGTGTTCGTGGTGCCAGAGTTTGTAGGGACCCGATCGTTGCTCATCAACGAAATACTCTTGCTCCTTGATATGTGTTATCTCGGTTACCCAGTTTAGCTTCATCCCGGGGATGGGGCTGACCTTGTAGATGATGATCATACCGGGATACATCTTATCCGGGAGATTGGGTGTGGTTATCTCAAATCCCATGTATTCAGGGGTGATGTTTTGCAGGTTACCGGGATTGGCTATAAAATCCCAGACTTGTTCTATGGTTGATGGTATCTTTTGTTCTCTGAAAAGTTGGTAGACCGGCATAATTATAATATTTATGGATTATATATTGTTTTTAATTACCGTTCAATTTACAATTTGATTATTTCATGATGCTGCCGTACACATACACCTGTCGCTCTTTCAGAGCTTCCCGTGCATTGGTTGTTTTATTTTACACAGGGTTTCGCCCGACTGTGTCGGGACATCACCCTGTGCTATTATCTGTCGGGGCTTCGCCCCTTAAGCTTTTATGAGACATTCGGGAGAATGATGCAGGCTTTAATTATTATTGCTGATCCATTTCTGATTCAAGCATCTGTATGGCCTTGTACAGTACTCCCGCAGATCCCCGGAAGGTTCCCGAACCGCGGGGTTCATTATCCACAGTATACCACTCATAGAAACCATCGTTTTCTTTTACCCGTTTCACCATAGGCTGTATCTGTTCGTAGGCCTCTTCAACAAACCCGTATTTTATTAGCGCGTGGATCATCCTTCCCCCGAACCAGGTCCAGTCGCCCCCGTTCTGGTATCCATAGGGCACCATAGACTCATTTTCAAAGAACCCTTTGGGGTAAGGAGGGTAAAGAGTTAACCCGATGGATGCGGCTCCTGAAGCTTTGACGTTTTCAATCATCTTTTGCAGGGATACTTTGATTTCCTCTTTGGAAAGCAGCCCGGCTTTGATGGCCATGGCCGTGCCCCCGTGGTAGTATATCTTGTTTTCATTGAAATCGTCGGGGAAGGGTGAATCCTCCAAATAAAGGTGGGGTATGAACTTTTGATTTTCCTCGTTCCACAGGTGTTTCCGGGAATTTTTAGCAATCTGTTCTCTTATGGGCTGCCATTTCTCCTTTGTCTCAGGCAGCAGTTCCATCATATTGTCCAGTGCGATCAGGAACATGGCATTGTCGTAAATGTCAATGGCGTAATGGGTGTCTTCGGTAAGGTAGACGCCCCATTCGTGTTCCGGCTGCACATCGCCCCAGTCGGCAGTGGTGGCACCCCAAAGTAAACCGTACTGTTCATTGTAGCGATGGTTCATCAAAAATTCCATGGACCATTCCAGTCGTTCGGCAACTGTCTTTTCTCCAACTTTCACATGAAGTATGGAGCGGTCACCTGTTGTCTTCACGTATTTGTACACCGCCTGTATAAGGGAGGATTCCTGGTCGGTTTCCACCGTGTTTTTATGTCCGGCATAACGGGGCTCCAGATCTGAATATCTATAGTCATAACCTACGTCTCCTGCCTTTTCCTTTGGAATGAATCCATCGATGATGTTGCCGTCGTCTCCCTGCATACGGAAAAACACCAGCAGGTTTTCTTTCAGCACATCCTCTTCATAAACCTCGGCAGAGAGCTCTATAAAAGTATTATAATCGCGAATCCAGACCTCCCCGTAGCCATCGCCGGCATTGAACCCGGTTTCAACCACTTCAAGGGCTTTTTCCTTAACAAATTCAAAGTATTCATTGCTACGCATCTTTTCCTGGAGTTTCTCTTTGTCTGTTTTGCCTGACTGGCAACCCGCCAGAAAGATAAATGATATAAAAATTACAGCAAGCTTTTTCATTATCTCAGTTTTAATTGATTTTTTTGTTATCATCTCATGTTGTTGCACGGCTAATTAACCATTCATTTTTTATTTAATGATTGAATTGCTCCGGTCTATTTTCCATTGATTGTTATAGAAGCCGGTGCATCTGATCCCGTCTATACCTTCTGTGAGCATATCTACGGAGAAGACCATGAAATCAGGAAAGCCGCTGCCAGAAGCAAAATACTGGTTGGCTTCTGTTGCCCTCATACCGGTGACCCCGGTTCCGCTGACAACAGCGACGGAGGCCACTTTACTGTTTTCTCTCGGCCACATGAAATAGGCTCCCAGGTCATTGCCTTCATATTGATTGTTACCTGCCGAGATGCTTCCACGCTTGACCTGGATGGGGCATTCGGAAAGAAGTTCATCCCATGCGGCATTGTTGGAGGCATTTCCATACAGAATGACGCCCCTGTCAGGATATTCTTCGGGGTCGAATTCTTTCCCTGTCATGATATCAACAGAGCCATTTCCGCGATAGTACCAGGCCTCGGCATCGTAGCGCGCCTTTTCATAATTCAGGCGGGATTCCTCATCACTTCCGCTTGCTCCATAAACAAATACCATCCTGTTGTTGAAAGGCTCCTTGAAGGATCCGTTGCGGTTAATACCCTTTTCACGGGGATCCGGTTTTTCATCAATCATCCAGCTTCCTTGTTTCTGAAGGTAAATCTTATCCCTTTCGGTTTGTGTAATATACGAAAGGGGTTGCGACTGATCCAGACCGATGTTAACGGTATCCCCCTTATTGAATGATTCAAGTGAAAGGCTCAACGTACGGATATTGTCCGTGGTTCCCCTGATGGTTTTATTTTCCAAATCTCTGTTCAGATTCAGCCTGCTGAAATGATAGGATTGTTGCTGCTGTAAAACACCTGCCCACCAATATTTGGATGAAATGGATGGGCTGGGGGTGGTGAAGTCGATCAGATTTACCTCTTTATCCGGTGCAATGGAGTGCCACTTGAAATAGTTGAAAATGGGAGGCCAGTCCACACTCTCATTTCCAAACCAGTGAGAGCCTCCCGGGTATTCATAATAGCTGAAGTCGGTATGAAATGTTCCCAGCCTTTCGCGCATATCCCTGGATAATTCAACCGGTACCACCCGGTCGCTGTCGCCATGAAATATATAAATGCCGGAGGCCTTGTAATTGTCAATCATTTCCATCACTCTACTGGGTGTGCTCGCCTGAAGCAGTATATCCTCCGTTCTTGAGGTGCTTTGCTCCGGTATAATTCCATCGGATGAACCATAATCGTGCAGGCTGGGATATCCGGCGCAGGGTGCAATGGCTGCCCATTTGCCGGGGTATGTGGCGCCCAGGTACCAGGTACCGTGACCCCCCATTGAATGGCCGGTCAGATAGATGCGCTGCGAATCCGGCTGGAATTTGTTTTTGGCAATATCAAGTACTTCCAGGGCATCCAACCTGCCCCAGTCTTCCCAATTAAAACCCCGGGGCCTTCGGTTGGTCGGTGCCACCAGCGAACCCCAGTCCTTGGGTTTGTATGCCCTTGCCTGGTTGATGGCCTCCACCCCCGCACCGTGGACAGAAAGAAAGAGGGAACTCCCTTCTTTGATGCCTCCCTTTTGGGGCGTTACGGAGTAATACTGAACACTTCCATCTATATCACTGATGAAAGTCTCATTGTAACTTTCTCCCGTATCCACTGCAGTGATTTTTATCTGTTTTTCATCCAATATGGAGGATTCATTTTTTAACTGCAACGTGCAGGCATACCTTCCTTTTTTGTTGATGTTGCTTCCATCGAAGGTGAAAGGCAATTTTCTTAGGGTCATTGGAGGCACGGATGGGAGGGACCTGGACAGCTTTCTGCCTTCTATGGTGGTTTCTATCTCAAGCTCGTTCTGTTCCTGGTCCGTTGCATTGATAACCGTCACTGCACCGGTGAGTTTATCCTGTTTTCTATTCAATAATATAGAAGGTAAGGTAAGATCCTTCGTATTGAGAGAGACTGGCTGTTCCGGGAAGATCATGTTGGCTTCAATTCCCTGCCACCTGGCCCATCTGGTGCAACGTACCAGTATGTTGTTGCGGCCTTGTTTAAGCTTCACGGGCGTGTATAACCACCCCGATTTGTAGGGATCGCCAAAGCGTGGCACCCCGTTGATGAAGAACATGCTGTTGCCCCTTATATGCATGAGTGCGGTTGTATCCGTGTTGGATTGATAAGATAAGTAAAGGTAACCTTCCGAAACACTTTCTCCCCGAAAAGTTCCAGTGGAGTCGGCAGATACGCTTCTCCACCTGACCGATCCCTCTTCTGAATTGAAAACCACACCTTCTTCAGGAACAATTGAATCATTTGTAAAAAGCTGATGGGCCAGCTCATCGTGTACGAGCGCCTGCCTGCCATATTGAATATCGATGGGTAACATCAGGCCTTCGGTAAACTGATGGCTGTTCTGCGAAAAGAGTGGAAAAAACTGTAAAAGGAGCAGGAATACGATGAAATTCTTTGCCGGTATCATGAACATTTTTTTTCTTTTGATGCCATTACAACAAATGGTTTAATCAAAGAGCGATTTTACAGATTATTTCATTTTTGACCTGAGTAAATTTTCCTTTTCAGCAGGCCAGTAATCACAGCCCAGTTGAATGAAAACGGAAGAATAAGCCATGGTCTGGTCAGTTTTTAGCACCAGTGTATGAAATAACTGTGAATCTTCCTTAATCTTTGTAAAAACTGAATCATGGAGCATAGACCTGGGATCCCCGGGGAGGATCTGTTTCAGGGAATCTTTATAGGCTTCTATGCCCTCGACCATATTGTTATTGAGATACTGTAATTCCTTATCGGTATAGATATCGGGTTGAACATGATTTGCAGCTTCAATTTCCGATAAAACATGAGAAAGTACAGGCAGCAACTTCTGATCAGTGTAAACCACCTCTATTCCTTCACCTGTTTGAAGGGGAAAGGCTTTGTCTACAACAAGGATCCAGTTGCGGTGGCCCAGTAAAGGCAGTTTTTTTTCCAGTTCACTTTTCCATTCTATTGACTGATGGTTTTCAACGGGTTTGTTTTCGCAGGCATTGAAAATTAACAACATAAGAATGATGCCTGAAATGAAGTACAAGCGCTTCATGGGTTTACGATTTTAATTGTGCAATATTATAAAAATAATAAATCAGATCATAGTAAAAATTAATCCTCCATAATTATTGCTATGGTCTGATTACCTGTTCTGTTAAACCCACTAATTATCTGAATTTTTGAAGCTAATCGACATGCCTGAACCCCGGTCGAACACTGTGGTCTTATAATTCGGCAAAGATCTTAAAAACTCAAGATATTCATCGCTGTCCCAAAAACCACCGCTTTCTGATACGTTGTGAGATACATAGCATCCGCCTGCCTCCAGTTTGGGATCCACTGCACGAAAATAGTTTCTGTACCAGTTTTTGTCGGCATCACTGAAAACAAAGTCAAAAGGTCCCTCTAATTCCGGCACCAGCTTATGGGCATCGGCCAGGCGGGCATCGATGTATTCGGAAAGGCCTGCTTCCCTGAAATTTTTAAGTGCCTGTTTATGCCGGTTTTCATTGATCTCAACAGTGATCAGTTTACCACCTGTTTTGCTCAGGGCCCAGGCGATCCATATAGAGGAATGGCCTGTGGAAGTGCCGATCTCCAATGCCCGGGTGTAATTGTTCTCAATGATCAGGTCATACAGTTTCTTACCGTCCGATTTGGGGACGTTCATGTTATACCATCCTTTATCCTCAAGAAACTCTCTGACTTGTTTGTCAGTCTGTGTGTTGTTTCCCATTTTTTGTGCCTGCAATGTTGTTAAAGGCAATAATAGCATCAAGAATATGATGTATGCTGTGAATTGATGTTTTTTCATTTTTACTGGTTTTTAAATTAATATTATAAAAAAGATGTTTTGTGAGATACAATCCGCGAGCACATCGGACCAGTCTCATTCTGATGGATTCTTTTTATCAAGTTTAACCACAATGGCCCTGTAAAAGTTCAACCAACAGGCTATATTTGATTTATTTTTTCCCAGGTGCAACAAGTTGCCTATATTTTTTGCAAATTTGGTGCGGACCATTCCATTATTATTATGAAAAAGAACCTGTCGAAATATTTTTATGTTCTGTATATCCTTGCTCTGGCAATGGTTGTTATTTACCTGATCCGCGATGAGATGGAAATTTCTGAGGGGCTGGCCAACCTCTTCTATTACCTGGCCATTGGGATTTTCGGATTGGGCGTGGTCAGAATTGTTTACCTGGCCATTAAACGATAAGTTTTCTATCTTTTTTGCCACAAGGAATCTACGAAATATTTCCTGCTGTCGTAGTAATTTTTCTGTACCTGAAAACCCGTTTTTTCTGCCAGGTTGTTGATCATATCCTCATCGTATTTCTGGGAGATCTCTGTAAATATGGATTCCCCCTTTTTAAAATTAAAAGCAGCACCAGGTTTACTGATGCTCACTTGTTGATTGGTTCTGCTAACGATATAGCTTCTGGCTTCTCCGGTTTTTGGATCATACGTTGGATGATGATAGAATTGTTCAGGCACAAAGTTACCACCCAGTTCCCTGTTAATCCGCCGCAGCAGATTCATGTTAAATTCCGCGGTAATGCCATGGGGATCGTCGTAAGCAGGTAGAATGACAGCCGGATCCTTTTTCAGGTCAAACCCGATAAGCAGCAAATCGTTCTTGTTTATATTTTTATTCAGCGAGCGGAGAAAATCAAAGGCTGCTTCATATTCAAAATTGCCGATGGTTGAACCCAAAAAGAGCAGGATTTTACTACCGTTCTCTTTCATATTTAATTCTTCAAGCGCCTGAAAGTAGTCTCCAGGGTAAGGCTCAATCTCTAAATCGGGAAATTTCTTCAAGAGGTGCTTCTTCATAAGATTCAGCACATTGGCTGATATGTCAATGGGAAGGTAACGGAAAGGTACAACTTTATCCAAAAAATGGTCCAGCAGCAATTCTGTTTTTTGTCCGTCTCCGGCTCCCAGTTCTGTTAGTAGAAACGGTGATCCGTTGTCACTGAATTCTGAAAGCAATTCATCCTTGTGGTTATCGATGATTTCGTATTCACAACCGGTTAGGTAATATTCCTCCATCGCCATAATCTTCTGGAAAAGTTTATCGCCTTCGGCATCATAGAAATATTTTGATTTGAGATATTTAGGTATGGAAGAAAGGCCCTCGTAAGTATCCTGTGCGAATTCAGAATCAGTTTTTGTCTTCTTTTCTTTTACTGAAATGTGTTGGTTCATATTGCCCGGTTTTTAAGGTAATGTGCAATAACTAACAGTCATTTAATTAAAACCAATTTACTTCCAAATTGTTTAATAACTGTCAGGAGTGTTTTAAAATTCCCTCCGTACGGCAATTTTAAATCTTAAGACATAAAATGATAACCACAAACGTTTTCTCACGTATAAGACTATACCAAATTGAGGATACGAATTGCCCTCAAACATTCTTAAGAGAATATTGGAGTGGTTTTTTTATATTTTTATAGTTTTGTATTTATAACGAAAAGAGTGAATAATGAATAATGCATTTCTAAAAACAAGATTCCGCATTCTTTCTGCTTTAGGACTCGTCCCCGGATCGGATTCCATAGAGAAAAAGGAAAACGCCATCGAGAGGGAGTATGACCATTTGATTCAAATACAGCAGTCAGACGAACTGGCAAGGTACGAAGAATTGAAAAATTATTTCCGATCCGGTGAATTCAAAAAGAAGAAAAAAGAAATCAATGCCCAGAAATATAAAAACACTGAACCTTACCGCAAAGAAAAGCGATTCAACAAGCTTAGAAACTCAGAACCTGTAAAAACCTACCTTAAGGTTTCTGACTCGAAAGAACTGGATCATTACCTGAGGATGAAAGATTCCGATCGTCTGAACCGGTTTTTTGAACTGAAAGAATTTTTTGAGTCCAGTCAGTTTGAAAAATTCAAAAACTCACTAAAGAACAAAAGAAAAGATAAACAAAAAGAATACAAAGACACCCTGGCTGAGTATAAAAAGCAGAGAAAATCAAAAAAATCAAGGGATTCTGAATCATCTGGCAGATTGAATGAACTGGAGAAGAAAGTAAATTCTGATGAGTTCAAACAGATACCCGAAGAAATCCGGAACCTGGAGTTCAAAAATACGGAAGAATACGGGAAGTACCAGGAATACAAGCGACTGAAAAAAGACAAAGACATTAAAAAAGCCCTTCAGTTCAGAAACAGCAAGAAATTTGCCATTTACCAGTCGGCAGTGGAATCTGAGGCGTTAAAGGAGTACCAGGACCTTAAAGATTATATAGAAAGCGATGATTTCATTGAAAACAAAGGATATTTAAAGACACGCAACAAATTTAAGTTAAGCCGGTTGTACCAGAATCTTCAGGAGTACAAGGAACTGAAAAAATCTGAAAACATCCGGTGGTACTATAAAAATAAAAATGCCAAAAGGTTTGAATTTTTCAGAAGGTATGAACGAACATTCCGGGATACTTTTGAAGGGGAAGGGATTGACCTGGATAAATGGCTAACCAGCTACTATTGGGGCAAAGCCCTGTTGAATGAAAGCTATGTACAAGCCACGGATGAGCACTTTATTACCGAGGGAAACAACCTGGAGATCAATAACGGCCTTTTGAGAATTATTACAAGGCGGGAAGAAGTGGAAGGCAAGGTTTGGCACCCCAATTTCGGATTTTACCCAAGAAGATTTTCGTATACATCGGGGTTAATCAACACGGGTCAAAGCTTCCGTCAGAAATACGGGTTGTTCAGGGCTAAGGTAAAACTCAGCCACGCCCCTCATTTACGTCACTGCTTCTGGATGGTACCGGAGAAGATTCTTCCTGAAGTGGATGTATTCAACTATTCCGGTGACAAGCCGAGGGAAATAGAGGTTGGCAGCTATAAAGGCAATCCTGATAATTCAAACGGTATGAAGCTCAGGAGGGCAAGCATTAAAGGTCCAAACTTCACCAAACGTTTTTATATTTTCTCACTGGAGTGGAAGCCCGGGATACTAATCTGGAAAATCAACGGGATCACCGTGAACAAATTCAGGTTCAATATTCCCGAAGAGCCCATGTATATGATCCTGAATTCCGGTCTTAACGGGGATATCAATGGCAGTCACCTTCCCAAAGAAATGCAGGTGGATTGGGTGGATGCTTTTAAGGAGAGGTGAGAAGATAGAAGAGAGTAGTGAGTAGTGAGTAGTGAGTAGTGAGTAGTGAGTAATGAGTAGTGAGTCATTTGTTTGACAGGAGTTTGTAAATTAGTAAGCAGTAGGCACGAAGCAGTAGGCAGTAAAGAAGTAAGTAAGTCCACCAGTAAAGACGCAAGGCTTGCGTCTCGGGGATTTTTGGACGACTGCACGACAGAGCGAAAGAGCCAGGGAGCAACAGGATGGGATGGAGCAACGGCAC
>Ga0207797_1001088_pt1 | contig 20116 bp, 14 predicted proteins | sample PRCRCaboRojoPR_6_FD_187275 | JGI IMG/M metagenome (GOLD analysis project Ga0207797, IMG submission 187275) | Marine sediment microbial community from Cabo Rojo, Puerto Rico - PR CR 10% Liquid 1 (SPAdes) | ecosystem: Environmental > Aquatic > Marine > Coastal > Sediment | place: Cabo Rojo, Puerto...
GTTGCTCCTCCGTCGCTCGGGTCCTCCTCTACGAGTCTTGAAGACGCCCGGCGGTGGCCTCCACCTCCGCCCACACGCGTAAGATATTCTCGCCGAGGATCTTCCGGATCTCGTCCTCGGTGTAGTCGCGGCGAAGCAGTTCCGCGACGAGGCTCGGGTAGCCCGAGGCGTCCTGCAGTCCCTTTGGCAGGGCGAATACGCCGTCGAAGTCGGAGCCCAGGCCCACGTGCTCTATGCCGGCGAGGTTTACCACGTGATCGATGTGGTCGGCCACGTCCTGCACAGTCCCGATGGGGTGACTCTTCCGCATCTTCTGTTCGTAGACGACCGCCTGCCGCGAGTCGTCCTCCCACCCCATCGAGTCGATATGGGCCTGCACCTTTTCGCGAATGGGGTCGTCCTGGTCCTGGTACTCGTCACGCAAGAAAGAGGAGCCGAAGGTGATCATGACGACGCCTCCGGTGTCGGCGATGCCCCGGATGAGTTTGTCGCTCAGATTGCGCTCCCAGCCGGGGGTGAAGTGGCGGCACGAGGAATGCGAGGCAATGACCGGCGCTTCCGTCCGCGCGAGCACGTCAACGGCCGTCGAGTCGGTCACGTGAGAGATGTCGACCATGATGCCCAGGCGGTTCATTTCGGCGACCACCTTCGCGCCAAACGGACTCAGTCCGCTCCAGCGCGGCTCGGCGTCATCATAGGACGAGTCGCCAATCCGGTTGTGTTTGCCGTGCGTGAGGGTAATGTAGCGGATGCCGCGGTCGTAGAAGTGCTGGAGATTGTCAAGGTCGCCCCCGAGGCCGGCACCGTTCTCCATGCCCATGGGGAGGGCAAGGGCGTCGGTCTTGCTGATCGTTCGCACCTCATTCGGTGTGGTCGCGATCGTGAACTTCTCGGGGTGCTCCTCCGCGATCCGTTCCACAAGGTCGACCAGCGCGTTGGCACGGTCTGTCGCGGCCCCCGGCGTGTCCTGGAGGTGCGTGGGGATGTAGATGGACATGAAGGGGGCGTCGAGGCCGCCTGCTCGGGCGCGAGGATAGTCGAAGTCGCCCCCAACGGTCGAGTCGGACGGGTCTTCGTAGAAGTCGTTGAGGCGGTACGGGAGATCGATGTGCCCGTCTACGAGGAGGGTTGTCCGCGTGAGGCTGTCGGCGCGGGCCTGAAGGTCCATGTCGGCTGCGGAGGAGCGGTCGGAGTCCTCTGACTGGCATCCGGCGAGAAGGATCACGAGGAGGGTGCAGGCGAGGAAGGATTGAATCGACATTCGCATAGGAGGCGGGGGGCTGACGGAAGGGGCGGGCCGAAAGATATCGGTGCGTCTCGGGAGGGACAAGGAAGGAAGAGGCAGGTGGAAGAGCTGAGTGGAACTCGTGAGGGGGTGGGGAAATGGGAGAGGGATTTGGCCATTCACTTCCGGACACTTTGGAATTACAGCCGGTCTCGCCGGTGAAGTGCCTGTAGAACAGAAGTCATTCTGAGCGGAGCGCTGGGAGCGAATGCGGCCGAGTACTCCCGGGGTGCGAAGCGGAGACGAAGCGCTGGGAACGCAGTGACCGAGTGCTCTAGGAGTGAATCTCTTTGAATATAGCGAGGAACGGCCTTCCGAGGCACAGGTGATTTTTCTGCTTTCCGACGTTTTCGAAGAGGTTCACTCTGAAAGATTCTTTGCTTCGCTCAGGGCGCTTCGGTCGCAAGTTCCCTCAGAACGGCGTTATCTCCTGTGTTGGGGACAAATTGGAGCTTCTCCAGCGAACATCGAAAATTGTCTGGCAGTGAGATTTAGCTATGCGGGGCGGGGTGTAGGGAGGCGGTCTCTCAGATCAGTGAGGTAGGAAGGGGTGTTGAGGAGACGGGGGCCGTACCAGGAGAACGGCTGGCCGTCGACGATTTCGATGCGTGTGTCGGGGAGGCCCTCCCGGAGGTCGGCCGTGAATGTGTCTTTCTTGTGGAAGGGGAACGGTTCGCTGGAGCAGAGGACCACGTCCAGGTCGCACTCAGCGAGTTCCTCCACCGTCACCTCGGGGTATCGCATCGCGTCGCCGTAGACGTTTTCGAAGTCGCCCCACTGCATCACGTCGTGGATGAAGGTGTCGCCGCCGATCGTCATGTAGGGCTCACGCCAGATGAGATAGGCGGTGCGGAGCGGGGGGAACTCCGGAAGGGCTTCGAAGCGAGAAATGATCTTTCCGACCAGCGTGGACGTCTGGTCGGCGGTGTCGGTGAGCACACCGACCGTCCGGATCATGTCGAGGGCCTCCGAGACGGTTTTTACCTCGGTGACGAACACCGGAGCGATCTCGTCGAGCGCTGCCACGTCCTCGGCCGTATTCTCCTCGTGGTTGGCGAGGATGAGGTCTGGGTCGAGCGTACGGGCCGTCTCAATGTCCACCTGCTTTGTGCCGCCGACGATGGTCTTTTCCGAGCGCCAGCCCTCTGGCCGTTCGCAGAAGCGCGTGATCCCGACGACTTCGGCCTCTAGGCCGAGGTGGGCAAGCAGCTCCGTCTGGCTCGGCACGAGGGAGACGATACGGTGGGGCGGCGTGTCGGGGGTGATCTCGAATCCGCGGGCGTCGGTAACGAGGGGCATCGGAGAAGGAGTTTGTAAACAATTGTCATCTACAAACGACGCAGTGAATCGTGATAGTTCCTGGGTGGGGAGAATCGATTCGGGCGGTACGGCGTGTAGGTATCCTCATTCTTTGTCCCCTCCAATCCTCTCATTCCGATGCCGCTCCCCACCGAACCCATCGGTAGCATTCCGCGCCCCGAAGAACTCATCGAAAGCCTTCGTGCCTACCGACGCGGTGACCTGAGCGAAGGCGCCCTCGAGCAGGTGTACGACCGGGCGCTTCGGGCCACAATTCACGCCTTCGAAGACACCGGCTCGCCCGTCATTACCGACGGGGAGCAGGCCAAACCCAGCTTTCTCACGTACCCCGTCGAAGGGGCCGACACCATCGAGCCCGGCGGCGTCGAAATTCCGTTCGAGGCGGGCCACACGCGACAGCTCCCGAAGCTCACCGAGGGCCCGTTCCGCTACGAGACGTACGCCGTTGAGTACCTGAGGCGGGCCCAGAAGTATGCGAGTGTGCCGGTTAAGCAGGCCGTCATCTCCGCCTCGGCCCTCAGCTTTCTCTACCCGGACGAGGGCCTCGATGGCTATTCCCGGAAGGCCTTCCTCGATGATCTCGTGGACGAGGTGGAAACGGACATCCGACAATGTCTCGACGCCGGGGCGCACGCCGTCCAGATCGACTTTACGGAGGGGCGGCTCGCGGTGAAACTTGATCCGTCGAAGGACCTCCTCCGACAGTTTGTCGACCTCAACAATCGGGTCCTAAATCGCTTCTCCGAGGAGGAACGCCAGCGGATCGGGGTCCACACCTGTCCGGGCGGCGACCGCGATTCGACCCACAGCGCCGACGTGGACTACGCGGAGTTGCTCCCGCTCCTGTTCGAGATGAATGCCGGCCGCTTCTACATGCAGTTTGCGAGCGAGGAGGACCCGGAGCGCGTGCTCGACATCGTGAGCGAGCACAGCCGGGACGATCAGACCATTTTCCTCGGCGTCATCGACGTGAACGATCCGCGCGTGGAGTCGCCCGAGGAGGTTCGCGACACCGTCTTGCAAGCAGCAGAGTACCTGCCGGTCGACCGGCTCGGGACGACGGACGACTGTGGCTTCTCGCCGTTCGGCGACGACCGCTCGACGGCCCGGCGCACGGCCTTCCGCAAGATTGAGGCCCGGGTGGAGGGGACGGAGATGGCGAGCGAGGCGCTGGGTGTTACGAACCAATAGCGCGCATTCCCACGAGGAGGCATCCCTTTCGAGCCGCAGTGCTCATCCTGGCTCTTGACGTTGAACGTTCGAAGGTCGAACGTTGAATGCGTTCCGCTTGTGCGATCCCAGCGAGACTATGCTGAAGCCGTGAGCACGTCCGGCAGGCGCTCGGGGAGGCCGCCGAAGCTCCCATTGCTCATGAGGAGGGCCGCGTCGCCGGGCTGGAGCGTGTTGACCAGCGTGGGAAGAACGGCGTCCACGTCGTCGAACGTGTCGGCGGGGGTGCCGCGGTCACGGATCGCCTGGACCACGGCCTCTGGATCGAGCATTTCGTCGGTGTCATCGTTGTGGCGCACCGGTGGAGCCTTCAGGAAAACCTGATCGGCGGCGTCGAACGCCTGGCCGTACTCCGCCTGGAAGAGAGAGCGGCGGCTCGTATTGGAGCGGGGCTCGAAGATGGCGACGAGACGGCGGTCCGGATGCGCGGCGCGGACGGCCTGCACAGTGGCCTGGACGGCGGTGGGATGGTGGGCAAAGTCATCAATTACGAGCACGTCGTTGGGGCGGCCGCGCACCTCCTGGCGTCGCTTCATGCCCTCGAACGAGGCGAGCCCTGTCGCAATCTCGGGGGGCGACAGACCCTCCCGATGGGCAAGGAGGGAGGCGGCCAGCGCGTTCTCCACGTTATGGCGGCCAGGGAGAGGAAACCGGACCTTTTCACTCTTCCCATTCAGCCGCAAGGTAAAGGTCTGCCCTCGGGCGGTCGTCGTCAGCTCTTTGGCGCGAACGTCGTTCTCGGGGTCGAGGCCGTAGGTGCGCACCGTTGCGCTCGTGTAGTCGCCGAGAGCGCGCACGTCGGGATCGTCGCCACAGAGGGCGAGCAGGCCGTCGCGGTCGAGGAGGGCCACGAAGTCCTCGAAGGCCCCGCGGTAGTCGGTCGGATCGGCAAAGATGTCGGCGTGGTCGAACTCCACGGAGCTGACCACGGCGGACTGCGGTCGGTAGTGCATGAACTTGGGCCGCTTGTCGAAATACGCGCTGTCGTACTCGTCACCTTCGACCACAAAGGGCGCGTCCGACCCCAGCGCGTAGCTCTGCCCGGTGTTTTCCATCACGCCCCCGATGAGAAACCCGGGGTCCCGTCCGACGTGCCGAAGAAGGTGAACGAGCAGACCGGTCGTCGTGGTCTTGCCGTGCGTGCCGGTGACGACGAGGGGGCGGCGGGCGTCGGTAAGGAAGCAGTGGGCCAACGCCTCGGGGAAGGACTGCTGCGGCAGGCGCTCCTCCCGGGCGTAGGCGGCCTCCGGATGGGTCGGCGTGCAGGCATTGCCCACCACCGTGAGGTCCGGGGCAGGATCGAGGTGGGCGGGGTCGTAGCCCTCCTGCACCGGGATTCCGCGCTCGGCGAGGTGGGTGCTCATGGGCGGATACACGCCGTCGTCGGCACCACCCACGTTCATCCCCGCCTCGTGGAAGAGTCCCGCGAGCGCCCCCATCCCCGTCCCGCAGATGCCAATGAGGTGCACGTCGTCGATCTTGGCGGGTGGGGGCACATTGGGACGAGGAAACCGCCGGAGGGGGGCGTCCGGCAACTCGTCGATGGACTGCGGCATACAGAGTGGGGAAGAGGAGAGCGGCTACTCGTCTGCGGAAGACTCCGAGGACGACCGGCGGGCCATTTCGGACATTTCGGCAGCGACGGTGGATTCATCGTCCTCCAGATCCCGCTGCAAGATGGTCCGTTTCAGCTCATCCAGCTCGTCGGCGTCGGCCGGCGGCGGTGTTTCAAGGGCCTCCTCCGACACCATTCCCAGCTCGCGGGCCCGGCGGAACCATTGCTTGCGAGCCAGGGCCTGCATGTCCTCGACGGAGTCGGCCTCGTCTACGATCTCCAGCCCAAGAAGTGTCTCGACGACATCTTCCATCGTCACGACGCCCGCCACCCCGCCGTATTCGTCCACTACGAGCGCGATGTGCTCCAGACGGTCGAGCAGGCGCTCCAGCAGATCGGGGAGGGGCAGCGTCTCGTGCACGACCAGAATGTCGCGCGAGATCTCCGCCAGCGACACGTCGAACTCCTCCTGGGCGGCTCGCAACAGCATTTCGTCCTTAAGCACGTAGCCGGTAATGTCGTCCGGGTCGTCGTCGTACACCGGGATGCGGGAGAATCGGAACTCATCGTGCTCCTCCACCACGTCGCCGATGGTCGTCTCCTCCGGCAGGTTGAAGATCACGGTGCGGGGGGTCATCACGTCCTTCACCCGCAGCGAGTTGAAGCGGAAGAGGTTGCGCAGGATGCGTGACTCCTTCTCCTCGAACACCCCTTCTTCTTCACCGAGCTCGGCCATTGCGGTGAACTCCTCCCGGCTGAAGGCCGTCTCGTCCTCTTCCGCCGAGAGCAGGTGCGTGATGCCCTGCGACAGCTTCACGAGCGGCCACATCGCGATGATCGTCACGGTCAGCGAGCGAACGACGATCGGGGTGAGAGTTCTCCAGTACACAGCCCCCAGCGTCTTCGGAATGATTTCCGACAGGACGAGAATAAGAAGGGTAAGAACCGCCGCAACGATGCCCGTGTAGGCCTCGCCAAACACGATGGCGGCCTGGGCCCCTACGCCCGCCGCCCCCACGGTGTGGGCGATCGTGTTGAGGCTCAGAATCGCCGCCAAGGGACGGTCGATGTTTTCCTTAAACTGGTGGATGCGCTCGCCCACGGCACTCCCCTCGCGCTCCAGCGCCGCTACGTACGACGGCGTCACGCTCAACAAGACGGCCTCCATCATCGAGCAGAGGAAGGAGACGCCAATCGCCAGCGCAACGTAAAGAACGAGTAAGCCCATTCGGGGGGGAAGGGGACTGAAGAAAATCCAAGGGTCGAAGCCCCATGTCCGGACACCGACCCTCACGGGGGCGGAACCGAGCTCTGAGTGAGGCTATCGTAGGATCAACGATAAATGCAGATCGCCCTTTTCAGTTTCGGAAGTCAACAGACTGAGCGGGGGGTATCCTGTTCCGTGATGGGACCGGGAGCAGTGCACAGGGAGATCCGGATGGGCAGTGGACCCGGGCGGTGTCCTCATCGGGACGGTTCGGGGGACGCCGGGACGGCAGACTCGACCTGATCGAGTCGCTTAGACCACTGCTTCTGGTTTTCCCGGGCATCCTGGACGACCGGCGTGTATTGAAGAAGACCCAAGAGCAGGTCATTCAATCCGGCAAGTGGCTGGTACATCGGGCGTTTCACGTCGAGAAAGAGAATGGCACGCTCTTCGTCCGTCTGATTTTTGACCTCGTGGTTGTACGTGTCATCAAACACCATGCCCTCGCCTTCCTCCCAGTGGAGGATTTGGTCGTGCACGCGGATGCGGCACTTCTCAGCCTGGTCCGGGACCTTCAGGCCCATGTGGTAACGCAGGACGCCTTTGTAGGGGCCCCGGTGCGGCGGAATGTGCTTACCGGGGGAGAGGATGGAAAAGAAGGCCGTCGTCATGCCCGGTACCTGCTCAATGAGCTCCGTGGTCCGGGGACAGCGGGCACAGTTCTCTTCGACCTTCACCCCGTAGCCGTAGAGGAAGAATGTCTTCCAATCGTCGTCCTGCGAGATGGTGGAGGCGTCCTCGGTGATGTCGTGGAAGCTAGGGAGTACCTCCCGGTACTGAAGGATGTCGTCGAGCTCAGACCGGATGTCCGTCCAATTTCGTTCCAGGTGCGAGGTCCAGGGAAAGTTGGAGGGGGCGTGGACCGGTTTGTCACCGACTTTCGAGAAGGCCCCGAACGTGGCATCGAGGCCGTGCAGGGCCGTGTGGCCGAGTTGCTTGAGGAAAGAATCGTCGCGGTCCTGAAAGGATTTCTGGTTGAGTGTGTCTTTTTGGGACATATTTGGAGGTGGAATTATGAGGTGTATTTCCGACGGCATCGTCATATCCCCTGATGAACCGCAGCCGGGAAGGTTTCGGCGATTCAGGTGACAGGAGGGGCGTGGAAGGCACTCTGGGGAAGCGGGGTTGAGCCTCTACCCGTCCCAAAGAGAGCCCCTTACGTGTCGGAGGGGCGCTCCGGGCGTGGCGACGGGGTGTCGGTGGTCGTGGGTGCGCCGTCGCCCGGGACGCCGTCGTCCAGAAGGCTCTCGGTCACCACCGTGTCGCTTACGATCGACGCATTCTCTGTACTGCCGCCAAAGGCTTTCGTCACCCGTAGGCTCACAGAGTCGAACACGGAGTACATGACCGGCACGATGACGAGCGTAAGGAAGGTGGCGAAGGTAAGGCCCGAAATGATGGCCGTGCCCATCGGGCCCCAGAACTGCGTGTTCTCGCTACCGAACTCGAAGTTGGGAGCGAAGTCGGCCAGAAGGCCCACGAAGTCGACGTTAATGCCGAACGTGAGGGGGACGAGGCCGAGGATGGTGGTCAGCGCGGTGAGCAGGACTGGACGCAGCCGCGTGGCCCCGCCTTCTATGATGGCGTCCCGTTTCTCCGATCCCCGCCCGCGAAGTTGCATGATGTAGTCCACAAGCACGATGTTGTTGTTCACCACAATCCCCGCGAGGGCGATAATGCCAATGAAGGTGAAGAGGTTGAACGGCGTGCGCGTGAGGATGAGGCCCAGCAGCACCCCGATCAGGCTCAGCCCCACGGCGGCCATGATGATGAACGGTGCGCTAATCGAGTTGAACTCGATGATGAGGATCAAAAAGATCAGCGACGCGCCGATGAGAAGGGCGGTGGTGAGGAAGCCAAAGGATTCCTGCTGCTCCTCGTTGCCGCCGGTGTACTCCATTGTGTAGCCGGGGGGCAGATTCTGACGATACTCCGAGAGCTCGTTCTGCACCCGAGTGAGCACCTCGGGCCCGTTGAAGCCGGGGGCCGCGTCGCCGGAGACGGTGACCACCCGGCTCTCGTCGATGCGGGTGATGGAGCCAAAGCCGGTGCCCTCCTCAATGTCGGCTACCGAGGTAAGCGGGATTTGCTGGCCGCGGAGATTGGTCACCGTCAGGTTCTCCAGGCTTTCGAGGGTCGCCCGATCCGCTTTTTGGAGGCGCACTGTGATATCGTACTCGTCCTCGCCGCTCCGGTAAGTATCGGCCTCCACGCCTTGGATGGCCGCGCGGACGGTCTGGGCGATCTGGCTCGTGGAGAGGCCGTACTCGGCAGCCTGGTCACGATCCACGTCCACCTGGACCTCGGGGCGGCCCGTGTTGAGGTTGTCTGTGATGTCGACGAGGCCCGGGAGCACGCCGGTCCGGGCCGCGTCCGAAAGGCGGTTTTTGACCTCGGTCGAGATCTGGACGATGCGGTCGAACTGAGGCCCCGAAATCTCAATGTTGACGGGTGGGCCCGTAGGCGGGCCTTGCTCCTGCTGGGTAAATTCGATCGAGGTGCCGGGAATGCCCTGCAGTTGGGCGCGTAACTTCTCGAGGGTCCGCGTGGAGGACTCGGGGCGCTCTGCGTAGTCCACCATGTTGAGCGAGAAGCGCGACCGCTCGGGCGCCTGGGCCCCGCCGCCAAACATGGCGTCGCCCCCCACGCCCACGTTCACGAGAATATTCTCGATGTTGGCCTCGGAATTGGGGTTCTGTTCGAGGAGCCGTAGGATCCGATCCTCGGCGGTTCGGGCGATGGTGTTCGAGGTTTCGATGTTGGTGCCGAGGGGGGCCTCCACGTTGATCTGCACGCGGTTGGGGTCGGTGTCCGGGAAAAAGGCCTGCCCGGTGGGGGCCACGAGAAAGAGCCCGGCGATGAGGACGAGACCGCCCAGCGACCCGTTGAGGAGAGCCGCGCGGTTGTCGGTGAGGAGCAATCGATCTTTCGTGTTAAACAAGGCACCGAGGAGCCCCACCAGCACGATCGCCGTCGGGGCCGCGAGGAGCTTCAGGAAGGCTGGAAGGGTGAGGCTGCTCGTTACGTAGCTGATGCTGAGGACTCCAAGCATGAGCGCAAAGAAGGCCCCGCCGAACTTGACGCTCGTCCAGCCGCCGAGGTAGATGCTTTCGAGCGAGTGGAGAACAATGCCGAGCCCGCCGAGGGCGGCAAGGACGCCGCCCGGCACGAGCAAGAGCATTCCGGCGAGTTGACCAGCGGCCAGCCACACCACCCCGCCCAGGGCGGCGAGAACCACTCCGATGACCAGCGCCGCGAGGGCGCCCGTGTTTCGCAGGAAGGCGTAGTCCACCGAGTAGTCGCGTTTGAGCATCCGCTCCAGGTAGCCCCGGTACCAGCGGATGATGCTTGGCAGGCCGCTCTCCACGAAGCGGTCGCCAATTGGGGACATGACATAGACGTGGAGAAGATAGAGTGCGGGGATTGCCGTGCCCACCACCACGAGTGTCTTCCAGTTGGCGATGCCCAGTGTAATGCCGAGCAGCAGGATCAATGCAGCTCCGCCATAGCGGGCAATCGCGGGCCACTCGGTCGACGCCTCCTCGTCCTCGCGTCCCTTCACCTGCACGAAGAAGCCCGTGATGACCGGGTTGATGACGAGCGCGACGAACAGCGAACTCGCCAGCGTAATGATGAGCGTGAGCGGCAGGTAGCTCATGAACTCCCCGATGATGCCTGGCCAGAAGAGCATGGGGACGAACGCCGAGACGGTGGTGGCGGTGGCGGCTACGACGGGCGCCCCCACTTCCGCTGTACCCAGCCGTGCGGCCTCCCAGCGCGAGTACCCCTCCTCCCGGAACCGGTAGATGTTCTCGATCACCACCACCGCGTTGTCCACAAGCATCCCTAGCGCAATGATGAGGGAGAAAAGGATGATGAAGTTCAGCGTCTGCCCCAGCGCCTGGAAGACGAGGAAGGTGGTGAACATGGACAGTGGAATGGCGATGCCCACCAGCGTGGCGTTTCGAACGCCCAGAAAGAAAAGAAGGACGGCGATGACGAAGATGAGCCCGCTAATGATGTTGTTTTCGAGGTCTGTCACCAGGGACTGCACATTCTCGCTCTCATCGCCGGTAATGAGCACCTCCGTGCCGCTCGGGAAGTCGAAGCTCTCAATGGTGGCCTTCACCTCGTCGGAGGTCTCTAGGATATTGGCGCCGGGCCGCTTCTTCACGTTCAGGGAAATGACCTGCGCCGTGCGGCGGGCCGAGTCGGGGACGGCCACGGTTTCGCCCTCGCTGTTTTCACGCTTCAGGATGCGGAGTCGGGAGTAGGACTCGCGATCTTTGAAGCCGAAGACGACGTCCGCCACGTCGCGCACGTAGACGTTTCGTCCATTCGGGGTAGTCTTCACGACCAACTCTTCGATCTGATCGGCCGGCTCGTCGAACTGGCCGTCCACCCGCACGAGGTAATTGAGCCGGTCCACGTCGATGGAGCCCCCGGGAATGTTCGTGTTCTCCTGCTGGACGGTGGTGATGAGGTCGTTGAACGAGACGCCGTACGTCTTGAGCGCGGAGAGGTCCGCGTTGATCTGTACCTCCCGCGTGAGGCCGCCGAGTAGGTCTGCCTCCAGGACGCTGGAGATGCCCTCGAGATCGTCCTGAAGGTCTTCGCCCACCTCCTTGAGCCGGGCCAGAGAGTAGGTCCCAGCCAGATTGATGGTCATGATCGGAAACTCGTCCGTGTTGATTTCATCCACCAGTGGCTCCTCCACCGCCTCGGGCAAATCCGGCTGCGCCCGGTCCACCGCACGGTTCACCTCCTGGTACGCCTTGTCTGTCTCCACATCCGGCGTAAACTCCACGACGACGGTAGAGACACCCTCGGAGGAGGTCGACCGCATCTCGTCGATGCCGTTGATGGAGCTTATTTCCTGCTCGATGACCTGCGTCACGGTCGATTCGACATCGCCGGGGCTGGCCCCAGGGTAGATCGATGTCACTACGATCTGCGGAAACTCGATCGATGGCGAGGACTCCTTCGGGATCGTGAGGTAACTCACCAGCCCGCCGATCGCCAGGATCAGCGTGAAGACGGCGATAGCCGTGCGGTATTTGATCGAGAGATTTGTAATCTTCATCGCGGAGGCGTCGGTTAGTACAGGGCTGAGCTGCTGCTCGCGGGCGTGACTGGTTCAGGAACGGGTCACGGGTTGCGGATCACGCACCCACGTGTCATTGGTCGGTGGGGGGAGTGGGGAGGGATTGCTCCTCATACGGCGTGCCGGCCGCGGAGGAGCGTCCGTACTGCTGCGCTACCTCCAGCGGCGCGCCGGGCGACACGTTGTTCTGTCCCACGATGATCACTTCGTCGTTCGCCGCGAGGCCCGAGTCGGCGACCACGCGTCCTCCCGTGGCCGGGCCGAGCACCAGTTTGCGGTCGCGAGCGACCACGATGGAGTCGGATCGATCGGCCACGTAGACGTGCGTGCCGGTTTCGTCCCGGAGGACAGCCGAGCGGGGAATCACGAGGGCGCTATCGAGGATGGCGCGGGTAACGCGCAGGTTCACGCCCATCGACGGCTTCAAGCGGTTGTCCTCATTCTGCACGGTCACTTCGATGGGAAAGGTGCGGCTCTCGGGGTCAATTGCGTTGCCCACGAACGTAGCTTCGGCGGTGCGGACCCCAGTCCCGTACCGTCGGAAGTCGAGCTGCACGGGCGTTCCTTCGCGGATGTCGTTGGCGAAGCGCTCCGGCACCCCCGCCGTCACCTTTACCTGTCGCGTGTTCACGAGGCGGGCCACCCGCGTGCCTGGGGAGGCCTGCTCCCCGACCTCGATAAAGCGCTCCTCCACGGTCCCGGTGAACGGGGCTCGGATGCGGGTATTGGCGAGCCGCTTCTTGGCCTGCGTGAGCGCGGCGCGGGCCTGATTGCGCTCGGAGCGCACCTGTTCAAATTCGAGCGCGCTAATCACGGAATCGCGGTAGAGCGGCCGCTGCCGTTCGAAGCGGTCCTGCGCCAGCGCGTACTGTGCCTGCGCCTGCTCCACGGCCGCCTCCGCTTCCTCGGCGTCAATGGTGGCCACGATCTCTCCTTCCTGCACCCGCGTGCCCCGGTCGCGGAGCATCGTCACCGTCCCGTCGGTCTGGGAGGAGAGCGTCGCGTCGTCGAGGGCCTCCACACTGCCGGTTAGCTCGATGACGTCAGTGAACGAGGTCGGCTCCAGCACGAGCGTCTCGACGCGCGTCGTGGGCTGCGGGGGGGACTGGGCGGAGGCGTCCGACACCTGATCGTCGCTGCAGCCGCTGGTGAGGCCGACCACGCCAACGAGCATCGTCAGCACCGCAAACAGCGACGCAGAACGGGGCAGGGGAGACCGGGACGAAGAGAAGGATCGTCGCAAAATGGGCATCATCGGAGAAGTCTCGTCGGAAAATAGAAATCGACGAAGAGAGCGGATCATCGGCGTGTCATGAGGTAGGATTCGGAGGCAGGCGTGAGGGATTGGCCGAGGGCGGTTTCGAGGTCGGTTCGGGCCACTAAGTAGTCGTGCACGGCCTGGAGAAAGTTGAGGCGGCTCTGATCGAGCTGCTCGGAGGCCTCCCGGAGCTCAATCTGGCTCGCCACACCTTCGTTCACGCGCTTCGACATGTGGTCGTAGTTCAGTTCGGCGCGGCGCACATTGGCTCGTTGGGATTCGATGCGTTCGCGGGCATTTTCGAGGTCACGAAGGGCCTTGCGCACCTCCAGCTTCACGGCCCGTCGCAATCGGTTCCGCTGAATCTCTGCCCGGCGTCGTTCAATCTCGGCCTGCTGGACCCGCGCCGACCGCTGAAAGCCACTGAACAGATCCCAGTTCAGCTGGAGCCCGACGCTAAACGACGGGTTCCAGAAGTCGTCGGCGAAAAAGCCCCGCTGCTGTTCGCGAAAGTAGAATGGATTCGTCGGGTCCTGTGGGTCGGTCGTCAGGATTTGGGAGCGGTCGTCGGGGACGCGCCCCGAGTAGTTGAAGTTCGCGACGGCCTCAACGCGGGGGAAGTAGGAGGCCCGGGCCGATTCCGTCTGGAGCTCCTGCAGCTCCACGTTGAGACGGGCGCGCTGAAGGTCGGGCCGGTTCTCGATGGCCTGGTCCACGGCATTCGACATCGAGATGGTTTCGAGCGAAACCTCCTGCAGGCCGTCCGTGCGCTGATCTTCGAGGCTGCCCCGGAGCGCAATCGGCCGCTCGGGCGAGAGACCGATGGTGCGCTTGAGTTGATCCCGGGCAAGATTGGCGGCGTTTCGGGCTTCAATCCGCTGCGTTCGGGCGTTTGAAAGCTCCACGTTGGCGCCCAGCCGCTGCGCCTTCGGAATCACGCCCCGTTCCACGCGGGTCGATACTTCCTGCAGCGTCTCCTGCGACCGCTCCACGCGCTTCTGGAGAACCCGGGTGCGCTCCCTGGCCAACAGCGCTTGGTAAAACGCCGTGACCACCTCGTTCGTCACCACCTGTACCTGTCGGTCGCGGGCGTGCAGGCTGACGTCCTTAAACTGCTGTGACCCCTGCACAGCCGTGAAGGCCGACTTGCTATACAAGGTCTGAGTAAGCTGGAGACCGCCCCGAAACTCATTGTCGACGCCGAAGGGATTTCCGCCCCCACCCCCAAGTGAAATGCCCGCAGCGGCCAGGCTGTCCAGTTGACGTTGCTCAAAGGTGGGAAAGGAAATCGGATCGGTGGTCGGATTGTCGTCCAAACGGCGTCGCTCGTTGAAGGCGAGCCATTCGGTCTCCCCCCCGCCCCCCAGCAGACTCAGGGCGTCGCTCCCGGCAAAAGGGTTGGCGGTGACGACATTGCGGGTGTAGCTACCCGTCAAGTTGAGCGAGGGGTACAGGTTGCCCCACGCTTCCTGGACCTGGGCATTCGCGTTTTCGATGTCGAGCTGCGCCCCTCGCAAGTCAAGGTTTCGCTGGAGGGCCGTCTGGACAGCTTTTCGGATCGTCAGGACGAGCGGTTGGTCCGTGTCAGTGGCACCGGTGTCCGGGCCGCCAGGGCGCACGCTCGGATCGACGGATTGGGCCTGGGTCGTGGCGGGAAGGAGCACGACCGCGCAGACTCCCAGGATGAGAGCAAAAAGCGTGAAGGAGCGGATGGAAGCACGCATGGGGAGTGCAGTTGCTACGGATAGGGATGCGTGAGGGCGCTAAAGGGAGGACCCGTTGGTCTCCAGGCCGTCGAAGAGAAGGGTTGTTAGGAAGTCGGCCGCCTTCTCGGGGTCGTTCAGGAGCGGTTTCTCTTCGCAGGAATCCTGTCGATTCTTCAGGACGCTCTGGATACCCATGCCGCGCGCGTTTGCCAATAGCAAATGTGCAATCGACGACAGGGGCAGTCCGTCGTGCATCTCGCCCTTCTCGGCGGCCTGTTCCAGCGCCGGGGTCAGGGCGTTCACGAGGCGCTCGTGCTGCTCATGGAAAAACTCCGAGTGGGCCTCATCGTCGCTGAAGGCCATCATGTGGGCTTCCTTGACCAGGAGGAGGAACAGATCCTCGCGATCTTGGATGAGTTCGAAATACCGTTCGACGAACGTGTGGAAGGCCTCGCGCAACGACCGGTCGCCGTCGAATTCGTCCTGAAAGACCGTGCGGATCAGGTCCTCAATCTCGCCCAGGATATCGTCGAATACGGCGAAGAGAAGGCCCTCCTTTCCCCGTTCGAAATAGTTGTAGAGGGTCCCCTTGCCGAATTCGGCGCGCTCGGCGATTTCATCAAGGGTGGCCTGGGCGTATCCCCGTTCGGCAAAGACCGAGCGGGCGGCTTCGAGCATGGCGCGCCGGCGCCGCTGCCGCTCTCGCTCGCGGCGGGAGAGGGACGTATCGGGAGAAGAGGGCATGTGGGGAAAACCGAACGTGGATGGAGCGTCAGAATGTGACTGGGTAGTCAGACAATGACTGTTAAGTCACATCCTGACGATTCGTTCGCAGTTTTCGGGGAAGTCCCCGTAAAGATCGAGGGGCTTACGCGTGAACAGGACGTTGGCGCGTCCATCGGCGGTTTGTGAGGGCGGACGGTGTGGGGGGGCGACGGTGTGGACTCCGTCGTAGAACTGCTTGACACACGTTACAGGGGACCGTCCGTTTGGGCACATTCGGCCAGCGGTCAGAGGGTTTCGACGAGACGGATTCTAGGATCGACGAACGGGCTATCCGTCAAAAGTCACCGCCTCTCGCGCCACCGCCAGAAACTCTGCCAGCATCATCGCGGTGGCGCCCCAGACCGTGTGGCCCGCCACGGCGTAGTAAGGCACTTCTATGTCTGTGTCGTCTAGTCGCCGCATTTCGGTCTGTTGCGTCGCCGGATCGAGAAGAAGGGCGAGGGGCACCTGGAGGACCTGTCCCACCTCTTCGTCCGTCGGGTGGAGGTCGGGCACAGACGTGGCCCGGCCTACGAACGGATGGACGCAGAAATTGGACGGGGGGATGTAGAGGGGCGTCAGTGCACCGAGCACCTGGACAGACGTAGGGGGAAGCGCAATCTCTTCCTCCGCCTCGCGAAGGGCCGTTTCGGGCAGCGATTCGTTGTCCTCCCGCTGGCCGCCGGGAAAGGAAATCTGTCCCGCGTGGTCGGGGAGGTGCTCCCGGCGGACGGTCAGGACCACCTTCGGGTCGTCGTCGTGCGGAAGCAGGAGAACGAGTGCTCCGGCCTCCCGGCAGTCCCGCCCGTTCACTGATAGGTCCGCCTGCCGCGCCGGATACCGGGGGGCCATGGTGAGCTGCGCCTCGGGGCCGGGGAGGGGTTGCTCCAGGCGCTTCCTGAGGCGGGGAGTAAGGGTGGAGAGGGAGATAGCCATGGCTCTATCGTACGGGAAAACCGAGTGGTGGAGGTTGGACAACAAGTCCCACGACACTGATCCACTCTGTCTGATTTTCGGCTCACCGTTTGCGATCAGAACGCCCCTGTCTCGGGTGGGAACCGGGAGGAACCAAACAAGAAAGCGGCACCGCGGATCGCTCCACGATGCCGCCAAGGCAGACACTAATCCATGCAGCCCCACGTCCACACCTCCACTCGTCCAAACTCGCGAGCGGAAGCGACCACTACTCCATATTCTCCACCACCGCCTGCCCAAATTCGCTACACTTGAGCAGCTCGGCGCCCTCCAAGTTGCGCTCAAAGTCATACGTCACGCGCTTCTGGCCGATCGTCGTTTCCAGTGCGTCGAGAATCACGCTGGACGCTTCGTCCCAGCCCATGTACTCGAACATCAGGCGGCCCGAGAGAATGAGGGCCGAGGGGTTCACCTTGTCCTGTCCGGCGTACTTGTTGGCGGAGCCGTGGACCGGTTCGGCCAGGCAGGCGGCATCCCCGAAGTTGGCGCCGGGCGCCACGCCGAGGCCGCCGATCTGCGCGCCACAGGCGTCGGAGAGGTAGTCGCCATTGAGGTTCGGCATCGCCAGCACGTCGTACTGGTCGGTCCGCGTCTGTATCTGCTGGAGCATGTTGTCGGCGATGCGGTCGTTGACCACGACGGCGTCTGCCGGCGGCTCCCCATCGCGCTCCTCCCAAAGCGTGTCCTCGGTGATCACCTCGTCGCCGTATTCCTCGCGGGCCACCTCGTAGCCCCAGTCGCGGAAGGCGCCCTCGGTAAACTTCATGATGTTGCCTTTGTGGACGAGCGTGACGAACTGATGCCCGTCGCTCTCCAGCGCATAATCGATGGCCTCGCGGACGAGCCGCTTGGTGCCGAACTCGGTGATCGGTTTGATGCCGATGCCAACCGGTCCGTCGTGAATCGTCTCGTCGAAGCCCATCTCCTGCTCGACGAACCGCCGGACCTTCTCCGCACCCTCGGTTCCGGCCTTCCACTCGATGCCAGCGTAGACATCCTCGGTGTTTTCCCGGAACGTCACCATGTCCATCTGCTCCGGGTTCTTCATCGGCGAGGGCACACCGTCGATGTAGTAGGTGGGGCGGACGTTGGCGTAGAGGTCGAGCTTCTGGCGCAGGGCCACGTTCAGCGACCGGAAGCCGGCACCCACCGGAGTGGTCAGCGGCCCTTTGATGGCGACGCGGTGCTCGCGAATGGTATCGACGGTCTCCTGGGGGAGAAGCTCGCCGGTCTGTTCTTTGGCCTTCTGGCCGGCCAGCACTTCGGTCCACTCGATGGCGCGGTTGCCGTTGTAGGCCGTCTCCACGGCAGCGTCGAAGACCGGACGAGCGGCCGCCCAGACGTCGGCGCCCACGCCGTCGCCTTCGATGAAGGGGATGATGGGGGTGTCGGGGACCTGGAGGGTGCCGTCCTCCATCGTAATTTGTTCGCCAGAGGTGCTCATGGTCGGATCGGTTGGTCAGGGGAAGAAGAGATGTATGGCTGTTCCCAAGGTAAGACGTGGGGACGACTCCCTCTATTAGGAAAGCGAAAAAACGGCAGTTGGGCGTGGGGGTAGAGGGCTGGGGTGGAAAGGGGAGAGGCGAGGGGGGAACGAAGCAATGAGGAACGCAACCCACAACGCAGGACCCTGAACCTATAACCCAAAACGCACAACTCACAACCGACCCATCAGGTCGCGCAGTCGCAGCTCCCACACCTTGAAGGCGGCTTCCACCACGATTTCCCGACGCATCTTCGACTCGCCTTCGGTCCGCTCCGTAAAGATGACCGGAATCTCCTTGAAGCGGAAGCCCGCCCGCCACGTGCGGTAGTGCATCTCCACCTGGAAGGCGTAGCCGTCGGAGTTGACGCGGTCGAGGGGGAGGGCCTCCAGCACGCGGCGGTGGAAGCACTTGAAGCCCGCCGTGACGTCGAGGATCGGCAGGCGCGTGATGGCCCGTGTGTAAATGCCGGCGCTGTACGACAGGACGAGCCGAGAGAGCGGCCAGTTGATGACGCGAACTCCCCCCACGTACCGCGATCCGATAGCGAGATCGACCTCGCCGCTGCGCACCGGTTCGATGAGGCGCGGGAGGTCGTCCGGGTCGTGGGACAGGTCGGCGTCCATCTCGCAGATGTAGGAGTAGTCCCGCGAGAGGGCGTACCGAAAGCCGCGGAGATACGCGGTGCCGAGGCCCAGTTTGCCACCGCGCTCAATCAAGTCTACTCGATCGGGGGCCGCCTCCATCTTCGACCGCACGATGTCGGCGGTTCCGTCGGACGAGTTGTCGTCTACGACGAGGATGGAGAGCGGGATCGGCTGAGCCAGCACCAGCTCGATCACCTGTCCGATGTTGTCGGCCTCGTTGTAGGTGGGGATAATAACCAGCGCGTCGGTGGGGGCGTCCCCAGAAGCGGATTCGGACACCGATTGGGAGGTAGTTTCGGAGGATGATAGAGTAGCAGGAGCGTCCCGTCATGGGTGAGTGGATCCGTCAAACGGGAACGACTGCCATGAAAGTATCGATCCAGGAAGGCATGTCCACCCGTGCACACGGATTTTAATGAAAAACGAGTTCTGACGGTGCCTCGGCCTCCGAAACCGGGAATTGAAATTGGGATACAAGGGCGTGCCAAAATTGCTTCTTTGGCCGGAATCGTTGATAGTGTATCCCACGATGTTCGGGCGTCCGCGGCCCGAGGTCCTGGGCGCCGCGCACAGCAATTTCTCAATCACCCAACTCTGCCGCACGTCATGGCTGACGACACCTCGGCCCCTGATCCCGATTCAAGCTCGAACGGAAGTGTCGGCGACGGAGCAGGCCTCCCCGACGGTTTTCCCCACGCGTCGCGACTAGAGCGGGCCGGCGTGACGAGTCTTGCGAAGCTTCGGGACATCGAATCGCTGGAAGAGCTGACTGGGATCGGACCGGCCTACGCAGAAGACATCGAGCAGGCCCTCGCGGAGCTTGGGGAGGTCGAGAACGGGAAGGAGGCCGCAACGACGGAGAAAAGGCCCAGTCCCCTCGACGAAGACGAGGAGGAAGACGTTGGGGGAGCGGCTACCAAGCAGTCGATCAATATCCCGGAGGGGCCGCTGGAAGAGACCGTGTCGTACGACACGTATCCGGCGGACACGTACGAGCACGACGAACTGGGCTTCGAGGACGACGACGTTCTGGACCTGCTCCGCAACATGCTGCTGCAGCGGCGCTTCGAGAATCGGTGCCGCCAGATGTACCAGCGGCAGAAAATCTCGGGCTTCCTGCACCTCTACATTGGGCAGGAGGCCGTCTCCACCGGCAGCGTCAACGCCATCGAACTCGGCGAGGACTCGATCATTACGGCCTACCGCGACCACGGCATGGGCTTGGCGATGGGCATGACCGCTGAGGAGTGCATGGCGGAGCTCTTTGGCAAGGCTACCGGGTGCTCGAAGGGGAAGGGCGGCTCGATGCACTTCTTCGACGCCGAGAAGAAAATGATGGGCGGCCATGCCATCGTCGGCGCACACCTGCCGCTCGGCGCCGGCATCGCCTTCGCGCACAAGTACCGGGACGAGGACAACGTCTGCCTCTGCTTCTTCGGCGACGGGGCCATGCACCAGGGGGCCTTCCGCGAGGCCTGCAACCTGGCCGGCATCTACGAACTGCCCATCGTGTTCGTCTG
>Ga0207797_1001090_pt1 | contig 20114 bp, 26 predicted proteins | sample PRCRCaboRojoPR_6_FD_187275 | JGI IMG/M metagenome (GOLD analysis project Ga0207797, IMG submission 187275) | Marine sediment microbial community from Cabo Rojo, Puerto Rico - PR CR 10% Liquid 1 (SPAdes) | ecosystem: Environmental > Aquatic > Marine > Coastal > Sediment | place: Cabo Rojo, Puerto...
GTGGTAGAGCTTGTGGTAGAGGATGGTGCCCATGAAGATCTCCGCCTCGATCTTCTCGCCGGTGATCCCGGAGTACATCGTCTCCTTGCCCGAGGACTGATAGCCGTGCTCCTCGAGCGCCGCCCGGAGGTCCTCCTCGTCCTCGCCGGTGAAGGCAGTCCCGTCGACGCGGCGGCCGTCGAGCGACCCGACCTTGCCGCCGATCATTTCGAGGATGTGCCCGACCGTCATCCGTGACGGGAGCGCGTGGGGGTTGATCACCAGATCCGGGACGACCCCGTCCTCGGTGAACGGCATGTCCTCCTGGGGGGCGATGTGGCCGACGACGCCCTTCTGGCCGTGCCTTGAGGCGAACTTGTCGCCAAGCTCGGGAATCCGCTCGTCACGGACGGAGACCTTGGCCAGCTTCGACCCGTCCTCGCCCTCCATCAGCGTCACGGTGTCGACGACGCCGGATTCGCCCGACCGCATCGTCACGGACGTCTCCCGGCGTTTCTGCGGGCTGAGCCCGCCCATGTCGTCGGGCTCCTCCAAAAACCGCGGCGGCGACGTCTTGCCCAACAGCACGTCGTTCTCGCCCACGGGCGTTTCGGGGTTGACGAGGCCGTCCTCGTCGATGTGGGTGTAGGCCTCTTCGCCCCGGGCCCCGCGGACGTCCTGGGTGGGGATCTCGAAGCGGTCCTCCTGGCCGCCGGGATACCGGCGCTCCTCGCCCTCGTACGTTCGGAAGAAGTGCGACCTCGCCAGCCCCCTGTCGACCGAGCCGCCGTTGAGCACGAGGGCGTCCTCGATGTTGAACCCCTCGTAGCTCATGACGGCCACGACGAAGTTCTGCGCCGACGGCCGCTCGTCGTACCCGATCTGCTCGGTGGTCTGGGTCTTCACCATCGCCTCCTGGGGGTAGTGCAGGAGGTGTTGGCGGGTGTCCGGCCGGATCCGATAGTTGGCCGCCGGTAGCCCGAGCGACTGCTTCATCATCCCCGCCCCCATCGTGATCCGCGGGCTGGCGTTGTGCTCGGGGTAGGGGATCATCCCCGCGCCGATCCCGAAGATCAGCTGCGGGTCGATCTCCATGTGGGTGTGGTTCTCGGTGAGCTCGTCCATGTCGACGCCCACGAGGATGTCCTCCTCCTCCTCGGCGTCGATGAACTCGATCTTGCCGCGGGCGACGAGGTCCTCGAACCCGATTTCGCCGCTCGTCAGCGCCTCCAGCTCGGCGTCGGTGATCAGTACCTCGCCGTTCTCGACGATCAACAGCGGCCGACGCGCCCGCCCGGCATCGGCGTTGATGATCACCTCCTGGGTGCGGTCCTTGACCGAAACGTTCACCATCTCGCTGACATCACCGCGCCGTCGGGCGGTGCGGATCTGCTCGGCGAGCGTGCCCGGGTCGGGATGCGTCCCGACCAGGCTGCCGTTCACGTAGACTTTCGCGTCGCGTCCCTGGCTCATGTGTTCAATCGTCCGCGGGCGTTTTTGTCGTCTCGAACCCCGGGATGCCCTCGACTCCCATCGTCACGAGTTCGCGCTTGAGTTCCTGTTCGTCGGCCACGTCCTGGCTGAGCTCCATCGCCTGGGCGAAGTTCTTCACCAGCCCACAGTTCGGCCCCTCGGGCGTCTCCGACGGGCAGATGCGCCCCCACTGCGTCGCGTGCAGGTCGCGGGCCTCGAAATGCGGCTGGCTCCTGGAGAGCGGACTGCGGAGTCTTCGCAAGTGGCTCAACACTCCCATGAAGTCGGTCCGGTCGACCAACTGGCTCACTCCCGACCGCCCGCCGACCCAGTTGCCCGTCGCGAGCGGGTGCTCGAGCCGCTCGGTCAGCACGTCCGAGCGCACCACGGTCGACACGGACAGCTGCCGGTTCCGCATGTGGGCCCGTTCGAGCTGGTACTTGACGTCGCGGGCCAGCTTGTTCAGCGCCGTCCGGAAGAGGTCCTGCATCAAGTCGCCGGAGACCTTCAGCCGCTTGTTGGCGTAGTGGTCCTTGTCGTCCGAGTCGCGCCGCCCGAGCGCCAGCTCGAAACACGCCTCGGCCATCCGACACAGGTAGAACGACTTGTTGATCCGGACGTCCTCCTCCTCGACGCCCTCCTGGTGGAGGTGCGGCAGGAGGTACCGGTCGATGACGTAGTTGGCCCGCTTGAGCTGGTAGTTCTTGCCCTGGCCGGAGGCGACGCGCTTGCCGAGCGTCTCGATGGCCCCCTCCTGGGTCTGGACGTCGGCCTCCTCCAGGTTCTCGAGCATGAACTTCACGATCTCGGGATCGTCGGACACCCGGTGGACGATCTCCTCGTCGGATTCGAGGCCGAGCGCCCGGACGAGCGTCACGAAGTTGATCGACCCCGACACGGACGGGAACGACACCTCGAGCAACCCCTCCCGGTTGCGCTGGACCAACACCAAGGCCCGGTAGCCCCGGCGCTGGCTGAACGTCTTGGCCACCTGAATCTCGTCGCCGTATCGGGTGTCGTATTCGGCGAGGATCTTGTTGGGGGCGAGGTCCTCGCTCGTCATCAACACCCGCTCCGACCCATTCACGATGAAGTAGCCGCCTGGATCGGCGGGGTCCTCGCCGATCTCCACGAGGTCCTGCCGCGGGAAGTCGGCGATGTTGCACTTGGTCGATCCGACCATGATCGGGATCCGCCCGACCTTGGTCTCGGCCTCGTCGACGATCCGCTCCTCCTCTTCCTCGCCACCGGTCACGATCCGCATCTCCATGAACACGGGCGCGGCGTACGTGATGTTCCGCAGCCTGGCTTCCTGTGGATACAAGAGCTCCTCGGAGCCGTCGGCCTCCCGCACCCGGGGGGTGACGACCCGGATGTTCCCGAGCTCGACGAAGACGGGCTCCTCGCCCTCCTTGTCGCCGATGTCGGTGTCGATGGTTTCCTTCTCGTCGACGACCTCCTGCATCCCACGGTCGAGGAAGGCGTTGAACGATCGGAAGTGGTGCTCGGCGAGCCGGTCCTGGGCGAAGTACTCCCGGGAGACGGCGCGTCGGTCCTCGATGTTCAGGCTCACTCTACCACCAGCCGGTAGACCGTCGCGGTGTCGGTCGTTCGCGAGTCGCGCGTGATCTCGATCACGTCGCCGATGGTCGCCTCGTCGGGCAGCGCCGGATCGCTCTGTTTGATCTTCGGCAGGTCGGTTCGTCGAATGTCGTACTCGGCGAGGACGTCCTCGAGCGTGTCCTCGTCGAGCACTTCGTGCTCTGGTACGAGCGTGTGTTGGCTTACATCAACCATGGTTGGTCGGGGAGAGAAGGCTGTTCGGCGGGCTGCACGCTGGCAAAGATACTACGGCTTCCTATCGCTAGAATCCATTTAAGACTTACCAAATCGGCGCGCGCGTGATGCAACTATGAAGAGGGGCGAGCCCGGCGGGGGAATCGCTCGCACCCGATACCTCTCTCTGTGCCGTGGAGTACCAAATACCTTGCCACGAAATCGGGGGTTGGAAAGCCTTAAGTCCGGCAACGGGATACCTGCGAATGCTGCCTGCCCGGGTGGTGTAGTGGCCTATCATTCGACCCTGTCACGGTCGAGACGCGGGTTCAAATCCCGCCTCGGGCGTACGATTTTCGAGGAAAATTCGACTGAAAAGACTGAGCGTATCGTTATCATCGATAACGGGACAAACTCGACATAGATCGAACCATGGTACGGGGTGGTAACTAAAGACGTCGGGGACCTCACGGAGCTAAAGACTATTGGGAAGTTCTTATCAGGCGGATATCAGGTCGCCATTCCGTTCGGTGACAACTCGAAATATGATCTAATCTTGGACGATGATGGAGAATTCTATCGGGTTCAATGCAAGACGTCATGGACCTGTGCCGATGGGGGATTTATGTTCAATACTCATTCCCAGACGACCAGGAATGGAGAGTATCACGAAACGACCTATGGTAACGACATTGACGCATTCGCCGTCTACTATCCTGAGAACGGGAAGCTCTACTGGATCGAACCGGAGGAGGCAACCTCAAAGAAAATGAAGCTCCGGACCACGGCCAAAATCGACCACCACTCGATCAACTGGGCGGCCGACTACGAGTTCGACGGGCGGATTCCCGGTTAGGTGAACTCCTCGTCGTCGCGCTCGCCGAGCACCCACTCGAGTTCCTCCATCGCCCGGAGGAGCGCCACCTCGTGTTCCTCTTCGACGGGCGAGGCGGGCGGGTCGTGTTCGTCATATTCGGCCTCGAGGCGGTCGAGTCGGCGGCGGATTTCTTCCTCGGATCGCATAATATGTCCCCTTGATGGACGGTGTGTGGAGCGAGGGTTGCCAGCACCGAGTATCTTGCCTTCGGGGGCGAAGCCGAGCAGTTTCGGGGAACGAAACCGCGCTCAGGGCCTTAAGGGTCCGTCCACCCATGCCCATCCTGGGTGACACGATGTCGATCGCAGAGACCCTCAAGGCGTTCATCGGCGTCGGCGACTCCGGCGTCTCCTTCACGAGCTATCGGTGTGACGAGTGCGGCCACGTCTTCGAATCGGCCAAGGACCCGGACCGGGTGCAGTGCACCGAGTGCCTCTCCCGCGACGTGAACCAAGCCTAGTACTGTTGGAGCGAGTAGAAGAGGGCGCCGAGGCCGAACGCGATCAAGACACCCTCGACCGTGTGGAGAGCGAGGAGTTCCCGGCCGCCCAGCTCGTAGCTGCCGCGGATCCCGAGTTCGTAGATCGCCTCGATGAGGGCGCCGACCGTGATTGAGCCGAAGCCGGCGACCGCCCCGCGGAACGAGCGCTTGCCGGGATTGCGGAGCAGCGCCCGGGCGCTCAGACCGGTCAGTACTCCGCCCAGGACGAGCACGAGGGCGTTCGACGCGATGAACATCCAGAATTCGGGTGGTTCAGCCATGGGTTGGTCCGTGGTCAGGTCGTGTCGGCGTCGTCCTCGCCAGAGCGCTCGAGGTCGGTCCAGAAGTCTTCGAACTGATCCACCATGTCGCGGCGGAGCTCGATGTCGATGTCGAACCCGCCGTTCTCGACCTCGAAGCAGATGCGCTCCAGGTTGGTCGTGAACGCCTTGAAGTGGTTCCCGTCGGTATCGATCCGGGTCTCCTCCCGGAGGAGGTCATACTCCTGCAGTGCGTTGACGCGGCGATAGATGGTCGGGAGCGAGGCGTCGAGGCCATCCGACAGCTCGTCGGCGGAGACGGGTTTGACGCTCGCCAGCGCGAGGATACGGCGGGCGCGCTCACTCCCGAGGACGTCGAAGATCGTCTCCGGCTCCCATTCTTTCGCCACGGCTACGGCCGTGAACTGGGTGTTCGCGGTGGAAAAAACCCCGACGTGCGGTTTCGGCCGCCGAAACCGCCCACCGCCGTTACGTGGATTTCGCGGAGGTCTTTTCGGGGAACGAAACCGGGCGGGGCCCTCGTGCCCCTCGGCGCGTTGGATATGGATATGCGTGGGCTCGACGGCCTTCGAGCGCGGATGCCGGTTATCGTGACCGGTGGGTTGTTCGTGGTCGTGGTCGGCGGGGTGGCGTTGCTGGCCTCGGCGACGCTGGCCGACCTGGTGGGGCTCATCTATCTGCTCGCCTCGCCCGCCATCTATCGCGGCCTCCGAGCGATCGCCGACGCCGAGTCGGGTGTCGCCGGGCTGGCGACGAGGACAACGGGGTGAGCCGGAGGCGACTTTAAGCCGCGATAGGCCGTTTGAAAGCCGAGGCGAGATGTTCGAGGAAATCCTGGTGCCGACCGACGGGAGCCCGGCCGTCGAGGCGGCCCTCGACGAGGCGATGGGCTTCGCCGAAATCGCGGGGGCGAGGGTGCACGCCCTCTACGTGATCGACACGCGCGACTACAACGTTCTGCCCGAATCGAAGTGGCTGTCGCTCGAGGACGAGCTCGAGGCCGAGGGGTCGGCGGCCGTCGAGCGGGTCGCCGACCGGGCGTGCGAGGGGGGCCTGGAGGCGTTGACGGCGGTCGAGCGGGGCATCCCGCACAAGGCCATCTTGCAGTATGCCGAGGTCCATTCGATCGATTTGATCGTCATGGCGACCCACGGCCGGTCGGGCGTCGACCGGTTCCTCCTCGGGAGCGTGACGGAGAAGGCCATCCGCCGGTCGGACGTGCCGGTGCTCGTCGTCCGCTACGAGGGCTAGAGCAGGGCGGCGACCGCCCAGCCGAGGCCGAGGGCGAGCGCGGCGCCCAGGAGGTTGCCGACAGCGTTGACCGAGGCGCGCAGCCGCTCGCCCGTCTCCCAGAGACGAACCGTCTCGAATGAGAAGGTGGAGAAGGTGGTGAACGAGCCGCAGGCGCCCGTCCCGACGAACAGCAGGAGGTCGGGGCCGCCGCCGGCGAAGGTCGCGAGGGCGAGGACGAAGGTGCCCACCACGTTGACGGTGATCGTCCCCAGCGGGAAGGCGTCGACGTCGACCCGCTGGCTGACGAGGTGACGGAGGATGGCGCCGATGGCGCCGCCCGTCCCGACCAGGTGAGCCGGGTCGATCACGACCATCAGGCCGATCCCCCGTCGAGGCCACGGGCGAGCGTGCGGCCGACGAGCACGCCCGCAAAGCCGAGCCCGTACGTCGCGGCGACGTTCGCGAGCAGCCAGGTCGGCGGGGCCTGGGCCGACTGGAGGGCGAACGTCGAGTAGGTCGTGAACGACGAGAGAAAGCCCGTCGAGACGACGACCCGGGTCTCCTGGGCGAGCAAGCCCGAGTGGATGGCCTCGTAGAGGACGAACCCCAGGACGAAGCTTCCGAGGACGTTCACGAGGAGGGTGGCGGCCAGCCCCGGGAGGAGGCCATCGGCGAAGAAGCGGAGGTTCGAGCCGGCGAAGCCGCCGATGCCGATGAGGGCGAGCGCCTCGAGCCGGTGGAGGAGGGTTGAACCGTCCATGGGGTCGCTGCCCGTCAGAGCGACTGGCGGTCCCAGTCGATCCAGTCCTGTTCCCAGCCACGACGCCGTTCGAAGGCGCGCTCGGCACGCTCGCGGTCCTCTCTGGCCGTTCGGTTGCGTTCCAGGCCGCCCGGCTGTTCGCCGTCGACCAGGAGGGGTTTGAATCGGACGGGATCGAGGCGGTCGGCGACGGCACCGTCCTCGAAGGCGACGAGGTGCTGGTCCTGCAGACCCTGGGGGAGGACGAGCCGGCCGCCGTCGGCGAGCTGTCGCTGGAGCGCCCGGGGTGGGTCGACCGCGGCGGCCTCGACGAGGATGCGGTCGAAGGGCGCGTATTCGGGCAGGCCGTCGGCGCCGTCGCGGCGGTCGACGAAGGCCTCCCCGTACCCGGCTTTCGCGAGGTTCGAGCGCGCCTCGAGGACGAGCGGTCGGGAGAGGTCGATCGCGGAGACGTGCTCGGCGCCGACCACCTCAGCGACGACCGCCGTCGTATAGCCCACGCCGGCGCCCACGATCAGGACGTCGTCGCCGGGCCGGGGGTCGAGCGCCTCGAGGAGGAGGGCGGCCGTGCGCGGGGCGAGAACGGTGGTACCGCGGTGATCGAAGGCGCGGTCCTGGTAGGCCGCCTCCGGCTCGCCCGGCGTGAACCGGTGGCGGGGGACGGTCCGCATGGCGATTGTGAGCGCCTCGCTCTCGAGCACCCCCTTGGCGGGGTGGGCGAGCCCCTCGACCATGTCGTCCCGGAGGACCGCGAGATCCATGGCCGCGGCTTGTCCGTCGACCGCCTTGAAGCTCGCGCTCCCCGCCCCGTGGCTTTATACTGGTGCCTCGGGAACGGAGTGGGCAATGGGCTTGCTCGCGACGGTCGGGTGGACCGTGGCCATCGCGCTGGTCGCCGTCATCGGCTACGGCGCCGTGTGCGCGGTCATGCTCTCCTACGTCAGGTTCCCCGACGAGGGACCGGCCGTCGTCCTCGAGGACGTGGTCTTCGTCGCGACGCTACCGTTCGTGGCGGTGTTGGTGTTGCTGCCGGCGATCCGCCGGGGCTAGCCCCCGCCGTGCATCGGGACGAACCGGACGCCCCCGCAGGGCTGCCGCTCGAGCTCATTCCCGTGTTTGTGGGCGTGGACCAGGCGTTGCGTGCCACGGCCGAGCGGGCCGAGAAGCTGGCCGCCGTCGCGGAGCTGCTCGATCACGGCGTCGGGAAAGTCCGCCGGGGCGCAGGTGAGATAGGCGGCATCGTAAGGGGCGTGGGCCGGCCAGCCCGCGTGGCCGTCGCCGACGCGGATCGAGATGTCACCATAGCCGAGCTCGGCCAAGGTGTCGCGGGCCTGTTCGGCGAGATCGGCGTGATACTCGACCGAGAAGACGTGATCGGCGCCGACCACCTCGGCGGTGACGGCGGCGTGGTAGCCACACCCGGTGCCGATCTCGAGGACGCGATCGCCGGGGTCGAGCGCGAGCCGATCGACCATTTCGGCTACCATGTGGGGGGCGCTGATAGTCTGGCCGCTGCCGATGGGGAGGGGGCGGTCGCGGTAGGCCGCATCCCGGCGGTTCTCGGGGACGAACGCGTGGCGGGGGACGGCCCGGAGGGCCGCAGCGGTCGCGGCGTGGTCGATGCGGCCGGCGACGCCGCCGACCATTCGGTCACGGGCGGCCTCGAAGTCGGGCTCGTCGTCGTCGCGGCCCCAGTCGAACACGGCTACCAGGCCGACCACGCGTCGGTCGTCTCGTCGACGGCGTAGACGCGTTTGACGTCCTTCGCGATCGCGCTGTCCCGGCGGCGGTCGAGCGTCCGGTCGGGATAGCCCGCGGCATCGTCGCGGATGACCAGGCCCGTGACCGTGAAGCGTTCGTCGCCGTGTTCCTCGGTCTCGCCGACGGTGAACGTGTGGTCGCCCGGGACGCCGAGGTCGAGACTGCGGGTCTCGTCACCCCCGCCGTCCTTCGGGTGGAGCGTGACGTTCACGCGGACGTTGTCGACCGCCCGCGTCCAAAAGGTGGAGATCTCCTCGACAGCCGCCTCCTTGACGCGGTGTTCGGGGGCGGTTTCGAGGTCGGTGATCCGGACGGCCATGAGCGCCTCGTCGGTGTCGACGACGAATTCCTCGCCGACCTTGACGGTCTCGTCCGGTGGGGCTTCGACCGTCGTCGTGAACGACTCGCCCTCTTGGGAGACGACGACTGTGCGTTCGACCGTCGCCTCGTCCGGCGGGGCTTCCTTGTGAACGTGGCCACAGGCCGTACACCGGAGGGTGAGGAGGCCGCCACCCGACGAGAGCACTTCGTGGACGGTCGGCTCGTCGGGCGAACACGAGTCGCAGGCGATGGCGACCCGCTCGTGTTGGCTCATGGGCCGGATTGGCGGTCACGGCCTAAAAGCCCCCTTGTGCGCCGTCAGGGCGCCGGCAGGTCGACGGGCTCGCCGTCGGCCGCGACCGTCGGGTCGGTGATGATCCCGTCGAGGTGGAGCGGGGCCTCGGTGTCTCCGCCGATGCCGGCATCGTCGCCGATGGCGAGGTGGACGGTGCCGGCGGCCTTTTCGTCGAGGAGGACCGAGCCGACGAGATCGGTGACGCCACCGTTGGTCCCGATCCCGAGTTCGGCGAGGTTATAGGCCGCCCGGCCGACCTCGTCGGCCGCGGTTTCGACCTGTTCGCGGATGGCGTCGTCCCCGATCTCGGTGACGTAGCCGTCCTCGACCGTGAACTCGATCGGTTCGTCGAGCCGGCCGTGGGGCATCATCGTCCCATCGACGACGTAGGTCCCGTTCGCGGTCTCCGGGCTGACGAAGACCTCGCCCGCCGGCAGGTTCGAGAAATCGCCCGGGTCGTGGTTGATGCCGGTGTCGTCCTGCCAGGGCCGGTCGCCGGGTTCGACCGTGATGTCCGTCCCCAGCGGAGTCGTGATCTGGATCTCGGTCGCGTCCTCGAGCAGGGTGAGCAGCGCTTCGCAGGCGGCGGCGATCGCCTCGTAATCGGCATCGAGCCCCTCGATCATGACCTCCTCCGTAATGCCGGGGAGTGTCGCTCCCCGGGCCCCCGCGTCCGTCGCCTCGCTCCGGGCCCGGGTGTGGCTCAGGCTCTTCGTCGTGGGGGCGAGGAAGACGTCGGTGGCTTTCAGGGCGGCGCCAACGGGGGCAGCCGGCTCCTCGCCGTGCTGCTCGCCCGGCGGATAGCGGAGGATGATCGCTTCGTCGGTGACGGCGGCGGCCGCGTCGTAGAGCGCCGCGCCGATGGCTTCCCGCTCGTCGTCCGTGACGATGAGACAGGTTTCGTCCGGTTGGAGGTTCATACACTGGTGGACGGCCGTCTCCGCGGCCGATTCGAGGCTCATGCGTCCGGATTCGGCCGTCGGCGGTTAGGCTTTTCCGGGGTGGCGGCCCCGCCTCGTAACTATTATTCCGCGGGTCAGCCGAGACGGACACATGACACGGGTCGCCGTCAACGGGTACGGGACGATCGGAAAACGGGTGGCCGACGCGGTGGCGGCGCAGCCCGACATGACGCTGGTGGGGGTGGCCAAGACCCGGCCGAACTTCGAGGCCGAGCAGGCCGTCGCGAACGGATATCCGCTGTACGCCGCGATCGAGGAGCGGGCCGACCGGTTCGCCGAGGCGGGGATCGAGCTCGCCGGGCTCGTCGACGAGCTGATCGCCGAGGCCGACATCGTGGTCGACGCGACCCCCTCCGGGATCGGCGCCCAGAACGCGGCCATGTACGAGGCGCATGAGGTGCCGGCGCTCTTTCAGGGCGGCGAGGACGCCGACCTGGCCGACGTGAGCTTCAACGCCCGGTCGAACTTCGACGCCGCGGCGGGAGCCGACGCCGTCAGGGTGGTCTCCTGCAACACGACCGGCTTGGCCCGGTTGATCGCCCCCCTCGAGGAGGTTTACGGGGTGGAGAAGGTCCGGGCCACGCTCGTCCGGCGGGGTGGTGACCCCGCCCAATCCGGCCGGGGGCCGATCAACGACATCCTCCCCAACCCGGTGTCGCTGCCGTCCCACCACGGACCCGATGTCAACACGATCTTCCCCGATCTCGACATCGATACGTTGGCGTTCAAGGTTCCCGCGACGCTCATGCACATGCACGCGGTTAACGTCACGCTCGGGGACACCCCACGGACCGAAGCGGTCCGCGACCGGCTCGACGACGAATCGCGCCTCTACCTCATCCCCGAGGGCACCGATATCGACGGCTCGGGGGCGCTGAAAGAGTACATGCTCGATCTCGGCCGCCCCCGGGGCGACCTCTGGGAGAACGGGATCTGGCGGGAATCGGTCACGGTCGAGGGATCCGACCTCTACCTGTTCCAGGCCATTCACCAGGAGTCCGATGTCGTCCCCGAGAACATCGACGCCATCCGGGCGGTCACCGGCGAGGCGGACGCTGCTGAGAGCATGGCGCTGACGAACGAGACGTTGGGCGTGGGATTGTAGGGCCGAAGCCTTATTGACGGGCCTGGCCTACCTCCGGCCATGAGACGGGATCCGGATGACCCCTTTGACGACATCTTCCGTGAACTCGAGCGGATGATGAACGACATGATGGGGTTCGGGGGGTCGTCCTTCGATGCCGATGATATGACGAGCGATACCCACGTGGATATCCACGAATACGACGACGAGATCAAGGTCATCGCCGACCTGCCGGGCGTGACGAAGGACCAGATCGATCTGCAGAGCGACGGCGAGGTCCTCTCGATCAGGGCGTCGAGCGAAACCCGCGACTACGACGAGCGGCTCCGGCTCCCGGTCCGGGTCGACGAACACTCGGCAAAGGCCAGCTACAACAACGGCGTCCTCGAAATCACGTTCGACCGGCTCGACGGCTCGGCAAACATCAACGTCGAATAGCCGTCTTTTCGATCAGGTCGGCCAGTGTGTCATAGAATCCGGGACGATACTTCGCCCGGTCGTCGATCGTCGGTCGGGCGTTTGTCTCGTTGACGACGGCTCGATCCTCCGAGACGAGGATGTCGACTCCGAGGAAGTCGATTTCGAGGGCGGTCGCGGTGTCCTCGGCAAGGCTCTGTAACTCTGAATCGAGGTCGACCGGTTGGGCGTCCGCCGAGCGGTGGACGTTGTGCTTCCACCGGCCCGCGTCCCTGAGCTCGGGCGGTAAACGGCGTTCGACGGCGCCGACGTAGTCGCCGTCGATCACCATGGCGCGGTAGTCGCGGGCCTCGGGCAGGAATTCCTGGACCAGGAACGACCGGTCCCCGGTCGCGGGAAACTCGTGGGCCAGGTCGAGGTAGTCACAGAGCCCGAGGAACGAGTCGAGGTCGTCAGCCCGGGCGACCCCTACTCCACGGGTAGCCGAGTTAGGTTTCACGACGACCGGCGGCCCGATCGCCTCAAACGCCGCCTGGCGCTCGGTCTCGTCGGTCGGGTTCGAGACCATGACCGACGCCGGTATCGGGAGACCGGCCTTCCCTAGTCGGGTCAGGACGCCCGCTTTGTTCCGGGAGGTGAGGACCGCCGATCGGTCGTTGACCCATGGAACGTCCAGATGTGACGCGACGACCGCACCCTCCATCAACCGGGAGGGATAGACGAACCCTACGTCGAACCCCTCGAACTCCTCCGACGTCGGCCGGAGCGGTAGCCAGCGGCTATCCGCCTGAATCGATCGGGCGGCGATCCCATACTCGGTCAGGTTGTCCCGCAGTCGTTCGAACGTCTCCGCTCGGGTCGCGACTGCGAGGTCCATGGGGGCCGATACGGGCCCGTGGAGAAAACGGCTCGGGTCACCCGATCCGCTGGCGGTGTCCACAGACCGCGCACTCGTACATCTTCAGCATCACCGGCGCGTCGTTGATCGGCTGCCACTGGCTGTCGGCGCCGATCCAGTCACTCCGCTGGCCACACCCCTCGCACTTCATGGCTGTGTCAACTCCTGGCATGGTAAAACATGACATACGATACCAAAAAGCTATGCCCTCGAAACCGAGGGGTCTATAAGGCTCGTGTGCGCGTTCAGGCGATCAGGAGGTCCTCGCCCCGCTCCACGACGATCCGGCACGGGGGCGAGATCTTGTTATAGGCGCGACGGAGGGCGTCCTTGGCGACGGGGGCCTGATCGACATCGCACCAGATGGTGAAGACACGGTCGCCCTTATTGACACGGGCGGCCGAGCCGACGGGCTTGCCGAAGGCCTGACGCATCCCGTCGGACACCCGGTCGGCACCGGCACCGGTCGCCTGTTTGTTCTCCCGGAGGACGTGGTGGGGGAACTTCCGGAGGATCATCTTGTAGTTCCCCTCGCCGAGCGTCTTGATGAGGTGCCGATTGGCGGACAGCCGCGCGGACTCGAGGGCGCCGTGGCGGAGCTGACAGGTCTCCTCGACCTCGAGGCTGATCTGGACGGGGTAATCGTCCGGCGAGGCGTCGAGGTCGCCCATGTTGTGCTGGGCGATCTTCGACCCCGGTATCCCGGTGATATACTCACGTCGGGTGTACGGGGGCTTGCTCACCTCCCGATACATGGAGGCAGGTTTATCGGCCATAGTTAGTTGGTCTGAAGCAAGCCGACGCGGCGAATAAACCCTTCGAACCGCCGTCAGGTGGCCTCGATGTGCTCGAGGCCGGTGATCTCGAATCGGGCCCCGTCGGTCGTCCCTTCCGTGACCGAAACCGACCAGCCGTGAGCCTCGGCGATCTCTTTGACGATGGCCAGGCCGAACCCGGTTCCCCCATTGTCGCCCGAGAAGCCGGATTCAAAGACCTTCTCGCGGATGTCGCCGGGAATACCCGGTCCGGTATCCTCGACGAAGAAGCCCTGGTCGAGCCCACCGACCGTGACCGTGACGTCCTCGCCGCCATGCTCGATCGCGTTTCTGAACAGGTTTTCGAGGAGTTCGCTCAACCGGCTCTCGTCGACTTCGACCCGGTCGATCGAGCCGTTCAGCTCCAGCTCGGCCGTCTCGTTCCCGGCCATGCCCCACGCCCGGTAGACGACCTCGTCGAAGGACACGACCTCCGTTTCGACCACCGTCCGTCCCTGCCGAGCGAGGCTCAGGACGTCATCGATCAGCTGGTCCATTCGCTGAAGGGCGGCCTCGATATCATCGATATAGTCGGTGTCGAACCGTTGTTGGACCAGCGCCATTCGGCCGAGTGCGACGTTGAGTGGGTTCCTGAGGTCGTGGCTGACGATGCCAGCGAACTCGTCGAGGCGTTCGTTCTGTCGTTGGAGTTCTCGCTCCCGCTCCACCCGTTTGAGGGCGGTTTCGGTGTGGGCGGCGAGGATCTCGACGAGGCGTCGGTCAGATCCGTCGAAGGCATACTTCTCCCGGTCACCGATGCTGACGGTCCCGTAGTCGCCGATCGGGAGGTACATCGCCGAGCGGACCTCACCCCGATCGATCCCGTCAGTGAGGACGGTGAGGTCGCCATGGATGATCGGTTCCCCCCGTTCGAAGGCCAGGCCCGCCGGCCCCTCACCGACCGGGTAGATGGGGTTGTCTTTGTTTGCCTCTTCCGTACTCGCGACGGGCTCGAGGGCTGCCCCGTCGTCGCTGAGCAATCGAACCACGGCGTTCGGATACCCGAGCGTATCGGCGACCGCCTCGGCGGTGATCCGGGCGACCTCCTCCGGGTGTTGGGCTTTGATGAGCTCGCGGGTCGCCCCGTGGAGCGCCTCGATACGGCGTTCCCGTTCCGTCCGTTCGGTGATGTCCCGGACGACCCCGACCGTTCCCCGAAAGCCGTTATCGCTCGGCAGCATCGCGACGTGGCCTTCACACCGGATCTCGCGACCGTCTTCCGTCGTCACGGTGAACTCGAAGGTTTCCCGCCCCCCGGAGTCCTTGGCGATGAGTTTGTCGACGACCCGTCGACCGGATTCGACGCCCTCCTCGTCCATCAGGATCGACACAGGTTCGCCGAGGAGTTGCTCGGCGTCGTATCCGGTGACCTGCTCGAGGCGATCGTTGACGAACGTAAACCGGCCGTCCGAATCGAGCGTGTATACGGGATCGCCGGAGGCCTCGATGATGGTGCCGTAGCGCTCGAGCTGCTGTTCGCGACGTTTCCGTTCCGAGATGTCGCGGAGGGTCACCAACCGACCGGTGACGACACCGAACCCGCGTTCGAGGGGGGTGATCCGGACGTCGTAGTGACCCGTTTCCTCGCCGACGGCGAACTCGATCTCCGACCGCGCCCGATCCGCTTCCAGGGCCTCTGCCAGCGGCGGGATGACCGCCTTGACCGGTTCGCCGATGAACTCCGTCCGTTCGCCGGCGAGGGCGGCAGCCGCTCGGTTGAGGTCGACCACCCGATCCTCGGTGTCGAGGACGACCACGGGATCGTCCATCGTTTCGATGATCTCGTCCCGGGCGACCTCGCGGGCGATCGGGACGACGTCTAAGAGGTGTTGCCGGATGACGGCGGTCGTGAGGACCAGCCCGCTGAAGACGAATCCAAACGGGGTCGGGTCGATTGCGATGTTCAGCAGCCCCGTGAGGTACGAGGCGTTGAGGCCCCAGGGGACGATGACGGCCAGAATCAGCGCCGTGACCTGCCCACGGTAGAGCGATTCGGTGTGGGCGATCATCCTGATGACGAGATAGGAGCCGCTCGCCAGGAGGATGTACGCATAGGCGGTCCAGAACCAGAACCACAGGCCGTGATCAACGCTCAGGACCGTGAGCGAATCGAACGTCGACAGCGAGACCGAATTCCAGATCAGACCGTGCATTTCGTTCGTGAACACGAATCCGAGGGTGGCGAGCGGGATGACCAGCAGGGCACCGACACGGCGTTTCGTGAGGAGGGACCCCCCGCGGCCGGTATACTCGACAGCGAACGTGAACCAGGCGACCGGCACGAAGACGATCCCGATGTATGCGAGCTTGCTCGCGATGAGTTTCGCGTCCATTCCGCCCACGGCGAGGCCAAACGCGCTGATCAGCGACCAGACCGTCCCCGCGACCAGCAGTCCCACCAACGATCGCGCACCGGGTGTTTGCCGGTTTCGCCAGGCTAGCGACGCCACGGCGAGCGTGACGACGCTGGCGACTACCACCGGAACCGTGTACGGGGATTGCTGCCACACCATGCTGCTCAGTCGAATTCGAGGTCCTGAAACAGCTCCTTGACGGCTTCTGGGCCGAGCTCTTCGATCGACGAATCGGCCTGATCACGGAGGTCATCGAGTTTCCGCTGGAGGCGCTGGTACTCCTCGTTAGACTCCAGTTGGGCTGGGTGTTTATAGCCCGAAAGGGCGGCCTGTTTCGAGGCCATCGCGAAGTAATCTCGGGCGGTTTGACGGAATGCTGCACGCTCGAGAACCCGCGTCACTGTCTCGCGGAGTTCGTCACCGGTGACTGGTTTAACCAGATAGTCGTCGAAAGACATCTCGACGATATCGAAATCGGGCTCGACGGCGGTGACCATGATGACCAGCGGGTCGTATCCTCGTTCGGCCAGCACCTCCAAGACCTCATCCCCGGGAATACCTGGCATCCGGCGATCGAGGAGGATGACGTCAACCGATTCATTCGCCTTCTCGAGGGCGTCTCCTCCGCCGTAGGCCTCCTTGACCGTGGCCATCCCGTCGAGCTGCCGGGCGTAGAGATTGACGATCCGCTTTTCATCGTCGACAATGAGCACGGTCGGTTCGTCTCCAGCGGCCATAGGGATAGGACCTACTCTACGGGAGGGTCAGCAATCGAGCCTGATTAACATGCGCCTTAGACTATCAGAAGTGATAGCCGTTGGACCGTGGTGGGCTTCTTATGGGTACAAGCCACACGCGACACCATGGAGAGGCATGCTGTCACCGTGATCGGCGCCGGGACGATGGGCCACGGGTTGGCGGTTCAGTTCGCGAGAATGGAGCAGGACGTGACGCTCGTCGACCACCGCCCAGCCAATCTCGACGAAGCTCGCGCACACATACACGACGCCATCACCTTCCTCAATGAACAACGACTCGCCGATCTCAAACCGGACGAAGTGCTCGACCGGATCACGTTCACGACCGATCAGGCCGACGGGGTCTCGACGGCCGATATCGTCCTCGAGACGGTGTCTGAGGACCTCGCGATCAAGCACGACGTCTTCAAAACGGCCGCGGAGGCGGCCCCCGAGGAGGCCGTTCTCGCCACCAATACCTCGGGACTGCGGATTTCGGATATCGCCGCCGGTGTCCCCGACGATGCCGACCGAATCGTGGGCTGTCACTGGTGGAATCCGCCCTACCTCATGCCCCTCGTCGAGGTCGTCCAGGGGGATACGACAGCGCCTTCGACGGTCGATCGCACCATGTCGTTCGTGCGGAGTGTCGACCGCGATCCAATCCGGGTGAACGTGGACGTCCCCGGGTTCGTCTGGAACCGCATCCAGTTCGCCGTCCTGCGCGAGGCGATGCACATCGTCGAGGCAGGGATAGCCAGCCTCGAAGACGTCGATCGGGCCGTCCGGGATGGGTATGCCCTCCGGACGGCCACCGTCGGCCCCTTCGAAACGGTCGACCTCTCCGGGCTGGATCTGTTCAGGTCGATCGCCGATGAACTCTATCCGCACCTCTGTAACGACACAGAACCGGCACCCCTCTTCGACGAATATCTCGATGCCGGGCGGAATGGCGTCGCCGCTGGCGACGGGTTCTATGAGTACAAAGAAACCCTCGCCAAGGCCGTCAAGGGTCGTGATCAGCGGATCGCAGCGATCAGGCGAGCGCTGGCCGAAATCGACAAGTGAAGCGGATCGTCAGCGCGAATCGAGTCAGGGAAGCCGACCACGACGACGGGCCCAGAGGGCCACCACGCCGGCGACGATCGGGACGCCGAAGACGAGCAGGTAGGGGAGGATGTACGCCAGCGAGACCACCAGAGCTCGAAGCGTGACGATGACGCCGTGGACCGATTCGAGGAACGCGCTCAGGACGCCCACCTCGTACCAGTGATCGATATCGACCGGATCGGGTTCGGGTCTAGGTTCCTCCATTCGAACGCGGATGGTCGATAGGGCCACCTGTCGGCGAAGGTTCTGTTGTCGGGCTTCCAAGCGTTCGATTTCGCCCTGCACGTCGGACAACCGCCGCTGGACGGCCAGGACGTCCTCCGTGTCGCTGGCGTTCCGGTAGAGTTTGCGGAGCTGGTCACGTTGGGCCCGGAGGTTTTCGAGTCGGGCTTCGATATCGACCAGCTGTTCGGTCACGTCCTCGACGTTCGTCCGGGATTCGAGAACTGTCCCGACGGCCTCCGTCTCCCCCATCACGGCCGTGAAGTTCTCGGCCGGGATACGGAGGATTACCATCCCCGTCTTGTAGGACTTGTTGTCGATGCGGTGGCGCTCGACACTGCTGTCACTGACGTATCCGCCGTATCGATTGACGGCTACTGTGAGGTTTCGTCGGGCGGCTTCGAAGTCATCGACCTCGAGATGGACCTGGCCGGTTCTGATCAACATCCGGTCGCGGAAGCGTATCTGACGCTCCCCGTCAGCCTGTCCCCCCGTCGAGGCCGCCGAATCGGCCTCTCGAGGTTGGGGGGTTGCCATCGGCGTGCCGGTGGCTGCTGGGGCCCCGGCGTCACCACCTCCATTCCCACCGTCACCGCCACCGGCAGCTTCGTATTCACCGGATTCAGCGACGGTCTGGCCGCCGGCGTCACCACCACCCGCACCACTACAACCGGCGGTTATCACGACGAGACCGAGGACGATCGTGAGGAGGAGTCGGGGCCGTGAGCGTGTCATGGCCAACCGTACAATCGCCATTTGATTATTAATTGGCAAGACTCAAACTACCGTTTCACCCTTCCCAGGATGCGTATCATTAGATGCCAGCCCTCGGTAGTGGCGCTATGGACGGAACAGAGATCTCGACGATCACGGTCGACTCATACACGACACTGGTCGATGTCGACGCCCAGGAAGCCGTACTGGCGGAGTACGTCGATGACTTGAAAGCCCCGGAATCGGTGTCCCGGGCCTGGCGATCCCGGGCGATCCAGTACACGATGATCGCTAACGACATCGATGCCTACCGGCCGTTCTCGGAACTCCTCGGGCTCGCCCTGGACTATGCCCTGCAGTCCCATGGCCACGATATCGAGCCGTCGACCAGAGCCGAGATCCGAACGACCGTATACGAAGATCGGTTGGCCGTCTTCGATGACGTCCAGCCGGGGCTCGAGCGACTCGTTGAGTCGGCGTATCCCGTGTATATCGTATCCAATGGAGATCCGACCATGCTCCAGCATTTGATCGATGCCGCCTCACTCCAGGGAATCGTCTCCGGAGCGATCAGTGCTGATGGCGTCCGGGTCTACAAGCCGGATCCCGGTATCTATCGGTACGCTGCAGACCAAACCAGCACCAATATCGATGAGATCCTCCACGTTTCCGGGGGATCAATGCGGGACGTCTGGGGGGCGAAACACGCGGGCATGCGGACCGCTTGGGTAAACAGGCCGGCCAAACACTTCCCCCGTGAGTCGCTCGGGATGGAGCCGGACATGGAGATCGAGAGCTTTGTCGATCTGGCCGATCGGCTGACTCGACCGTCAGAGCCGTAGGTAGATTCCACCGTTTTCGACAACAACCTCGTAGGTGGGAAGCCGGTAGTTCGGATCGGCGAGGTGTTCGCCCGTTCGAATCTCGAATTCCCACCCATGCCACGGGCAGGAGACGATTTCGCCTTCTTTCTCGTAGACGAGGTCGAGATCGTCGTCGACACCAACGGTGCCGGAAAGGAGGCCTTCGCAGACGGGTCCTCCCTGATGGACACAGTAGTTTGCGAGGGCATACAGCTCGCCGTTGACGTTGAAGACGGCGATTTCACGGCCGTCGATCTCGACGATGACGCGGTCGTCCGGCGGTAATTCGTCCGCCTCGATCACGAAGGTCTTTCCGTCCATGCTCAGAAGCCGAAGACGCGCTGAGCCGTCTCGCCGTAGACATCGACGACGGCGTCCTCGTCGAACGATCCGCGGATCGCCCGGAAGAGCGCATCGGAATGGTCGAAGTCGAGATGTGGATAATCCGAGGAGAACAGCAGGTTGTCGGGGCCCATGAGACTCACGATCGACTTGATATACTCGGGGTCGTCAGCTCCCTCTAGCGGTTGACTCGTGAAATAACACGCCTCGTCGATGTATTCGCTCGGGAGGCGCTCCAGCATCGGGGCGTCCTCGCGCTTCTCCCGATATTCGTTGTCGAGCCGTCGGGTGATATATGGCACCCACCCGATCCCGGCCTCTTGGAACACAAACTCGAGGTCGTATTTGACGAAGACCCC
>Ga0207797_1001091_pt1 | contig 20113 bp, 13 predicted proteins | sample PRCRCaboRojoPR_6_FD_187275 | JGI IMG/M metagenome (GOLD analysis project Ga0207797, IMG submission 187275) | Marine sediment microbial community from Cabo Rojo, Puerto Rico - PR CR 10% Liquid 1 (SPAdes) | ecosystem: Environmental > Aquatic > Marine > Coastal > Sediment | place: Cabo Rojo, Puerto...
ACGCATCGACGAGCGCCTCCAGCAGGTCCATGTCGACGACGACGCCGGCGAGGTCGCCCGCCTCGAGGACGGGAATCTGCTCGATGCCGTTCGAGATCATCAGCTGTGCCGTCTCGCGGGCCGTCTTCCGCGCCGAGACCGTGACGAGGGCCTCGGTCATGAACTCCCGGACGGGACCGTCGGGGATCTCGACGTTCCGCGTCGGCGTGTAGCGCGACCCGACGGCCTTGATGCCCTCCCACATCCACTCGTCGTCCTGGTCGGCGAAGGAGTCGCCCGTCTCCGCCTCGCCCTCGACGACGCGCGCCACGTCGATGATGTCCACCTCGGTGAGCATCCCGGCGGGTTCGCCCTCCCCGTCGAGGACGACGCCGTACGGCACCTGCGCGTAGGAGAGTTCCCGCTCGGCGACGGGGAGCGGCGTCTCGGCGTACACCGTGTTGACGGCCGCCGTCCGCAGGCCGCCGACCTGCGTGTCACCGTCGGCCAGCCCGTCGGCGATGGCCCGCACCACGTCCGTGATGGTGACGACGCCCTCGAGCGCGCTGTCGACCACGGGCACCCGCCGAGCGCCCGTCTCGCGCATCATCGTGGCGAGTTCGGCGATGTCTGCGTCCGCCTGGATGGTCGGCACCTCCTCGACGAGCATCGCCAGCTGGTCCTCGTCGGGCTGGTCGATGAGCGACTCCCGGGAGACGAGCCCACGGAACTCCTCGCCGTCGTCGGTCTGTTTGACGACCGGGACCGACGAGAACGACCGCTCCTGGAGGTAGGTGAGCACGTCCTCGCGGGTGCCGGGGAGCTCGACGGTCACGAGCGACTCCCGGGGGGTCATGGCGTCTGCAACGTTCATAGACAGGGTGCCGCGCCCGCGCTACTAAGAGGTTTCACATCCACGTGGCCGAGCGAAGTCCTCGTGAACGACGCTGGACCGGGGGTCCCGCTGGCCGTGCGAACGGCGCGGAGCGTCTTCGGAGGTCGAAGACTTCCGATGGACTGCGGAAGACGCGGCGCGTCTTCCGAACGCCGTGACCAGAGACCGCGGGGAGTGAACGAGGGCTGGGAGCTTGCTCCGGCTGAGCGAGGCTACGGAACCGTGAGCGGGAGGGAGCGAGGGACGAGTGACCGACACGCGAACCGCGCGGCGCGCTCACCGGTGTCCCGGTCGGCCGACTCACTCCTCGGTGGACTCGACGTCCGCGTCCGCCGCGAGGTCACCGGGTGGCGTCTCGTCCTCGACCTCCTCGGGGTCGACGTCGTCCAGTCGGGCGTTCTGCATCGGCGGTTCGTCGCCGGCCATCTGCGCGACGGCCCAGCGGTCGAACGCCTCGTCCTCGCCCAGCGCGGCCTTCTCCATCTCCTCGGTGACGTGCTGGATACGCTGCTCCGCGTCCGGGAAGAACAGCTCCCACGCCTCGTGGCGGAAGCTCCCGAGGTGGGTCCCGTCGAGCAACTGGACGTGCGTGTAGGTCTCGCCCTGCCGCATCGACGTGAGGATGAGCGGGTTCGCGTGTATCAGCTCGTAGTTCCCGGCGAGGAGGATGGCCCGCTTCGTCTCCGTGTCGTAGAGCGCCGTCACCTGGAAGACGGTGCCGGCCACCTCGTTGCGGAACACCTCGTACTCGTCGTAGCCGCCCGGGCGGAACGCCTCGGCGAAGTCCTCCTCGTAGTTGTTCGGGATGACGTAGGTGAGCCCGAACCGGCCCTCCGGCTCGACGCGAGGACTCTCGGGGGCCGTGTGACCCGCCCCGACGTAGGTGGCGTCCCAGCCGTCCGCCTCCAGCTCCGCGGCCATCGCCTTCATCTCCTCGATGGTCGCCTCCCACGCGTCCTTGTACGCCTGCGCGTTCTGCGACATCCGCTCGGCGTAATCGAGCTCCTCGTCGGTTCGTTCGGGCATTCTTGCGCCTCGTAGCGCGTCCAGACGGAAAGCCCTTTTCAGGTCCGACGGCCGCTCAGGCCCCGATGACGACGCCGAACACCGTCTCCATCAGGAACGAGATGGCGAGCATCAGCACGCCCGCCAGCAGCACCCTGACCCCGGTCGGGAACCGCTCGTCAGGGGCGAGCGCGAACCGGCCGAGCAGTCGGTCGACGAGCGCCTGGAACGGCGTCGACTCGCCCGACCGGCTCACGTAGGGTTCGTCGCGCCACGCCGGTGTCGGGCGGGCGAGGATGCCGCCGATCCCGAGCGCGAGGAAGCCGACGACGAACAGGATGAACTTCACGCCGAGCCAGCGGCCGCCCAGCGCGAAACTGATGGCGGCGCTCACGGCCACGACGAGTGCCGTCAGCACGACGGCGCGGGCCAGCGCGTCGGCCAGCCGGCGGGCGAACGAGGCGCTGTCGGCGCCACCACCGTCGACGCCCTGGCCGACGCTCATCTCAGTCGTCCGCGTTCGCGGCGCCGGCGCCGGTGCCGGCGTCGGTCCCCGCCGTCCGACCCAGCACGCGGTCGAAGACGGGTTCCGGTTCCTCGTACTCGTTCAGGTGGCGGTGGCAGAAGCTCGTGCGGCCCGACTCGCTGACGGGGTTGTGCGCGGGCTTCTCCGAGTCACAGACGCTGGAGAACTCGGCGGCGAGGATCTCCTGTGCGCGTGCCTCGTCCCCGTCCATCGCCGCCTCGACGGCCTCCGTGACCGTCGGGCGGACCGACTCCGGCAGCGTCTCGAGCATCTCGAGGCCGCTCCGGTCGTCCGGCGTCCCCTCCGTCGTCGGTGTGGCCGGGTTCCCCTCGCCGAATATCTCGACGAGGATGTCGTCGTAGCCGGCGAAGCGCGTCTCCAGCCCGAGGAGTTCACGTGTCGTCTCGGTCAGCGTCTTGTCCGCCCGCTCGCGCTCGCGGAGGATGCCACGCAGCACCTCGATACCCTCCCAGACGTCGTCGTCGAGCGTCTCGTACTCGTCGGGACGAATCTTCACCGGACACCGGGTGGCGAACGGACAGCCCTCGGGCGGGAACCGCGGCGACGGCGGCGTCCCACGCAGGGTCACCCGCTCGCGCGTCGCCGTCGGGTCCGTCGACGGGATGGCCGACAGCAGCGAGTACGTGTACGGGTTCTTCGGCTGTTCGAACAGTTCCTCGGTGTCGCCGATCTCCATGATGTGCCCGAGGTACATCACCGCGACCCGGTCGCAGATGTGCCGGACGACCGAGAGGTCGTGGGCGATGAACAGGTATGTCAGCCCGAACTCGTCCTGCAGGTCGTCGAGCAGGTTCAGAATCTTCGCCTGCACGGAGACGTCCAGCGCGCTCACCGGCTCGTCGAGGACGACGAACTCCGGTTCGAGCGCGAGCGCCCGGGCGATACCGATGCGCTGGCGCTGGCCCCCGCTGAACTGGTGGGGGTAGCGGAAGTAGTGCTCCTCCTGCAGGCCGACCGTGCGCAGGAGGTTCCGGACGTGTTCGCGCCGGATGCGGCTCTTGGATTTCACGATGTCCACGTCGAGCGTGACCTCGGTCCCGTCGTCGTCCACGGCGACCCGGACGTCGTCGGGTGAGAGCGGGACGTTCTCCCGGACCTGCACGGCCGTCCCCGTCGAGTCGACGGTGACGGTGAGGTCGACGTCGCGGCCGTCGGCCCCGTCGGGTGCGGCGACGCCGTCGCCCGTCACCGTCGCGGGCTTGTTGGCGTTCACCTTCACCGCGAGGTTCGGCCAGTCGTGGACGTCGAGCGGTTCACGGACGATCTCGCCGACCGTCATCCGGTCGTTGAGCGAGGACTCGGGGTCCTGGAACACGATCTGGGCGTTCCGGCGCCAGTTCTTGAGGTCCTTCCCGGCGAGCTTCGTGATGTCCTCGCCGTCGAACAGCACCTCGCCGTCCGTGGCGTTCTCGAGCTGGACGAGCGTGCGTCCGAGCGTCGTCTTCCCGCAGCCGGACTCACCGACCAGCCCGAGCGTCTCGCCCCGCCTGATCTCGAAGTCGACGCCGTCGACGGCCTTGACCGGCGTGCCGGCCACCGCGCTGGCGCCCTCCTCCTCGGCCGACTCCAGCCGCGCCGGGTTGAGCGTCGGCGTCGACCCCTGTCCCCAGAGATCGAACACCATCACCGCCACGTAGAACGTGGCGAGCGCGCCCGGGACGAGCGCGAACAGCAGCGCGAGGAACTCGCCCACCGGTCGGACCACCAGCAGCGGCCCGAGGACGGGCGAGAGCACGAGGTTCACGAGGTACGCGAGGATCGCACCGAGGACGCCGCCGAAGATGGCGACCAGCACCGCGGCCACCCACTTCCGGGCGTACTCGGCCTCCGTGACCGTGCTCGTGACGGTACCGAACGCGAACCCGGCACCGACACGCCCGGTGGAGGCCGCGTTGGCGATGGCCGCCGGCGCGAGGTAGCCCAGCAGCAGCGTCAGCACCGCACCGCCCGCCGTGAGACCGGTCGCGGCCGACCCGCCGACCACGGCCGTGACACCGAGCAGACTCGCCGCACCGACGCCGAGCAGGGCGAACGGGACGACGAGGTAGACGCCGGCGACAGCCAGTCCCTTCGCCCCGTCGGTGAACAGGCCGCCGAGGCCCTCGAGCGGCGGCAGCGGCTCGCCCTCGACGGTCGCACCCGTCACGCGGGTGTAGTACCCGAAGGCGGCGATGCCCGGCACCAACAGCAGGAGGCCGAGACCCGCCCCGACGGCCGTCGGGAGGTCCGCGGCACCGACCAGCAGCAGGACCCCGAGCACGGGCGCGAGCTGGAGCAGCGTCCCCGGCAGGCTCACGTCGGCGGGGATCTCCGGCAGGCCGATGTCGCCGCCGCCGTAGTAGGTCCGCAGCTGGTTCACGTCGACGAGGGCCGACCCCGTCGCCGTGCCGGCGGCGGCCGCGACGCCGCCGTCGGGTCGCGCCTCCCGGGGGTCGTCCGTCGGGCGCTCGTCGCTAGTCATCGCCGCTCACCTCCTCGCCGGCGAGGTCACGGTGGTACGCCACGGCCTCCTCGCGGGTCCGGTCCTCCGGGTAGAGGAGACACGAGGCGGTGTGGTCGGCCTCGCGCTCGGAGACGTCCACGCCCTGCGGGTGGATGGCCTCGCAGGCCTCGAACGCCTCGGGACAGCGCGGGGCGAACCGACAGTACGTCGGCGCCTCGTTCGGCGTCGGCACGTCGCCCTCGATGGTCGAGAGCCGGTCGGCACCGACGTTCTCGCCGGGGATGGAGGCGAGCAACCCACGCGTGTACGGGTGTTTCGGGTTGGCGAACAGGTCCTCGACGGGTGCGCTCTCGACCACCTCGCCCGCGTACATCACGTTGACGCGGTCGGCGATCTCGGCGATGACGCCCATGTCGTGGGTGATGAACATGATAGAGAGATCTCGCTCCTCCTGCAGGTCGTCCAGCAGCTCCAGGATCTGTGCCTGGATGGTGACGTCGAGCGCCGTCGTCGGCTCGTCACAGATGAGCAGTTCGGGCTGACAGGCCAGCGCCATCGCGATGACCGCCCGCTGGCGCATCCCCCCGGAGAACTGGTGGGGGTACTCGTCGATGCGACGCCGCGCGTCCGGGATCTGGACCGCCTCCAGCAGCCGGATGGCCTCGTCGGTCGCGGGCTTCCCCCGGAGGTTCTGGTGGAGGCGCAGCGCCTCCTTGATCTGATTGCCCACAGTGTAGACCGGGTTCAGCGACGTGAGCGGGTCCTGGAAGATCATCGCGATACCGTTGCCGCGCACCTTCCGCAGCGCGGGCTCGGGCGCCCGCGTCGTGTCGACGAACCCCACCTCGCCGTCGCGGACGACGAAGTCCGTCGCGTCGGTCACGCCGAGGCGGTCGGTGAGCCGTCGTTTCACGAGGTCACGCACGTCCAGCCCGTCCAGCAGGTCCGTCGCGTCCACGTCCCGGGCCGCGAGGTCACGGTGGTCCGGGTTCCCGGTGATACGGGCCGGCGCGACCCCACGCGAGAGGAGGTCACCGACCAGCGAGCCGAGGTCCTCGTTCGCACGGAGCTTCTCGACGTCGACGACCCGGCGCGGGTAGTCGTCGGCGAGGCGCTCGACGGTCGTCGGGTCGGAGAAGCGGACGCTCCCCCCGACCACGCGGCCGGGGTTGTCGACCAGCCCCATGATGGAGCGGGCGGTGACCGACTTGCCGGAGCCGGACTCGCCGACGATACCGACCGTCTCGCCGTCGCCGATCTCGAAGTCGATGCCGTCGACCGCACGGATGGTCTCCCGGTCCGTGAAGAACGACGTCTGGAGGTTGTCGACGGCGAGGACGGGTTCCTCGTCGCCACGCTCGTCGCCGCGCTGCTGCTGGAGGCTCATCCGCCACCCCCTGCGGCGGCGGCTTCGGCCGCACCGCCCTCGCTACCCTCGGACTGTGGGTCGATGGCGTCGCGGATGCCGTCACCCATCGCGTTGAACGCCGTGACGACGAACACGATCATCAGCCCCGGGATGAGCGCGATGTGTCCGGAGTTGGTCGTGACGTACGACCGCCCGCCGGCGACGGCGCGCCCCCACTCGGGTGTGGGTGGCGTGATGCCGATGCCGAGGAACGACAGCGCCGCCGTCGTGATGATGACGCCGCCGATGGTCAGCGACCCGTAGATGAGCAGGTAGCCGAGGATGTACGGCAACATGTGCTTGCGCATCGTCTGTGTCGAGCGCTGGCCGTACGAGCGGGCGGCGTCCACCCACTCCTGTTCGGACACCTGGAACGCTGGCCCACGCACGGCGCGCCAGAGCCCCGGGAAGTAGACGAACCCGAGGATGACCGCGATGAGGAACCCGCCGTCGTATATCGTGGTCAACCAGTGGTCGGCGAAGACCACGGACAGCAGTATCAGCAACAGGATGGCCGGGATGGTCTGGATGGTGTCGGAGACGACCACCACCGAGAGGTCGATGAGTCCCTTGTAGTACGCGGTCAGCAGGCCGAACAGCGCGGCGAGGAAACTGCTGATGGCGATGGCGATGAGGCCGACGAACAGCGATATCCTGGCCCCGTACGCCATGAACGTGAACAGGTCCTGTCCGGGTGTCTGCATCGTCCCGAACGGGTGGTACCGGCCGAACTCGTCGTAGCTGAACGGCTTGGTGTAGTCGTCCGGGCCGGTCGACGCGGCGGCGAGGTTCGCGTTCGCCGGTAACGTCTCCTCGACCTGTCCGGTCTCCTCGTTGAAGTACTTGATGGCGTTGTCCGGGCTGTAGGGGTTGAGCGCGTTCTGCTCGAACGTCGTCGGCGAGATGGCCGGCGCGAAGACGGCCAGCGTCAGGAACAGCACGACGATGACCATGCCGAACTGGCCCCAGCGGTGCGAGCGGAGTCGTCGGACCACGTCGTCACGCGGGGTCCAGTCGGCGTACCGGTAGTGCTTCACGAACGTCCGGTAGCCGTACCAGACCCAGTAGAGCAGGCCGAACACGTACGCGACGATGAGGCCGGCGCGGAGCGCCCACGCCGCCGCGGGCGACAGGCCCGTCTCGAAGCCGAAGTTCGTCGGGAAGGTGCCGTCCCACGGTGCGTCCGCGCCGGGGCCAGTCTGCCACCCCTGGTTCGGGATGGTCTCTCGCGACAGCAGGTTCGGGAGCGAGCGCCCGAACTCGATGAGCGGGTCGAGCGCCGTCTCCGCGGCGAACTGGCCGACGATACCGCCGCCGGCCGCCTCCGCGCCGCCGCTCCCGGCCGCCTCGGCCGCCCCACTCTGGCCGAAGAACGTCAGGACACCGCGGACGACGGCCCCGAGGAACGACTCCACGGTGACGCTGAAGAACGTCACCAGCGACCCGAACTGGACGGCGATGAACAGGACGAACACGCCGGTCCAGAGCAGCGCGGGGCGGGGGTTCCGCCGGATGCGCGCGGCGAGCGGTACGTTCTCCGTGTCCGTGTCGGCGTCAGATGTGGTGCTACTCATTCGTATCCGATCCGGGGGTCGATGACCGTGTACAGGAAGTCCTGCAGGATGTTGATGCTCAAGGTGATCAGGATGAAGATGAAGATGAGCGAGCCAGCGACCGGGAGGTCACCCTGCAACACCGAGCGCAGGAACAGCTCGCCCATCCCGTTGATACCGAACACCCGTTCGACGATGACGCTGCCACCGAGCAACAGGAACGCCTCGGCGGTGATGATGGGGACGAGCGGGATGAGCGCGTTCCGAAACACGTGCTTCCAGACGATGCTCCGCGGGCCCAGTCCCTTCGCACGGGCCGTCTCGACGTAGTTCGAGTTGATGGTCTCGAGGACGGCCGTCCGGCCGATACGCATCTCGTTGCCCATCGACGCCGACCCGAGCACGAGCGCGGCCGGGAGTATCTGCTTGATGGCCGCCCCCAGCTCCGCCGGGTCACCGAGGTTCGACAGCGGTGGTGCGGTCGTCACCTTGGTCTCGAAGATCCAGCTCGACCAGTCGAACGCGAAGCCCAGGTACTCCTGGGTGAGCGTCTCGGAGTTGACCAGCAACGCGACGATGATGATGCCGAGCCAGAAGTTCGGCATCGCACGCCAAACGATACCGCCGAACGAGGCGGTGTAGTCCGAGAGCGTGTTCGGGTTCAGCCCGGCGTAGAACCCGAGCGGGATGCCGATGAAGATGGCCACCAGCACCGACCAGAAGCCGAGCCAGATGGTCACCGGCGCACGGGTGGCGATGAGTTCGGCCACCGGCGTCCCGCGCGAGATGTTGTACGACTGGCCCAGTTCGAACTGGAACAACCCGGTCATGAACTGGATGTACTGCTCCCAGAGCGGGACCCGACACGCCTGGAACGCCGCCTCGGGCTGTCCGGGTTCGACGCAGTTCTGTTCGATGATACCGATACTCTCCGCGACGGCGATTCGGAACGACGGGTCCGGGTTGAGGCCGACGACGGCCGACACCGGGTCGATCGGTCCGGCACGGATGATGAGGAACGTGAGCGAGGTCGAGAACAACAGCACCGGGATGGCGAGGATCACCCGGCGGGCGAAGTAGCGCCAGCGGCTCACGGCTGCTCACCTCCGTCTGTGCGCGAAATCATACTGTGGGGTGTTCCTTTGGTTCCGTTTTCCGGCAATTATCTCTTTCGCTATCCGGGCCCGCGATTTGGCTCCGCAGCGGCCGCTGGCGAGCGTTCGCGAAAGAACAGGTCTGTGGGTGGACCCTTACGTCACTCGCTGTCGGTCTCCAGCCCCTGGTCGACGCCCCAGTTGGTGTACGTGAGCACACCGGTCTGGCCGGTGATCGTGTTCGGCGGGTAGATCAGCTGCAGGAAGTTGTCCGCCGCGGGCCAGTCGGCGATCCACCCGAGGGTGTACGCCTGCAGGTTGCCCTGACGACCACGGTCGAGCAGCGTCCCGAACTGGGCCTCCTCGATGTTCATATCGATGTAGGCCTCGCTGAGCGCACCCTGGAGGATCTGTGCGATCTCGCTCCAGGTCTGGCTCGTGTAGTGCGTGAACGTCATCTCGAACCGGTTGTCCTCACCGAACCCGGCGTCCTCCATGACCTGCACGGCCGAGGCGACGTCCTGCTCGCCGGGCGAGTAGGGGTACGCCTCCTCGACGTGCTGGTCGTACGCGTTGCCACCGCCCGGGTAGACGAGCGGCGGGGTCAGGTGGTACGCGGGCGACTGGCGGTTCTTGAACACCTGCGACGCCAGCTGCTCCTGGTTCGTCACGTAGGCGACGGCCTGTCGAACCGGCTTGGGCACCGCCTGCGTGTTGAACCCGAAGTAGAACGTCGAGACCTCCGGCACCTTCAGGTACTGGACCGTCTCGTCGTTCGGGAGCGGGCCGTACTCGCCGACCGTGCGGCCGGACTCGTCCTTCGACGCGCCCTGGACACGGTCCGGGGAGTACTGGGCCGTCGGGATGCCGAAGATGTCGGCGTTCTGGTTCATCGCGTACTGGAACGACGCCTCGTCGTCTTCGATGACCTGCCAGTGGACACCCTCGAGGCGAGCGGGCTCGCCGTAGTAGTCGTCGTTCCGGGTGATGGAGACGGAGGTCCCCTTCTCCCAGCTGTCGAAGACGAACGGACCGGCACCGACCGGGTTCTCCTCGAGGAACGTCCGGTAGGAGTCGGTCAGGTTGCCCTCGGAGTCCTGCTCGTCGCCCGGGGAGTCCCCGGCGATGCCCTTCGGGTAGACCGCGAAGGACGAGTACGCGAGCATCTGGAGCGTCGCGTGGAACGCCTGGTTGAGCTGGATGCGGAACGTGCTCTCGTCGTCGGCGAAGACGGCGAGGTCCTCGTCGGCGTAGTCGCCGTCGCCGCCCTCCTGCGCGACGCCGAGCGAGTCGAGGATGAAGTACGAGCGGACCGAGTTCGGGGAGTACGCCAGCCGCTCGAACGCGTAGACGAAGTCCTCGGCGGTGACCGGGTCACCGTTGTGGAACGTCGCGTCCTGGAGCGTGAACGTGTACTCCGTGAAGTCGTCGTTCGTCTCGAACTCCGCGGCCAGCAGCGGCTCCGTCGTCGTCTCGCCGTTCGGGTAGTTGAACAGCGCGTCGAAGACGTTCTGGACGACGGTCCCGGAGGCGGTGTCGCCGGACTTGACCGGGTCGTAGCCACCGGAGCCGTTCGTGCCCGTCAGGATCTGCTCGAGGGTGCGGCCGTTCGGGTTGTCACCCTTGTCGAAGTTGACCTTCTTCTGGCGCGAGGTCCCCATCGCACCGAACTTCGGGGCGTCGACGTAGTCGTAGGCGAAGCGCTCGGTGGCGCCGTGGAACGCGTTGACGAGGACGACGTCCTCCCAGTTGGCCTCCTCGATGGTGATATAGGCCTCGTTGCGGGCCTGTGCGGCCTCCTCCGTCGGACCGAGGTTGGCCTGGACCGTCTCGTAGGCCTCCTTGGCCTCCTGCCACGCCGAGGACTCGGGCATCCCACCGCCTTCGGTGGGCGTCGCCGTGTCGCCGTTGCCGTCGCCGTCGCCGTCGCCGCCACCCGTGTCCTCCGTCGGGGTCGGCGTGCTATCACTCGATGAACAGCCGGCGAGACCGACTGCACCCGCAGTTCCGCCCGTCGCCACCAGGAAGCGGCGGCGGGACATGTTGTTATCGTTGGTCATTCCAAGGGAGTCGTTTTTAGTGCTCGTGGTTAAATTTACCGTTACCGCTCCACCACGTGAGGAGCGTACTGTTTCCCGCCCGATCGGTATGGGAATGTGCCATACGCTACCGACCTGATTGCGACTTGTGGAATAAGTACCTTCCCTACGGTGAAATTCTGTTTTTACTGTCGCAGTGTCACACACTCACCGTTCCGGGAAGAACGGCCGCCTGCGGCCGGTTTCCGACACCACCACGGGACGGCGGACCATCGTGATTCGGTAGCACTCCGCCATAGTTATATACCCGTGGCAACTACCCACATATATGTCGACGGAACCGGCCACTGCCGGCGGGGATAAGTACGACTGCGAGGTGATGGCCTCGGAGGACGGCGAGGAGTTCGTCATCGCCGAGATCTGTCGGGACGACGCCTGGCTCTCGGCACGGCGCGAGGGCGCCCTTCCCCTCACCGAGTGGCGCTGATCGGACACCCGGCCGTCGGTCAGTCGGAGTCCGCCGTCCCGCGGGCACCGCCGAACTTCTCCAGCAACCGTTCGTAGAACGCCCCGTCTCCGTCGGGGTCGGTCGCCAGCTTCTCCACGATGAGTTCCGGTGTCGACCGGGCGAGGTGGTCCTTGCGGGGCGAGCGGTTCACCACGAGTTCCCCCGCCTCCAGTCCGACCGCCTCGATACCGTCGACCGTCACGTCCGTGCTCGCTGCGTCCCGGATCTCGCCAGCGAGGTGCGAGACGAACACCGCCGTCGAGTCGCTCTCGGCCAGCGACTCGAGGATACCGGCGATGATGACGGCGCTCGCCCCCGGTTCGGTTATCGACTCCAGTTCGTCGACGAGGACGAGTCGCCTCGCGTCGCCCGTCGCCAACCCGCCGAACTCCCGGAGCGTCGACTCGAACGCCCCGGCGTCGAGCGTCCCCTGTGACTTCGCCTGGTAGTGGACCGACTCGAACCGCTCGGTGCGGGCGGCCTCGGCCGGGACGGGCAGCCCCATGTGTGCGAGGACGACGACGAGCGCCACGAGGTCCAGCGTGGACGTCTTGCCGCCCGAGTTCACGCCGGAGAGCAGCGCCACGCCCGCGACGCCGTAGTCCACCGGCTCGGCGTCCTCGAACGCCACGTCCAGCAGCGGCGAGCGCCCACCCTCGATCTCGAACCCCTCGCCGCCGAACGTGGGCATCGTGCAGTCGAAGTCGTCGACGAACCGCGAGACGGCGAGTTCCACGTCCAGTTCCAGCGCCGCGTCCACGAGAGCCGCCGCGGGGTCGCGCAGCGTCGCCAGCGACTCGGCCAGTTCCCGCTTGAGCCGGGCCGCCCGCCGGTCGCGCTCGGCCGTGAGTTCCTCGCGAAGCCGTGAGACGACCCGGTCGTCGGCCTCGACGGGGAACGTGGGTTCGTCGCCGAACGCCTGTCGCGCCAGCGCGTCGTGGTCCGGCACTCCCAGCGCGTCCACGAGGTGGTCGCGGGCCGCCTCGACCGCCTCGGCGAACTCCTCGCTCAGTTCACGCCGGAGCAGGGAGTCGACGCCCGCACCCTGTTCGACCAGCGAGAGCAGGTCGGCCCCCTCGATGGTCACGTCGCGTTCCTCGATGGCCTCCCGGAGCCGGTCGTTGGCGACGTTCTCCGCGATGGAGACGACCGCGTCGAGGTCCGAGACGGCCCGTTCCAGCGCGTCCAGTTGCTCGTCGCCCGCGACCGTACCGTCGCCTTCCAGTCGGTCCAGCGCCGACTCCAGCGCGTCGAGGTCGCAGTCGGTCTCCAGTCCGGCCGCACTGTTCGCGGCTTCGCCGCTCGCTCCGTCCGCGGCCTCCGGTAGGTCGGCCGCGCGCGCCACCGCCGCGGCCGCGCGCAGTCGCTCGCGGTTCCGCGCGAAGAAGTCCAGCGCCCGCTCGGGTACCACGGAGAGCGGCTCCGCCAGCGCCCCCGGCTCCACCCGCACGTCGCCCTCCACCTCCACGCCGAGGAACCGCTCGTCCAGCGCGACGACGGTGGAGTACCCCCGGGCGAGTTCGGCGAGCCCGCGGGCGTCCTCCACGAGTTCGACCGACAGTTCGGGGATGGCCTCGCGCGCCTCGGCGTACGTCTCGGCGTCGCCAGTGGCCAGACACCGGTCCCGGACCCGGACGTCGCGGGCGGGTTCGAGCGGTTCGACGCCTTCGAGCGCCTCGAGGACGACGGGGTCCGGGTCGCGCTCGGCCGCCCGCTCGGCGAACGCCCGTACCTCCTCGATCCGGGACTCGCTGGCCGACGGGTAGAGCGTCTCGAGGCGTTTGGCCCCGTAGTCGGTGACCGCCCGTTCCTGCAGCAGTGAGAGGGCGGACCGGTAGATCTCGCGGGACCGCTCGGTCCCGAGGAACGACCCGTCGTCGCCGTGGCGGGCCCGGATGGCCGCACGGGCGATGCGAGCCGCACGCCCGTCGCTGATGCCCGGGGCGCGGGCGATGGCCGCCACGTCACCGGCTTCGAGGGCCGTCTCCGGGTCCTCCAGTTCACGGAGTCGGTCGGCGGTCTTCGACCCGACGCCGGGGATGGCCTCGAGGTCCATTCGTTAGCGGTGGTAGCGCCGGCGGAGCGGTTAACTCCACCGCCTCCGGGTGTGTGGGGTTCGTCTGGGGTGGTCGATGGTCGGTGGTCGGTCGGGAGTCGGTAGCCGGGTCTCCGAGGCAGCGAGCAAGGAGAACAGCCGTCGGAGCGAGCGTGAGCGCGAATCACGGTACAACTGAGACCGCACCGCCCAGCCGAGCGGCCGGTCGCCTCGCATTCGCTCGGCGACACGGCAGCCCTGCCCTCCCCCGCTTCGCGCCCGCGCTCACGTCCGTTCGCGCCGGGCGCGAAGGCCACCGTCTCTCGCTCTGTCGGCCGAACCACCGGGCTGGTGAGCCGAGCGTAGCGAGGCGAACGTCGTTGGAGCTTGCTCCGACGGAAGGGTAGGGGAGAGGGGGGCAGGGAAACGGTGTCGGTCCGACAGGGCTGACCGGCGTGACTGCCGTGCGGTCCACTTTGTACCGGTGCGAGCACGCTCGCGCTCCACACCGACCACGCTCCACCCGAAACGCCCCTGCGACACCAGTCTCCTTTTCACGACCCACCCCGACCCACACCTAATGACCGACGCCACGCTGGAGGAGAAGGTAGCCGCCATCCGCGAGGACCTCGCCGGGTTCGACGGCGTGCTCGTCGCGTTCTCCGGCGGCGTCGACTCATCGGTGGTCGCGGCGCTCGCCCACGACGCGCTCGGGGACGACGCCGTCGCCTGCACGGCCCGGAGCGAGACCCTCCCCGCGGCCGAACTCGCGGACGCCACCCGCGTCGCCGAGGAGATCGGCATCCGCCACGAGACGACCACCTTCTCCGAACTCGACGATCCGAACTTCGTCGTCAACGACGGCGACCGGTGCTACCACTGTCGGACGATGCGCCTCGGGAAGCTGTTCGAGACGGCCGGCGAACTGGGTATCGACACCGTGTGCGACGGGACGAACGCCTCCGACCCCGGCGCGGGCCACCGACCCGGCCTCCGGGCGGTGGCGGAGATGGACGCCTACTCACCCCTGCTCGAACACGACGTCACCAAGCCGGAGGTCCGCGAAATCGCCGAGCGCTACGACCTCTCGGTCGCGGACAAGCCCTCGATGGCCTGTCTCTCCTCGCGCATCCCGACCGGCCTCGAGGTCACCGAGGAACGCCTCTCGCGCGTGGAGCGGGCCGAGACCCTGCTCCGGGAGTGGGGGTTCGAGCAGTTCCGCGTGCGCGACCACGACGGCCTCGCCCGCATCGAGGTCGGTACGGCGGAACTGGAGCGGGCGCTCGACCCGGCGTTCGCCGAGGCCGCGGAACACCACCTCACCGACGTCGGGTTCGACCACGTCACGCTCGACCTCGGGGGGTACGAGACGGGGAGTGTGAGTCCGGCGGGAGAGGCGGCCGACGAGACGGCCGACGTCGACGCCATCCTCGGGGCCGAGTACCCGAGCGCCGAGGACTGAGACCAGCGGGGGACCACTCAGGCCCGGCAGGTCACCCGGCCGACGGCGCGAACGGCCACGGCGACCTGGAGGACGACCCACGCCAGCAGCCCCACGACCGCGAGCGGTGCCGAGAGCGAGGAGGCGGCGAGCACCGCGCTCACGCCTCCGCCCGTCGCGGTCGACTACTCCCCGGCCGCCCGTCCGTCCGCACTCCCGAACGCCCCCTCGATGGCCCCGCCGTCGTCCCACTCGGTGACGTTCTCGCAGACCAGTCGGGTCGTCCCGTCGTGGTGGAACTCGTTGACCCCGCAGTTCGACTGGGAGTGCTCGAGGAGTGCTGCCTGCACGTCGAGGTCCTTGACGTGACCGAGCAACAGGTAGATGGGCCCGCCGTGGGTGACGACCAGCACCGTCTCCTCGTCCCCACCGAGCACCGCGTTCCAGCCGTCGAGGACCCGTTCGCGGACGTCCAGTAACGACTCACCCCCCTCGGGGACCTCGCTCGCCGCCTCCACCGCCGCCTCACCCAGCGCGAACTCCGGGAACCGCTCGTGGATGTCGCCGTAGGAGAGCCCCTGATAGACGCCGAGGTCGCGTTCGCGCCACGCGCTGTCGAGAGAGACGGGTGCGTCGACGTACTCGCGGATGGCCTCGGCCGTCTGCTGGGTCCGCAGCAGGTCCGAGGAGACCACCCGGTCGAAGGCGTACTCGCGGCCGAGGTAGCGGCCCACGCGGTCTGCCTGCTGGCGACCCGTCTCGTTCAGCGGCACCGGGGCGTGCCCCTGCATCCGCCCGTTCAGGTTCCAGTCCGTCTCCCCGTGTCGGACCACGACGACTCGCATTCGCCCGGGGGTTGGGTGGGCCGACGTATCACCGTTCCCCTCGCATCCGGTCCTCGGTGCTCTGGTCCGCGTCCTCGTCCGAGGTGTCGGCACCCCCGTCTCCGTCCCCCGTGCCGCCGCCGTCGGCCGCCACCTCGTCCGGGCGCAGGTTCGTCCGGACGACCTCGGCCCCGTCACCGTCGACCCGGAGTTCCGCGACCGACCCGTTCGTGGCCCACCCCTCACCGAGCGTCGAGAGGAAGTCACGGTCCTGCACGTGTGCCAGCAGGGCGAAGATGGGGCCGCCGTGGCTCACGACGAGCGTCATCCCCTCGTCGTGGCGGCCGGTCAGCGCGGCCCACCCCTCGAGGACGCGCCGGCGCATCTCGAGGAACGACTCGCCGCCCGGCGGGGTCGCACGGGCGCCGTGGATGCCCGAGTGCAGGAGCGAGTACTCCGGGTGCCCGCCGTAGGCCTCCTCGACGGTGAGGCCCTGTAACTGCCCCATCGAGCGCTCGCGCCACGCCCGGTCGAACGTCGGGTCGTGGTCCCACCCGGCCGCGTGGAGCGCGTGGACGGTCGTCTCCTTCGTCCGCCGGAGGTCGGAGGCGACCACGCGGTCCACGTCGTACTCCGCGGCCAGCAGTCGCCCGGCGGCCGTCGCCTGCTCGACACCGCGCTCGGTCAGCGGCGTGGGTGCCCACCCCTGCACCCGGTTCTCGGTGTTCCACGTCGACTCCCCGTGACGCAACAGCAGGACGGTGTGCACGTGCCGTCTAGGGGTTCGGGAGGCAAAGCGTCAGCGACCGCGGCGACTCTACGCGCAGCGCGGACTGTACGCCGAGCGCGAACGGTGAGCGGCGCGTGACTGGCAGGCGTCTCAGCGACCGAACAGCGCGTCCCGACCCCGCTTGGTCCACTTGTCGAGGAACAGCGTCCCCTCGAACAGCGCGATCATCGTCGCGGCGACGAGGATGGGTGCCATCCCGGTCGGGTCCGGCGCGAACAGGAACGCGATGCCGACGAACGCTCCCCAGAAGTAGAGCCGGCGGGCGGCCATCCACTGCCGGGAGACGATACCCATCATCAGCGCGAGCGCCACGAACAGCGGAATCTGGAAGATGAGTGCGAACCAGCCGAGCATCAGGACCATCAGGTCGAACGTCTCGGTCAGGCCGAACGCGATCTCCGCGGCACGCTCCGAGTAGCCGAGGAAGTAGGTGAACAGGAACGGGAGGACGAGGAAGTACGCGAACAGCACGCCGACCGTGGCGAGGACGAGGCTCGTCGGGACGCTCGCGAGGTAGTAGCGTCGCTCCTTCGGGTAGAGGCCGGGGCGCATGAACAGGTACGTCTCGTAGACGAACACGGGGAGGCCGACGACGAAGCCGGCGAGGGTGGCCACCTTCAGCCGGGCGAGGATGAGCGCCAGCGGCGCGTACACCCGCGGTTGCGGGACGTCGCCGGCAACCGGCCCGGCGTCGAGGATGGAGTACCAGAGGAAGTTGATGATCTCCGCGCCGAACGGGAAGACGATGCCGCTCACGATGGCCATGACGACGAGGACGACGCCCAGCCGGCGGACCATCTCCTCGATGTGGTCGGCCAGCGGCATCTCCTGGTCGCTGGCCGGGCCGTCGTGGACGAACTCCTCGTCCGCCGGCGGCGTCTCGAACTCCGACCCGGCGGTCCCGGTGCCGTCCGCGTAGCCGCCGTCGGACTTGGCCTCGCCGGGGTCCTCGGACTTCGAGTGCGAGGCCGGCGTCTCGGCGGCCGGGTCGACCGGACTCTCGTACTCGGGGGGCTCGAGTGCCACGTCGTCGAACTCGTCGGTCGTGGGTTCCTCGGGGTCGTCGGCCGCCGACTCGTCCGCGTCCGGCCGGTGGTCGCCCACGTCGTGTGCCCAGCCCTGTCCACCGGTCGGGTCCCACTCGGACTGGAGTTCCTCGATGTCCTCGTCGGTCAGGTTCTGTCCGTAGCCCTCCTCGTAGTCGTCTGCCTCCGGATCGTAGCCGGCCGTGTCGGGAGGGTCGCCTCCCTCGACCCCGGGGGTCCCGTCGGCGTCGTCGGGGACCTCGCCGTCCGCAGCGTCCCGGGCGGTCCCCTCCTCGGGTGGGTCCGCCGGGTCGGTGTCGTCGGTGTCCGCACCGCTCCCGTCGGACGCTCCGGGGGCTGACGGCTCGTCCGACGACTCCTCAGCCATTGCGTACGCTTGGGTCCCTATCGCTTGTAAGCCTTTTCTGTCGGTTCCCCGGCGAGGAGGCGACGTGAAAGATTGATAGTCGGGAGTTCGCTATGGGGAGTGTGTCTAGTGCGCTGGACGAGGACGTGGTGCGGACGGTAGACAGCGGCCGGGAGACGCTCGGGGCGATGATCGGTGCCGCCCAGAGCCACCTCCGGAAGGTGTTCATCGTCTTCGTCGTCGGCCTCATCGGGACCATCTTCGCCCTCCAGGAGTACATCTGGGACCGGATGAAGGCGGACCTGAACGCCAACCCCGACATCCAGATCGTCGCGGTCACCCCGTTCGACGTCATCCTGTTGCAGGTCAAGATCGGGCTGGTGGTCGGCGCACTCCTCTCGTTGCCCCTCCTGATATACTACGCCCGCCAGCCCCTCCGCGAACGGGGCCTCTGGGTCCCCGACCGGGTCGACGTCTCCCGGGGCCAGTACGTCGCCCTCGCGCTGGTGAGTCTCGTCCTCCTCGTCGGCGGCATCGGCTACGCCTACTTCCTCTTCTTCCCGCTGATGCTGGACTTCCTCGCCTCGAACGCGACGAGCGCGGGCTTCGAGCCGAAGTACAGCATCGTCATGTGGTCGCAGTTCATCTTCCTCCTCTCGGTCTCGTTCGGGCTGGCCGCGCAGTTGCCGCTCGTCATGTCCGGCCTCTCGTACACCGACATCGTCCCGTACGAGACGTTCCGCGACAAGTGGCGCTACGCCGTCATCGGCATCTTCGCGTTCGGCGCGCTGTTCTCCCCGCCGGACCCGTTCACGCAGATCATGTGGGCGGTCCCGCTCCTGTTCCTCTACGGCTTCTCGCTCGGTCTGGCCCGAATCGTCACCACGGCCCGCGTCTCCAGTGAGGCCATCGGCGTGAAGACGCTGGCTCGGCGGCGCTGGAACCTCCTCGTCGGCGCGTTCGTCGTCGTCGCCGGCGGCGTCTACCTGCTCGGGCAGGCGCTCTACGCGGGTCGGTTCGACGCCACGCTCCAGCAGTTGCCGGACCCCATCCGCCCGGGGCTGTTCGCCCGTGACCTCCTGTTCGGCCTGCCCGTCGACGGCGTCCTCGCCGTCGTGGGCGTCCTCCTCGGCCTGCTGGTGGCCGGTATCGCCCTCGTCGGCCTCCTGTTCACCGAACTCGACGAGCTCCCGTCGCCCGAGGAACGGCGCCGGGGGCGGGCCCGTGCGTCCCCCGCCAGCGCCGGCACCCCCGCCGCCCTCGACTTCGGTGCGCTCGACGTCCACGGCGTCCGTGCCGCGCCGGTCGAACCGTTCGTCCAGATGACCGAGGACGAGGCGCTGGCGCTCGCCCGCGACGCGATGGACGAGGACGACCCGGACAAGGCCGAGGCCATCCTCGACCGGTTCGACGAGGCACAGGCGATGGTGGAGGCCAACCCCGAGGCCAACGGGGCCACCGCGGCCGCCGCCAACCGCGTCGACGAGGAGGGCGAACTCGAGGGCGTGGAGGCCGCCACGCCGGCCACGCCCGACCCCGAGGACATGGAGTTGGCCGACCTGACCGCGGGTGGCGTCCGGAACGCCCCCGACGAGGTGTTCGCGGAGATGACCGAGGACGAGGCCGTCGACCACGCCCAGCAGGCGATGGAGGCGGGCGACGCCGAGAAGGCCGAGGCCATCTTCGAGCGGTTCGACGCGGTCCAGGAGCGTATCCGCGCCGAGGGGCCGACCGGGACGTGGGGCGAGTCCGCCGAGGGGTACGCGAACGTCCTCCGGCTGGGGGCCTCCCGGGTCGACTGGCACGGGCGTCTCGGCGGCGTGTGGAACTACCTCGCGGCGCTGGCCGTCCTCGTCGCCGGCGGCGTCTACCTCTACGTCGCCGGCCCGGCGCTGGGCGCCGACGGCCTCCCGAACACGACGCTCCCGCCCGCGCTGGCCGACCTCGCCTCGCCGACCGTACTCGGCCTCGTGTTCGGCCTCCTCGCGGGGGTGCTCGTCGCGGGCGTGGTCGCCGGTGGCCTCGCCGCGATCTGGTCGTACCGCGCCGCGACGGACGCGACGGCCGTCGACTTCGCCGCACTCACCGTCGAGGAGGTCCGTGACGCGCCGTTCCAGGCGTTCTTCGGGACGCTAGAGGCCGACGTCGAGCGCGAGGCCG